>Ga0209737_10000352_pt1 | contig 40312 bp, 42 predicted proteins | sample TergutCu122P3_FD_187284 | JGI IMG/M metagenome (GOLD analysis project Ga0209737, IMG submission 187284) | Cubitermes ugandensis P3 segment gut microbial communities from Kakamega Forest, Kenya - Cu122 P3 (SPAdes) (version 2) | ecosystem: Host-associated > Arthropoda: Insects > Digestive system...
TCTTCCCATTCCCCCCTGTCATTCTGAACGAAGTGAAGAATCGCATCGTAACAAAAGGTAAGCCAACTGCAGAGATTCTTCACTTCGTTCAGAACGTTCCTATGAAATTCAATCAATGTGTCTGTTTCGCTTGCGGAACAAATGACATTTTTTCTCTTGTCATTTTCGCCTGTTTGATGCAATCTTTAGGGTCTACCAATGATAAACCGTCCTTCTCATATCACCTCTGCGGCATTCAGCGTTCAAAAGGATTCAATAAAATTCTTCAATTTTTGTATTTTTTCCTTTTGGGCAGTTATAAATTGAGGTCTTACTTTTGTTGAAATACCGCTGATTAACGTAGACCGTTTGATTAAGCTGTCAAGCCAGTTAGACGCTTCCTGACAAAACCGTTCATCATTTATATTTAAGCCGTTTATCGTAAACAACCTGATAACACATCGTTTTTGATGGTCATTGTCGAATAAAAGAAGTGTGTTACCTATGTCAATTTCACTTACATAGAATTTCAAAGGCGTCTTTTTTTCCCCCTTTTCCCCGTTTTTTGTCCATTCGTGAAGCGTACTGATTAGCTCAAATAATTGTCCTGCAACAGTTAAAGGAATTTTTTTATCATTAAAATGTTCCATTTCAACATGATAGGTAATCAGTTTAATCATTGAGTCAATCGTATTGTCAGTCCAAATCTCAGAGGAAGGAATCTGTTGATAGTTAGCATGTATTTGAGCACAGTATTCCATAGCATCCTCATTAAGATATTCCCGGCTAAAATCTTCGTATGTTCCGCGATAGTCGTACATGTTTTTATGCCATGAAAATAGCTGAAACATCGTCATTTCATGATATGCGGAATAATGGTAAGCAGGAATATCTGCGGCAGATAATATGATTTGGCAATCGGGCAGCAGGTTGGCTTTATCCGTAATTTTTGCTAATTCTTTCGCATACGCCTCATAGCTTGTCATGTTTTCGAGTTCCGAAGGCACAAAGGCAAATTTCATTTTTTCTTTATAGGCTAATTCTTTTTCGAAAGAAACACCGAAGTGTTCGCAAAGCGTTACGGCTTCTTCGAGGCTGAGCGGTTTTGTGCCTCGAATCCTGCGGTAAGCGGCATCGAGGCCAATTTTCAGCGCTTCGGAAACTTTTGCCACCAGTAAGGCATTTGCCGGTAATCCTTTTTGAATGATATCAAAAAGACGTACCTGAGTTACATTTTTATTTTCTTGTTTCTTCATAATGAGATATTTATTTTTATTAATAATTCACGCTCTTCGTACTGCTTCCGTCTATTCGGCTTGCAAAGATAGATATAATTTTCGAAATGAACGCTTTTTTCTTAAAATAAAGCCGTATTTGCAAATTTATTTTATTTTTTGCGGAAAATAATAAATTGCAATAATAAAAATGTGCGTACCTTTGCAGAAATTTTTATCAATTACAAAATTAAATGATTATGAAAAGTATTTTAAAAGCAATTGGAATCGGGATATTTGCCGGTATTTTGGCAAATTCCTGCACGAGTGATGCTTATCAGGCATCCGAGTTAGACGTCTCGAAAGAGACAGTAAAAGTCATCGCAAATCCTTACGCTATTAGCGGGGAGGATGCGCTATCAGCAGCTAATACGATAATGAACAAGACTATCGTAAAAGAACACCCGGAAAGTTCACTTTCGGAAATAACATTAGGCGGAAATACATTAAGCACGCGATCAGGAAGTAGCAGGCAAGCTTACACGTCGTCGAAAAATTACAGTGTGAGGATTGAAGCCGCCTCTACCTCGGTTAGAGAGGTGCGACAGGAAATTCCCGTTTATACGATTAACTATAAAGATGCAGTCGGAGAAGATGCTGGATTTGTAGTAATGGCAGGTGACTCGCGAATACAAGGCAATATCCTCATTATGAGCAATGAGGAAGAAGGGGGTTTTGATATGGAACTACGGGCAGATGCCGATTTTCTTGAAGACCGTATTACAGGATATTTGTATAACTGTATCAACTTTGAAACTTACAAAAATCCCACAACACCTTCAAGTCGTCTCTGGTGGTTTGTGCTACTTGATAACGGTGTGATACTAAGTCAAATAGAAGACCCTTATACACGATATCACCCATTTAGAGGGTTTGCGAGAGCCGCAGTCGGCCCCGCTGCCGTTGCAATGAGTGAAATTATGGCATGGAATCAATGGCCTGAGCAAAGCACATTTCTGCGCTATACAAACACAATTAGCCCTGTAGTTTTCACTGCTGATTATACACTTAATACTTCGGAATGGGCAGTCGTTCAATCTAAAAGCGCTTCAGCAATTGCATCAGCCAGTGACAAAGTTAAGGATTATATAGGCAATTTGCTTGTCGAAACAGGATACCGATTGAACTCCTCTTTTGGAGTTTATGGAACAACGGCTGTTTCAAGCGATGCAAAAGAGGTTTTTATTGAAATGGGATATTTAAATACAATGGTTTTAGGCGATTACAGTTACGCTACCGTAAAATATGATATATTCACCGCTCTTATACCGGTTTATATGTATGGCACCGGAAGCTGGTGGAACTCACCCTATAAGGAATATCCTTATGTAATATATGGAATTATGGAAGATTCTTATTCAGGTGTTACTGATCGTTACATGTATTTAGTAGACGGAACTCTCACTTTTACCGGTCATGGGTTTTCTTTAGGCGCTTGGTTTAATGAGAAAATATTTTCTATATATAGCCAGAATGTTGTTGGTACGAATTTAATACCGGGCGTTTCGCAATATTTCCCTTACAAATATGAGTGTAAGACTATTACGAATATAAAGCCAAATCCAAGTAAAAACGGTTCAACCAATGCGTATTGGACGGTAAACCGTGGTAACCCATATTAAAAAAACAAAATGAAGAAAACTGTATTTTTACTAATTTTATTCGGTTGTTTTTTCGCCTCTAACTGCCTATCACAACAACTTAATAAATACAACCTTTTCCATCCTTCATTTGGCATCTTTTTAGCTCGACCGGACATTAGCGTTGACACAGTATATTCGCATAACCAGATTGAAAAGAGTGAAGATCTCGAAGGTAATCCTATAGTCCCTTTTCCTCGTCTGACACACTACTTTACCCGTAGCGATGACTTGCTTACAGATACAATGCATATCGGTCCGAATTCCGGTGTTGTTGTTTTCCGGTATAATGAAAAAAATCAATTAATTTATGGTCGAAATTATTATGGTCGCGTGCCTTTTGGCTTGCCGGGATACATGCAAAGCGATTATGAATATGATGAAAAAGGTAGATTAGTCAGGACCGAAACGAATTCAACAGAACCGTCAGGAAAAATAACTTTTATAGGTGAAAGCAAATGGGATTATTCAACCATTAAGCCGACAGAAAAAGGTTTTATTTTTAATGGCATCGAATGTGAACTGGACGATCAGGGACGCTATACGTTAATAAAATATTTTGCACGTGAAGACTCAATCGTTGAATTTTTCGATGGCAAAAAATACCGCGTAAACGATATGTATTATTCTTATACTGACAGTTCTTTAACGGAGTTCGGTTGCCGATATAGAGGCAATGGAACTCTTGCGAGAAGGGGCGACCCTGTTGAATGGATAAAAAGCACGGACGTTTATAATGAAAATGGAGATGTAATAAGCAATACGATGTACGTAATACGGGATGGTGACGTTAATTGGAGACTTACATCTAATTACATAACCGAATATAGATCCAAAATGAAAACTTACGGCGGTGGTGATGTCTCAAATGACAATATCCGCAAAACGAACACAGCCGTCTATGCCCGACCCGGCGCAATCCAAATTTACTCAGAAAATGCCGTTACGGTGCAAATATTTGACTTAACAGGTCGCGCAGTAAAACAGCAAGCGTTATCCAAAGGTGAAAGCAAAATGGGAATCACCTCAGGCTTTTACTTCGTCAAAGTCGGAAACGAGTCATTCAAAGTGTACGTAAAATGATGAATTTTAAAAACATATTTTATTAATTAAAAACATATTGAGCTATGAAAAAGTTATCTTTTATTTTTGCAGGCTTACTTCTTACGGTAAGCGTATTTTCCCAATGGTCTTTGACGGGAAATTCAGGTACAAATCCTGCTACTAATTTTGTGGGTACGATAGACGCTCAACCTTTACGATTCAGGGTTTATAACACTCATGCCGGAGTTATAACGCTTTCGTCGAACACAGCGTTTGGCTTTAATAGCCTTGGCAGTCCTTCCGTCTCACTCACTGGCACCGGCAATACGGCTTTTGGTGCAATTGCGGCATGGGGTAATACATCCGGATTTGATAATTCGGCATTCGGTACAGGTGCACTTACAAATAATTCTGCCGGTTCAAGTAGTACGGCAATTGGATATAATGCGCTTTATGGTGCAATCGGTTCTAATAATACAGCCGTCGGTTGTTATGCGCTTTACTCTCAATATCAAGGTACGTATAATACCGCAATAGGTTATTCAACATCTATCAGTGGTGGTCTTAACTTGACAAATTCTACATTAGTTGGAAACGGCGCTACTGTTACGGCAAGCCATAATGTAAGAATTGGAAATACGAGCATAATCTCTATTGGCGGCTACGCGGGTTGGTCCAACATCTCAGACGGAAGGGTAAAGAAAAATATTCGACCTGTAGTACCCGGTCTTGACTTTATCCTTAAACTTCAACCGGTTACATACATAATGGATTTAGACGCTGCAGATAAAATCATGGGTATAGAAAAAGATGCGGGTAACGACCCGGCTATTGCGCTTATGGTAAAAGAAGGGAGAGAAGCGAAAGAAAAGATTGTTTATACCGGTTTTATTGCACAAGACGTAGAAAAAGCGGCGCACAGCATCGGTTATGATTTCAGCGGCGTGGATGCAGCGCAAAACGAAAACGACTTATACGGATTGCGTTATGCTGAATTTGTCGTGCCGTTAGTAAAAGCCGTACAGGAACTGAGCGAACAGAATGTAACGCTTCAAAATCAGATAGACAAGTTATCAGAATTAGTCCAAATTCTTTTAAATAAGGAAGAGAGCGAACCTTTACCCGATGCAAAAAGTTCATCTGTGCCGGGCGCTTCGTTAAAGCAGAATGCCCCAAATCCGTTTAATTCTTCTACCACTATCGAGTATACCCTTCCACAGTATTTCAAATCGGCGAAAATAGTAATAACAGCCATGTCAGGGCGCGAATTAAGGCAGTTTCCTGTTTCCGGTGCAGGCGCCGGCAGCATTACTATTTCATCTGGTTCATTATCATCCGGCATGTATTATTATTCTTTATATGTAGATGATATTCTGGTTGATACGAAGCGTATGATTGTAACGTAAACAGTACACTTTATTTATTCGGAAATTAACCCGCTGCTTTTTATTTAAAAAAACGGGTTAATTTCCGTTTAAATATTGTACCTTTGTCGCAAATTTTTTAAAAAGAAATGACATGAAAAGAATTGTTTTATTTACTTTTTTCGCGCTGATTGTCGGCGGGTGGTTTGCAAGTTGCAGCTCCGATAAGATTCAAGACGATATTATTGAGGTACTGCAAAACGAAATCCCTGATAATCCTAAGGACGGCGACGTGGTTAAGGATAATCCGCAGGACGGTGATGAAAATACCGATGTTCCGCAGGACGGTGATGAAAATACCGAGGAACCGCAGGACAATGATGAAAGCGCCGAAGAGCCGCAAGACGGCGACGTGGTTACAGAGGAGTTGAACGGTGCAATTACCTACCCCAAGTTTGGGAAATACGGGCTGAATATTTTGGCTGATGATTTTGTCGAAGCTACCCAAACCGGCGACAAATTAGTAGAATATTCGTTAAGCGCAGACTTATCTGCCGGCAATTCAAGTTTGAAAATTGTTTTCAGGTCACTATGTGAAACTGAAGACGGACGTGTAATTGAATGGGGAGGATTTTATCAAAACAGTTTAGATAACTGGTTAGCAACTTCCTGGGATAATGATTTGAGAGGCAATACATTTACTGTATACGAAAGCGGAAAACTTGCCCATGCAACAGTTACTCTCGTCAGTGACTGTTTGATAGAATATTATGAAAATGGGGCAACGACCCCAACAAAAGTAAAAGAGATTAAAGTGTCACCGGAGGTCATTACTGAGGAGCCGCAGGAAGAAATTCCCGAAGGGTTGAACGGCGTGATTACCTATCCCAAAGTTGGAAAATACGGGCTGAATATTTTGGCTGACGGTTTTGTAGAAGCTACTCAAATCGGTGATAAGCTTGTTAAATACTCATTAAGCGCCGATTTATCTGCCGGCAATTCACATCTGAAAATTGTTATCAGAACAATAAAGGAAGATGAAGCGCCAAATATTAGATTTGTTTGGGGAGGATTTGAGGCAGCAACCCCTGAAGATAACTGGCTAACTACGAGGTATGATACTATTATGAGAGGTAATACATTTACTGTCTATGAAAGCGGAAAACGCGCCGACTTAAGGGTTACATTTGAAAGTGACTGTATGATTGAATATTACGAAAACGGCGCAACGACCCCTACAAAAGTAAAAACAATCAAAGTAACCCCGGATGTGATTACCGAAGAACCGAAGGAAGATATTCCCGATGGCTTGGACGGCGTGATTACATACCCCAAAAACGGCAAATACGGGCTGAATATTTTGGCAGACGGTTTTACAGAAGCCAAAAAAACGGAATGGGGCAGGTTTGAATATTCTGTCAGAGCAGAATTAGCCGCCGGTAAGTCACATCTGAAAATTGTTGTTAGGTCGGCAAAACCCGTAACATACGTTTGTGATAACTATGCCTCCTTCCCGCCATGCAGAGCCGGATTTAAAGAATGGCATGAAATATGTCCTGTATGCGGAGGCGTGAATACACTAAAAGAAGTGTTCCATGAAGCCGCAGGATTTAATCAGGGAACGGAAGAAAATTGGGTAATAACCAATGTCGGCAGTAGATTTACATGTACAGTATTTGACAGCAGAAAACCCGCTGACGTCTCAGTTATTTTCGCCGGTGACTGTATTATAGAATTTTACGAAAACGGATCAAAAACTCCCACAAAAACAAAACAGATTAAAGTGATACAATAACTTTTTTCTTTTAAAATCAGGTATTTATCTGATTTATTTTATGTTTAATTTAAAAAATGTCTTCATTATGAAAAAAATTTTTCTTTTTCTTGTTCTTTGTTTTCTTTATAGTTGTTCCGGCTATATAGAAAATGTTACTATTAATTCAGCTTTTTCTATAAAAGACTTGAATAATAAGGAAGTCCAATGGTTAGAGCCAAATTTGTTAGTGGCAATTAAAAAAGACCTTTCAAATAAAGGAAGGGTTAATGATGCTGACCGCTTATGCGAATTGTATGATTTTAAAACTGGTTGGTTGAAAGGATTAAATGTTGATCAAATTGTTCTACCTTCCTTAGATTTTGTAAATCTTGTTGATTCTACTTTAATCCTTCCGGATGATTCGGTTAGTGACATTTCTTTAAGGAGTGCTTATGAGCCATTAGGCGTTTTAGCTTATGCCCATATTCAGGTGTTGGGTACGATGGGTCCATTTTTGCAAGCGAGTTCGCCGTATGCTTCTGATCCTAATCCATATGTTGGCACAGTCGGTAAAGGTCGGCGTTTAGAAGCTTATTATATTACTACTGATCCGTCATTGAATTCTACAAGACCTTCAATAAATTATGGTATCAGCTATTCAGATGGTACTTGGTCTACCTCCTATTCATGGGGAAATTGGGTAGGCACTATAGGACATTCTAAGGAAACAAGACAAATATCAATGTATATTCCGAATTCTGGTTATTCTATTTGGTATAAAGCTCATAATGCAGTTGTTGGCTGGCAAGGATGGGAATGTAACGGGTCTGCTGCAGGCAGTACCTCTCGGTCTCTTGAAGCATTTGCATTTCACATAATTAAGTATTAAGCATAATAGAAAGGCTTCTTAAGCAAATGTCATTCTGAACAAAGCGAAGAATTATCAAGGCAAGATTCTTCACTTTGTTCAGAATTACTTTTAAACTTAATGTCTAAGTCAGTTCCGAAAAGACCTATTTGTACATTTGCTCCTATCTCGCAAGGTTAATGTAAGGGATATTTGTTAGAAAAAACTGTTCAGGGGGGACTTTAGGCTGTATTTTGGTGTTAGCACACGATCGGGCGAACATAGCGAGTACGAAGTCGTAGAAAATAAAAAATAAGGTTGAAAAAGTGTTTTTTCCTCAAAAGAGGTCGAACATTAGGTTGAAAGGAATGCCTGCGTTTAATAGGCGGTTTAGCGAAATGGCGGCTGAAAAGTGACAACCCAAATTTCCCTGAATCCTTATAACCGTCAGTGATAATCCTTATTTCAGTGGTTGCTTTCCGCCACTTCGCCAAGCCGCTGTGATGTTATGTGCATATGTCCGCTTTTAAGCAATATTGAAAGATATATAATCTTATAACTGATTTAATATGGATGTCAAAAATATTTTTAGAAGGAGTTCGATAAAAATTTTGTCGACTTTCGTCGAACTTTTAAGATATTTAAAAAATAAAAAAACAAAAAGAAATGTTTTATCTTTTTACGATAATAATCCGACGACAAACTTAGAAATTAATATTGCACTGGACTATATCAGGAATCATAAACACTATTCAAGCATCAGTCGAATAAAAACTTTCCCCTATCCATTTAGTGATAATTACAGCACACAAAACGTAAAGATATTTTTAGATGGTTCGAATAATTTGCTTTATGTTATTAGGAATGGCAAAAAGTTATATTTCCGTCGAAATATGAGTTATAAAAAGGCTATAAAGCTATATAATAGCCTATTGATAGAGCAGGATAAAGAATCTGCCCATCTGTATTTGACAGATGAATTTAATATAGTCGAAAACGATATATTGGCTGATGTCGGTTGTGCGGAAGCTTTTCTTGCGTTGGATGTGATAGAAAAAATAAAAAAAGCTTATTTGTTTGAATATGATGATTTATGGATTGAAGCATTAAATTACACATTTGCTCCATGGAGGGAAAAAGTGGAAATTATAAAAAAATATGTTACAGACCGTACTGAAAATAACTGTATTACATTAGATGATTTTTTCACGCATAAAGAAATGCCTACTTTTATAAAAATTGATGTTGAAGGTGCTGAAATTAAAGTATTAAATGGTATGAGACATTTAATTGATTTAAAAAATAAAATTAGATTAGCAATTTGTACATATCATCAAACGGGCGACTATGAAAAAATAACAGAATTTGTTAGGAGCGCAGGCTTGAATTATGTAACAAGTAAAAATTATATGTTATTTAACGTCATACCTTACTTCAGAAGAGGATTAATCAGAGTTATAAAATAAAAATTCAAGTAAGTACTATAAAATTATCTATTTATTTCGTAAAGGCTGGATTATGATTGCTTTGCAGATAAATATAACGTCCTTATAGTCATGTTATTAGGATATTTATATTGGGGATGAATCTTTTATATGTTGCTTTGTATAATCTTTATCGTCATTGTTGTCTTGCGAAGCGATAAAGAAGCATGCAATTCAACATTTTCAATCCTCCTCATTCTGCTGTTCAACAACGTCATGAATGAGTTTAACCGTTTCATCGTTGATGGCGTTAAAATTTGCCATAAGCACATCGTATTTGCCTTGTTCAGAGGCGAATTGATAATAGACAGGCGTGGCAAAATAGTGTGCTTCTTCGCGCTCAATCGCTTTGACGTCCAACTCCGCACGGCAGTGAAACATCGTACTTTCGACATCCCCTTCCGTTATTCCGAAATCAAGCGCAATCTGCCCCACAAACTCCGATGTTTGCAGTCCTGCAATCTTCGATGCAGGGATAAGAAAGTCCATGTTTTCATTCAGCGAGATGGTTTGACGGTTTCTGTCGATTGAAACATTGGTTTTTATCTGTTTAACCTTTCCAAAAACCTTTTCGAGCCAGTCGAGCGTTTCCTTGTTACGTGCAGAACCGGCAAGGATATTGCCGATAACGGCGCATACCTCCTCCGCCCCGTTTCGCCCGTATGAAGACTTTAACTGCGGCAATTCCTGCAGAGCCAGAACGACAGCTACCTTGTTGCTACGGGCGGTTGAAAGCAGGTTGGCTATTTTATGAAAATAAAGCGTCGGCAGCTCGTCGATGATGATAGCCGACGGCAGATTGCCTTTCGAGTTAATCAACCTAACAAGACGGTTAAGCATCAGCGCGTTCAAGGCGCTGTTCATTTCCTGCGTTTCGGGGCTGTTCGCTATGATGATATAGCACGGATTATCGCGGTCGCTTATCTTCAAATTAACAGGCGCCTGTCCCCTGTCTTCGGACAACACCCAAAAACTCTCTTTCGTTGCAAGACGCGAAATCTGCACCCGCGCACTGCCAACCTGCCCTTCCAACTGATCAAACGCTTTGTTGACATAAGCTGAACGGAACGCTGACAGGATGGAATGTAATTCGATATCTGAATACAATACGGTAAAAATGTCGTCGTAAGACTGATTCATAAAGGCGATGACGTGTGGCAAGTCGCTGTATCTGCCATTATCGTACTTGGAAAGAAAGTAAATGACGGCAGCCAAAAAATTGACTGCAGACTGTGTGAAAAATTGCTCATTACCCCCACCTTCAGCCGTTGATGACCCTTTTTTAAGCGCTTCAATCAAAGCCTGTGACGTTTCAAGCGCGGCAGCTAACGTCGGGATGTACTCCCGCTTCAGCGGATTAAAGCGCACAGACTTTTCGACGTCCGAAAAGTTTACAACATAAAACTTTGAATTTTCAGGCAATACGCCCAATTGCTTATTTTTCAAAAACTGATAATACGTCAGACAGGCAAGGTCGGGAAACTTAAAATCATAAACGGCAAGGCAGAACCCCTTAGCCGCTAATTGGCGAATAAAGGCATTGACAAAAGTATAAGACTTCCCGCTTCCGGGCGTACCCAAAATAAGCGAACCCCGAAACGGATTTACGATGTTTATCCATCCCTTATGGCGACGTTTCTTATAATAATAGCTCATGGGGATATTGACTGAATAGGGCGTTTCAACTAATTTTGCCGTCTGTTCAAACGATTCATTTTCCACATTGAAACGGTCTTTCATCAGGCTGTGCTGCACGAATTTTGAAATATTGTCAAAACCGACATTCAGCAGTAATGTGCCTGCACAGGCAGTCGATATATACAGATAATCAGGCAAATACAGTTTAACCACCATGGCGTCGCCGACAAAGAACGTACTCCCGAAGAATAAAAGAAGCCCGAAGAACACAGGCAAGGCAATGTGGTTGACCGGTTTCAGCTCAAGTTTCTTCTTTGCCCTGGTGCCAATACACGTAAAAATTAACAAGACCAGCAAAAAGAATTTGGCATAAAAAATGTTGGTATAGAAAGCCACTTTTCGGACTCGTTCAAGTACAACAGTCGCGTTACTACCCCAGTCGTAATGCACAAACACAACCATTTCGAGCAACAGAAAAAAGTACACTGCCGCTCTAAAAAATTCGTGCATTTTTTTTAATTCGGGACTTTCATCATCCATAGCCTGCATCAATTAGCGCCTTTACTGAAAATACGGTCAGCGTCCCTGTAAACCGATTCAATCGTCAAAATCTTATTCGCATCGCCTATAATCAATTCTTCATGCGTCCATTTAGACATCTGCCGCAAGTCTTTCAATTTAAAAAGCACATAGTTCAACAAAAACAAACGCTGTTCCTTATCAAGCAAATTTTGCTCATCCTTCCCTTTTGTTGCCATTTCCGCAAACTTCAAAAGCTGGCGGGAATGAATTTTTACATAATGGTCGTATTGCACCCATGATGCCCGAAAATCAGGATGTTTGTTTATATACTTTTCAATCTCACTGTAATACGCCTCTATCTGTCCGAAAACCTTACGGATAATCTTTTCGTCGGATTCATTGGCAATCCCTTCAACATCCTGCAAGGACTTAAACAGGCTGTCGCGTACCATGTGTATAAACGTTGCTTTTTCGGCAATTTGCTGTTGCTGCTTTTTAATCACTTCAAGTTTGGCAAGGTACGCTGCCATTTTCACCATTTGACCTGAAATATAATTCTCGCCGAAAGCCTGCATTGCCTTCTCGTCCGTCACCCAATCCCAGTATTGGGCGCGTGAAAAGGCATTGATACATACAAGCGCCGAGACAATTAAAAATATCTTTTTCATCATCAATCTTTTGGAAAAACTATTGTCAAAGGACTTTGCTCGGGATTAACGACGCCAAGCATGACTTTGGCAGCTTGCGAAATATATTTCAGTCTGAATAACTCATCCAACACGTAAACATGAAGGTCATTGCGCTGTTTGTTGTCAAGCCGTCCTTCGTTGCCGGTCTTTTTTGCTGCATCGTTAATATAGCGTTGGATTAAATCAGCCCGGTTGGTCACTTTCTTCTTAATCAATGCGACTAAATCACGGTATTCGGGATAGATCGCTGAATACCTGTCCATCCATGATTGGTTTTCATGGATTTCCGACACGATTTTATCAACATAAGTCGGTTGAAGCGCCTGCATAAAGGCGCTCTGCAGGTTCTTCTGATAGTCTTGTGTCTTTTCTTCAAGGACAACCAATTTATAAAACATGGAATCGGCTATTTGCTGTGCGGCATACGTTTTATCCAACGCATCCTGCACGCCAATCCGCCAGGCTAACTCCAATCCCCCATACAGAAAGGTAGCAGGGACTAAATCGACGTGAAATATTTCAAATTTTACGCTTTCCTGTTCCTGTGAATATGAAAAATGTATTAACAAAAGGGAAAGGAAAAAATACAGGGCTGTTTTTTTCATTTTGATGCTTTTTGCATGATGGCATCAGACGCTTTATAAAGGCTTTCGATGCTGTGGCTGTTGTTGGGAGCAGCGGTCAGTAGCGCCTTGTAAGTATAGGCGCATGTGCCGCGCATATCCCGCAGGTTACTGATGACGTAAGTAACAATTTCGTTCCTGTCTTCGTTATTGAGCAGATTGGATTTGCCATCAATACGGGCGAAATTGGCTAACTTGGTCGCAATGCGCGTGGAACGGTCTAAAAGGATTATCCGCAGCCGGTCTTTGATGTATTCCAATCCTGTAGAATTTTCAATTAAGCGGTTGCACAGGGTGTAATAGTTGGCAATCTCGACGGCTATGTACAAAATATCCTGTTTGCTCTCAATATCGACGGCATCCGACTGCTTTGTACTCAAATAGTCGGCAGTCAGTTGTTCCAATTCGTAGAGGCGCTTCACCTTTTGATTGATGCTGTCCTGTACGGCAATGACTCTTTTCTGCCGCTCTGCAATATTCTTATGGATAATACCGGTATGGAAAATAGCCCAGGTGACGTTATTGTTCAGGCTGCCATCGTTATGTATCTCATCATAGCCGAAAGAATTACCGAACAGGTTATTCAAAAAACTGCCGCTTGTGATGTCGAACATCCCGCCTTTTCCAAATATGCCCCCATTACCAAGACTGCCCGAACCACCCTGCCCGATGATGCCGTTCATGTAGTCGCCCCAGTTCAAACCGCCCAAGCCTAAATCGTACAAGTCTTTCAGGCTGAAATCGCTTGCCTTGAAACCGCCTTCTTCGCCTTTCATAAACGAGTTGATAATATCATCAATGTACTTTTGCCAGTCGACGGTCCGGGAAGTTATCTGAACAAAAGGGGAAAAAATAATAATAAACAGAACTAATCGTCTCATGGTTAATCTAATTTATCTAATTCTTTTACTTCCTTGCGGGAATCGGTAATGACAAATTTCTTTTTGGAAGCGTCGTAAACGATGCCGACACTCCATCCGAAATGGTATGAAAATTCGGTGAGCAACTTATTATTAACGAATAATTTCCCGCTAATAAGCCCTGCCCTCAATACCTCTTCGGGAACAATGGCAAACAAATGACCGTAAATGAAAAAGCCGGTAAAGTTAAACGGTATTTCGTATTCCCTGACAAACGGGGATTTATAGATACCGTCTTCAGCGTCGGAAAACCAGACGGTGCGCGACAATCCAAGCTGTTCGTCGAAATAACGATAATAATTTCCGATACCATAGCCGATATCGAACACGTCAGGATTAGCTGCAGACAGTTCAATCCTGAACTTATACGGACTCCCTTTGCGGTTTTCGCTGCCGGCTTCAGGCTCATCCTTACGGCAACCGGCAAACATGCCAACCATCAGCGCAGTGAGCAGTATCAATGCGCTTGCGTTTGTTTTCTTACAATCAATTAATCGTTTCATAGCTGTTATTTTAAAGTGATACATTATCAGTTAAAACGTAAAGGTATCTTAAAGCCGGCAACAATGCCAATCCTGAACCAACTGTGATTATTCGTCCAAAAAGAAAACTGCGTTTTCTCTTGAATAAAAAATTGAATATTACAGGGAAAGGTATAAGTATATTCAAATCCGGGCGTAAGAGAAAGCGTAAATTTCTCGCGCTCGTTGACCCCAATCCCAACAGCGCCACGAAAACGCAGATTAGCGTTTTTGTAACGTACCATGTTGTACTTGTAAGCGCCCATAAACAACAGCGCATTGTATTTGAAAGACCGTCCCAACGAATCAATCGGATGAGTAAAAGCCTGATTGTAAAAGTCGATGCCAATTTCCCATGCGTTATGGTACTTCAGCGTCCGTTCAAACGTTAATTCATAGCTCATCGCCTTCCGGTACAACAACCCGCCGGAAAACGAAAAATAGGAATCGCCTTCACCCGCTTTCAACAAAGGGGGAAGGCAAAACAGGCTAATTATCAAAATAAAAAATCGTTTCATGACATTCGGTTATCTGAATAAAACACTGCGATGAAAGGCATCTGCATTCAGCACATCGGCATAATCAATACGTAAAATGACCGTTCTGCCTGATATCTGCTTTTCGGATACTTCGACGGTAAAGACTTTTTCGTCCGGGAACGTAAACTTTTCAAACACATAGATATTGCGATACTCCTTTAAAAACGTTTTGCCTTCGTTGATAGACAAATAAGGTTCAACCTCTATCTGTTGAAAATTAGTCGCCTTTGTATGTTTTTTATCTTCAATCTTAAAACGTATCTGTTCCACGTCGTATTCAATATTTGTCTTGTTACGGATGGACACGTCGATAAAGAAAAAGCCTTTAATCGTATAGATGTTATTCAGCGATATCCGCAATTTGTACGCTTCGCGTGAAACGTCAAAATATTTGTTGCCGCTGTTCCAAATAGTCCATGCTAATTTACGCATTTCATACTGCGGCATATCCACATTGACGTTCACATAACTTGCCATTTCATCCGATTTGATGTCAATGTTACTTGTCGCCTTGTTACGGTCTTCGGTATAGACACAGTTAAACTGAATCTTGTAACGTTCGGTAATAATCGTAATCATGGAAAGGATTTCCCCCTCCTTGAATTGGACTGAATCCCTTTGTACGGGTTTAATCCGTATAAGATTTTTAATCGGGATATCGCCGACAATTTTGTCCGTGCTGATATCAACCAATTCGACCGGTTCGCCGACTGCGATCATCGTGCTGATTTGCTCGTTCACCTTGATGATCTGCATGTCGGTACTGCTATTCATTCTTTGAGCAGATAAAAAACCACTGATGAAAGAAATTAAAACGTTTAAAATCAGTATCTTTTTCATATATTATAAATTTATTTGTATACGACTTACCGTTCCGATTCTTCATTAATCAGGTAGATAATGGAAGAATATTTGAGTTTTGCCTGATTTTGCCTGATTCGCTGCGAAACAGCTTGGGTAGCGCTTCGGTAAAAATCCTGTCCCATCTGTGAGATAAACTGCTGATAGGCGCTTTGGGACGAGTTGATATTGACATTGCTTGATTGCGCCATGCGAGAGCCGGCGATGCGCATCATATCACGAAAATCGGAGTTGGGAACATACAAACCTTTGATGCCGTCGTCGTCATAGATGGTCAGCTTTGTTTTGAGAATCCTGTCGCCATACAGGATGGTATTGATATCGACAAGTACCCGTTGAGCTGTAAAGCCCGAAACAAGACCATATAAATAAGAACCTTTTTTAAACAGGTGATTACCAATGAAAATGTCATCCAACAAACGAATGCGGATACGAGAGCCGTCGACAACCGTTTGCGCTTCGTCCAAAATGGCGGAAATAAACATCTTTTTCTTATCCGCGTTTATCGTATGAAAAGAAGACGATTGCAACTCGTTTGCTTTTGTGGCAATCAGTACGCTATCCTCGCGTCGTTCCTGTTTCACTTCCCCTTTTTGCGCCTGTGCAACCAAAAGCGATTCCAACCGTGCAATTTGCTGACGTAACAGTTCCAATTCTTCAGATTGCGCGTTTTTGGGTTGCCGGTTGCTCTGGTCTGCTTCGCCGAATAAACCGGGACGTTCAGGAAAATATTTATTTTGCAACTCCCGCAAGGCATTTTCCGCTTCAAGGTCAATTAAACGCCGGTCAAACAAAGTCGAATCAGCATTTGGGTTTAGAAAATATCCCGGATTGATTCCTTTATCTTCTTCCTCTTCCAAATCTTTTATAAACTCGTCAAGGAACTGCAAGCCGCTTTGTTTTTTTCTTCTGTTAAGCAGTTCCTGCAAAAGCGTAAACTTATCCTTTTGATTGGGAACGGCAGGGTCGGGAAGGATGGTGTTCAAGCCGTCAATTTGTTGCGATTCCGCAGCGCTTTTCTTTTCTTCAGGCGGAAAAATTTCGCTGATAACGTATGCGCCTAAAATAAAGAAAGGAAGCAGCACAAGCGGCAAGCCGTATTTGGTTTTTCTAAAATCGAACCTGTTTTTCATATCTCTTTCATTTTAAATATTTAAGCAACTCATCTACTCTTGTCGAATCAATTTTAGTCGTATCCCGCAGCATCTCTTCCAATTCTTTCTGAATTTCTAAAAGAAGCAAATACTCCGTAAATTGGTCAGTTATTGAAACCGAATCCCTGAAACCTTGTCGAATATGTTCGATAAGTTGCAGGTTTTCGGGATTATATTTTGACGGTTTATGCCATCTTGCCATAAAACTGAGTATATACAGGCATAAGACGATAAAAAGAATGACAGCCATACCTGTAGCCGTGCGCGAAGGTCGGGCATCAAGTTTTAAAAGAAGCTGCTGCCATTTTTTGCGTAAAGGGTCAAAAAGCGGCTCTTTTTGGTCGGATTTCGATGTCTTCATTTTTCAATACCTTATATTTATGAATGATAAAACCGTGCGGATTATGCTCTGAACGCTTGATACGGCTTAAATAACCCTCTGATACAAGGGTACGATAGGCAATCGATGTGGGTCGTTCTATACGCTGCGTCCCTGTATAGTGGAATTTGAGCGTTTTAACGTCATAAAAAATGGAATCCGCTTTGATGGTAAACAATATCGAATTGGCAAGCAACTGATTATAAAATCCCTGTTCGCGCAAGTCATTATAAATCTGAACACCCGATTCATCAATAAGATACATCGCCCGTGAAATGTTGCTTTGAATGTATTTATCGTCGGGCGGCAGATTGAAAAAAAGGGAATGAAACATGTTCACATGGCTCATGCCTTCGACTTCTTCATTATCTTCCAAAGAGCTGCGTTGCACTAACAATGGCAACCCGGCATCGAGTACATAGACGTTTTTACGTTCATCAATAATTAGCCTGTTTGTATGTATAATCACGATTAAGACAATCACTATCGAGGTAATCATCGAGGCAACGGAAATAAAGAAAGCTAATTTGATTTTGTTTTCTACATTCTTAATAAGCATATAATTAACTGTTTAATCGTTTAATTAATTTTTGATGCACGGCAGATTCGGAAGCGAAGCCGACAAAAACCTACTTCCTGCCTCCCCCGCCTCCTACTGCCCCTTTAGCAAAACTAACGCCTGCTGCAGCAACGCCAACGGCTGCAGAAACAGGCTGTATGATTGCCGAATGTGCGCCTGTGGTCTGGATAATCCATGTTGAAACAGGGAAAATAACAATCATGCCGAATGCTACAAACAACGTTAAAACAGGAAACGTCAAATTGTCAGACCCAAACAAAGAGCTTAACATCGCAAACTTCCATTCTTCCTCCTGAAGCATGGTATCAAGCACATAAATTTCGCGCAACAATATCCCGTTCATGATTTCAGCCGCGGCAAAGCAAACAAAATAAGCCAGTCCTGACCATAAAGAAACCGATATAAAACGGGCTGTCCATTGCGCCCAGGACTGTTTCCATGGTTCGATACAACTGAACGCAAATGCCAAAGGACCGATAATAGCCATAATCATCATGGCTGCCGCCTGTCCGAATAACACGCCGCAGATAACCACATTCATAAAAATCAGGGAAACGTATTGCAGTATGCCATAGAAAAGCTGCTTCATCTTGTTCATCACAACCATTGCCATTCCCGCTACTGCCCTGCCCAGTCCAAAAGGACCGCTGCTGACTTCCTTCCCGATGTCGCCCGATGTCATGAGCTGATTGCGTTCCGCGTTCTCGCCTCGCTCTGCCAGGGTAGACATTTCCATCGCCTTTTTAGCCGTTTTATCCAATAACTCATAGCGTTTATGTGAATTGACTTTCATCGTTTCCCACGACTGATAAAACCTGTTATAAGCATGTTGTTCCAAGGCTTTACCCGGAACATTGACAAGACCCACAAACCAGGGAAATGCCGCGATTGCCATGGATAAAAAAAACGGTCGTAAAAGCGGTAAGACAGACAGCTTGTCTTCACCGGCAATAACAGGATACAGTTTAACGGCGCACCATATAATGGCAAAAACAAAACACAGGGCTTGCGCCATGCTCACCAATTCATCCGAATAATTGAGCGCCACTGTGTTCTTCCAGTCCATAATGCTTTGCATGATACTGACCTGAAAAATATCTTTTGCGGGATTTGCTTGCAGAATAATCATAATAATAAGATTTTATTTGCCTGTAATCAATTGGTTAAATTCATCATTTTTCGATGCTGTGATACAATAATAATTAATCCGGTAGCATACATTAATAAGGGCAACAAATTCGTTGATACAAAGGGAATAAGCCCGTCGTTTCTTCGAGTTGTCCAAATGGGATTCCCCTATCAGGAACGTTTTTCTGTTAATCCTGTCATACTCGTCGTACACGTTTTGCGCATCGTAAACCGGCACTTTATATTCAGCGAACTTTTCGGTCAGTTTTTGGATAGTACGTTTGCAGTTTTCAATATCCTGCAACACTTCGGCTATCTCGCGGTCGGAATTACGATCCTCCCAGTGCGCCTTTTCGTTTTGATAAACGACTTCAATCGCTTCGTTAGCTAAAGTCACTTCATAAAGCGAAGTATTAGCTGCCTCATTCAGCGAATCAAGGGGGATGACATTATTATTTTCATATTCCCCGCTTTTATACTTGCTGTGCAGAAAACTGTAATACCAGCCCGGATAAAAATCCCAATAAGAATCAGGCAGACCGAAAGACGATTTAATCTGCTGTTCCAAAGATTTGTCGTAAACCCTTTTATAATCTGTCTGCGCAAAACAGGCGAATGAAATGAAAACCGTTAAAGCGCTAATAATTAACTTTCTCATACTGATTGAATAATTCGTTATACATTAAATGATGTTTTCCGACCAAAAGCCGTCGGTATAAAGCGTTCAACGTGTTTTTCAACAAAACAAGTTCTTCCAAAACAAAGTTGAACAGGTCGTCTCTCAAACGGTTATCTCTTAAATTTTTTCTGTCGAAGCCTGTAAGCGCCTTAGCTGTCGTTATGATAAGCAAAACAAACCTTACGCCGAATTCTACTGATGTTTCGGCATAAAGCGCTATCAGTTCGGCGTCAACAGGTGGCGTTTGCAGCATGGATGCAGTTTGTGTTACGGCATCTTTCAGGTCGGTGATAATTGCATTGGCATATTCCAAATCCTGAATAAAAAATACAGGGTTGGGAATCGTATTATTTTGAAATTGACTGAATAATAACGCATCCACTTCAGCAAGTTTCTTCATCCAATCCATATACGACTTATACTTATCGTTTGCCAGCGTATCTTCGTTATGCGCAAAAGCGGTAAACATGCGGTACTGCTGCTTATGCCAGTAAATCCAAAGCTCGACCAGATCCGGTTCCCATATCCGGGTAGCGCCGCCGCCATCGTCGCCGCCCTCCCCCTGTTCCTGCGCACAGGCTAAGATTGAAAAAAAGCTGAATGTTATAAAAAAGACCTTCCTCATGTCAATCAAAATTTGCTGTTGATAGAAAATTGCCAATGGATATGCCCGAATCACGATAGGCTTCACATATCCGGTGAACGTGTTTTTGAAAAGTCGTTATGCCCTTTGCAATCCGGCTGTACGTTGCTTTTGAATTGACTAACGCGCAAAAATCTGATTTTTCAACTTTTGTAGCTATCAAGTCATTAACAAACGCTTCCAAAGCCGGTTTGTATTGCTTAAACACTTTCAGATACACCTGCATGGCGTCTTTTTCCGGCTTTTCTGTCGTATAGGTAAAATATTCATAAATAGACACTTCGTTGCCATAAACTTCACCTGAATTGCCCCGCTTGATATAAAATTCTTTAAACTTGCCCCTGTTTCCTTTGTTATCCAATGCGTTAATAGTGAATATTTTATTCTGTTCGACTTCCGACAGGGATAAAATATCGGCGACAATATCAAAGTTATCCTTGAACTTGGTTTGTTCACAAAGGATAAACGTAGCGGAATTGGCAATAATAGACTGCCTGACGACATCGCTTTTAATGATATCGTCCAACTCCTGTGTGACCGTTATGGCTTCCCCGTAAAATTTCCTTACGGTCTTATACAGGAACTTGATATAATCAGCCATTAGCGGGGAAGCAAGCGCCTTCCATGCTTCCTCGATGACAATCACCTTGCGATTTGTTTTGTTACGCATTTTTTGAATAAAAACGTCCATGATGACGAGCGTAACAATCGGGAAAAGCGTATCATTACCCTGAATACTGTCTATCTCGAAAACAATAAGCTGTTCGTCAAAGAGCGTTTTATCAATGTCGTTATTCAGTATCTCGCCAAAAATCTGACCTTTGTTGAACTTGCTTAGAATTTTCAAAAACTTCCTGTAATCTAAGGCAAGGTCATTGTTTTCGCCTTCCTTATTCTCGTAAAACAGTTTCCATTTCCGGCATATTTCGGGGATGCGTTGTTCGGCAAAATGATAAAATGACGTGAAATTCAGTTCGTAAACTTCCACTTTTTCCTTTTCATCCTTATAGAGATTACGCTGTTTATCAATAAATTCATCTATTTTGAAAAGTAACTTTTCAAACGTGTCCGTATCCTCGTTGTGAACATCTTCCTTTTGCCATATCCTTATGGTTTTTGCCCTGTATTCTTCGGCTACCGCTTCCGTAAATTCGTTTTGACCTGCAAAAAAATTGGCATAATAGGACATAACTGTTTCGCGTATAATGTCTTTCTCTATTTTTTTCACTACTGCATTCGGTTCTTTCCACAGCAACAGGATAAGATTGATTAAAAAATCTACCTTTTCAATGTTGTACTCCACCTGACGGATAAAAAAGGGATTCATCGAAATGGGCTTTTCTTCCGAATAGGTAATATAGCGTCCGTTAAAGTAATCGCATAACCCTTTGTAACTGTGTCCGACGTCCACCATCACTATATCGCTGCCATTAAGCAAATATTGATGCAGCATCGTATTCATCAGAAATGATTTACCACTCCCCGATGGACCCAGCACAAATTTATTGCGGTTGTCAATTCTGTTCGTGCGCATTGGCAAATCCGACGGGTCGATTGCGACCGGTACGCCTTGCCGGTCAGTAAACCACATCATCAGATTTGATTCTTCGTTAACAGGCAATCTTTCCTTATACATTAACGAAACGGCAACATCGGCGGTTGTCAGAAAGCGGTCATAACTGCGCAACGCATACGCATTTCCCGGCGCTGCCGCTCTGAACAGTTCATACTGATTGAATGCCTGCTTGGACATACGGATATTGATGTTTGCCAAAGCCGATTCAGTCTGATTCTTTGCCGTGTTCAGGTTATTCGTATCGCAAATCATGATATCAAAATGTGAGTACACAAGCAATTGGCTGTTTCGCTCGATGTCATCCATAGCCAGGGTGATATCTTCCACGCAAAGGTTGTTAGCCGGATCGGGAACGGATTGATGTTTTTTGATTTTTGATTCCAAATTCTGTTTTTCAACGGCTTGATTGACGGTAAAAACAACTTGGTTATAAATAACGGTTTCCGCGTCAATACAGGGTATAAATCTCATCAGATCATGCGGAAACGATCGGTTATTGATACGTTCCAAACTGTACGGCTTTACAAAAGAGGGCATATCAATATATTCAACGTCAATGAGGCTCAGGCACTGTAAATTTTTACTCCCGATTTTGATGCCGTCGCTAAACACGGAATAATTGTCAAACGAACAGGCGTCATCCTCAAAATCCATCGAAAAATAGCGGTATAAGTACTTCAATATTTCTTTTGAAGTCAGTACCGATGCACGGATGTCGTAATTGTTGAAAAAGCCCAGTACTTTACCGACGTTATTAAGGAAGTCGTTGTATTTGCGTTCGTCATACCCGAAAAAAGCAGAACGTTTCAATTCACATGTAAGGACAAGCAGAGTCGTCTGATGTTTAAAAATACGACCGGCATTTTGCTCAAAATGCTTTTGCATCAAAAAATCATCCGACGCATAAGGAACATCCCATTTCGTTTTAGAAAACACATCGTGCTTCTGTATGCAGTAACCGGCATCTAAAGAACGTATAAGATTGGAAAATGTATTCACGAAGGAATAATAATCGTCTTTATCGCCACCGTATTGCAGACACGGATTGTGCATTTTAATGAAAACGGAAAAATTACCGCTAACATCAAACAGCAAGGCATACCGACCTTTATCATCTATGCCAATGTAAGGCGATTTAAACGTTTTTCCTGCCATCTTAAAAATTGAAAATTTTGTGGAAGATGAAAACGCCTTTTGTCGTATTTTTCCGGTATAACCCGAATTTGCGCTGATACAAAGCCATCCCTGTTATACTGCCAAATACGGTGACAACCATACAGATACTGCCAATGACAAAAGTTGTCAAAGTAGTAACGATAATGCCGATCAACAAAGACGACAAGGCAATTACGAAAGCATAATAGATAAAACTGCCTTTTAAACCTTTGAATTGGATGGGTCTCTGTAAACCTTTATATACATTGAATTTCCTGTCATGGTCAATCATCCGAAGAAAGCTTTTATTACCAATGCCACAATAACAAGAAATATACACGCTCCGCCCCATCCCATGACGGACTTCATAACGTCCTGGTCGCCGGTGTTCCATTTGATGTAACACCGGATACCGCCGATAAGACCCACAACAGCGCCAACAGCAAGTATCAGTTTACTTGCCGGGTCAAACATGGTTCTAATTTCCGATTCTGCCGCACCCAAGCCGGCTGCGCCGCCGCCGGTCTGTGCAAACAGATAAAATCCGCAAATTGCGGTCAGCATAGCCGTGAAAAGGCTACGTCTGTAATAAACATACTTTTTCATACCTCAAAATCATTATATAATATATTAAATATTAAACACTTATATTAATATATCAAGTTTCCGACACTCCGCAAACTCTGTCTTAACTCAGTTTCTTCCTTAGTAGCTTCTAAGAACTGATTAATACAAAAATTTACTTCGACCGGTTGACCTGATACGGGTATATCTGCTTTAATATTATCTAAATCATACATCTTCTGAGGTTGGGCTAATTTTTTTTTTTCGACAAGATTACCTTGTCCTCCCTGATTATCGTCTGTTATGTCGTCTTCCATCGGTTCTTCGGCGGATGCCTGTTTTGGCATGTAGTCAGCGTAGTCGACAAGAATGGGTTGGTCTGCGGGTTTAGGTACATGGATGACCTGAACGGCAGAAACCTCATTTTTGCTACGCTTATAAAACGCATCCGTTATAAATATAACGCTGTAATACACGGCGTAAACAGCTAAAATCCAAAAAACCGCATTAGAAAAACTCATATCATACGTCTATTAAAATCTTCTTTCTTTTTCGCTCGCGCAATAACTTCGTAAGGTTATCCTTTTGAGCATCAATCCAGTCTGACAGGATGCAACTGATTACATGATTGGCAGGCATTGCTGTGACTTCTTTCAATGCGACGAATGTATTAACGACGTCTTTATCGAGATAAATGAATCCGCGATTATCCCCCTGTAATTTTGGACGTTGTCTTACATTGTCAAGCCATGCGATGAAGTCGTCGTCAGGTATCTGTTCCGCAACTTGTTCCTGTTTGACTTCCTGAACCGCCTCTGCGGTATCCGTACCGGTAATATAGTCCGCTATAACTTCTTCTTCCAAAGGCTCTACCTGTGTGATAGGGCGAAGCAGGTCTAATACCGATAATCCTGTGGGATTTTTCCCCTTTTCTTGTCTATTCATCTGCAAAGATATTGATATTTTAAATATGTAATATACTTTATATTCGTTTTCTGTGTATTTTATGTTTATTTAACATTTGAAAACTAAAGCAAAAAACGTAACTCTTTATTAGTTAAAACTTTAGCTTTTCGTAAATAAAGTCATAGACCGGAAAAAGTTTTTCGCGTTGCATCTTGCTCATGCTGATTGTAGAAAAACGCTTAAAATCAGCAAATTGATAACATACCGGCGTGACAATCCCTACTTCGCTTAAAAGCGCTTTGATTTGTTCCGTTGCTTCAAACTTGACCCTTACATCCACATTGGTAGGTAAAAAGATAAGCTGTGCCCCTACTCTGAACTTTTTGCAAATCTGAATAAAAACGGCAGTGCTGTCAAGTACGATTGCCTCATAATTAAAAGGAACAACGATATAATCCGAATATAAAAGCGTCTTAACGACGTTGTCATCCGCGATTGTTCCGGGCGTATCAATGATGTAAATTTTGCTTTTATCATCAACAAAGCCCTTAATAAAAGACAATATTTTATCCGTAAAAATTGTCTGTACTGTGTAATTAAGCGGATTGTCAAACGTTTGTTCGTCATTTTCCCGCTGTTGCGCAAGCGTAACCTTTTCCTTTTTACGCAAACCGCTGACTGACTGCTGGGTGTCCATGTCAATAACATGAACGTCTTTTCCTTTCTCGCTTAAATAGTAAGCGAACAACGCGCAATGGGTAGACTTCCCTACCCCTCCTTTCTGATTTGAAAAAGAAATAATCATAACTTCTTGATTTTTAAATTTATATTATAATTTCATCTGTTTTTTTCGTCTTTTTTTCTTCTGATTTCGGTCGTGTTCTTCCGGGTATGGCGTTTCAAATAAACCTGATAACGCCATTAATACCGTCTGTACTGCTGTGGCTTCCGACATGAAGTCATCTATTGTCTCTGTGTTGCGTTCATAGTGCGAAGCAAGGTCGGTATCCAATTCGTCCAATCCTAATCCGCTGACGTTTGCTATTACATGATGCTTTGTATCTATCAGCAAGGTGTTTCCTTTGAAGCTGACTAATGCCTGTTTGTTTTCTTTTAAATGTTCTTTCAGCCTTTCCCTGCTTGCGAATGACTGTATCATTTCACGACAGGCAGTGTCATCACGCGGCACGTCAGGTCTTAAAGTGATATCGGATGCTTTAACATACAGATAACGGGATAGCGTATTTGCTTCTTCCTGCGTATGAACGATCAATTTGTTAGCCGCTGTCAGCCGGTCATTATAAAGCGCCTTTTTGTATGTTTCCTTATCTATTTGTAACAGCGGCGTATCGCTGCCTGTTAAATAGATGCAGTCTTTCTTCAGCCTGTAACCGTTCCGCTGCAATGTACTCCTTAATTCCGAATAGGACGGCTTGCGGGATAAGGTATTACGAATTATTTCATCCATAAGCAAAAGATGCTCTTTATCGCTTCGTTCTTTTGACAGGGATTCAAGCGGCATTATCTCGATTCCTTTCATCACGGCTTTTATTTTGTGATCAATGACGGTATAACCGTATGGTTTGGTATGTCCTTTTGACGTATGAAAAATAACATCTATGCCGAAATTATCGCGCATGAATTTTATAAACTGCTCCGTTGGCATGGAGCTGTATTTGTTGAATAAGGCTCGTAATTGCTTTATTCGTTGTTCGTTTTTGCTGTATTGTAAAGTTTTGGCAATGACATCAGCTTTTTGAATACTGCCTTGCCTGATTGTTTTAATTAAGTTGATGCTTCCGTCTTTCTCGCGAACTGTCCACCCCCGACGCTCTAAAATTAATTTGAATTGAGCCTCCGTTGAAAATGAATAATTGGACAGTACATCCTTAATATCCGAATCAGCCTTTACGTTCAGGTTTTCATTCATCAATTCACTGATATAAATGCCAGCTCTGCGACCTTCCATGTAGGGATTGATACGAGCGCCGTCCTTTGTTATTCGACACGAAACGATATGAACGTGGTTATTTGCCGTATCATCATGAAAGTAGACAAGGTAAGGCTGCTCGCCATATCCCATTTTTTGCATCCATTTTTGCGTAATATCCTTCATGAAATCTGCATCATGTTCCTTCCCTTTTGTGCTGATAATAGCGTGAAATTGACGGTTTTTGATGTTTCTTTCGGAACACTGCGCCAATTTTTCAAGGTAGGCGATATAAGTCTCAGGGGAAGCATCCATTTCGCTAAAAGGGAAATTAAATGCGCCTAACATCGTTGATTTTCCTTCGTTTATCTTCAACTGCGAATAAATGACACCGGAAAATCGTTCCTGCGGTTTAAGTATCTTTGCAATCATGCCGCAAAGGTACGTATAATAATATAAATATACAACTATTTTAGATTTATATTTTTATAGTCTCATATTATATTTATTTATATTGCTTTATTGCTATATTTTTATATTATTATATTCTATGTTTGTATATTCTTATATCTTTATATTTTTATACGTTTATACTGTCTTTTTTTATACACTTATACTCTTATATTTATATATCTTTATACAGTGTGTCAATTTGCTTTTTTACTTTTAGAAGCAGATTGTTATATTCGGAAAACACATCAAGCCATTCGCGCATCAAAGCATAATTACCAAAATCTTTGGTTGAATTTATAAAATGCGCAATTTGATTGACATTATTCCCGACCCTGTTCACGGCAATCGTCAATTCATCCATGCCCTTAATGAAATTTTTAGGGTCAATTAAAATCGTCTTCCCCGAAAAAATATACGATCGCATAAATTTTGAAATGCTACCATAAGGTTTTGCCATTTCTTGAAGCCTGTTATACTCATCTTCTTTCAATCGCACATGCAAGTACTTTATTAAATTCTCTTTCATTTTTTTTAAAGTTTTAGTTGCGTTACCCCTGCCGATTAAGTCGGCAGGCAAATTTTTGTGATACAAAAATACTACTTGCATTTTAAACTAACAACTTATTTCGCGAAAAAACGTTCTTTCAACTTTTTGAACTTTCCACCAATTTTAGAAAACTGAAAAAACAAAAGGGGAAGAAAAACTTTAGATAGAATGTATAAATTTGATTAACAAGCATTTACAAATCATATTTATGATGCTACGGACAAAAGTATGACATTTTTGAGAAGCCGAAATTTTGAAGAAAGATTTTATCGCATCGCGGACAATTCGGGACTATTTCCTTATATTTTTTTCCCTTTTGTTATTAAGTTATAGTTTGTTGGTACGACACAATGCGAAAGCATTGTTTAAAATGTGTTTTTCGTTTCGAAATCAAGGAATTTTATTTTAGGAAGTGAATAAACGAAAAACATTCCTTTGATGGTTATTCGATTATTATTTAGATCTGTTATTTATGATTAGTAGAGCCATTTTATGAGTTACAACCATTTGAATACCAAATTGATACCTGTTTATGTTACGGACAAAAGTATGACTTTCTACGGACAAAAGTATGACTTTCTACGGACAAAAGTATGACTTTCTACGGACAAAAGTATGACATTTTTTGCCTCTACGGACAAAAGTATGACTTTTGAAGCCCTAACGGTAAAGAAAATTGCATTAGACATCGTTTTCGAGTAAAAAAACAACGTTTTTTTTATGCTTACGGACAAAAGTATGACTTTTTAAAGACGCTTACGGACAAAAGTATGACTTTTATATGACTTCCATAATAATCTGTTTATCTGTATATTACAAACACCTACGGACAAAAGTATGACTTTTGAATGCTATAATAACTCATTTTCTGCATCGGGACAAAGCATATTCATGAGCGCCTTAAAAAAATAGTTAGAAGGATTACTGATTTCCTTCCAGTGATCATTTAGATACTGATGAAGTTCAAGCGTTTTGATTGTTAATTCCGAAAAATTCTCAATTGTAACGAATCTCAAAACGTCTTCGGCTTGTTCATGTTTCAGATGCAAGTGCCTTGTCCACAATTCAAATAAATTTTTCGATTGTAATCTTAGCTGCTCTTGTTCTTTTGCCGACATCACACCTCTTACGACTTTAAAACTCAGCAACAACGGAGTATTATCGCTTTCTTTATCGTATATCTCTGCTACTTCAAACCAGACATCGGCTTTCTCGAAAAGTTCTTCGTAAACCGGACGTATAACACGCTTATAAAAACTCCAATAATCTGGATATTTGTCGCCTACGCCTAATAGCTTACGAAATTTTTCGTATTTAATCGAAAATCCCCCTTTACTTTTCCATGAGGATATGAGCATATATATTCGAGGCGTGTATTTGTTGGAAGAGGATAGGGCAATTTCCTTATAGTATTGCGTATAGCCGGTTAAAGCAAATACAATTTTTTTTGCAATGTCTTTTTGAATAACGATATGCACTTCTCGATTGTACTTTTCCTTGTGCATATAAGCCGTGAAGAAGCCCGAAAATCCCCACATTTCGCGTCCTGTCTCTGGGTCGGTAGTATCAAACTCGACCGGAATAGAAGCAATTCCTAAGAGGGCTTCTCGAAATTTGCCGTAGCTGCCGGTAGGAATGCCAAAATCCTTTATTGGGATTTTAATTCTTAAACAACTGTCTCTTTCAAAATCTTCGAACAAATCAAGTTTCTCGTATTGCTTATAACCGTTTATAATCCCGTTTATATGTGGCTGTAATTTTTCAATAAGCGTTATAAGTATTCTCTGATGCGTAATACTGTAATCTGCCTGCATGGTAGTAATCATATTTGACTGCTTTAATTTAGTCAAATTGACAGGCAAAAGAACTTTTCTCTTCGTTCTCGGTAATCCCTTTCTTTTCATTTCAAACTTGCCATGATCAGCGGGCTTCTTTTTTGCTTTTTTCTCTTTGTTTGTTACTTCCATTTTTACAGGTTTGGCATTCAACGTCAATTTAATCTCTCTGAATCTCATTTTTCAATTCCGTTAAACTGGCGAATTTAAGTCTCAGTTGTCTGTTTCTCTGAATCGCTTCTCGTCTGTTTTAACCGTGAATTGTTTTGCAAAGATAATCATTTTATTTTAACTAATTCAAATATTTCGCTTTTTGTTGATTTTTTGATACCAATTAAAATGTCGCTCTTGCGGCATCAATCAAAAGAGATTGAATAAATGATGCCATAAAATAGCTTTATTTTAAAATTTAAGATAAAATAAGACACCATTTCAATTTCTTTTTGTATTTTTGCATCCTGATTCGATAAACTCAAAAAAATAATTCTATATGGTAAACAGGACATTTACGCTAAGGCTAACGCAAGAAGAAAATGAGGCTTTAAAACTTTTAAAAGCAATCGTCAATGAAAAATCTGATTCAAAAATAATCCGGTATGTCATAAAGCGATTTAAGCCGGTACTCGATGAATTGACAGGCGAAAAATTGAAAAACGAGCAATTGAATACAAAACTTGCAGAAATCAAGGAAAAAGTAAACGCATTTAATGAGGCAATGAATGGGTTGAAAGAACTGAAATAGAATTGGATGTCAAAACGTATTCGGAAGAAAAAGCAACGAAAGCAAAATAAGATACCTCAAACGATAAAAGGTGTTGCAATTTCAAAGCATAAATGACACCATTTCTTAAAAACACCTCTCTTTCTGCGGGCATAAAATGATACCACATCAAAAGAACTTCCGAACCGATGATTTGTCATATTGTTTAAAGTATGATACCATTTTATCCTGCAGACAGACGCGAAAAATGCTCTTTATGACACCTGTTTTGCCATTCTTTGTCGCTGCAGAAAGCAAAAAATGAAACCATTTGAAATTTTGGCTGAAACTTAGGAGTGGCTTAATTTAACCGACGTAATCTTTCTTAAGTCAAAACTGATTCACGCCTTTCTCAAAAAATCCTTTCCAAATGCAACCGTCATCCTCACGCCCCACGTGTCGAGCTGTCATTGTCATATTGTGTGTAGCTGAAGTATTCCGAACTTAATTTTTCCCCTTTTGCTCCTCAATGGCACCCCGCGCCAGTTCGATAATATCATTCAGGGTATTTCAATTTTTCTTTTTCCCGAACCGTCTCTACCGATATTTTAAAAACCCCGAAATTGATGCTAACAAGAACTTTCCGCATTTTTAAAGGCAACGGATCCGTAAATATTTCCTTAAACATTTTCCCTGTCTTTTCCGTCAAACTTTTCGACTCATTTTCAGGAATGTCATCATCATTCAACCGTTCAATATTCCGGGCTAATTCCCGCAACTTCGCAAACGTTTAAATAATGGCAAAAGTGGCTTCCACAGCGTCCGCACTTTTCAAAATCGTCGCCAACATATACAGTCCTTTTTCAGTAATCGCATTGGGTAATGTACGGCGTTTACTCCATTTTGCGGTCGAAAATTTCGACCGCAAATCTGTAAACTCTCTTTCAGTTAAGCGAATAATATATCCTTTTTCTTCCGGAAGCTTCTCGGGATTATTTTTTATCGCCTCATTAACCTGTCTTGCAGTTACTCCGTACACAGCCGCTACATCCATATCTAACAAAACCTGTTTCCCCCGTAATACAACTAAGTTCTCTTCTACAATGTTAAATTTTTATCTTCCTTTGTTTATCTCTTCTTTTTATCCTTTACTTATCTGTTTATAATTAGGCTCATACGCTGTCTTTCTAATGTATTTGGGACATTTAAAATACTCAATAAGCGCATTCCAACTTTCATTCAGTTTTTTATAAAATTGCCCGCTATCAATTTCCTGATATTCTTCAGCTTTATCAATGCCTTTTGTTTTTCCGAATAAGATATTTATGCTTTCTCTATCACACTCAAAATGGATAGAACGATTATATTTTAAATACGTTGTTTCCCAATATCCTGTCTTATATGCCTTTGCCGTCAATAATGTTTTTGCAGCACTGCTTAGCAAATCGTAGACCGTTTCTACTTCCGTCGCAAAATCAGTATAACAAATTTGCTTGCTTTCCCTTCGCAATTCGGGCATATTATGCATGTTATTAATCATTTCAAGATATATTTCTGTAGTCTTCCGGTTACGATAATAGCGGGAAATAACTATTCCGCTCTTTTCGGACAGGTGCATAATCGTTACAACCTTATAAAGAGACCCTATCTTCCTGTTACTCGTTTGCGTATAATATGGATAGTAATTATTATGTTCTAAATCAGGACGTTGCATATCAAAATACAGTTAAATACGTGATGTTTAATGTCTTAATGAAAGGATTTAAAGTTTACACGCTTGGTGCAATCGCACGCTGTTGCATTTGTACGGAAACAAAGCAATTGCATACGGTTCCGGGAGCAAAAGTATTTTATTAATTCACCGTAATAGACTGAATCAGCCACCGGATAATTCATCGGCGGAGCAGCATTTGTGCTTAAAATATGTCTTTTCATACCTTCAACTTTTGTTTCGCATAATGCAAAGATACGCAAACTATTTTGACTGACAATAAAGGACAACATAAAATGCCTTCACCGGCTTGGGGACTGCATGATGTTTTCGGCTGCAGGATAGGACAAGACAAAATAATGTTCCGAGAAATACAGGCGGCTTCCTGAAAATTCCTTTTGATAGTCCTAAGACTAAATAAACAAATGTTTAAACATTTGATATTTAATAATTATAGCCCGTCAAGCCGATAGCGCAGCCTTTTAAAATCACAACCTTGTTTCTAATCCGGTTGCTTCCGTAAATAATTCTTCAAGCCGGTCAAAATAGACATTCTAATAACTTTGAATTGTTTTTGAAAAAGGGGTTAAATCCTCTTTTACGCCCACCTGCAAAAAATACATGTCATACAAATCCAATGAGTTATACTCTATCAGAACTGCATTCATAATACTGTTGCACTTCCCGATTTTGAATTGCAAAACCGTATTTCCGTTGTCTTTTACGTAAAAGGTAAATTGATGTGCGCCGGTCATAAAAACAAACCGCCTGCCGCCGAGCTGTTGCAAAATTGTTTCAGCGACTTCTTTTGAATAACTTACATTTGTTGTTCCCATAATTGAAAATATAAAAAGTTTAACTTGTCTTGCTGATGCCGTCTTCCTGTCCCCACTGTCGTTTTTATGTTGATTCAGAGCGGAGGGAGTTTTTGTTTCAATATTTTTTTCATATACCGTCTTCATGACTTTTTTTTGCGTCATCGTCGCGTCGGTCGTTATTGTTTCACAGGGCAGTATCGGTGTAGGGTTCAGGTCAGTCAAGGTTTTTTGGAAAAATACGCTCGCCCGAAGGGAAAGAGGAAGATTTTTTCAAAAACCGCTTGCGGTTCAACCTTGACTGACCGTTAAGAACCCGTAATCACCTTTGCCCGCGAAACATAGACCGACGGGACGATTGGTAATGATGAATGAAGACAAAAGGAATATGAAATTACATTGTAAAAATTCATGCGCCTGTTTATTGTTCTGACAAACTTGTTTGGTAGAAGTATAAACAGGCGCATGTTAGATTTGAAAGGCGCAAAGCGTCTTATTGTTTTGGTTCTTTGACTGACTGTCGAATGATGCTGGCGAAATGTAGCTTGCGGAATGGAGCGAAAAGAATGAGGGGCGGGCAATGTACCAAAACAACTATTATCTGCGTGAACGCAAATAAAAGTTATCTCTACAGTTTATCTCAACTTTCAACTTTATTGGCAAAAAAGGGGGAATACTTGATTCAATTTTGAATATGAATGTGTTATTAGTCAATTTTCAATTTTAGTCGGTCAATAGTGATTATTTTTCCCGTATTCTAAGCCGATGACCTCAAGCTCCGGCGTTTCATCCTGAGGAGAGATTGAAGAAATGTTGAAGAGACTCAAAAATATTTTTTGTTTCAAAAAAAGTAATTACCTTTGCAGTAAAAAATAATACATATTGTAGTAATATGAATACAGCAGCAGCTAATACAGGAAGAAGTCCAATGAATTTCCGTTTCAGGAACGATTTAATTGGCGTGATAAAAGATGAAGCAAGAAGGGAAAATAGAAGCATGAATAATTATCTTGAAAATCTTTTAATTAACTATTTCAATGTCGATGCTAAAATACCCAATGCAACCACAATTGCAGCGATTGAAGAAGCAAGAGCCGGGAAATGTACAGGGCGAATAGATACAAGCAGTTTGGAAGCCTTTATTAAATCGTGCGAGGAATGAAAAGAATACGCGGAACTACGCAATACAGGAAAGATTTTAAGAAGTATAAACACCGGCCGGATAAACTTGAAAGTCTTTTAAAAGTAATTCGGATGCTTGAAAACGATATTGAATTGCCTGAAATTTATAAAAAACACGAACTTAAAGGAAAATATAAAGGTTGTTTAGAGTGCCATATGGAAGGGGATTTTCTTCTGATTTGGATTGATGACAAAAATAACATAATAGAATTAGTGCGTTTGGGAACTCACTCGGAACTTTTTGAATAAAAGTGGGATGTTGTTTCATTATATTTGGGGTTTCGTCAAGATTTTCCTGAAAACCCCCTTTAAGTATTTTGTTTACAGTAAGCAAGTGTATTTGGGAAGAGCCTTATGCGACATTTTCGCTATAGCGAATTTTACCTGCGTCGGATGCAAATAAGATGTTCGACCTCTGAAAGGGTGGCGGGTGGGGATTGTGCTTGGTTTGGAGACGGAGCGGTTGTGCGTGGTGTTAAAAAAAGGCGGAGCTTGCGAAGTCTTTTTAGCCACGCAAAAAAGCGAAGGCGCAAAAGAAAGGACAAACGAAATTCAGGGCGGCAAAAATAAGATGTATTTGGTTCTTTGTCCGATGGATGACGGATAGTAGCGAAATGGAGCGAATGAATGTAGCTTGCGGAATGAAATGAACGGATTGTAGCGGACAGCAGGAATAGAGCGGGCAATGTACCAAAACCACCTGTCCGCCATTTCTGCGTGAACGCAAAAAAATGTTCGACCTGTTTAAGGGCAGGGCGGGCGGGAAATTCTTTATTAATGTTTGACATGTCTATCCGCTTGCGGGTGCGTTAATGCTGCAAAGCAGCTAAGATAATAGCGGAAAACATATATTAATATGATATATATCAGGTGTTTAGACTGTTTTCTGTTGGTTTTGAAAGGTGGACAGTGAGAACAAGAGGGGGCGATTGGGGATAAAATGGAAAAAAGGTTGTACTTTTGTGCGAAATTTTAAAAAAAGGACAAAAGGAATGAATGACATTGTAAAACTTACGGCATATCGGGACTGGCTGCGTGATTTGAAAAGTCAAATCAAAACAAGTCAGATAAAAGCATCGCTATCGGTAAACAGCGAAATGATTATGCTTTACTTGGATATGGGTGGTCAGATTGTAGAAAAGCAGGAAAAAACAGAATGGGGCAGCGGTTTGATTGACCAGCTGAGCAGTGATTTGAGGAAAGAATTTCCGGACATGAAGGGCTTTTCTCGTGCTAATCTTTTCCGAATGCAAAAGTTTTATAAATTTTATTCGCCTCTATTTAGAAAAGGAAATGATTCTGTCACGAAAAATTTAGGGGATGACAAATTAGTCGCACAACTTGTGCGACAATTTCAATCATCTGATAATGTTGAATATATACATTCTGACGTGCAGAAACTTCCGTTGTTGCAACATGAATGGAATAAGATTTTCGTCATTCCCTGGGGACATAACATAAGTATCATAGAAAAAACTACTAATCTCGAACAGGCGCTTTTTTACATCAACAAAACCATTGAAAACAACTGGAGCCGTTCGGTTCTTGAATATCAAATCGAAACCAACCTTTACGAAAGGCATGGAAAAGCGGTGACAAATTTCAATCTCACACTGCCCGCACCGCAAAGCGACCTCGCCATCGCACTTATGAAAGACCCTTACAACTTCGACTTTTTACGGTTGTCGGAAAAAGTAAAGGAGGCGGAATTGGAAAAAGCGCTTATAAATCACATCGCTCAATTTTTGCCGGAATTAGGCATTGGATTTGCGTATCTTGGACGACAATATAAAATCAAAGTGGGGACTGATGAATTTCGGACGGATTTACTTTTTTATCACACACGTCTTAAAGCCTACACAATCATTGAGTTAAAGACAACGGCATTTCAGCCTGAATTTGTAGGGAAGTTGAATTTTTACATCACTGCCATCGACGAGTTAGTAAAAGATGACCGCGATAACCCCACTATTGGCATATTGCTATGCAAAAGCAAAAACAACTATACGGTAGAATTTTCATTGAAAAAAATTAATTCGCCTATCGGCGTAAGCGCATACCACTATACAGAATTGACGGATGACATAAAAGCAGCCTTGCCATCGGCAGAAGAACTGCAAAATGAACTTTTGAACTTCGAGCGGGAACACAATATGACTGACTGACCGTTAAGAACCCGTAATCACCTTTGCCCGCGAACATAGACCTACGAGACGATTGGCAAAAAGGAATGAAGACAAAATTTACATTGTAAAAATTCATGCGTTTGTTTATTGTTCTGACAAACTTGTTTGGTAGAAGTATAAACAGGCGCATGTTGGAATTAAAAGGCGCAAGGCGTCTTATTGTTTTGGTTCTTTGACCGACTGTCGAATGATGCCGGCGAAATGTAGCTTGCGGAATGAAGCGACAAGAATGAGGGGCGGACAATGTACCAAAACAACTATTATCTGCGCGAGCGCGATTAAATGTTCGACCGATAAAAGGGTGGGATGGGTGGGGATGATTTGTGATAAAAAAATGAAAAGGATAAAGTCTTTTCATGAAAATTTCAATCACCAACCTGTCTGAAGAAAGGTGATGATTTCAAAAGAGAACATCGGTGTGATCATACGCCCTAACCAGTGATGCTTGCATAAAAACTCAAAACGAAGTAAAGCGATAGGGATAACATATATTTATTCAATGTTCGCGTACATTAAAATAATAAGGAAGAACTGAAAATATCACTCCATTTAGATGTATTTCTTACGCCTATCGCTGATTACTGTTCACCACCATACCTGTTTGTCGTTTTCGTATGTAAAAGGTCGTTCTTCACGGCCTCGTGTATGATTACGTAGCCAGTACAGGGATTGAGCGGGAACTTTTTCATAGTGTAATTGAATAGTATCGGCAGTTTGAAGCCCTGCCGAAAGCCATTGTTCGTTGTGATGATACAGCAATTCATAAGTATCGCCCGGGCGGATATTGTTATCGTCATTTCTGAAAATGTAGCGGATAGCTTCAATGGGATATGGCTTTTCTAATTCAAGACCGACCCAAGCGCCGTCGGCTTCCAAAGCATCGAAAAAGGTTAAAGGATCGTTATCAAAAACAGCCTCTTTTTCACTGTTCGGAAAATCTTTCTTAAAGCCATCTGTGCCGATAATTTTTCCTTTTAACTTTTTGCCTTCCGAATAAAATTGCATTTCAGCCATATTGTTGTGTCCGCCGTCAGCAGATAAATAGCGAACAAACCTGAACTTTTGAGGATGCTCCAATCCGATGTTTTCATAACTGAAATCAGCAACTTTTTGTATGGTGTGCAAGGTGACGGAATCGCTGAAATCGCTTCTGTTCGCGCCTTGGAACTTTCCATTGACAGAGCGGGAAACATAAGCAGACCATTCCATCGGCAGTCTGAATTTGCGAAACAGTGTCATCGATTGAAAACTGTTTGTGTCGGTGGCTATGTATTGGGCATTTTCATTACTGCGGAGAATAAAAGGTTTGCATAAGGCAATATTTCGATTTACATCAATTAATCTGAGTTGATACAGTATGCCCGGTTCAATGCAACTGAATTTTACAGTCCCACCCCTCGCTTTGCTCCAGGTTATCGGTATCCATTCCCTGTTATTATTTAATACACATAAATACACGATATCATTTCTTCCGACAAGACCGGGTGAGTCTAAGCAAACAGAAATATGCGTTTCAGAAAAATAATGACAGGACACATCCCTGAGCAAAAAATTTCTTAGTTCGCCTTGAGGGATATACTTGTTTTTGTATTTTACGGGAAGCGTTTCCTTTTGAACCGAAAAGCAGCGTTGATAAACTTTTCCGAGTTTTTTGGCTGATGCCCTTATTAATCCTGCTGCAGACTCACAAATTTCGAAATAATCGAAACTGAAACGTTTGCCCGTGTTGTTGCGCGTATAATTCCATGCATGCTGCGTTCCCGACCTGCTGACAGGATCCTGAATTAAGACGTCGATACCCGACGGGATCCCGACAGAGCGAAGAACATATGTAATAAATTCTGCCTGTTCCCTGCATGAACCGTATCTTTTTTCCAATAAAAATGATGCGCCGATTCCCGCGGATGGTAAAGCATAATCCATCGTCCATCCTTGCTCCAGTATGATGTGATTCAGCAGTTTCATGCAGACTTCATGAGGATTATCGCTATGCGCCATCGTATCGATTATTGGGCGGAAGGTTGAATAATACTCTTCTTTCCAATACTCCAACGGCTCATTACTGAGACGATAGGGCAGTATCTCTTCACAAAAATCAGTGAATGAAAAACTTTTCATCCAAGGTGCTTCCTGCCATACTTTAAAGGAAAAATCAATGTTCCATATCAGGTATTCAGACGTAACATGTTGAATGTCAGGTTTTATGATGTTATTCACTGTTTCATCTCCAAATCTGTATCGAAAACCTATCCATGACCAGGTTCGAGGCACATTTTTTTGAAGGTAAATTTTAAACGAATCCAATTGCGCATTCTGCGCTGTGTGATGATAAGGCATATTAGCAATCAGAAAATAAGCCGACTTTAATTTCAGCCTGTCTTCCGAACGTTTACCGTAATGCACCAACACTTTTTCCAACTCCTCCCGGTTTTCGCCTGCAAGTCTCAAAACCCGTTCCACTTCGGCAGGGTATTTAGAGCAAGCCATTGTAGCTAATAACATAAAAAAATAAAAACAGCACTTTCTCATAATTGATGAATATTACTTTTTTTTAACTCATTTTCCCTGTTAAGATAACGGTATAGGGATGTTTTGCTGATGCCGGTGGCTTTCGTTATCTCTGATAGGGCGTATTTCTTATCTTCATACATTTTTATGGCTAACTCTATATCCTTACGCGGCTTTGGCGGACGACCGCCTTTACGCCCGCGTGCACGAGCGCTTGCAAGTCCATCCCTTGTTCGCTCGCTGATTAAATCTCTCTCGAACTGGCTCACACCGGCAAAAATTGCAAAAAGTAATTTCCCATGTGGCGATGTCGTGTCAAGCCATGGTTCGCTAAGGCTTTTCAGATTGGCGCCTTTTTGCCGGATCAGTTCAACCAAAGTGAACAAATCTTTGATAGAACGACTTAACCGGGTCAGTTCGGTTACAACAATCAAGTCACCGGTTCTTAGTTGGTCAAGAAGCCGGTCCAACTGCGGACGTTCCCTTTTTGTCCCGGTAATTTTTTCCTGAAAAATACGCTCGCACCCGAAGCTTTGTAGTCGGTCAATCTGACGCTCTAAATTTTGCTCTTGAGTGCTTACCCTTGCATATCCTGTTATCATACGCTAAAAGTTTCAGTTTCAAAAAGGACAAAGACGCAAAATATCAGGAACATGATTAAGTGAAATCTCGTTTACCGTTAATGACTTCAACAATTCGTCGCAGTTCCTGAATTATCCTGTCAAACGATAAACTTTTCCCTGCTATCATTTGCTCCTGTAATTCAGCATAATCCCACTCCCACTCCGGCATCAGTTCAGCGGGTGGTATCGGGTTAAGGTTCGGAGGAAAGTGAGAGGTATAATCCACCCCTTTGAGTTTATTAAACCATTCCCGATGAGTAACGATGGCGTTATACAGCTCCTTATCCGCAAGGGCTTTATCGGCGTATGGAGTTTTTGCTATTTGGTAAATATCGTAGAAATGGCGGCTTTTTCCTTTTATTTGCATTTTTTCTTTTGGTCGTTGATGTTCTTCGTGCAGCAAAAATATCTTTTCGAGAAATGTTCGTTCCGGATTGACACAGCGGATAGTAACATCTTCATCGGCAAAAGGAAGGTTCGAAAATGTTTGTCCAATCATTGAACGGAAGGAACACAAAGTCGCCGGTTCAATTAAAGATCGACTGCCGATTTCTAACAATACGTGAGGCTGCACATAAGCGGAATATTTTGCTACTGTCGGATAGGCGATTTCGATTTTTACAGGGTCATCATCAGCGGCTTTTACATCTGCAACCGAAAGTTGAACATCCTTTATTCCCTCATTATCAAAGGATTTTCGCAATGAAAAAATGAAATCATTGGATATGTATTTGTTTGAAGCGTTTTTGAGCTTTCCAATCTGTGTACGGCTGATTTCGCCTGAAAAGCCGAAAAACTCACGGTTAAATGCTAAATCGACATCTTCACTGAAGCGGTCGATCAACCTCCATGCTTTACTCAATGATGTACCCCCTTTAAAAACAGTATGTTCAGCAATATTCATGCGACTGATCAATCGCAAAGTTTGCACGACCCACCAGTCTTTTTCGATGATGAACAACGGAAATCCGGTTCGTTTCCTGATTTCTTCTAAAACGCTTAATCTATCGCCATCAGATAATTCAGTCCAATTCATATATTATTGTTTTTTAATGCTTTAATCATAATTTCCCTTATCCATTGAGGGGCAAATTTTATATCGTGAGCTAAATACTTTGGATTCTCTTTTTTGAGAATTTTTACTATTTTTTCTATCTCGTAATCGGTTACCCGTTCCTTTCGAATAGATTTAAGCGCTTGAATAACCAAAGTACTAAGTTCGCCTTTTGCTGCCAAATTTCGGGTCGACGTCTTCTTGAATACGACAGGGAAATTGCCAATCATCAATTTTCGAGGACTCCCGTCAGTAAGATATATCACTTTCATTGGCACTTGCGTAGAAAGTCCAAGCAGATTT
>Ga0209737_10000353_pt1 | contig 40296 bp, 31 predicted proteins | sample TergutCu122P3_FD_187284 | JGI IMG/M metagenome (GOLD analysis project Ga0209737, IMG submission 187284) | Cubitermes ugandensis P3 segment gut microbial communities from Kakamega Forest, Kenya - Cu122 P3 (SPAdes) (version 2) | ecosystem: Host-associated > Arthropoda: Insects > Digestive system...
TCTACTCTTGCCGCCAATGCCTTGCGTGTCCGTGCCATCTCTTCCATCCTTGAGGGAGACAAAAACGAATTCTCTCATAATACCTCTTGGATGCATAGCTATATCGGTTGTTATCTGAACAGTATTGGGTCTAAGGGAGGAGGAGGAGTTCGAAAGTGTTGGCGATAACCGCGGCTCTGTTTGCTGCCGGAATCATCTCTGTATCAATCAGTTGAATGTTTTCATCCGCATAACGCAGGGCACTCATGTGCGGTGGGTTGAGTTTTTTTGGTGAAGTTTTGTTGGACAATATTCCAGGCACCACCAGCTGCTGAAGCCACTGTCCTGTGGACTTTTTGTACAGAAAGCTGAGTTTTATTTTTATTCCCGTGTAGAGTTTTGAATAGTCCAACTCCTTGGCGAAAGGAAACTCCACTCCTTCAGGACTCAGTTGCCCATAGGCTGTTTTTATGACTCGGTGGACACCTCCACCTCCTCCAGAAATTTCCACCCACTCCCAATACACCAAACCCGCTTCTGTTTCGGGTGCCAAATTGCGAAACACCGAAGGCAGGGTGGCTCCTGCATAAATCCCCAACAGAATGGGAATGGTTTTTTCCTCAATCACCGCTGTTCGCGTCTCCGCTTCATAGGCAGCAATTCGCTCTTCCCTCGTCTCCAGCCTCATTGTTGAGTCCGGGGAGTGCGCACAAGAAAACAACAACCCAGCACTCAAGGAGACGACGGTCCATTGCTTTGCATACATAAACCACCCCTTGCTGAGCTTTTATAGCCAAAACCCAATGAGACTCTCAAACAATTCCTGCTGCAACCATGAAAGCGTTGCCTAAGCATGTTGCATGTAACTCAGCAGTTGTTGTGCAGCTGCTGTGGGGGAAACCTGCCCATTCGCCACACACTCGCTTAAGCCTCCAAGCTTGGCCTTCACAGCCGGGTGCTCACAAAACCGCTGACGTAAACCCGCATCAATGAGGTTCCACATCCAACGCACAGCCTGGGCTTTGCGCTTCGCCTGAAACTCCCCAGAAGCTTCCATGGTGGACTTGAAACGAAGCACCTCTTTCCAAAAAACTTCCAACCCCTCCTTCCGGGCAGCGGACAGGGTTAACACCGGGGGGGACCAGTTGGGGGAGAGGGTGCGCAACATTTTCAAAGCACTCCTCCATTGTGCACAAGCAAAAGACGCCGCCGGAGGGTTCAAATCAGCCTTGTTAATCAAAATGAAATCCGCCACCTCCACAATGCCTTTCTTAATGGCCTGCAAGTCATCCCCCGCATTGGGCAACTGCAGCAGAATAAACATATCCACCATGTCCGCCACCGTCGTCTCGCTTTGGCCTACCCCCACCGTCTCCACCACCACCACGTCAAAACCCGCCGCCTCCGAAAGCAACATCGCCTCCCTCGTCTTCTCCGCTACCCCACCCAGCGAGCCCGCCGAGGGCGAAGGGCGTATAAATGCCTCCGGGCGCGCTGCCAAAAGCTCCATGCGCGTCTTGTCACCCAGTATGGAGCCTCCCGAAATGGAAGAGGAAGGGTCCACCGCCAGCACCGCCAAACGCTTCCCCCTCTCCACCAACCACATGCCCAATGCTTCAATGAATGTGGACTTGCCTACGCCTGGTACACCGGAAATGCCTAAGCGGATGGAGCGGCCTGTGTGCGGCAACAAAACACGCAACAACTCATTGGCACGACGTCGGTGGTCCGCTCGCGAGGACTCTACCAGCGTAATCGCTTTGGCCAAAGCCCGCCGCTGCCCGGCAAGCACCGCTTGAAGCAACGCCTCGTCTTCAGGCAAAAGCGGCGAATTGGCCACTTCGTGCACCTCGTCAAGCATGGTTATCCAATCCCTGGTTGCTGGCTTCGTCAGCGCGCTTTGCGAATTTCCGCCAAAACAGTTTTCGCCGAATCTTCAATGCGCGTTCCCGGGCCAAACACCGCTTTGGCTCCCGACGCAAACAAAAATTCATAGTCCTGAGGAGGGACGACGCCGCCGACAAAGACAACAATGTCATTCGCACCCTGGGCTTTCAAAGCTTCAATGAGTGTGGGGACGAGGGTTTTGTGGCCCGCGGCCAATGTCGAAACACCTATGGCGTGTACGTCGTTTTCTATGGCCTGGCGTGCGGCTTCTTCCGGCGTCTGAAACAAAGGGCCTACGTCAATGTCAAAGCCTAAGTCCGCAAAGGCTGTCGCCACCACCTTCGCTCCCCTGTCGTGTCCGTCCTGCCCCAACTTCGCCACCATTACCCTCGGACGACGCCCCTCCTCCTTTGCAAAGGCTTCTACCTCCGCTTTTAACTCCTCCCAGCTGGTGTTTCCACTCACCACCGAGGCGTATACCCCGGAAATGGTTTGCTGCGTCGCACGAAAACGGCCCCATACCTTCGCCAGGGCCTCCGAAACTTCTCCCAATGTCGCCCTCGCCCTCATCGCCTCTATGCTTAACGCCAAAGTGTTCCCCTCCCCCGTCTCGGCTGCCTTCGTGAGTGCCGCCAATGCCGCCTCCACCCGCGCCCCCTCCCGCTTGGCCTTCACTTCCTTCAAACGCGCTATCTGCGCCTCCCGCACCGCGTGGTTGTCTATTTCCAATGTCTCCACCGCGTCTTCTTTTTTGAGGCGGTATTTGTTGACGCCCACAATGGTGTCTTTGCCGGAGTCTATGCGCGCTTGTTTTTCTGCGGCGCATTGCTCCACCTGCATTTTGGCCCAGCCACTCTCCACCGCCTTCGTCATCCCTCCCATGGCTTCTACCTCTTCCATAATGCTCCACGCCTTGTCGGCCATGTCCTGCGTCAGCTTCTCAATCAAATAGGAGCCGGCCCAGGGGTCCACCACCTTGCATATGTGCGTCTCTTCCTGAATAATCAGCTGCGTGTTCCGCGCTATGCGCGCTGAAAAGTCCGAGGGCAAAGCAATGGCTTCGTCCAAAGCGTTGGTGTGCAGAGACTGCGTTCCACCAAACACGGCGGCCATGGCTTCAATGGTTGTTCTCACGACGTTGTTGTAGGGATCTTGTTCTGTGAGGGACCAGCCTGAAGTCTGGCAATGCGTGCGCAACATCATCGACTTCGGGTTTTTGGGGTTAAACTCGCGCATGAGCTTCCACCACAGCAAACGCGCCGCGCGCAGCTTGGCAACCTCCAAATAGAAATTCATTCCAATGCCAAAGAAAAACGAAAGCCGGCCCGCAAAAAAGTCGATGTCCATGCCGCGCTGCAAAGCGGTTTTCACATATTCCTTGCCGTCGGCCAGCGTGAAGGCCAACTCCAAAGCCTGCGTCGCGCCCGCCTCCTGAATGTGGTAGCCCGAAATGGAAATGGAATTGAATTTGGGCATGTGCTTGGCCGTGTACTCCATAATGTCCGCAATTATCCGCATGGAAGGCGCCGGCGGGTATATATAGGTGTTGCGGACCATAAACTCCTTCAGAATGTCATTCTGAATCGTCCCCGAAAGCTGCTCCTGGCTCACCCCCTGCTCCTCCGCCGCCACCACATAACCCGCCAGCACCGGCAGCACCGCACCATTCATCGTCATCGAAACCGAAACCTTGTCCAACGGAATGCCGTCAAACAAAATTTTCATGTCCTCGACAGAGTCGATGGCCACACCGGCTTTGCCTACGTCTCCAGGGACGCGCTCATGATCGGAGTCATAGCCACGGTGCGTCGCCAAGTCGAAGGCGACGGAAACCCCCTGCCCCCCCGCTGCCAAAGCCTTGCGGTAAAAAGCATTGGACTCTTCCGCTGTGGAAAAACCCGCGTATTGGCGAATGGTCCACGGACGCACCGCGTACATGGTGGCTTGAGGGCCGCGCACAAAGGGCTCAAAACCGGGCAGCGTGTCCGCATAGGGTAAGTCGGCAACGTCCTGCTTGGTGTAGAGGGGCTTTACCACCACTCCCTCGGGAGTCACCCAGTTGAGCTTCTGCACCTCTCCTTGTGGTGCTGACTTGGAGGCGGCCTTTTCCCAGACATTCAAATTTTTAGAGTCGTTCAGAGTGTTCTTTTCGCTGGACATTGTTAACCTCGCTAACCTCGTTAACCTTGGCGCTTAACCTGCGCATTCGAAGTTTCTTCCAAAACCAAACGCCCATCCACAACAAAACAGCCAAAACCAATAGAGCCAACGCCCACGTCTTTCCTTCTTTAATGAATTTAAAAAGTGTCTCCAATTCCCCACCAAAATACCAACCTAAGAAAACAAAAATGGGAGCTGAAGCCAGGGCCGCAATGCTGTCATAAAGGAGAAAACGCCCATATTTTAAACGTACGGAGCCTGCAATGAAATAGGTAACCGCTCGAATCCCCGGCATGAAACGGGCCACCATCACCACCTTGTCGCCGTATTTCTCAAAAATCCTCTCCACCTTCGCCCTCTTCTCCGGAGTTATCAACCGCCCCCAAAAACCCTTCTTCGGCCTCGTCCCTACATTCGAGCCGAGTTTGCGCCCAACAGCATAAATAATGCTGTCGCCCACAATAATCCCCAAATAACCCGTCACCATCATCCCCCAAAGCGTCGCCCTCCCCTGGTGCGCCAGAAAACCCCCCAACGTCAGAGAAATGTCCTCCGGCATCGGGACGCCCAGGCCACAAATAATTAAAATGCCAAAAATAAGCCCATACGCAGCAGCTCCATCCACACCCTCCACCAACGCTAAGAGAAATTGATCCATTTCGTTAACTCACATTCGCTGTCCAAACAAAGCACTCAAGCCCGCTCGGGTTATCTGCACTTGAATCAATTCACCCACCCTGGCCTCTCCCTCAAAATTCACCGTCCTGTTTTGTGGCGTCTTCCCGTGCAGACGCCCCGGGTTCTGCTTGGAGTTTCCTTCCACCAACACCTCCACGCATTGCCCCACCTGCGTTTGAAAAAGCTCAGCGCTGATTTTTTTCTGGAGCGCCTGCAGTCGCTCCAAACGCTCTATTTTCACCTTGTGAGGCAGCTTCCCCCATTCGTCTTCTTTCAGGGAAGCCAAGGTTTTGGGGCGCGCAGAAAACACAAAAGAAAACTGGCCGTCAAACCGCGCCCTCTGCGTCAACTCCAAAGTCTTCTCAAAATCCGCCTCCGTCTCCCCGGGAAACCCAACAATCATATCCGTCGTCACGGCAATGTCAGGGCGGGCAGCTCGCAATTGGGCCAGGCGCTCTGTGTATTCCGCTACGGTGTAATCCCTTCGCATGCGCTTCAAAACAGCGTCTGAGCCACTCTGCACCGGCAAATGAATGTGCGGCGCAATTTTGGGCTCCACTCTGAATGCCTCAACCAACTCCAAAGACAAGTCCCGAGGGTGGCTGGTCGTAAACCTCAAACGCTCAAGCCCCGGAAGCCTGGCCACTTTGAGCAGAAGCTCTGCAAAAGAAATTCCCCCTGCATAGGAATTCACGTTTTGCCCAAGCAAAGTCAACTCGCGCACACCCACGGCAAGCACACTCCTGCCCTGCTCCAAAATCTCCTCATAGGGGCGACTGGTTTCGCGGCCTCGCGTGTGGGGGACAACACAATAGGCGCATACGTTGTTGCAGCCTTTCATAATGGTTATGAATTCTGAAGCCTTTCCCCTCGAGGTTTCTCCCTCTGCCTTCAAAAAGACATACTGCTCCACCTCCTCCCATGCCGTCTCCACTATGCGCTCACCCTTCTGCTCCAGCTCCTCCAAAATATGCGGCAACTTCCCCACCGCATCTGTCCCGAAAACAAAGTCTACAAAAGGCGCCTTCTTCAAAAGTTTTTCTTTTTCCTGCTGGGCAACACAGCCGCCGACACCTATCCAGGCACCACGCGCCAATTTCACAAGGCGGTAGCGCCCAAGCGCTGACAAAAGTTTGTCCTCTGCTTTCTCGCGAATGGAGCAGGTGTTCAGCAAAATGAGGTCTGCCTCTTCCGCAATGGGCGTCGGGCGGTAGCCCATGGGAGACAACAACTCTCCCATACGCAGACTGTCATAGACATTCATCTGACAGCCGAAAGTGTGTATGAAATAGCGCCTCATTGTCGGCTTCTTAACATGCCGCCTCTTTCCCAGGCACATTAAATTGAAAGGCCATCAATGACTCCACATGGTGCGTCTGAGGGAAGAAATCAAACAGCTGCAGGCGTATAGGGGAAAAACCTTCTCGTTGAAGCTCCGCCGCATCCCTGGCCAAACTCGAAGGGTTGCAGGAAATATAAAACACAAACCTGACACCCAGCTGTTTGGACCAGCGACCAATTCCTGGTGCTCCCTGCCTCGGTGGATCCAAAACAATGCAGTCAAAACGCCTGGCCTCTTTAAGCAACCCTTGGACAACTTGAGCCACATCCCCCACAATAAAACGCGCCGAAGAGTCCCTCTGGTTGGAAGAAGCCAGAGAATGGAGCATGCGTGCTCTCTCCAACCACATTTTTTGAGCAAGCCTCACGGCGAGACCATTGCTTTCTATGGCCCACAATTCCCGGACAAGCCTGGCCATCACCCAGGTGAAATTTCCATTGCCTGAAAACAATTCCAATACAGAAGCGTTGGGTAGATCTGCCACCAAAGCCTTCAACCAGGCAATCAACGTGCGCATCAGCTGTACATTCATGGGGCCGTTGGCCTGAGCAAAAACCCCGGGGTGCATGCGCGCAAATCCCCAATCCCTCAAACATACCTTGCCTTCTTCCCGGATGGTTTTGCAGCGGCCCTGCAACAAAATTCCCGCTATCCCCAAACGCTTCCGGGTTTGCCTGGCAAGCTTTACATGTTTGTCCTGGAGTTTGGAGTGAAGCTTAAGGCCTATGGCTACCTCTCCTTGCCCTTCTAGCAACTCCACCTCCTCTACCTCCTCCACCCCCTCCCCCCAAGCCTCACAAAAGGCGCCCGGCAAATTCTGCAAAGCAGGTACCAGGACAGGGCAAGTGTCTATGGCTGTGCAAGCAGCCGCACTTCGCATGTGAAACCCCAAACGCTTTCCAACACGCCCAAGCCTGGCTCTTCGGCGATAACCCAAAACGCATGAGTCAAAAACCATGGGATGAAGCTCATAACTGTTTTCAGGAATTCCTCCCATGCGCTCTAAATTCGACAGCATTAAACTTTGCTTGAATTCGCGCTGCTGCTTTTCGCTTATCGCCATCCAATCACAGCCGCCACAGTGCTCAAAATAGGGGCATGGCGGCATACGGCGCGCTTGGGAGGGCTCTATCACTTTCAAAAGTCTGGCTCGCTGAAAACCATCCGCCTTGCTGACCAACACACGCTCTTTGGGAAAAACGCCCGGAATAAACAAAGCCCGCCCATCCAACAATGCAATGCCTTCTCCGGATTGCGCCAGCCTCAAAACCTCGCAAACCCATTCTGTTGAATCCACAAGAGTGTCCACAACGCTTTCCAAACTTTAAGCCAGGCTTTTTAAGAAAAATTCAATGGGCCAGGCAATTCAAACCAAAAATTGCTCCCTTCGCCCAGGGAACTTTCCACACCAATGCGTCCACCATGCAACTCAACAATGGTCCGCGCAATGGCCAACCCCAAACCAACACCTCCTCCTGTGCGCGCTGTCCGGTTGCCCAACTGAGAAAAACGTTGAAACAATTTTCCAATGTTTTCCGGCGAAATACCTGGCCCTTTGTCTTCAATTTGAAAACGCAAACTGGCCTCCGTTGTTAACACGGTGCTCACACACACCCGGGTGTCTGCAGGCGCAAAGCTGATGGCGTTGGCAATCAAATTGGTAAGCGTCTGGACGATTCTGTCTTTGTCACACCAAACCGAAACATTGGCAACCGCATGCTGCGCTGTCAATTCCACACCTCGAGCAGTGGCCAGTGGACGAAGCAAAAGAAGAACACCCTCCACCAATTTTTCAACAGACTCAAATTGGGGCTGCAGTTGAATGTGGCCTGTTTCCAGGCGCTCAATCTCCAGTATGTCATTCACCAAACGCACAAGGCGATCCATGTGCTCCTGAGCGACGCGAAGCAACTCTTTCACCTCCGCTTTGGGCAAATCCGCGTCAAACAAAGCAAGCGAGCCTCGCAACACAGTCAATGGCGTGCGCAATTCATGCGAAATGGTCGCAATAAATTCGTCTTTCATTTTTTCAATGCGCTTGCGCTCTGAAGCATCACGCACCATCAAAGTGAAAGTCCTTGTGCCTCGTCGCAACAGACGCCCTGCGCGAACGTCAACGGTGATGAGCTCGCCCGTCTCTTTTCTCGCCGTCATCTCCATGGTTTCTAAAATGGCAAGCAAGTTGGAAGTCGCATAGGGGTTGTGGAGGCTGCTCGTCCCTCCAGAAAACAAATTGGGCAAAAACCGCGTAATGGGCTGGCCCACAATTTGAAGACGATCTATCCCAAACAGTTTTTCAACCGTATGGTTTGCACTGGAAACCGCGCCAGAAGCATCCACCGTCAAAACAACATCCGTCAAAGAATCAAACACCGCCATCAGGAATGAATCGTCTTCTCTGGAGGCTTCCGGTGTAATCAGGTGGAGCCTTTCTTCAAGCGCTCCCATTAACATTCCTGCAATGCTCGAAAATGCCAAAACCAAATGCTGTGGCAACAGCTGAGCTCGTGGGTCGAGCGCGCAAAGCATTCCAATGGCTTCACCATTGTGCGTCCTCAGCGGAATGCCCGCATAGGCTTTCATTTTGGTGGCTCGTGTGAATGTTAAATTCTGATAGCGAGTGTCTGCACTCAAGTCATGAATCAGCGTGGGTTGTGCACTCAAAATGGCTTTTGCGCAGACAGAGTTTTCTCTGTCAAACTCGCATTCAGAAATTCCTATGCTCGTCACAAAACGCTGCACATTTTCTTCAACAATGGAAACAGCAGCCATCGAAAACCCGGTGAGCTTGCATGTCATTTCCACAGCTTTCTGAAACAGGCTTCGCGGGAAATGACTGACAGGCAAAAGACGTTCCAAGGAGCGCAATCGATTGGCTTCATTTGGAGGCTTTGTTGTTTGCTCCATCTCGTTCCTTTGAAAGAATTTCCTTAATCTGTTGGTTGAATTCAATGGGATCGAATGGCTTTTCCAGAATACGCTTCACTCCCCATTGCTCCAAATCCTTTGACAACCGGGAAGAAGCATAGGCGGTCAAAAGGACGACGGGGACTTCCTGCATGTTCGGCAGCTCATGCAGTGCGCGCAGCGTCATCTCCCCATCCATACGCGGCATGCACATATCCAAAATGACAACCTCAAAACGCCTTTTTTGCACCAGCTCCAAAGCTTCTTCACCACATTCAACCGCCACCACACGAAAACCACCCAAATGCGTCAGAGTTAAGTTGACGATTTTTCGAATATCCTTATCGTCATCCACAACCAATACATATGGGGCATCAGACTCTGACAACGGTTATTCCTTTCCTGGGCAGCATTCTGAAAACAACGCTATGTCCAAAATATTCATCGCCGACAAAGAAACCTCTTTTGGAAGGCTTTTCAAAAAACTACTGGATACATACGCCATAGAAACCGTTTGTGTTCAAAAAACTGCCGATGCTCTGGTCTTTTTAGAAAGCACGCAGGCAGAAGAATGGATAGGCACAACGCACCGCTTCCCGCCCGCTTTGCTGCTGCCGGAACCCTTCCCCCCCCCCATTCCTTTGAAGAAACTTGCCGATGCCCATATGCGTTTGATGCCCAGGGAAACCAATCTCCACGTTTTGGCAAAACTGCTGCTTCTGGACATAGAGCTCCACGGCTTTGCAAAATCCATCGCGGATTTGAGCGAAGAAAACCAACAGCCCATGCTGGCGATTTTTGAAGAGTTCCGCCTCTCCCTCCACCCTGTATACCTTCAAATCCACAAGCTTCTCACAAAACTGTCTCAGGCTTTGTGCTCCAAAGAAACACTCTTGGAGCTTCGAGTTGTCGTCCATCGCCTGGCAGGAAGCTCCGGCAGCTATGGGTTTATGGCACTCTCAAAAGCAGCCAAAACCCTGGAGCTTGCCATTGAAAGCCAAAAGCAGCCTCACATTCAAACGCTGACAAATGAATTCCTCGAAATGCTTTCTGTGCTTTTGCCGCCCACCCCACAGGCACCTCCTCTTTCAAAAACACTCCTCTTCTGCTCTCCAGCACAACAAACTCGAAACCAACACCACCCTTGGTTCCAAAACCTGTCTGTCAACACCCTCTGGGCCATGGACTGGGTGGAGTGTTGGAAAATGGCTCAAACCTACCCTCCGGACGCGGCCATATTGGATATGGACAAACTCCCGGTGGAGTCCTGGCCTCAGCTTTTTGAAGCACTCCACACTTCTCCTGCCTTGGCTGCACTGCCCAAACACTTGCTGAAACCCCATGCCAATGATGCAGAAAGGGCCTGCGCAGCCCACCTCAACTGCCTTGGCCCCAGCAGCACTCCCTCAACATTTGAAGAGCTCAAAGCAATGCTGCAGGCTTTGTTTTAAACACAACCCTGTGGCACTCCCTGAATGAGGATTTTTGTTCTCTGGTGGACGAAGGCGAGGCTTTTGTGAGGGGAGTGCACTTGAGTGCATGACCCGAACAAAAACGAGGCTTCGTTCGCCAGAGGACAAAAAGACCATTCAGGGTTTAACGCCTTAGTTTGCTGGCCATGACATCGCCCAAACGTGCGCGGGAGCTTTCGGCCTGGCGGCGTAAATATTCCTGGTAGTCGTCTTCGCCTTCATGCTGCAAGGCTTTTATGGAAAGCGCTATTTTTCGGTCCTGCGTGTTGATGTCGATGATTTTGACTTCAATGTCCTGAGCTTCACTCAGCAGCTCTCTGGGGTTCTCTACACGCTCGTCTTTTATCTCCGAAACATGCACCAAACCTTCAATGCCAGGCTCTATCTCCACAAAGGCACCAAAGTCTGTCACTTTGGTGACTTTGCCAGAAATGCGGCTGCCCACGGGCATACGCTCTGACAAAGTGTCCCAGGGATCTTCAATCAGCTGTTTAATGCCCAAAGAGAAACGCTCATTCTCAACGTCAATGTTCAGGACAACCGCCTCCACCTCGTCCCCCTTCTTAAAAAGCTCACCCGGGTGCTTGATTCGTTGTGTCCAGGAAATGTCCGAGACGTGCACCAATCCGTCCACACCCTCTTCAACGCCCACGAAAGCACCAAAGTCTGTCACATTGCGAATTTGGCCCTTAATAACGGAGCCCACGGGATATTTTTGCTCCAACATCGTCCAGGGGTTGATTTCGGTCTGCTTCATCCCCAGCGCAATGCGTTTGGCTTTCGGATCTATATCCAACACCACCGCCTCCACATCTCTGCCCACTTCCAACATTTTGGACGGGTGCTTCACACGTTTGGTCCACGACATCTCCGAAACGTGCACCAAACCCTCAACCCCTTGCTCAATTTCAATGAATGCACCATAGTCCGTCAGGCTCACAACCTTGCCCTGCACTCGTGCACCCACTGGGTATTTCTCATCCGCGCGGTGCCAGGGATCTTCCTGTATCTGCTTTAACCCGAGGCTGACTCGCTCCTGGGAAGGATCAAACTTCAAAACCACCACCTTCACTTCATCCCCCACGTTGAATTTCTCAGAGGGATGGCCCACACGTCCCCAGGACATGTCCGTAATGTGCAACAACCCATCAATTCCACCCAAGTCGATGAAAGCACCATAGTCGGTCAAATTCTTCACCTGACCTGTCATGACGGCGCCTTCTTTCAAATTCTTGAGTGTCTCTTTCTTGTGCTCCTCGCGCTGACGCTCAAGCAATACACGGCGAGAGACAACAATGTTGCCGCGTTTTTTGTTGAACTTAATGACTTTAAACTCAAACTCTTTGCTCAAATATTGGTCCAAGTTACGCACAGGCCGAATGTCCACCTGGGAGCCAGGCAAAAAAGCCTTGACGCCTATGTCCACTTGCAAACCCCCTTTGACGCGCCCTGTAATAATTCCCTTCACAATCTCATCTCTCTCACAGGCCGCGCTGATTTCATCCCAAATGCGCATCTTGTCGGCCTTCTCCTTGGAAAGCACAACCATGCCCGTGTCATTTTCCCGACTCTCCAGCAACACCTCCACCTTGTCGCCTTCTTTGAGAGTCACCTCACCCTTAGCGTCGGTAAACTCTGAAATGGGAATCTGCCCTTCGGATTTGTAGCCAATGTCAATGACAGCAAAATCCTTGGTCAGTTGAACAATGCTGCCGGTGACAACTTCGCCCTCCTTAAGAAGACCATCACCACCCCGCTCTTTCAGTGACTCCTCAAAAAGTGAGGCAAAATCTTCATCGGGCTCTATGGGAATATTGGGTGTATCCTGCTGCATGAAAAGGCTACCTTTGACAACGCTGTCAAACAACACCTCAGGAAAATGGCCTGGCCTGTCGCGAGGTCTACGAAAAGCAAGCAACCGTGCTGCCACAGCACAGCCGCTTGGCGGTATATGCTTCTTTGTCAGCGAAGGCAAGCGGGCTTCTGATCAAAAAACAACGGAGAAGAAAGCCTTTTGTCACCTGAGCCCAGAAAGGCAAACCCCAAAAAAGGGAGTCCTTTCAAACCCAGGGCCGCTCAACTCATCTTCTCAATCTGAGCGACAATGGCACTGAAACTGGGATGCTCAACATGGCCTTCATAACATTCCACCCCCAACTCATAGAGTGCGTCGTCAAACTCTAAATAAGCATTTTTTAAGTCTTCTTCTAAAACTCCTATGTTTTTGCTCAGCTTCTCTATCTGCTCGTGGACTTTCTGCTTGAGTTCTTCCTGCTCATCTTCCATTTCCAAAAGCCGCTTATAGGCCAATATGCCCTGAGCTCCTATTTGCCCCGGCTTGGGTGTCAGAATGCTTTTGAATAAACGCCCCATCTCCTCTATGTCGCGATTCTTTCTCATGAGTTGCAGCCGCATCTTCTTGAGGTTCTCTTTGGAAAGCGACACCTTGCGCTCGTCATGCGCCTCCCTGAGTTCCAAATCCGCATGTTTGGCATCGGCCGCTTTGAGGTTGTTCTGCTCATAACGCAAAGTGGCTTTGGCAGCGGCTATCTTCTTTTTGAGCTCCCTGCTCCGGGCTTCGACACCTTGAACAGCTTTTTTCCACTTCTTTACAATTTCTTCATTTTCAGCTTTTTCAGCCAAATGGCGCTCCAGAAAATCCTGGTATTCACCATCCTCTTCGTTGATGGTTTGCTCCAGGCTGTCAATCTCCTCTTCCAAAGCAGCAATTCTGTCTTCGACTTCCAGTACGGCAGACATCGTTTCCAGCTGACTTCCCCTCCTGTCACCCGCCAGGTGCTCCCTGGCCAAGTCCCCAAGCTGGATAAGCAATTCATCTACGCTCTTTTGGGCCATGCCTAACCTCTTTGTGTCTCTTTTCTCTGTTGGTTAAAAGCAACTCAAAATATCCAAGCACTGTCGGAGGTTTCATAGGCTTTGATCTCCTGATAAGCAGACTCATAACCTGGGCGCCCCAACAAACAGCAGGTGTAGCGTTTGCCCGCTTCAACCCCTGGTTGATCAAAAGGATTAATCCCATAAAGAAAACCGGCAAAAGCCGTCGTTACCTGCCAGAGCATCAGCAATTCTCCCATGGCAAAAGGCCGCAGCCTGGGCATCCGAATGCACAAAGAGGGCCTTCCATGTGCAGCCAAAGCTGTCGCTGTCGCTTGTCTCTCGGCTGACAACAGGGCGTGAAAAGTATGGCCGCCCAGGTAGCTGACGTCCGGTAAATCAAAAACCTTTTCCGGAATCTCCAGGTTCTCTCTGGGCTCCTCCACAGAAACAAAAAGCGTCAGCTTGTCTTCAGGCCCTTCCATCAGCAATTGAAGCAAAGAGTGCTGATCTGTCGCGCCCACGGCCCGCAAAGGGGTGGGCCCCACAAACCCCTCCCCCTTCCTCTTGCCCAGACTCTCCCCCCACAACTGTACAAACCAATCTCCTGTTTCGCGCAGCGCATCCGCATAGGGCATGAGGACGTGCGTGGAACGTTTTTTTTGTGTGTCAAAAAGATAGAGGGTTGTGGCCAACATGTAGGCGGGGTTTTCAAACACATGCGCTTTCTCACAACGCTCCACCATGCTTTGAGCTCCCTGCAAAAGCTCCACAATGTCAATGCCCGCAGCTGCCGCCGGCAACAAACCCACCGGGGAAAACACAGAAAACCGCCCCCCAACAGCAGGAGGAATCTCCAATGCCTGCCAACCCTCCGCACGCGCTGTCGCCCTCAGGGAGCCTTTTTCCGGATCTGTCAATGCCACCAACTGGCGCCGGGAAAGATCTTTGCCCAAACGGTTGACCACCCAAAGCAACTGCGCCCAAGTCTCCGCAGTGCCACCACTCTTGGTAATCGCCGCAAAGGCTGTGCGCTCCACGTTCAGGGTGCTCATCAACCCCGCAAAAGTGGACGCATCTGCATTGTCAGGAAAAAACAATCGCATCCCCTTGGGCTGGGGTGTCTTCAGGAAATTGTGAAAAGGATGGCACAAGGCTGTAAACAAAGCTTTGGGGCCTAAACTGCTTCCTCCTATCCCTAAAACAACCAGGTTCTCATACGCAGCCGACAGCTTCTTCGCTAAAGCCATGGTTTCCTGCAACACGTCTTGCTGCTTCGGCAAATCCATAAAAGCCATTTTTCCGGCTTTTCTCTTGGTGCTGAGCGTCTCGTGGGCTTGTTGAATTTGCGGAAACAACTGCTCATAGTCTGTTTTCGATAAACCAGCTGATTTCAAATGTTGGTCTACAGCAAGGTTGAGATCTAAGGACAAATGGTTCATGGTTTTTGGAATCTATCACGTGCATAAGGCGTCGCACGCAAAATAGATTTAATAAACACTGTGGTTGTTTTGACATGGAGGACGGCTATGAGTTCTTTCGAATCTCTTGACGCATTGCTGGCTCAATGGATGGAACAACGCCAAAAAAAACCTGAATTTTTGCCTCAAAACCTCAGTGCCGCCTGGACGCAAATTGCAGGCCCCCTTCTGGCTCGCCATTCAAAGCCCGTCAGACTCACAGGGGATACTCTAAGCATTGAAGTCTCTTCCGAAGCCTGGGGACAGGCTCTCGCATTGCAAAAGCCTTTCTTGCTTCTCCAACTCAAATCCCAACTTCCCGAGCTCCCTATCCGCAACATTCAATTTTTTGCCCAAGGCTCTTTATGAGCTTTGTGCTTGTCGTTTTAAGCGTTTTTCTGGCAACACCTTCGAAACAACCCCTCCCTCACATCCGCCACACCCTCTCCTCCACCTTTGAAAACTCGGGAAACCAAACACCTCAGGTGGATTCGGCACTGGAACTCGCCTCTCAACAACTGGCAGAAGAAGTGCTCCACCTGGGGATTGAACAGACTTCTGCCTTTCAAAACGTTCTTCAAGCCACCTCCCGCTCCGGAGCCCTGGATGCCATGCCCCGCGCCTATTTCTTCCTGGGGGACTGCGTTGAACACCTTCTCAAAGCCGCAACACAAGCGCTTAGCAACCCAAATGCGCAACAAACAACAACACATATGGGCATAGGCCTTGCCTCCAAAGGACCGCAGCATGCCCTCTGCGTCTTGCTGGTGGAGCGCAAAGGGTGGCTTCTTCTGCCAAAAATGGATTGGGAGAAACCCTGGCTCAACAAAAAGAAAATACCCGTTTGCGTTGAACTCTATGGCATGCGGACAAAACCTCGTTTGGTGGTGCAAACCCCGCAAAACCAAATTCAGGAAACCACCATGCAAGCTGAAAATAGAAAATGGTGTGCTGTCCTTACATTTCCTTCTGCCGGGCAGTATACTGTGGAGGTGATTGCACAGACGAACAGGGGACCTCAAGTCACGCATTTGTTTCTTGTTCACGCGGGGAAATCCTCCTCCTCCTCCTCCAAAACAAACATTCAGAACAAAACAGCCCCTAAGGACAAAACGCTTGCCCAGGAAGCTTTGGGTTTTGAGAAAAAACGCCAGCAAATATATGACGCCATTAACCAGCTGCGCCAGGAGTCTGCGCTTGGAAGGCTTCGCGTCAAAAAGGAACTCGAAAAGCTTGCGCAGCAATATGCCCAAAGAATGAAGGAGGAAGCCTTTTTTTCCCATGTGGATTCTCAGGGCTCTGGGCTTCGCGAACGACTTCAAAAGGCAAAAATTGTGTGCCAGGAGGCAGGTGAAAACCTGGGCATGGGCGATAGCCCATGGGTTGCCCACCATGCCATAGAGCAGAGCCCGGCACACCGGGCTGCCCTTCTAAATAAACGTTTCCAACATATGGGAATTGGTTTTATGTCTGGTCCGGATGGAAAAACCTACCTCGTCGAGGTGTTTTGCAACTAGTGTCTCTCTGTCAATGTCGTGCAATGAGTGTTGAGAAAAAAATTTAACCCATTGGGTTCTTGGTATTCATGAGTATTCGATACAAAATTCTTGGGATCGATCCAATGCGTGTGCAGCAGACTTATATTGCACGCACTCTCCAACAAGCGAATTGTCTTTATCGCTTCATTGTGGAGCCCACCAAGCTTCTTTCGGCTGTTCCTCTGTTTCAGCCAGACTTGCTTTTGCTGCATGGCGATGTTTCCTCTGAATTTCTTGGCGAGGCTCTGGACAACCTTTACAGCGAACCTTCTTTTGCTCAACTCCCCATGGTGCTGCTGAGCTCCGACGATGAGGACAAGGTTTTTGTCCAAGGTTTCAAAACAGGTGTTGTCGCTTTGCTGCGAAAACCTTTTTCTGAAAACCATGCCTCTCAAATCATCCGCCTGCTGGAAGAACTCCCTCTAAGGAAAGGCATCAGCTCGGGAATGGGGGACTCGCGTGCTTTGGCTCGGCTTGTCGAACATTTGCGCAAAACACGCCGCACGGCTTCGCTGACTGTCAGCGATGAGAAGGGCACCCTCGCCAATGCCGAGTTTGAAATGGGTAAACTCCGCTTCGCTCAATACCATGAGCTTCGCGATATGGAAGCATTGCTCAGCCTTGTCACCCTGCCCCAAGCAACTTGGGTTGTCACAGAGCTTCCTCATGCCACAAGCATTCCCTCTGCATCCGAAATCGTTTCTGAAAAAACACCCAGCCTGAGCGCCCACGCGTTTTCACAGCCACAAGCTCAACCCGTGCACCCCGCGGGTATTGTAGACGAACCCCCTGAGCTGCCCATCCATATTTTGCTGGCCGACAACGATCCGCTCTTCATCCAAAAATTTGCCCTGGCTTTCCAGAAACACTCCATTCAAATAACCCCTGCCAACAATGGCGTTGAAGTCTATCAACTCGCGTTGACAGGGAAGTTTGAAATTGTGCTGTGCAGCCTCAACCTCTGGGGCCTGGATGGTTGGGGCGCCCTGGGACTTATCCGCGAGGACTTCAGAACCAGGGAGCTTCCCATCATCCTTCTCACGGATGACGAGCAGACTTGCCAGTGGCTGCAGACTTCAGAGATAGAAGCCAATGCCTATGCACCTCGCCTGATAGAACAAGAGCCCTTGCGCCTGCTTCTGCACCAGACACTGCAACCACGACACCAACTGAAAAAATATTTGGAGCACAAAAAAGACTTCTCAGTCCCTCTGGGAGTGGTTGGAGCTCAATGGCTGGTGCGCACTCTTAAGGCTTCAAATTTCTCCGGTTGCGTTGAAGCCAGTACGGATGCCATGCAGTTGCAGGTTTTCTTTTCTCAAGGCGAGGCCGTTTATGCGGCAGCTCAGGCAGGTAAACACTCTGCAGAAGCGGAAGTTGCTTTTAACGCTTTTGTCAGCACAGAGCAGACAGAAGCCAAATTGTTTTTTGATCTCGCTTTCCCCTCCACCAACCTCTCTCTAAGCACGGAAGTCATGCTGGTCCGCGCAGCCTTGACACTCAACGAAAATGAAAGCCGCAAACGCGAAAAAGCTTTCAGCAAAGCCAAGCGCGTTGAAGTCAGAGCCAACCTCTATGCCCTCTTCCAAAGGTTTGGCCCCAAAACCTACCTCCCGTGGATTTCTCTCATCTGCGAAAGCAAACTGACCCCCAAAGAAGTGCTCGCACGGGCCAACATCTCCCCCGTGCAATTGGACGAAATTGTCGGCGACTTGGTTCGACGGAAAGTCATCCGGTTGGCACCTTAAAACAGCCTATTTCACGACAAGCTTTCGGATGCGATGGTTGTCCGTCACATAAAAGTTGCCTGCCTCTCCTGCCGTTATGCCAGAAGGCTTGCTGAATTGTGCAGCACTTCCAATGCCGTCCGCATAACCAAAGCTGCCGCCAACAAAAGTGCTGACTTCTCCTTGTGGCGAAACTTTTCGAATGCGGTGGTTCTGCGCATCCGTCACATAGAGGTTACCCGCCGTATCCAGGGTAATTCCTCCAGGGCGGATAAACAACAAGGCAATGTCTACCTCCTCCTCCGTAAACTCCTCCTCCCTCGCCTCCCCCACTTCACCAGCAATGGCAAAAGTGCTGACGTCTCCTTCCGGCGAAACTTTGCGGATGCGGTGGTTTCGGCCTTCCGCTACATAGAGGTTGCCTGCGGCGTCTATGGCTATTCCATAGGGGTGTTCAAACCTTGCTTCGCTTCCTTTGCCGTCGACATAAGCCCCCTTGCCAAACCCCTCCGCACTGCCGGCAACGGTGCTGACTTCTCCCTGCGGTGAAACCTTGCGGATGCGGTGGTTGCCCCCATCCGCCACATAGAGGTTGCCGTCTTTGTCCATGGTGAGGCCAAGCAGCCTGTTAAAGCGTGCAGCGCTTCCCTTGCCGTCCATAAAACCATCCACGCTGCCGGCAAAAGTGCTGACTACGCCCTCGGGTGTCACTTTGCGGATGCGGCTGTTGCCGGTGTCCGCCACATAAAGGTTGCCGGCTATGTCTATGGTTATTCCGGTGGGCATAAAAAACCAGGCTTCTTTCCCCTTGCCGTCGGCAAAATCTCCCCCGGGAAAACCGGACTTGTCACTTCCAGCCAGGGTGCTCACTTCTCCCGTCGGAGTCAGTTTGCGGATGCGGTGGTTTTCGGTGTCCGCCACATAGAGGTTTCCTTGTGCGTCTGCCGCAATGCCATGAGGCGAACGAAACTGCGCAACCCTTCCAGCACCATTCGCAAAACCATCGTCACCTCCAGCCAGAGTGCTGACACTCACCACAGGTGCACGGGCGGCTGTTTTGCAACCAAACACCCCAAAAAAACTCAAGGCCAGAAAAAGGGAGCAGGGGAAGGAGAAAGGGAAGGTTTTTGCCCACCGGCGCTTTTGCGTTCGCATGTCTTTTTCTACAAATTTTTTTCATCCAAGAGGGGAATTTTGAGGGGGACAGTCGTTTTTTCACCTTCGACAAAAAAACCTTCTCCCTCTCCCTCCTCCAAACCCAAAACGGCCCAGCTGGAGGTTAAAACGGAAACGCTTCCAACGGCTTTTCTTCTAACTCTTCTTCTTTGGGTTTTTGAGCTTCTTGGTGTCTTAAAAGGCCGTCAACCACAATGGCTTTGTAGGGGGTGACGGGGCAGGCATGCTCGCAAGCACCGCACCCAATGCAAATGTCCGGGTTTGTTTCAGGGAGGGTTAATTCGCCTTCATAGGGAACCATACTGACAGCTTTGGTGGGGCAATGCTCCGAGCATGCGCCACACGAAGTCCCTTCGGTGACAACCACACAATTCTCTTTTTCAAACCGGACAATGCCAATTTGGGTGAGACGTTTTTTTTCGACACTCAAAGGCAAAATGGCGCCATTGGGGCAAACTTCCGTGCACCTTGTGCATTCATAGTTGCAAAAGCTTGTGCCAAAATCCATGAAAGGCAAAAGCATGCCCCAAAAACCATATTCCAAAAATGACGGCTTCAACACACCCGAAGGACAGGCGCTGACACACAAATGACAGGCGGTGCATGAGCCCATAAAATGCTCCAGGGCCAGGGAGCCCGGGGGGGTTGCCACATGGCTTGCAAGCACTGCTGTCCGGCTGCTGCCTTTTTTGCTGTCTTCCGCGGCGGAAAGCCTGCCAAACGCAGCCATGCAAAGCGCACCCCCCCAAACAAAACGCCGCTTGGAAATGTCGGCAGCCGGGCTGTGTCCGGCCAAAGCCTGTGGAGCCACAGCTGGGGTTTGAGTTGTCTCAAGCTCTTCAGGCCTTTTTGTTTTGCGTGCAAGCGAATAGCGGATTCCACTTTTGTCGCAGGCCTTCAGGCAGTTGCCACAACCCACACACCGGCTGAAATCCACCTCCTTGTTTTTGACGTCAATGCATTGCGCTTTGCAGACAAACACGCAATTGCCACAGCGGTTGCATGCTGTGGCATTAAAGCGAATTTTATACAGCGAGGCCTTTGAAATCAGCCCCAGCAGTGTCCCCACCGGACAAACGGTGTTGCAATAGAGGCGGCCCCTCTGCACGGCAAGCCAGACAACCACGGCCAACATGGCTGCGGGGAAAACCAAGGCCCAGGGGTTGGTTTTGGCAACGGTTACGGGGTATAAGGCGTAGGAGCCGAAGGCTTCCAGCAGCCTGGAAAGCCCATTGTTGCAAAGCATATACAGCGGGCGAAACAAGTCGGAAAAAAAACGCCCGAAGTTGCTGTAGGGGTCCAACAAACTGACGAGAAAAAGGCTACCGCTGCCTAAGGAAAAACAGACAACAAGCAATATGGAATAACGCAACTTTGTCTGGGGCGGCGCAAAACGAAACCGCAAACGCTTGTTTCTCCAACTGCGCACGCTTGCCGAAAACCAACTCAGCAAATCTTTGAATGCACCCAGCGGGCAGAGGTAGGAGCAATAGACGCGCCCAAAAACCAGGGTAAGCAACAGAATGACGACAAAACCATAGGCCGTGACGGCCAACCCATGCTGCAGCGTTTGAGAAAATTGAAGGAGGGAGGGAATGAGTTGCAGCCATGTGAGGCTTTTAAACCACGCTGAGGGCACCCGGCCGCTCAAATCCACAAACAGAAAACCGACGGCCACCAGCATGGCCATGGAAAATACCCGCCGGAAAGGTTTGAGGTGCTTTTGCAAGCTTCAGACTTTCATTCTGTGGATGTTGAGTTTTGAGAGGTTCATTTCTCCCAAACCCATTTCACCGGCTATTTTAATGTGGCCAATGGTTTCCGGCTCCGCACCAAAAATTTTTGCGGCGGCAGCATCGGCCGCAACTATGTCGGTTGAAATAATTTGCGCTTTTTCGAGCGACACATCCGCAAGCGACACACCTTTGGGGCCGTTTTTTTTCATCACGCGGTAGGCGTCGATGATGTTTAAGTCGGGCTTGCGGTAGCTTGTCATGTCGGCAATGCATTGCTGCAAATTGTTCCTGTGCCACCAGCGGCGATCCCAAACAATCCCCATCAGGTTTTTCATCGCAAACGTCACCTGCGCACCGCTGTGGTGCTTCAAAATGGGGACGTTAATGAAGACGTCACACTCGAGAATTTTTTCGTGCACTTTGGTGCGTTTCAGCGTTTTTCCCTTCGGAATGGCTACCTCTTTGTAGTTCTCTTCGCTGTTGCCTGTCAGCACCTTCGCCCCCGCTTCTTTGGCCGCTTTCTCTATGCCGCTGGTGGCGTAGGCTTTTTTCCAGTCGTCGCAGGTGTTGTCGAATACCACCACCTCCTTCGCCCCTGCCGCCAGACACTCTTTGACTATTCTTCCTACCAGCTGCGGATTGGTATTCGCCCCCAACTCCGGGGCCTTGTCCCATCCAATGTTCGGCTTCACAACCACCTTCTGCCCAGCCTTCACAAAACGCTTCATCCCCCCCAAAGCAGCCACCCCCTTCTCAAACATTACCTCAGGCTCTCCCCCCATGACGGCCACCAAGTCGTAGGGCGCCTGGGCGTTGGAAACGGTGTTTCCCAGGGCCTCTTCCAGTGACAAAAAGTTGAAACCTGCACCTAAGGCAAACCCCGCACCTACGCTTTTCAAAAAGTCGCGCCTTTTCATAAACAACTTATTAACTCAAACACTCAATGGGCGCAAATGGTGCAAGCTTAAGCCGCCGAAGGCAGGCGCAAAGCGCGCTGAGCCTAATAAATGGACTCTGAAGGAGGATTTTTGTTCTCTGGTGGCTTGGGGGGAGGCTTTTGTGAGGGGAGTGCACTTGAGTGCATGACCCGAACAAAACCGGAGGCTTCGTTCGCCAGAGGACAAAAAGACCCTTCAGAGAGCGCGGCGTTGGGTGGCGTAGGCTTCAATGCCGACTTGTGGCGCGGAAGCCATGGTGCCCATGGGACATTTCATGCATGAAAAACTTTGCCACCCTTTGCGCACAGCCTCGTCAAGGCAACCGTCATAATGCGTACAATTCAGGTTGCGGTGCATTTCTACGCTGGCTCTTCTCGGTCCTGCTTCCGGATTGATGCTCTGCTGCAACTCGCTTGGAATGGGCTTCATACTGGGCTCAGACTCCTGATTTTGGGAAGGCGCGCCCTTCAGAAAACAAAGGTGCGACTTCAAAAAGGCATGGGTTCAAAAAAACATAGCTACAAATGGTGTTACTCAAACAATTCCGAACAAACCCTTTCAAAAAAAGTGACGAGCGTTGGGTTTAAACCTAAACCTTAGAGAATGTCAACTTGGCTGGGTTTTTTGCTGGCAATTTCCTGGGCTGCCTCTGCGCCATCCGCCTCCTTGCTGAATGTACAAAACTCTAACCAGCTGTTGCTGGCTCAGCAAGCATTGGAAGCCTGCAAAAACACCTCCTGCCCTCAACTTGGAAACCTGCAACTGCAACTGGGAGTGCTGCACTGGGCGCAAACGGATATTCCTCAGGCGTTGGAGCTGCTTAAGGCGGCGGCCTCCTCCCCCTCCCTCTCCCCTTCCCTGCGGCCTTTTGCTTATGCATACCTTGCCCAAACCTACGCCCATACAGAAGAAATTCCTGCTGCTTTGCTGTTTTTCGAAAAAGCACTCAAAGAAGCCCCCACCTGGCTTCGCCCCCAACTCCAGCTGCGTGTGGCCGAAATGCAATTTGCCCACCGCCTGTATGCAAAATCTCTGCAGACTTTGGGCGAAAAACCCAGTAAAAACCCAGAAGTCCTTGCTTTGTGGGCGCGTAACCGCTTAAGCATGAAGCAATATGACAAGGCGCTGACACCGCTGGGGCAGCTGGCTGTGGAGTTTCCCACGCACCCCCATGGGCTGTGGGCGGAGGAGCTTTTGTCCGCTCCTCCCTTCTCTCAACCCCCTTTGTCCAAACTTCCGGACGCCTTGCGCAGCCCTGCACAACGTTTGCTGCGGGCCCAAAACCTTGTCCAGGGCGGCGCACCTCAAGAAGCCCTCAAGGAGTTGGAGCGCCTGCCGGCCAAACTGGGCCCCGCGGAAACAGCAGAGGCCGCTTTCTGGCAGGCACGGGTTTATTTCGCGCAGGGTAAACCTGAGTTGGCGACACCCCACATAACGCTGGCCCTCAAAGGGGGGGCCAAAGTGGCGCAACAGGCCTCCTGGCTGATGGCCAGGCGCCATATGCGCAGCCAGGAAAACGAATTGGCCAGGCAATGGCTGACCAAGGCCGCAAGCAAAGGGGTTGCCAAACTCTCTGAAGAGGCCCGCTTTATGTCCGCCTGGCTGTGGCTGAATGAGTCCAAATGGAAGGAGGCCGAAACGGCCCTGGGAGAATTCGCGGACACCTACCCCCATTCCAGCTTTGCCGTGGATGCGCGCTGGTTTCAAGGTTGGGCGCAATTTCGTCAAAACCATTGCGAAAAGGCGCGCCAAACCTGGCAAGGCGCTGCCGACGCTTACCCCAAGTCCCCCCTGCTTCCTCAATTCCAATATTGGGCTTTGCGTTGCGCCCCTCAAAACAATGAGGCCGAAAAAGCTGCCCTTCAACAGGCCTTAAGCCAACTGGCCGGCCGCTTTCCCGGCTCCCTTTATGGGCGTATGGCGAAGGAGCGGCTGCAGAGTGTGGAGGCTTTGTTTCCTGCCCTTCCTCCCCCTCCTCCTGCCTCCCCGCTGCCGCCTGAGCTTGCCCTGGCCCACCTGCTGGCACAGACAGGACTTTGGGCGGAGGCGCAAAAGGAGTTGGAGGCGTTGAAAAAACGTACCCGCGGCGCGGAGGACACCTTGCGGCTGGGGGCTTCCTTGCAAAACCTGGGCGCTTATGACGTGGCTTATGCGCTGGCGGCGCGTCACCTCTGGGGGGCTGCTTTTACACGTAAGGAAAGTCAGGCCCTCTCTTTGTTGTTTCCTAAAGCTTTTGAGGACGAAGTGCTTGCGGCAAGCGAAAACCACCTCCTCCCTCCTGCCCTCATATGGGCTGTCATGCGCCGTGAAAGCGCTTTTGCCGTCAGCGCCTTAAGCAGTGCCAATGCACGCGGGCTTATGCAAATTATTCCTCCAACCGGGAAGGAAATTGCCAAACAGCTGGGCACGACACTGTCAAGTCCGGAAGAGTTGTTTGCACCTCCACTCAACATTTCTTTCGGCTCCTGGTATTTGAGGCAACTGCTCAACCGCTTCGGACATATGGCTCCCGCCATCGCTGCCTACAACGCGGGCCCCAAGGCTGTCCTTCGCTGGCTGAGTGCGCGCGGACAACTGCCTCTGGACGAGTGGGTTGAGGAAATTCCGTTTCGCGAAACACGCAACTATGTGAAGCAGGTGCTGCCGGACGTTTATGCTTTCACAGAAATGTATGTCGAGTTGACGGAAATTCCCCCTCCTGCCTGGGAGTGGACACTTCCTGAGCCTCAGGTGGAGGGGGTGGATTTTTGAGTGGAAATGAATACCTCAACGAAAACTAATACCTCAACTTGGGGACTTCCTGCATTTCTTCAACCGCGGTGTTGAGGGCGGCTTTCATGGCCTCGCGCACAAGCAACTGCGTTTGTTGCTGAGGGGAGGGGCCAAACAACAGCTCAAACATTCCCTTCTCGCGCTTTAAGTAGACAATTCTGGGTTTGCCTTTCATGTCTATTCTCTCGGCCGTGTGCACAATGGCCTGCTCAAACCCTCCCAACTCGTCCACCAGCCCCACCTCCTTCGCCTGCCGCCCAGTCAAAATGCGCCCATCCGCCCAGGGGAGAATTTCTTCGGCCGGCTTCTTTCTCCCCTGCGCAACAGCGTTGATGAAACCTTCGTGAATGTCGTCCAGCAGCACTTTCATCTCCGCGCGCTCCTTGTCTCTCATAGGACGAAAGGGACTCAAAACATCCTTGCGCTCACCAGCTGTCAACACATTCATGTCCAGCTGCGCCCACTGCATGAGTTTTGAAATGTCCGGCGCCTGAACAATGACACCAATGGAAGCCGTCAGTGTCCCCGGGTTGGCGAAAATGGTGTTTGCGGCCGAGGCAATGTAATAACCTCCGGAGGCCGCCATGTTCTGCATGGAAGCAATGACGGGTTTTCGCTCGCGCAGACGCATTAAGGCTTCATATATTTCGTGAGAAGCCCCCACCGCCCCCCCCGGGGACTCAATGCGGACAATGACGGCCTTAAACGAAGGCTCCTCATAAACCTCACGAATGTCCTCCAACACTTCCTTCGAGTTTTCTATGGCTCCTGAAACCTCAATAATGCCAATTTTGTCTCTCTTGTCGCTCCTGCCCCCCCGGGTGCTTGTTGACACGGAGCTGGCCTGGCCCAAAAACCAAAAACAAGAAGTGCCCAGCGCACAAAACCCGGCAACCACAATGGCAATGCCCAGCATCCACTTCCAACCTGAATTTTTGCTCATATATTTCCTGCTTCCTGCATGTCTCCAACAACATGGCTATGGCACACATGACAACTCACTGCCGTTCACTGCCGTTTATTTTTAAAAAAATCAACCTCTCCCCTCTCCCGTGCAACAAGTTGAGGGCAAAAATTTTGAGCGCCTGCAAAAAAACCTGGACATGCATGGCTCCTTGAGTTGTAAACCGAAACCGCTTTTATCTGCTGGTTTGAGTTGCAGACTCTACTGAGTTGTAAAAAAGGATTTGGACGTGCGTATTCTTGTGCAAAAATTTGGGGGCACCTCCGTCAAAGACTTGTCTTGCATGAAGCAGGTGCTGGAAAAAGTCAAAAAAGGCCTGGCCGAGGGCTATAAAATGGTGGTGATTCTCTCCGCTCGCGCAGGGGAAACCAACCGCCTGCTGGCCTTGTGCAGCGAATATTCCCCAGCGCCGGACGCCGCGGAGTGCGACTCCCTCGTCTCCACCGGAGAGCAAGTCTCCACCGCCCTCTTCGCCATGCTCCTCAAAGACGCGGGCCTTAAAGCCCGCTCCCTCCTGGGCTTCCAAATTCCCATCTGCACCAACGACGCCTACGGCAAAGCCCGCATTGTTTCCGTCGACAAAACCCGCATTCTGCAAATGCTCGCCGAATATGACGTGCTCGTCATTGCGGGCTTCCAGGGGTTAACCCCCGACGGACGCATCAGCACCTTGGGGCGCGGCGGCTCAGATACCTCCGCTGTCGCCGTCGCCGCCGCCTTAAATGCAAGCAGATGTGACATATATACCGACGTGGAAGGCGTCTTTACCACGGACCCCAACATCGCCTCCAATGCACGTAAGCTCGACTTCATCTCCTATGACGAAATGCTGGAAATGGCCAGCATGGGCTCCAAAGTCCTGGAAATCCGCTCCGTCGAATTCGCCAAAAAATACAAAGTGCCCGTGCAGGTGCGCTCCACTTTCAGCGACGCACCGGGTACCATGCTTATACAAGAGGATAAAAAAATGGAACACGTTCTCGTTTCCGGAGTGGCTCTCGACAGAGACCAGGCCCGAATTACCTTGCGCAACTGCCCTGATCGCCCCGGTGTGTCCGCACGCATTTTTGGACCACTGTCCGAGGCCAATGTCACCGTGGATATGATTGTGCAAAACCCCAGCCGCGACGGCGTCACGGACATGACTTTCACCGTTGCGCGCAAGGAGCTTAAAAAAGCACTCAGCATTGTGGAAGGCACCAAACTCAACGGCATGAGCGGCATGGAAGTCAAACATGACTCCAACGTCTGCAAAGTCTCCGTCATCGGCGTGGGTATGCGAAACCATGCGGGTGTCGCAGCCAAAGCCTTTGACACGCTGGCCCGCGAAAACATCAACATCCTCCTCATCAGCACCTCGGAAATTAAAATCTCCTGCCTCATTGAGGAGAAATATGCCGAGTTGGCCGTGCGTATGCTGCACGACGCCTTTAAGTTGGGGGAAGGGGCGGAATGAACGGCTTAATCCACCCTCCGCCCAGCATGTTTTCTTCCTTATAAAACACCGCTGCCTGCCCCGGGCTTATGGCCGCTACCGCCTCCTCCAGCTCCACCACAAAACCTTTTCCCTCCTCCCTCAACTCCCCCTTCACCCCTACGTGAGGGTGGCGTATTTGTATGTGCAGGCGCTGGTTTAAAGGAGGTGTGCCCGAAACCCAACTCGGGGAATGTATGGCAAAACGGCGGCTGAAAACCGCCTCCCTCTCCCCCACCACCACTCGGTTTTGCTTTGCCTCCAAACGCACAACATATTGCGGTTTGGGCTTTCCAAGGTTTCCCAACCCCCGGCGCTGCCCAATGGTGAAACGGTGCAAACCCTGGTGCCTTCCCAGCACCTTGCCCGCCTCGTCCGCTATGTCGCCTTCGGGCATGTGAAGCCCCTCTTTTTCGAGGAAGTCCACATAGTTTTTGGGGACAAAACACACTTCCATGCTGTCGGGTTTGGAGGCGGTGGGTAGACCATAACCCCGCGCGAGTCGACGAATTCTGGACTTGGAAAACTCCCCCAACGGAAACAAAATGTCTCTGAGTTGCTCCTCTTTCAGGCTGAATAAAAAATAACTCTGGTCCTTCGAAAGGCTTCTGGCCCTCTGCAGACAAAACCCGGCCTGCGTCTGCACCACACGCGCATAGTGGCCCGTTGCCAAAAAGGCCTGCTGCGCACGCGCATACTCCAGGAGTATTCCGAATTTCAAAAAGCGGTTGCACAAAGCACAGGGGTTGGGCGTCTCCCCCTGCTTATAGGCCTGAATGAATGGCTCTATGACTTGTCGGCGAAAGCTGGCCCCCACCTCCAAAACCTCAAACGGAATTTCCAACACCTCCGCCACCCGCTGCGCATCCACCACCGAAGCTTGAGGCCACATGCGCAAACTGACACCCTTTACCCCATACCCCTTCTCTTTCAGCAAGGCGGCTGTTACGGAGGAGTCCACACCCCCACTGAGTGCCACCACAACCCGTGGTTTGGGTGCCTGAGGCTTTTCTTCGTCCCATTCAGGGAATTCGGCTTGCGTTGGCGCAGAGTTTTCCACAGTCCGGTGCTATAGCTTTTTTCTTTGTTTTTTGGGCACTTTGTGCACACATGCTCACAAGGTGCTGAATTTTATGCGACATTTCAGGCGCCGGCCATGCCTCTGAATGTCCGAACAAACAAATGACTGCCCTTTAGAGGGGGGCTGTGGAAAAGCTTGTGGGAAACTTATTTGTTCCAAGTCCGCAAAAGTTGAGAAAGGGCTTCCCTGGAGTTAAGGCTTGGGTTTTCAAGTACCTTCTCCAGGAGAAAGCGGCTGGCTTCTCCAATGCGCGGGCCCGGAGGAATGCCTAAAATAAGCCCTATGTCATCACCGCGTAAAGCCAGCTTATCCACACTCAGCGCGGGGGTTTGTGACAGAAGGGCTGTCATACGCTCATGCAGGCTTTCTTCTCTCGCTCCTAAGGCTTCGCCCACGGCCAGGGCATCCTCCCAATGCTCCTCCCTCACCTGGGAAAGCCACCTCCTCAAATCCACCTCCCCTGCATCCACAGGTGGAAGCGGTGGTGCATTTATGAGGTGGACAACGGTTTCCACAACTTTGTTGGGCAACTTCAAACGCTGCAAAACCGCTCGAGGTTGGGCTGTGGCTGCATGGCTCAACAACAAGGCCAGCCGCGGCCAAAGGCCTTGCGGGCGCGTCGCCATGGCAAAGTCGGCCATAGCAGCTTCGGGTAAAAAACACTTCAGCAAGCCTGTGTCCAGCAACAAAGTCAGGCCTCGCTGCGCATGCGCAGAGGCAAGCAGTTTTAAAAACTCTTCGCGTATGCGCTCAACGGACACTTTAGAAAACAACTCCAGGCGCTGGCCAATGGCTTCCTGTGTGGCTATGTCCAATTTAAAATTTAACGTGCTTGCAAAACGTACGGCGCGAATGGCTCGAAGGCCGTCTTCGGAGAAACGCTGCAGGGGGTTTCCTACGCAGCGGATGAGGTGGTGGGTTAGGTCCTCCCGCCCCCCCCATACGTCTACCCAACAATCCTCCAGAGGGTTGTAGGCCATGGCGTTAATGGTGAAGTCTCTGCGGGACAAATCCTCCTCAATGGAAGCATGGAAATGGACTTGGCTTGGCCTGCGCCCGTCCATGTATTCCCCTTCGCTGCGGTAGGTGGTTACCTCGAAGGAGTGCCCTCCCAAAAGCACCGTCACCGTGCCGTGTTTTATGCCCGTCGGAATGACTTTGGCAAAACAAGCCTGCACCTGGGCAGGCAAAGCCCGCGTCGCTATGTCATAGTCCTGGGGAGATTTGCCCAGCAGCAAGTCCCTGACGCACCCTCCCACAAGAAAGGCCTCGTGGCCCGCTTCCTTCAGTGTGCGAAGCAACTGCAGCGCGCTCGAAAAAACATGGCAACGTCGGTTCATTCAGGACGGGCCGAAAGACAAATTCTCGCCCTTATTTCCTCGTCGCTGAGGGTGAAGGTGCACGGCAAATTGTTGCATTCAGCCCACGCTCTGAAATCAGGCGCCGCTGTGCAAGTGACGTCTTCCACCAGCGCCCGTCTGCCGTCAGCGCTGCACAACAAAAGCACGGCATTGTCTCCCACAACCCTGACGTCCAATTTATAGCCTTTGAATGCATCGCGCAGGTGAGGCTTTTTCTGCAAAGCCGTTGCAAGCACACCCTCCGGCATAACGGCCTCGGACCATAACAAACCCGCCACCTCCTTGCTTAAGTCCACCAGCGAGCCCTCCAGTCTGTTCATCGTCTCGTCCGTTATGGCGTGGGCATTCTCGCAACACACTCTGTGGAGGTTTTTGCACTGCTTGCACGCGGCACAGCAGGCTTGAAGCTGCAGCAGGGAAACAACGACACTCAACAACCATAGTTTGCGCATTTAGGTTACTCCCAGAAAGCAAAAGTGCCTGCTTCGTCTTTTCCGTTGTCCAAACTCCAATTTTTTATTTGCGACAAACCCGCCTCATCCCCCAAAAGACAGGCGCGCGCAACCATGGCCCAGTATTTTCGGACATTCTCCTTGGCTTTCTGAAAAATCTCCAAATAGGACTGTGTGCCACCTTTGGGAGTCTGCAGTTTGTCAATGAAAGTGTTGTCAGGTTTTGAAGGGTAAATCAGCGTGTCTATCCCCACCACCCCCGTGCTCGCCATATGGCGGGCCCAGGCCAAAGGCTTGCCCGGTGTGGCCAATGCCAAAATCTTCCTGAATTGCATGTGCCACCCATGAATGTTGGGGGAAGTTTGCGTGTAGAGAGGGGCGTCTGTGCTTTGCAGCATAAACTCCCAAACCTTAAACAGGGTGGCGTCCAGCTTGTTTTTGTCACTCGCATCGCTGCAAACAGCCATGCTTTTGAGCAGGAAGTTGTCGTGGCATATGGCACCCACCTTCAGCTCGTTGTATATGAAAACGTCCTGGTGTATTTCGCACTTCCTGTGTGCCGCATCGCCCCCTCCCTCCGGCGCTATCTTCAACTCAACAATGGGGTGAATGGTTAAATCCATCACCATGTGCGAGACAAAACCCAGAAGCCATGCAAGCGCTTTGTCTTTTTCTTTTCCGGAGGGCATGGCTTTTATGTATTGAATGCCCGCCTTCAGCCTCTGGCCCGTGCGTGCACGGTGCATGGTGTCCGCCCACTCCTTGGAGCTGCCCACATTCGCAATGGCCCCTACACCCAAATAGGGGTAGTCCGGGCTGATGGCGCCCAACCCCACAAATTCGTCATTCTGCAACAGCGGGGCAAGCTCCTGCTTGGACAAACCTCCAAGCCCCACAAGCTCGTTGGGACTGTTCAACAACTTCGCAACAGTAAGATGGGTATAAGCGCCTGGCATATGCGCCAAACTCCTATCAACAAGCATAGGGGGGGGCAATGTATTTGGGGTTGGAGGTTTGGGGGTTGGGGTTTTATTATTCCATAAACACAATATTTCAACTTGACACATTCGCAAATTCAGCGCTATGTTCCGCACCCTGTACGGGAAACCGTGCGGACAGGCCTAGAAACCTGCATGCAATGGAGTAACGGTAAGAGCGGAAGTCGCAGGCAAGTCTTGCGGCTTCTTTTTCTCCGGCCCCCGGTCTCGGCGGCTCACACGGGGGGCGTCATGCCCAACCGGTTTGCTCTTTTTGCCCGGTTTTCTAGCCCGTTTGGGCCGCTTTTCGGTGGGCTTATTCAAATGTAATTTTGCGGATGCGGTGGTTGCCATATTCCGCCACATAGAGGCTGCCCTCCGCATCCACCACCATCCCCTCAGGCCAATCAAACCGTGCTTGCGCTGCCGCGCCGTCCCTATGGTTTTGCGTGCCATCGCCGGCAAGGATGCTGATGTGCCCATCCACAACTTTGAGGATGCGGTGGTTGCCACTGTCGGCCACATAGAGGATTCCCGCTGCGTCTACGGTGAGTCCGATGGGCTTCTTCATCCATGTAAAATCGTTCGTGCCGGGATCATAAAAGCTGGGGCCGGCAAAAACGCTGACATTCACCCCGCCCTGTCCATCTGGTTTCAGCAGGCGAATGCGGTCGTTGTTGGTATCCGCTACATAGAGGTTTCCCGCTGCGTCTGCCACAAGGCCCCGAGGCTCTCTGAACTGTGCTGAAACGCCCGGGCCGTCTTTTTCTCCTGGTTCTCCGTAGCCTGCCAAAGTGCTGACGTCTGCCCCTCCTTCTGCATTCGGCACAAGCTTGCGGATGCGTTGGCTGCCACTGTCGGCCACATAGAGGTTTCCTGCTGTGTCTATGGTAATGCCATAAGGACGCGTAAACACATCTGCACCACCGGCAAGGGTGCTGATGCTTGCACCACCCTGGTTGTTGGGCACCAGTTTGCTGACGCTGTTGCTGCCAAAGTTCGCCACATAGAGGTTTCCCGCTGCGTCTAGGGTAATGCCGGCGGGCAAATCCAACGCTCCTGCGTTAACGCTCAGGGTGCTGACGTTTGCACTCCCTCGCCCATCCGGCACAAGCTTGCGGATGCGGTTGTTGGAGTGGTCTGCCACATAGAGGTTTCCCGCTGCGTCTATGGCGATGCCTATGGGCTGATAAAACTGGGCCAAAGCGCCCGAGCCGTCTCGCAAAGCTGCGGTGCCGTCGCCGGCAAAGGTGCTGACATTCACCTTCGGCACATAGGTGAAGGTGGGCATTGTAGCGCGGCTGCCGCCGGCGATGATTTCAACAACGCCTGAGCAATCCTCCCGTTTGGGACCTGAGCAGCGCGTGTGTCTGGGCACCTCCACCTCTATTCTCTTCCCTCTGGCGCTGAGCACTTTCACAGGGACACCATTCAGCGAAACAGTGTTTCCTGCCTCTCTGGCGCTGAAGCCTTGTCCGTAAATGACAAGCTTTGTGCCATGGCCGGCTGCTTTGGGCTCAAAGTTGTCAATGCTGGGGTTTACCACTTCCAAAAAGCAATTGTCCCACCGGCCGTCTCTCTTCAGCGTGGCGGTGATGGTGGTATCCCCCACTTTGAGGGCCCTTATTTCTCCGTTGCTGTCCACCACCGCCACCTCGGGGTTGGTGCTTTGCCAAACCACCTCCTGGTAGGTGGTGTTTTCAGGCTCAAGGGTGACAGTCAGCTTTTCTTTGCGGCCCTCACCCAAAATCAGCTCTTTTTTGTTGAGCAACATGCCGCTTGCGTAGAGCGTTTTTTCACCTCCTCCACACCCTCCCCAAAGCCCTGCAGACACAACCAGCACGAGGGCAGCACTTAAGCGGCAGCCCCTCCAAGAAAGCTTTTCTCCTCCCCTCACGCAAACAACGTCCTTCATCGTTTTCCCCTGCGCGTTGTTGTTGGTTGCACTCAAAAACCACACCCCAAACCGGCACGCATTCTCACTGCTTTCCACGGTGACGTCAAGCGCCGCCACAGGCTGTGTGGGAGGAGGAGGTGCGTGTCGCCCCATGGCGCATTTCATGGACTGTATGCACAAGACGCTTGTATTACCCGGCGAGGCTATGCGACTGTTGCAGCGAGTCCAACCGTTGTTATAGGCACTCAAGGAGGAACCAATGCAGGCATGGAAGCTATGGGTACTGGGGGTACTCTGGGTGGTGGGAGCAAGTTGCGGGGGGGATGTTTTTATTGATGAGAAGCAGGAGCCTTTGTGTCGCAAAGACAGTGTCTGCGGCAACCACCATGTTTGTGTCAACTTAGGCGACCCGGACGATGCTACCCTGGGCAGGTGCGAGCCTGGTTGTCGCATGACAAAAACCGCAAACACCTGCGGCACCGGCTTGGGTTATGTTTGCGTGAGTGCCGGTAGCCCCAACGACGCCACCCTGGGCAGGTGTGAGCTTGGTTGCCGCACAAACAGCGACTGTGGCAATGAGCGTTATGTTTGTGTGGGCCAAAACCCCCAGCAGGGCATTCCCGGCAGCTGTCAACTCCCAGCGCCAAAACCGGAGGGCTGCACAGAAGCCACAGAAAAAACCGACTGCCCCCTCGGTTATGTTTGTACGAATGTGGTTGACGGCCTGGGCAAGTGCGCACCTGGTTGCCATGAAGGCGAGGAAGGCGACACCGCTTGTGGCGACAGCCGCATTTGCGTGAAGACAAAAGACGCAACCTGGAGCACCTGCGAGTTGGGTTGCCGCGTTGGCGGGGCAGGCGACGCAGCTTGTGGCGACAACCGCATTTGCGTGAAGAAAAAAGACGCAGACTGGGGCACCTGCGAGTTGGGTTGCCATGAAGGCGCGGCCGGCGACACAGCTTGCGGTGACAACCACATTTGCGTGAAAAAAGAAGACGCAACCTGGAGCACCTGCGAGTTGGGTTGCCACGTCGGCGAAGCAGGCGACACCGCTTGTGGTGACAACTATATTTGCGTGAAAAAAGAAGACGCAGCGTGGGGCGCTTGTGAGCCTGGGTGCCGCGTGAGTCCGACGGACGGCTATGAAAACACCTGCGGCGCCGGCTCAGGTTATGTCTGCGTGAACACCCGCATGGAGGAGCCCACTCAGGGCAGATGCGTCCCCGGGTGTTTTGAAGAGGGAGACTGTGCGGCCCTACAAACCTGTGAGGACAACGATCCACCCGACAATCTGCCCGGCACCTGCGTGGCGATATAGGGCCTTCACCTCCAAGGACATATGCTTCAAATTCGCATTCTTTCATTCTTGTAGCTTTGTGTCACAACAGGGGTGCACAACGGGGAGGCTCCTGTCGATTTTTCGCTTGTGGTTATGGTATAAGTCAGTATCCATATACGCGCGCGCGGATGCCGGACGCTGCCGGAGAGAAAAAGTTTTTTCTGGAGACATTCACCAATGCAAGCATGGAAGTTGTTGAGGCTGGGAGCGCTTCTGCTCATAGGTTGTCACGGCTCTTTCGCAACAGACACTTCAACAAACGACTGTCGGGTTTTGGGCTGCCCTACGGACGAGACATGCCGGTGGGTGGAGGGGAAGAAGGCCTACTGCGAGAAGTCCCCTCCCCTTGTGCATGAGGAGCTTGTGCAAGAGGAAGAGGAATGTCCTGAGTGCGAGGTGGAACCGTGTTCGCCAACGTTGCGTTTGGAAGTTGCAAGCAAGGCTTTGCTGGGTGGCACGCTGAAGCTGTGCGCAACACTCCAGTGCGCGGCAGCGCTGCCTCCAGAGCTTCATCCCCGACTGTCCAGCATACATGCAGGAGACCTGCAAAGAGGCAGCGATACCCGGTCGTTGACATGGAGGCCTGCCGAAACCGGGCCTTTGCACATGTGCTTGGAGGCCCAACTGCCTCTCAACCTTGGGAGCGGCGAAGCGCAAGTAACGCTGAGCGCCATTGTCGCGCAGCCTCAAGGCCACCCGTGGACTGAAGCCCAAAACATGCCGCTTTCCCTGACGCATGTGGAGTGCCTTCCTGAATTGGAGGTGGAGGGGGAGGTGACGCAGCCTCTGGCCTTTGTGAATGGACGCCTGGCCTTTGGGGCAGGCAACCACCTCTATGTGTTTGAGCCCTCAAGCTGCGAGTTGGGAAACAACCTGCAGCGTCTGGAAACCGGCCCCGTGCAGGGCCCCATGGTGGTTTTGGGAGACACCGCGCACATGGCTGTGGCAACAGGGTTGGCACAGGACAAAATTCCACAGCTTTCTATGGTGGATGTGACAACAGCCACGCCCGTTTTTGCACAAAACGCAGGAAACTGCACCGCCACCACCGCCGCAACTTCTATTCCTGTCTCCATGCACTTCAACCAGGGCCTCTCTTTGCAAAGCCTGGAGGACAACTCAACAAACACGCCTTGGCGCCTTGCGGCACCCGCCAACAACAATTTGTCCCTCGCGTCCGAAGAGCAAGCCTGTCTGATGGCCTACACTCCCTGGGGAACAGACGCGCAGCGTTGCAACTGCTCGTCCATGCTGTCGCATTCTTTTCTGGCGCCGCTGGCACAAAGGAGCAACGGACATGTGGTGGTGGTTTATAATACAGGCTCCAACTTTTTTCGAATTGGGTGGGCTTTTGACACCTCCTCAAACCTATTCCATTATGCAGGTGACACCTCATCCATCCAACAAAACCCTTCTTTCCTGGCCATTGCTGACCACGCTTCCTCTGCCGACTATGTTTATACGGGAAGCCCCTCCCAAAGTGCTGCGGTTGTAGACAACCAAAACCAGCGCTATGAAGTTTTCCAGGACACCAACAACAACTACCGCCAGCTGCGACGGGTTTTAATACCCTCCCCCTACACCACCACCACCAGCACCTACCGCATAGAGGAAGCTCCCGTCGGCAGCCCCCTTCTGGGCGAGCCTCCAACCAGTGGCCCTGCGGAAGTGTATGTGGTGACAAGCAAGGGCACGGTGCTGGCCTTCCACACAGACACGCTGGCGCTTTTGTGGGAGGAGTCTTTGGGTTTTGAGGTTTCGCAGAGGGCGCAGCCTGTGCTGGTGCCCAATGCCGAAGGCAGCGGCACTTTATGGGTGGTGGGTACGCAAGGCGAAGTACGCGGCCTGCGTGTGGCAAGTCGCGGCCTCCACCGCTCGGCACAGTGGCCCAAGGCCCTGCGTGACAACTGCAACAGCTCCAGCAGGCAAGTGAGGTATGACGAAACCAACCTTGTGCAGCGCCGCATGCGGGGGTGTTTTTGAGGGAGGGAGGGGGTGGAAGCGGCAGCCAAACCCCCTACCTGAAGTGAAAAACACTCCATAACTGGCACAACAACCTCAAGCCATATAAAAGACACCCATGCCCCTTCCCAAAGACTCTATGCTGCATTTTGCCCAGACGGTGCTGGAAACCGAAGCCGCGGCCATTCTCGCACTGCGCAACAAGCTGAATGGAAACTTTGAGAAAGCGGTGCAGCACATGTTGCAATGCCGTGGACACATTGTCACCCTGGGCATGGGCAAACCTGGCTTCATCGCCCAGAAGCTGTCTGCCACTTTGGCTTCCGTCGGCATTCCTTCTTTCTTTTTGCACCCGGCGGAGGCAGCCCATGGAGACATTGGGCGTATTGCCCCGGGGGACATGGGGGTGGTGTTGTCCAACTCGGGGACTACGGAGGAAATTTTGCGCCTGCTTCCCGCTTTCAAACGGCTGGAAATGCCTCTCATTGTCCTCACGGGAGACGCCCACTCTCCTCTGGCCAAACAGGCTGACATTCTCCTGGAAATTGGCTCCATCAGCGAGGCTTGTCCCATGGGCCTTGTGCCCACAGCCAGCTCCGCCGCTTTGCATGCCATGGCCGACGCACTCGCCCTAAGCCTGGCGAGGGAGAGGGAAATGACGCCTGAAAAATATGCCCTCCTGCACCCGGCAGGTGCCCTTGGGCGCTCCGTCATGCGTGTGGGGGAGTTGATGCGCCAGGGCCCTTCCAACCCCGTGGTGCATGAAAAGGCACCTCTCTCCCAGGCCATTATTGTCATGACACAAACGCCTGGGAAGCCTGGGGCCACCAATGTTGTCAACGAAGAAAACCAACTTGTGGGCATTTTCACCGACGGAGATTTAAGGCGCCTCATTCAAAGCCAAAAGCTGAACCTTGAAGCCCCCATTAACCAGTTTATGCAAAGACAACCCCGCTGTGCCCATGCCCATGAGTTGGCCATGGCAGCCGCCGGACGTATGCAGCAGCACCGGGTGGATCAGCTGCCCGTCGTCGACGAGCAAGGAAAAGCCATTGGCCTTCTGGACGTCCAGGACTTGCTTGCCATCCGCCTCATTTAGGCCACTTCCCCATTATGTGCTAAGCTGGTTCAATGTTGAAATGAGTCTTTCTTTTCTAGTCGCCCCCGCCTCTCTCCCCGTCGTCCCTGCGCAGGCAGGGACCCAGGAAAACGTCATTTGAAACAACAGGTTTGTTGCCATTTTCAGCGCAGCTCTGGGTTCCCGCCTCCGCGGGAATGACGGAAGAAGGCGCAGGAATAACGGAAGAAGGCGCGGGAACGGCGCGGGGAGAAATGCTGTGCTTGTTTTTGTGCGTGGATGGCGAAAACCACCCAACACGGGCGGCGGGTCGCCGCCCCTACGTGAGGAGACAACAGCGTTTGTAAAACCTCCTGTAGGGGCAACCCCCTGTGGTTGCCCTTCTGGTGTGTGTTGCCCTCCGTCAGGGCAGGCACGGGGGCCTGCCCCTACATGCGGCAACAACATCTATAAAATCGCCCATACACATTTTTATTTCCTCGCACCAACAAAGGTGCTATGCCCTCACTCGAAGGTGCTGCGCGAAAAGAGTGCAGCTGGGTTCAAAAGCCCATACAAATTCAAGGAGCAGGAAGGCACTCCGAGTAGCGCGGCCCCTTCTTGTTGAAGAGTTCGCCAACAACGGCGGCTCAAATGGGAACCGCAAGGTTACCGGGTTTTCCTTGAATGTCCCGGCTTTTGACTCGTTTGGGCCGCCATGCCCCAAAACGAGAAAGCCCAGCTGCCTCACCCTGCAAAGCCCAAAAGGTTTTAACGGCTGTACATTGGAGGGGCACACACATGCATGAAGAAATGGATGAAAACCAGAATGAAGTCGAAGTGTATGAGGTTTTTGAACCCCAGGGCGTCTATAACTTCCTGGACGGCCTCTTTGTCATCGACATAATTACCTTGTCTTTGCTGAAGTGGTTAAACAAAATTGGCATTAAACACTCGGACATGCTCTCCATACAGAGGGAGTTAAACAGCATCCGCAAGCATGTGGCTGCGTTAAAAAAGTATATACGCAACCTAACCATAGAGGTGTTGGGGGGCGCTCAAGTGCACAATGCCAAGCGGCGCCACTGCGTGCTTTGGAGAATTATCAGGCGGGTGCTGAAGCAAATGCAGGTTTTTAAGTAAAACCACCCTGTCCGGGCGGCGGGTCGCCGCCCCTACATGTATTTTTACAAACGTTGTTATTGGCAAAATCGGCATAGGGGCGCGGCCTTCAGGCCGCCCCCTATGCCGATCATTCGAAAACGCCCCCACAAAGCCTCAAAAGCTTTGCGGGGGATGCGTTTGGGAGAGTGCACCCTAGGGTTTGTAGGTGCTGCCGACGTTTCTTAAAGTGGGCAACGCATTGTTGCCGTCTCTCCATTCCCAGGCCTCGTTTGCGTTGAAACCCCAACTCAGAGGAGAACCACTCCAGAAGGATTGGTTGTTGTATTCTACTGGCATAGAACCGCTATACACAGTTTCCCCATCTGCGCGGAAGTGCGCGGGGTTGATGTTTTTTGGCGTGCCGCTGCTGGCGGATTCGTGGACACCAAAGTCTACAGTCATGGGTCGCGCGAAGTTGTATTGCAACCCCCCGTCGCGGCTCACCACACGCCCGACGAAGTCTGAGCTATTGTGGTTGGTGAGGACTCTCGAGTTCAGCGCCACACACCTCTGTATCCTGCCAGTCTCGTAGTTAGCCCCCACCAGGCCACCGGCAGAGCTATTGCCAGTGCTTCTGACAATGCCTGTGGCATAATAGCTGGTTATTAGGAGTCCAATGTTATACCCCACCATGCCGCCGACAGTGCCTGAACCTGTGATGTTGGCTGTAACATGGCAATTTGCTACAGTGCTTTGTTGGCTGTTCGACCCCACCACGCCACCGGTGCCGATAGTACCGTCGACGCTTCCCGTGACATAGCAGTTGCTCACGGTGCCTGCGTCGCTGAGGCTTGCGGCGTTGTTGCGTCCCACCACGCCGCCAGTCATGGTTGCTGGGCCGCCCCTGACACTACCCGAGGCATGGCAGTTTTGCACTGTGCCATAGTTTGTCCCCACCACTCCGCCAACAGAGGCATGCACGTTGTTGGCAGCAGTGTTGCTGTTGATGACACTGCCCGAGACAGAACAGTTTTGCACTGTACCCCGGTTCAGCCCCACCACGCCGCCAACAACGGCATATTCGTTGTTGGTATCATTGTTGAAGAGGACGACATAGCCCGACACAGAACAGTTTCGAACCATGCCGCTCAAGTTCTCCCCCACCACGCCACCGACATTGCGTTGACCGCTGACGTTGTCCGAGACAGACGAGACAGAACAGTTCTCCACGGTGCCTCCGTCATTCTGCCCCACCACGCCGCCGACAAAGGAGGCGTTAGGCAAGTTGATATTGACGTCTCTCAGCTGAAGGTTTCTGATCACTGCACCTGAACCTGTGGCATGGAACAAGCTTTGAGTCAGCCCGGAAAGGGTGTTGTTTCCACCGTCAAAACTGCCGATGAAGGGGTTTGCTGGGACACCTATATTTGCCCAGCTGACACCATTCATGCTGACATTCCCCGTCAGCCTATAGTGCAAAGCCAGGCCGTTGGTGCTCGCATAGCGGTTGAAAGCCTGAAGGTTGTTCTGGGTTACCGGAATGGGGCGGGTTGCTTCCAGCCCGTCTGCAATGGGAATGCGAAGGGTTTTGGGCCCATCGTTATATACATAACCTTTGGGGATGCTTGCAGCGGGCAGGTTAAGCTGCAAAGTGGCAAAACCCTCGCGAAAGGCTGTTTGGCCGTCATATTCAACGGTGACAGTGAACATTCTGCCGCTCTGTGTGCTGCTGCTGAGGATTGGATTCAAAACACTCAGTCCTGGCGGGTGGCTTATGTCAAGACTCAGGTTGTTTGCATCGGCACTGTTGGAAAACCCGGCAACCGTCACGGTGAAAGTGGTGGTGCGATCAGTGTGGCTGTCCGTTCGCATCGGCGTGAGCGTTGCCACACTGGCAGGAAGCTGAAGGCTCAGAGGCGAAGACGTGGACTTAGAGTCCGGCTCCCACTGAGCATAAACTGTAATCAGGACGCCTGTCAGCACGGGTGTGTTCTCATCAAACCGGCTTCCCTTCCCATGCT
>Ga0209737_10000354_pt1 | contig 40269 bp, 33 predicted proteins | sample TergutCu122P3_FD_187284 | JGI IMG/M metagenome (GOLD analysis project Ga0209737, IMG submission 187284) | Cubitermes ugandensis P3 segment gut microbial communities from Kakamega Forest, Kenya - Cu122 P3 (SPAdes) (version 2) | ecosystem: Host-associated > Arthropoda: Insects > Digestive system...
CACGCTTGGAAACAACGATGCAGCGCGCACAGCCTATGCGAAGGCGCTGACGCTTTTCCATGAGGTGGAAAACCGGCTCGGGCAAGCCAACGTGCAGCTTGGCCTCGGCGAGTTGGAGCGCATGCTTGGGAACAACGATGCAGCACGCGCGGCCTATGCGAAGGCGCTGACGCTTTTCCATGAGGTGGGAATCCGGCTCGGGCAAGCCAACGTGCAGCGAGGCCTCGGCGAGTTGGAGCGCATACTTGGGAACAACGATGCAGCGCGCACAGCCTATGCGAAGGCGCTGACGCTTTTCCATGAGGTGGAAAACCGGCTCGGGCAAGCCAACGTGCAGCTTGGCCTCGGCGATTTGGAGCACAAGCTTGGGAACAACGACGCAGCGCGCACAGCCTATGCGAAGGCACAAGCGCTCTACCATGAGGTGGGAGACCGGCTCGGGCAAGCCAACGTGCAGTCTGGCCTCGGCGAGCTGGAGCGCACGCTTGGAAACAACGACGCAGCGCGCACAGCCTATGCGAAGGCACAAGCGCTCCACCATGAGGTGGGAGACCGGCTCGGGCAAGCCAACGTGCAGTTTGGCCTCGGCGAGCTGGAGCGCATGCTTGGGAACAGCGACGCAACGCGCACAGCCTATGCGAAGGCACAAGCGCTCTACCATGAGGAAGAACACCGGCTCGGGCAAGCCAACGTGCAGCGAGGCCTCGGCCATTTGGAGCGCAAGCTTGGGAACAACGAGGCGGCGCGCACAGCCTATGCGAAGGCACAAGTGCTCTACCATGAGGTGGGAGACCGGCAGGGGCAGGCCAATGTGCAAAAAGCCCTCAGCAAACTGGAGCGCATGCTTGGGAAGGACGACACGGCTTCTTTGGGCGTCAAAAAAAAGTGACTTGCCGCCCTCCAACAGAGTTGCAAGCACAACGGCCATGTCTGCTTCCGCCACGAATTTGAATGAAACTTTCAAGCGCTCCAGGGCGGCCCTTGCTTCTTCGAGACAGTCATGGCCTCAAGAACGAAGCCACAAAGCGCCCAGTGCTGTTAGGCTGGCGCGCTTATTGTTTTTCCGAAAATGGACTTCACCCAATTGAAAAACCTTCGCTTGGGTTGGGGCTTTCGTCACCAGAGCAGCACCAGGGGAAGCGAATGGAGCTTTTGAAAGGTCTCCCTGCTGGACGACAATGGTGTTGTTATTTCCTTTTGTCCTCTTCTGCATGCGCAGCTTCAGGCCGGCGCGCGTGAGGCGATAGCGCTGGCTTCGGCTATTCGGCTTGTCCGGCACCGTCATTTCGATGAGCCCCGCCTCAAGCGCCGGGAGCAGGTAGGCCTTGCGGAAGTAGTCTCGGTTGTCGAGCCCAAGCGCCTCCTGCAGCTCTTGTCGGGTTGCCTCACCGTCGAGCTGATCAATCATGCGAAGGACGTTTTGCCCGGTCTCACCATGCAAGTTACCATGCAAGTTAGCATGCAAGTCGGACGCAGCCACTTTGGCGTCGGGGTGGATGGGCAGCACGGTAGCAAAGAATGTGTGTTCGTCGTCGGTGCGGAGCTCCGGTGGTGGCGAGCCGTTTTCCTTCATCGCGCGGAGGATTTTGGGGATGCCGGTGCCGCGTCCCTCGGTGAGCTCCAGCTCCTTGAGGAATTCGCCAATGCGCCGGTTGCGGTAGCGGCGTGAGAGGGCGCGCCCCTTGGCGAGCTCGTCCGGTTTCACGGACCTGTCGGGGCCTGGGTAACTGACAACAGTGAATTCATCGGATGTGAAAGTCACCTCGACGGGTTCTCGAGTGTTATAGTCGCGATGGTAGACGGCATTGACGAGCGCCTCCTCAATGGCCTCGAATGGGTAGTTTGAGACACGGTCGGCCTCGGCGCGGCCCTTGTGCTTGACGATGGTTGTCGATGGCGGCTAGCAAGAGGGGCTCCATCAAACAAAAACCCCCGCCTCCAAATGAATGAAGGCGAGGGCAGGTCCACACGGTGGTGGTGTTTAACTGGTCTTGCTAGCGCGTTTGGCGACTCAGTGAGCGTGGGGCACTTGGGGGAGGCTTATCCATTAGGGTGGCCTCCCCGTGGCCAGTCTGCCGGGTGCCATGTCCTCACCTGACTTCTCAAACAACTCGTTGGCCGCTTCCTCCACCACCTTCATGCCATAACGCGTGGGGTAGAGAGGCAAACCGTCTTCATTGTGTCGCGGGGGTGTTTCTGTTGCTTTTTTAGCCATTTCTGGCCCTCCTGGTAATTGTGTTAGGTTCACCTCTTGTTCAGAGAGGTGGCCGGGCACTTGAACACCGTACCAGGACGGCCTACAGCTTTTCCCCGAAGGGTATTCTATCACTGCACGCTACCCGGCCAAAAATGGCACAAAAAAACCACGTCTGTCGAGCGCGGGCATCCGCCTGGTATGGTGTGTTCAGCACCTGACAAAAACCATAGCGCCTTTTTTGAAAGGATGCAAGTGGCCTTGGGCTGTCTCCAAAGTTTCGGCTTTTGGGTTGAGCAGCAAAAAACCCGCCAAGGCTTTGCGTGCCTTGACGGGCTTGGGAAACGGTTTGACTGTGGAGGCGGCATGGAGCTCATTCGTGGACCACGGCCGAATATGCTTAGCAACGCCGCGCCGCGGGAAAGTGTTTCGACGCACACACGAATTGCTCTCGGCTTTACTCTGTCTCAACAACACCTTTGACTTGCGCTTCATAACCCGCCAGGCGCCCTCGCACCGCGCGCACGCCATAGCTGAAGGCCAGCACGGCTGCGGGCCACTGGCGGATTTTGCTGCCGTCAACAGTGAGGGTGCCAAATTGGCTGCGCGTGGTGGCCCAAACCACGGGGAGGCGATTTTGGCTTGCAAACTTTATTAACCCTTTGAGCGATTCTGCCTTAGTTGACGTACCGGCTCCAAATAGGCGCGTGGACGCAACTTTGCCAGCTCTTCGTCTACTCCAGCACTGGTCCACCATGGGTTCAAGCGCTGAAGATGGTCTGCAACTTGTTGATTCGAAACGTGTTTCATTGAAAATCCGCGTTAAGCATAGTTCTCTATGCTTAAGTCTATCACGTTTTTGGGGCGCCGGGTCAGACAAAAAACCCGCCAAGGCTTTGTACGCCTTGACGGGCTCGGGCTGTGGAGGCGGCGGGAATCGAACCCGCGTCCGGGAGAAATTGGCGTTGAGGCGCTACGTGCGTAGCTGACGTTTTAGGTTGTGGCCCAGGGGCTGCAAGTCAGCCTGCAGCAACCCCATACCACCCCGGAAAAAGTCTCGCCTCGCTGCCGCCCGGGTGCGGTAACTTGGCCAGCTCGCTGGTTCGCAGACTGTTTTGCCCGCAAGCAAAAGCAAACAGTCCGGGCATGGCGCTTTTTAGGCAGCCAGTGCCAGCTCAACGTTGTCGTTGGCTTTTGTGTTTTTGCTTTCGTGTTTGACAAGTGTGAAAGCCCACTCGGCACGCTCCCCAAAACCTCCTGCCCCCGTCGAAACCTTGTCGCCCCCAAAAAACTTTTTTCAACTCTTCACTTTTCAACGAACACAATACCCTCACCCCCCTCATACCCTCACAACACAAGCCCCTCCCTTCTGCCATATCCCCCCGAAAAACTCAACCCAAAGCTTCCCGACAAGCAATGTCGAAAAGACATCCAACTCAACCGGTACGTGGCGGTTTCTCCACCTCCCCCTCTCGGCCCTCTAGAAAAAAATATTCCGTTTGTTGTTTTTTTCGCAGCAACATATGTTGTTGCATTGCCTAGACTGCTTCCGAAGGAAACCCGCGCATGAAGCCAAGACTGCTGCTTTGTTTGCTGACTTGCCTGCTCGTCCACACAGCCCTGGCAGCGGACCCCTTCCAGCGTGGCATTGACACCGTCCCCATTAAACTGACACCGGCTTTGGACTCAGGCCTCGCCCTGGAAGCCACCCAAATGCCGCTTGCAGGGGCCTGGAGTCTGCGCCTTCTGGCAGACGCTAACTTTGTCCCCTTGTCTCTTACACTGGGCGAAAAACGCCTGGGCAGCCTCATTCCCCTGCGTACAGACTTGCACCTCTTCGCAAGCTACCAACCCTTCTCCCGCATCGAAGTCGCCCTGGACTTGCCGCTGACAGTCTACCAGTCCCATCGCTTTGAAACCCTCGCCCGCGAAGGTTTCCCCTCCCAAAAAACACCCAATGCCATGGGCATGGGGGACTTGCGCTTCCTTGGCCGCTTCACCCTCCTCACCCAAAAACAATTCCCCCTCGCTTTGGGTGCTGTTATGGAAGTGCGCGCACCCACCAGCAACATTCCCAACCTCATTGGAGAGCGCGGCTTTGTTTTTGCGCCCCGCGCCGCCGTTGAGCGCGCCTTCGGGGACACACGCATTCTCGCCAACATCGGCTGGCGCCTGCACACAAGGCCAGGACAATTCCTCAACCTCTATGTGGGCCATGAGTTTATGCTGGGGGTGGGGCTTATTCACAACTTCGGCGGGGGGAGGGTTTTCACCCAAAACCAACTTCTGGCCGAATTTAACCTGGTGACTCCCGCCGAAGCCCCCTTCAACATGGACTATACGGCTGCCCTCAAAACCCCCATGGAAATCATGCTCGGCTACAGGGCACACCTTTATCAAAACTGGCTTCTCCAGCTGCACATAGGCCGCGGCGTCGTCGGCAAAAATGTGGGCTACGGCCGCGAAGCCTTTCGCGTGGGCCTTGGCTTCGGCTACCAACACCTGCCCAAGCCCGACAGAGACGGCGACGGCATTCCCGACAGCGAGGACGCGTGTCCGGATGAGCCCGGCCCCATAGAAAACCAGGGCTGCCCCTGGCCCGACAGAGACGGCGACGGCATTATTGACGCCCTGGACGCATGTCCCGACACGCCCGGGCTTCCGGAATATGACGGCTGCCCGGACACCGACGGGGACCAGATTCCGGACAACGTCGACAAGTGCCCACTGGAGCCGGGCATTCCGGAATACGACGGCTGCCCGCCCCCTCCGGAAGAAGAAGAAGTCACCCTGGAGGCCGACAGAATCCGCATTCGAGGCACCCTCCTCTTTGACACCGCCAAAGCCAGCATTCAGCCCGAAAGCTTTAAACTGCTGGACAACGTGGTTGAGCTTCTCAAACGCTACCCCGAGGTTGGCCCCGTCTCCGTTGAAGGCCATACGGACAACGTCGGCAGCCGCGCCTATAACCTGGACTTGTCCAAAAGACGCGCCCAGGCCGTCGTCGACTACCTCATCAGCAAAGGCATTGACGCAGGCCGCCTGGAAAGCGAAGGCTTTGGTTTCGACAAACCCGTGGCCCCCAATGACTCCCCCTTAGGGCGCGCCAAAAACCGCCGTACGGAATTCATCCTCAAAGAAACCGAAGTGCTGCGGGAGAAAAAACCCTGAGTTTGCACAGGAGGAAGAGGTGGTGGCGGTGGTGGCGGTGAAAGCCCCCTCCCGCCCCCCCTTTCAACGCCCAGCCGTGCTCCGCTGAATCAACTTGTCAATGCCTGCGCGCTCTTCCGCCGTATACTTCCCCAGAGGGCTGTGGGCCTCCTTGTCGGCAGCGGCCACCTGGCTTGGGTTTTTGGAAGCAAGGGCTCCACAAAGTCTCTCCCAAACCGTTGTGCCATTCACAGGAAGAAGGCCCACGCCCAGGCCTACGGCCACCCAAAACAAAGCGAAAAGTGCAAAACGAAGAAAGCGCATGCCCTTCTTTTCCCCCAAGCGTTTTGAAGCTTCCAGTTTTTGGACGCAGCATTCAGAAAAATTTTCCCGAAAAGGGTTTTGGAGGGCGGGGGGAGGGGAAGCAGAAAAGCCGCTTCGCCGGAGGCGACAAAAAACCCCGCCCTTTGTTATGTTGCGAATGTGGAATTGGGAAGACTAACGATTGAGCTGATGTTGTGGGCCTCCATGCAGCCGGAAGTCCCCGTTTATGTATGGAAGGAAGACGTTTTATGGGCAGAGTTGCCCAAGCGCATAGAGCAGGCGGACATATACACCCGGAAGTTGGAAAGCTGCGTTGCCCAAAACGAGGCCCAGGCCGCGGAGCTTTGCGCACTCAAAGCCTTGGTGGCCGCGCAAAAAGCCACTTTGCTTTTCATGCAGCAGGGGCAATTGGCCAAGGCGGAAGCCCAACAAGTGCATGCGCGCCAGCTGGAGACAGCGCTTTCGGAAATGCTTTCGTTGTTTTCCTGGCCGAAGGTGGAGCAGCGGGAGGTTTATAACCGGGCCACTCAGGTGTCGCGTTATGACGCTGTCGACGAAAACCGCGGCACCGTGCAGGTATGTTGCGCATTCAGCGGGTGCAGGAAACCACAAACCCTGGAATTCTCCCGCACCAACTCCTGGTATACGCCCAGCTGCCCGGCCTGCGGACGCACTTTTCTGGTGTTTGTTGCGCGCCTGAAAGACTTTCAAATGGAGAAAAAAAGAGGGCACATGCGTTATGTGCTTCGCCTGGAAGACGCCCAAAACAAAAATGTACAGGTACAGTTTGTCGACGGCTCCGGCGACATTTGGCAAGTCATTCAACGAGACTACCTCGCACTGCTTTATACCTGGCACCTTCCAAGTGCGCCGCAGACAAAAAACGATGCGGAACTCAGTGCTGTCGTCAACCTGACGCGCAAGCATGTTTTCTGGCTCAGCAAGGTGGGGCCTTGTTTTGTGGCCACAGCTTTTTTGGGGGAGGAGGCGGTGGAGCTTTCTCTGTTCAGGCGTTTTAGAGACGAAGTTTTGCTTCAAAGTTTTTGGGGAAGGCAAGCCGTCAAAAGCTATTATGCCCTGGGCCCCTGGGCGGTGCGTTTTTTGCGAATGCAGCCCTGGCTAAAAACCCCCATACGCCGCTGCCTGCGATACATTCACCGCCAACTCCAAACCCGAATGGGAGAGGCCCCCCCTAACGACGCTCCACGTGTTTGAAAGCGTTTAACCACAACTCAGCCTCTCTTTGAGACAAGCCGGCGCGCACAAGGCTTTGCCACAACTCCTCCAGCACATAGTCTGAGGCTTGGGGGTTGAGGAAGTCTGCACTCAGCAAAGCCTTGCGCATGTGCTGTTTGAGTCTGTGCAAAAGCCCCAGCGGGGCTTGGGGCTCCAAAGGCACCTCCTGCGGGGCCTCTTGCTGCGCGCACAAAAACAAACAAATGGCTGCCGCCTGGGCCACATTGAGAGAAGCTTTGGTGCCCGGTGTGGGAATGCAAATGAAGGCCTGACAAAGCGACAACTCCTCGTCCGAAAGCCCGCGGCGCTCTCCCCCCAGCACGAGGGCCACCTTGCCTTGAGTGCTTTTCTCCCTCAGTTGTTTTATTCCCTCCTGCGGACTCAACGCACTCCTGCGGGAAACACAACTGCGGGAGCTGGTCCCCACCGCAAAAACCACGTCCTCAAGGGCCTCCTCCAAACTCGGCACCACCACAAAGTCCTGCAACAAACCCGCCGCATCCACCGCCAGGCGGTAGGCCCTCTCCAAGTCCTTCACCCAGGGCCTCGAAAGACGGCAGCCCGAAAAACCAAAATTGCCAAGCAGGCGCGCAATGGCACCTAAGTTTTCTGCGCATTGCAAGTCATGACATACCAACAAAGGAGGCCACATGCGTTGCCGCTCAGCTGCCCTTTCCAAAGACGCGCGCGAAAATGTCGTCCATGTGCCGCGTATAATAACCCTCCTCAAAACAAGCCTCCACCTCCTGTGGTGTCATGAGGGCCAAAAGCGTTTCGTCCGCCAAGAGGGAGGTTTTGAAAGCCACCCCCTCTTCAAAAAAACGCATGGCATTGCGTTGCACAATGGCATAGGCGGCCTGGCGCTCCATGCCTTTTTTGGCCAAAGCCAGCAGCAAGCGCTGAGAGTAAACCAAACCACCCAGGTGGTTTAAATTGCGCTCCATGGCCTCGGGGTGCACGCACATGGCTTCCACCAGCCCCGCAAAGCGGTGCAGCATAAAGTCCAAAGTCACCGTTGCGTCGGGCCCAACAACACGCTCCACCGAGGAGTGTGAAATGTCCCTCTCATGCCACAACGCGACGTTTTCCAACGCGGCCCATGCATAACCGCGCATCAGCCTTGCCAGGCCTGTGAGGTTTTCTGAAAGCACCGGGTTGCGTTTGTGCGGCATGGCCGAGGAGCCTTTTTGCCCCTTGGAAAAAGGCTCCTCCAGCTCGCCCACTTCCGTGCGCTGGAGGTGGCGAATTTCTGTGGCAAACTTTTCAATGGACGTCGCCAGCTGCGCCAAAGTTAAAAAATAGTCGGCGTGAATGTCTCTTTGAATAATTTGGCTGGAGGCAGGGGCGGGAAGCAGCCCCAGGCGCTTGCACATGCCTTCTTCCACAGAAGGCGGCAAATGCGCAAAAGTGCCCACGGCGCCGGAGCACATGCCCACCGCAATGGCCGCACGTGCGCGCAAAAGGCGCTGCCTGTGGCGCGCCAACTCGTCATACCAGAGGGCCAGTTTGTGTCCCAGGGTTGTAGGCTCCGCATGAATGCCGTGGCTTCGCCCCATTGTTTTGAGTTGTTTGTGCTCAAAGGCGCGTGCTTTCACCGCCTTCATGAGTCGCTCCAAACCTTTCAGCAAAACATCCGCAGCGTCACGCAAAGCCAGGGCCAAAGCTGTGTCCAGCACATCCGAGGAAGTCATGCCAAAATGCAGCCAGCGTGCCGAAGGGCCAATGCGCTGCTCCATAAATGTCAAAAAGGCTATGACGTCATGTTTGGTTGTCTTCTCAATTTCCTCAATGGCCAAAACCTCTGCGGGCCCAAAAGTGCCTGCCTTCGCCTGGCAGGTGTCGCAGGCCTCCTGGGGGGCAATGCCCTGCTCTGCCATGGCGGCCAATGCGGCCAGCTCCACATCCCTCCACCGGCCAAGCTTGGCCTCTTCTGTCCACAGTGCAAGCATTTCAGGCCGCGAATACCTTGGTATCATCTGTTTTCCTATTTTAAGTCCACACAACAACGAAAGCCCATTTCGGGGGTGGCCGAAGCCCTGGGTTTGCGCGACGCGCAACGCACGCCAAAGTCGGAGCTGGAGAAGGAGCCTCCTTTGGCCACTTTCTCTTCTGTCCATTCAGAAGCATTCCCGGACATGTCAAACACGGCATAGGTGGACACGCAGCGAGGAAATTTTCCTGAGGCAGCCAAAGCCCTGGCCCCTGTTTCGCCTGCCGAGTTGCAGAGGTTGCTGTCAAAGGCATTGCCATAAGGCCAACGAAACCCTTTGTTGCCTCGACAGGCTTTCTCCCATTCCGCTTCCGTGCACAAACGTTTGCCTTGCTTCTGGCAAAGCTCCTGCGCCCTGGCCCAACTCACACCCACCGACGGAAGCTGCCCGGGGCGGTTGGGGTATTCATAGGTGTCTATGCAAAACCCTTTCACTTCTTTCAAAGTGGCAGACAAATCCTCAAAACTTAAATAGGCGTCGTCCTTCTCGGTGCCCATTTTAAAACTGCCCGCGGAAATGCGCTGCATCTGCTCCGGGCAACGCGAGGCCTCGGCAACGGGAGGCACCGTTGCACGCTGTGGCGCACGCGCAGGCTCCAGCCGCTCTGCAGGCGGCGGCTCCTCAAGGACTTCCGGCGCCACATCGTCTGAAGGAAAAGCATCCGCAGGAGAAGGCTTTGTCGGCGCAACTTCTGTGGGGGGGGCTGCTTCATTGGGTTGAGTTACTCCGGGAGGGGGAGTTACCGGGGGGGGTTGCACAAAGCCTTCGACATTTCTTCCTGTCAACTCTTCTGGCTCTGAGCTCATTAAGGCGAGCAGAATGCCTGCCACCACAAAGGCCCCCAGTGCAATGGCCGACCATTGGAGAATGCGCACCACATGCTTGGGTATGAAGTCCTTCAGCGCAACATTGCTGTCATCCACAGAAGGCACACGAGGCGTCAGGCTGTCTGCAGTGACTTCACCCTCTGTGGTGTTGTCCTCCTGCAGGGGAATTAAAACGCCGGAAGAAACCCGCTTCTTGGTTTGCCTCGTATGGGCTTCATAGAAAGCAGAGAAGTCACGGTAAAACTCTGAGACGCTGCGGTAGCGGGCCAGGGGGTTTTCCGCAACGGTTTTGCGGTAAATCACCTCCAACTCTTCGGGAATGTCCGCATTGTTCCTGCTTAAGCTTGGCTCCCCCTTCTCCGGAAATGCACCTGCCAGCATTTCTCCTATAATAACCCCCAGGGAATAGACATCCGCACTGCTGCCCGCCTCCGTACCCTCCAGAAACTCCGGAGCAAAATAACCGTCTTCCCGGCGCGCGCGCAGCGCCTGCACCAGAGGCTCCCGCGGAATGGCCAAACCCAAGCCCACATCCGCAAGCTTCAACAGGTCCGGCATAACAAAAACATTCTCCGGCCTCAAATTCAGGTGAGCGCCCGTCTGGTGCACCACCTCCAGCGCATGCACCAACTGCACCAAAATGGGCTCCACCTCTTTGCACGAAAAAAAACTCCCCTTCAGCAAGCGCTCGTCAATAATTCTGCGCAAGGACATGCCTTCTATCAACTGCTGCGTATAAAACATCCACCCCTTGGCATTTCCCACCTCAAAAACCCGGCTTAAATTCGGGTGGGACAAGCGAGCCACCTGCCTCAGCACAATGCCAAAACGCTTTTGCTCCTCCGCCGTCTGCAACAAATGGGGGTGTATGGCTTTGAGGCATACGTGTGTCCCCAGGGCCTCGTCACGGACATGGTAAGAAAAACCGGTGGGGCCTTCCCCCAACAACTCGTGGATGACATAACGCTCCGCCACCCCCTCCTCCAATACAAATGGCCCTACCTCCGCAGACAAATCCAACGTCTTGCGTAAGTAGCTGCGCGAAACCTGCCGAATGGTAACGGACGACATCCTATGCCCACAAACCGGACAAACCGTCTGGGTGTCCGGAACATGGCTGCCGCATTTGTAGCAAAGCAAAGCTGCCCTCTTCTCTCGTTCTTCTGGTGCCGAAAACTGACCTTCAATTCAGTGCGTGCCTGTTGACCCAAAACCTCCCTCTGCGCGGTGGGTGGAGTCAAGCGCTTGGACTTCCTCCCAAACCGCTTGAATTCTCCTTGAAATAACAAGTTGGGCTATGCGTTCGCCAGGATTAATTTCAGCCGGAAATTTCGAAAGGTTAATGAGCAACACTTTCACCTCTCCGCGGTAGTCCGCGTCGATGGTGCCCGGCGTATTCAGACAACTTAAGCCCTTTTTCCAGGCAAGCCCTGAGCGCGGACGTATTTGTGCCTCACAATCCTCCGGCAACGCAATGGCAATGCCTGTGGGCACCAGCAAACGCTCCAGGGGCTCCAGACACACCGGCGCTTCCAAGTCGGCATGCAAGTCCATGCCTGCGGAGCCTGAGGTTTGGTAGCCAGGCAGCAAAACCCCCGGGCGCAGGCGCTGAATGCGCACAAAACACCCGGCTGCTTTTTTTTCAGGTGCCGCCATTTCAGGCTCCGTCATTCTCTTCCGAAGGAGCCAGGGTTTGCTGAAGCGCCTGCTTTCTCGACAAGCGGATTCTTCCATTTTTTTCGATGCTGACCACTTTCACCATGACTTCATCCCCCTCTTTCACAATGTCCGTCACCGCGCGTACACGCTTGTCGGCCAACTCAGAGACGTGCACCAGCCCGTCGGTGCCCGGAAACAATTCGACAATAGCACCTATTTCCAAAATTTTTCGGACAATTCCCAAATAGACTTTGCCGACTTCCGCCTCGCGCGTCAGTGCCTGCACCATAGAGACGGCTTGTTTGACAGCTTCCAGGTTGGCGGAGGCAATGTCCACCCGCCCGGAATCCTCAATGTTGATGACGCAACCTGTGCGGGCAATAATGTCACGAATGGTTTTTCCGCCGGGCCCAATGACGTTTTTGATATATTCCGAGCGGATTTGCATGGTGGTAATTCTCGGGGCATGAATGCTGATTTCCTTGCGGGGCTCAGACAAAACTTCAGCCATTTTCTCCAGAATATGCAGCCTGCCCAGACGCGCCTGCTCCAGCGCACGCATCATCAACTCTGTGGTGATGCTGGTGATTTTGATGTCCATCTGCACAGCCGTTATGCCTTTGGTTGTGCCGCATACTTTAAAGTCCATGTCTCCCAAATGGTCCTCATCTCCCAAAATGTCCGAGAGGATGGCCACCCTCTCCCCCTCCTTCACCAGGCCCATGGCAATGCCTGCGACAGGTGCCTTCACCGGCACCCCCGCATCCATCATCGCCAGGCTTCCACCGCAGACAGTCGCCATGGAAGAGCTGCCGTTGGATTCCAGAATGTCGCTGACGATGCGCAGGGTATAAGGGAATGTCTCCGCATCCGGAACCATCAACCGCAAGGCACGCTCCGCCAGGGCACCGTGTCCAATTTCCCGGCGGCCCGGGCCACGAAGCGGTTTGACTTCATTCACAGAAAAAGGCGGAAAATTATAGTGCAGCATGAACCTTCTGAAACTCTGGCCATGCAAATGCTCTATGCGTTGCTCATCCTCAGAAGTGCCCAAAGTCGCCACCGCCAGGGCCTGCGTTTCGCCGCGCGTAAACAGTGCGGAGCCGTGAGTCCTCGGCAAAGGGCCCACCTCTATGCTGATGGGGCGAACCTGGTTGTGGGCGCGGCCCGCAATGCGGCCCCCATCCAAAATCATCTCCCGCATATGCTTGTATTTGAGCTCCTCAAAAACAAGGCCCACCTTCTTCTCAAGGGCAGAGTCCACCGCCTCACCACGTTTGAGTTTTAAGTCCGAAAGAAGCTGCGCCCTGGCCGAAGACAGCGCGGCATAGCGCTCTTTCTTGTCGGCAATTTCATAGGCCGCGGCAATGCTGTTTTGTGCCAGCTTCTGGCATTCTTCCTGAAACTCGGGGCTTATTTTTTCTGGCGCTTCAAAGGCGCGCACCGTTTTTCCAAGCTGTGCACGCATCTTCTCCTGAAGCTCCAACATGGGAGCACAGGCTTTTTGCGCAAATTCCAAGGCGGACAACATTTCTGCTTCGGAAATTTCACCGGCCCCCCCCTCCACCATCACAATGGCTTCCTTGGAGCAAGCAACCACCAAGTCAATGTCGCTTTTCTCCCGCTGCTCATAACTGGGGTTGACAAGCAACACACCGTCGACGCGGCCAACACGCACACCTGCAATGGGGCCATGAAAGGGCAAGTCCGACACCATGAGGGCTGCGGAAGTGGCGGTGAGTGCCAACACATCCGGGTCGTTCTTGTCATCCGCGGAAAGCACACTCACCATGAGTTGCGTTTCACAGCCGAAGCCTTCGCTGAATAAGGGGCGACAGCTGCGGTCCACCAGCCGGGAAGTCAAAGTTTCTTTTTCTGTCAGCTTGCCTTCCCGACGAAAAAAACCGCCTGGAATGCGTCCGGCGGCATAAAGGTTTTCTTTGTATTCAACGGTGAGCGGCAAAAAATCAACGTCGCGTTTTTCGTGGGAAGCAACGGCGGTTACCAGCAAAAGGGTGTCACCATAACGAAGCACAACCGCGCCATCCGCCTGTTTGGCCATGCGGCCCGTTTCAACGGACAAAGTCTGTCCACCTAATTCAATGGATTCTTTCAAATACATGTTTCTCTCCTCAAGTTTAATCAAGAGAGAATTCAACCTGGCCGTTTTGATTTAAAGTTCGCAACTGCCAAACCTGTGGCTTGGAAATTCCGGACCTAAAATCAAAACGCAGCCCCAAGCTGTTTCCTCTCCTCCATATACAGCTTCTTCTCTCCTCTATAAAAAGAGGGGGCGTTTGCTTGCGCCCCTTGAATCGCTATTTGCGAATGCCCAACGAATCAATGAGTTTCTTGTAGCGGTCCAAATCTTTCTTCTTCAAATAATCCAACAGCCTTCTGCGTTGTCCCACGAGTTTCAACAACCCTCGACGTGAATGGTGGTCCTTCTTGTGTGTCTTAAAATGCTCCGTCAAATAAGAAATGCGCCGCGACAGCAAGGCCACCTGCACTTCGGGGGAGCCTGTGTCTTTGTCGTGTGTCCTGTAGCGGGCAACAATCTCCACCTTCTGCTCTGCACTCATAACCATGGTTTCTGCTCCACCTCTCCCTTGGGTTTGCGCATTCTTTGTGAGAATGCCGACTTTCCCCGCGGGAGAGGGCAGGGAAAGCTTTTGTCGGTGTTTCTACACACTACCTATAGTGTTTGCCAAAGCTCACCAACAACAAAAAACGCTTTCTGGGTTTATACATGCGGGCGCGAAAAATCAACCCTCCTTCGCTTCATAGGCTTTTATAATTTCTTTCACCAAACGGTGGCGGATGACGTCTTTTTCCGAAAACTCCAGAAAACCAATTCCCTCAATCCCCTGGAGAATGTGTCTGGCATGCACAAGCCCTGAGGGTTTTCCCGTCAAATCCACCTGCGTCAAATCCCCCGTCACCACAGCCTTGGAGCGTGGCCCAAGGCGCGTCAAAAACATCTTCATCTGCTCTATGCTGGCGTTTTGCGCTTCGTCCAAAATGGCATAGGCGTCATGCAGTGTGCGGCCGCGCATAAAGGCCAGGGGCGCCACCTCAATGACTTCTTCTTCCAACCATTGCTCTATCCGGTTTCTGTCCAGCAAATCCGCCAAAGCATCGTGCAACGGACGCAAATAAGGGTCCACCTTCTGCGCCAAATCCCCCGGCAAAAACCCCAACTTCTCCCCCGCCTCCACCGCTGGACGCGTAAGGACAATTCTTCGCACTCTGTGCTCCATGAGGGCGGCAACCGCCATGGCCACAGCCAAATAGGTTTTTCCTGTCCCCGCAGGCCCAAGGCCAAAAACAATGTCCTGTCGCTCAATCATTTCCACATAACGCTTCTGCGCAAGCGTCCTGGGCAAAACAGCACTGCCTCCCAAACGTTTCCCAATGGGGTTCTGGAAAAGTTGCTCCACACTTTCGCTGTTGTCCTCAAACCCACACAGCGCCTTTTCCATGTCTTCCAAACTCAGTCCGCAACCGGGCCTGGCAAGCACACACAACTTTTCAAGCAGGCAAGCTGCCCGCTGCACACGCTCATGGTTTTCACCGTGAATGTGAATTTGGGTGCCACGCTGCCCTATACGCACACCCATACGCCGCTCCAACCACCGGTAATTTTCATTTTGAGGGCCGGCCAGGGCTCTGGCCAGCGCACTGTCCACAATTTCAAGTTGCATAAAAACTATTCGAAAGGCAGCAGCAATTTGTATTCATCCGGAGACTTTCGCGAATAAGGGTAGAGGGCTTGCCAGGGGTGTCGCAAATCATCCGCGCTGAGTAATTTCGCTTCGACGAGGTTTTCCAGGTTTTCGGGGACGGTTGCGTTTTCCAGGCGGTAAACTTCAATGGCGGCTGCAATGCGGGCTTTTTGCGCGCGCGCAATGTGGTGCTGTATCGCTGAGTTTGCAGGCAACGCTCCTCCTGCTCCCAATTTAAGCATATACCAATGGTTGCTTGCACCAATGGCACTTACAACCGTCAAATAAGCCAGGGCAATCCCCACCTGCCCCCCCACCTTCACCCAGCGGCGCTGCGCCTTCGGGTTCAGTTGGTTGCCCTGGCTTAAAGGTGGGGAAAGTCGAATGCAACCTTGCTCAACCAAATTCACGAAGGCACTCAACCCGTCAAAGCGGCCCAGGCAGGAAATGTCAATCACCCTCTTGACGGTAAAACCCACCTTCGCCAACTCATAAATTTGACGCTCCAACAAACCCAGCATGCTTCGGGAAGAGTGGCGCTTCTCAAGCTCCTTCGGTGGCTTGCTGGGCAAAGCGGACGCGGGCGCATTTGGCTCAGGGAAAGGCAATATCCTCTCAATAACAACATTCTCGTCGGGAATGGCTTTTCGGACTTTGGGCCACTCATCCATCACCCTGAAACCATCCATCAGCACCAACTCCGCATTCAGACGCCCCCACGTCCCCTCACTTAATACGCTGATGGCATCAAACTCATATTGCCCGGAGTCCCAGGAAAACAACTCATACAAGGCTTCTCTCATTTGCAACAACACCAGCTGGTTGAATTTCTCTTCGGGCAAAAGCTTTCGAAGAGACAACACTTCACCCAAACTGCGCCCGGTGGTTTTGTGCACATCCAAAGCGGTGTCCAAATCCTCTTTTTGCACAAGCCCCGCATTCAGCAACATTTCATAAATTGTTTCCTGGCTTGACTTCCTGGAGTCTTCAACACGGACAATCCACCCCTCCAGAAAACTCACCCACACCGTCTTCCCCTTGGACTTAAAACGCAAAGTCCCCGTCTTCGCCTGCTGGCTTATCAGCTGGAAAATATCCGCTATGCGAAACTCTTTAAGTGTCCCTCGAAGAGCCACGGTAAGCATCCTTTGAGCGAAACAGGCTGGCTATGGATAAAAAATAAATAAGGCCAAAAACCAACGTCAGGGGAATGGCATAAAAGGAAAACGCTATTTCTGAATAGGGGACTCGAATAAACCCATGTCGATAAATTAACGCAGACGCAGCAAAACCAAATGCAAAACCATAAAACGCCCCTGAAATAAACCTGCCCACATATAAAAGCCCGGCACCCGGCCAAAGCAAACTCAAACTGTACATAAAACGCTTGCGCTTCTTTCGAAATCGCGCCGTTTCAAGCTGCTTCTTAAACCCAAACAGAGGTTCCACCTTCAGGTTTCTTTGCAAAAAAACACGCGTGCAGTCCAAACAGGCTTTTCTGTCCAAAGAAAGCATCTTCCGGCGGTGTATGTGTCCGCACAATGCACAGCGCGCGGAAATGTCCAGAGAATCCCCAAGGAAACTCAAGGCGAGAATGACAACCGCCACCAACAACACCATCCAAGGTGTCATCGGAAACGGCGAATCCAACACCAGCATACGTGCCAGCTGCATACGAATCAGCTCCATCTCCGCCTCCAGCTTGGCCGCGTTGAGAATGTCCCGGGAGTCCAGGCTGACGGTTTGCAAAAAGGTGTTGGCCGCAATGGCGCCTGCGGGGGTGAGTGTTTTCAGCTCCAACAAGCGGGGGGCTTTCTCAAAAGCCATGGTTTGTAATTCAGAAATTCGACTCAACACCGGAGTTTCCAGCTGGGCACCCTGAAGGGAGGGCCATTGCAGCAGCAAAGAGAGGTTGTAGAGAGGCTCTCCCAGAGAGGTGTCCTTGCGGGCTGCTCGCTCAAACAAGCTGCGCGCCTGCTCCACCTCCCCCTTCAAAAACAAAGCAACCCCCAAATTGTTCATCGCCCTGGGCTCTTCCGCCTGCAAACTCAGCGCCCGCCTCAAATGCCCCATGGCCGCTTCGTTGTCTCCTCTTCTTAACTCAAAAGTCCCCAGCGCTGCCAATTCGACAAAACTTCCACGCGACGTCCGCAACACCTCTTTCCAGGAATGCGCCAGGGCTTCTGTGCCCGGCCCTCCCAAATCCAACATCCACAGCTTTTCTGCAACCGTCCCCCCAAAAACCGTTCTGCGTGCAAGCCACTCTCCTGCAACAGGCACAAGGCTCATCGCAAAAAGGATGGCTGCCACAAACACACGCTCTGCGCGCCGCAAATAAAGGGCAATGGCGAGGAAAAAAAGCAGAAGCACCATCACCAGCCCCACCCTCAGTATGAGAGGGAGGCTTAAAGTGCCCAGAAGCACTATCCACATAAACCACTTCGGAAAACCCAGCTTCTGAAAAAGCGCACAAAAATCTTCAAAAAGGCAAGGCAAACTCCTGAAGAGAAAAACCAGCATGACAACCACAACCATCACCACAAAACCAAAAAAAACCGCCACCCCAATGTCCGCCAGGGTGGAGCGGCGGTAGCGTGGGTCGTCCATCCAGCTTTTGACAACTTTCCAGGAGAGGCTCAGGCAGTGGCGCCATTCTTCGGGAAAATGCTGAAGGCATATGTCCGTGGCACCTATATGGGTGGCAGGCAAATCCGGCGCCAGCTGGAGGGCCGCTTGCGTCAGCATTTTTGCCCCCTCCTTGTCCTTCTGAAAATCACGCAACGCGGCCGCACGCACCAACCCAACAGCAAAGGCTTCAAATGCACGGGCCCCTGTTTCAAGACGCAGACGAATCAACGCATCCAAAGCCCTCTTTTCTGCCTGGGGCTCTTTCTTCATATAAGCGTCGTGCCACTGCCTCCAGGCCTCATATAACTCCGCATCCCCCACCTGGTTGGGCACCAGGCGAAGCTTGGAATCCGACACTTGGGCCATGGGTGCCTCGGCCGCGGCTGACTCAGCCATGGCGGCATACGCTTCATTGTCCTGGGCTGACAAAGGCTCTTGCTGAGCCAAACCTTCTTCGGTTTCCGCTAACTCAAAGTTTGGCTCAGCTGCCTCCTCGCCGGCTTCCACCAGGGAGCCAGCTGTCACAACAGCAAAGAGGCAGCAGACAAAAAACACACGCATATAATATGCGAAAAAAAACGCAAACTGGGCGAGTTTTGTTAATGCGGCTTCATGGACAAAACCGACGAGGCATCCACGCCTCTGGACAAACTCCTCGACGTCATGAAAAAGTTGCGCGGCCCTCAGGGTTGCCCCTGGGACAAAAAGCAGGACTTGGACTCCTTGCGCGCCGGGCTTCTGGAAGAATGTTATGAAGTCCTTGCCGAAATGCAAAACGCTGTGCACACCAACGACTGGAGCGGACTCAAAAAAGAGCTGGGAGACCTTTTGCTGCAAATTGTGTTTCAAGCCCAGCTGGCTTCGGAAAAGCGTTTTTTCACTTTTATGGACATATGCACCTCTCTGGCCGAAAAACTGGTGAAACAACACCCGCATGTGTTCCAAAACCCCCAAGGCCCCCCTCCAGACGTCCCAACGGTGTTGCAAAACTGGGAAAAACTCAAAACCCGGACAAAGGAGCAGTCTCTGCTGGACGGTATTCCCAAAACAGCTCCCCAGCTGTTTCAAGCCGAACGCATGGGCGTCAAAACAGCCCATGTGGGGTTTGACTTCGCCAGCTATGAGGCCATACGCGCCAAACTGAATGAGGAGCTGGCGGAGCTGGATAAGGCCGTCGCCTCAAAAGAAAAACCCGGCATATTTCATGAGTTGGGAGACGTTCTCTTCAGCTTGGCCAACCTTGCGCGCTGGCAGGGCATTTCGGCTGAAGACGCGTTGCACGGCGCTAACCAGCGATTTATGGAGCGTTTTCGCTTTATGGAAAGGCTGTTTCGCGAGCAGGGGAAAAACCTGGCGGATGCAACAGCCGAGGAGTTGGACTGTGCCTGGGAGAGGGCGAAGGCAGCACTTTCTCATTGACTGAAAGCCGCTCTCCAAGTAGTCAGGCTCGCTGATTTCTTTGAATTTGAGGAGTGCCACTTTGGCCAACACACGTTCCGCACAAAAACGCCACCGACAGTCCCTGGCCCGTTATGCCCGAAACAAGTCTTCCAGGGCCTCCGTCCGCACCACCGTCAAAAAAGCCCGTGAAGCCATTGCTTCGGGTGAGTTGGACAAAGCCAAAGAAGCCTTGCGCCTGGCCACCAAAGCTTTGGACCAGGCAGCCTCCAAAGGCATTCTGCATGCCAACAACGCTGCAAGAAGTGTCGGCAGGCTTGCTCAGGCTTATGTAAAAAAAGCGGCGGTATAGGCTCCACCCCTGAATGAGGATTTTTGTTCTCTGGTGGTTGAAGGCGAGGATTTCGCGATGAGCAAGCTCCAGTGGAGCTTGCTGACGGAAAGGAGGAGGTAGGGAGCGCACTCGAGCGAAACCGGAGGCTTCGGCCGCCAGGGGACAAAAAGACCATTCAGGGCCACTGCATTTGCATGTGCTCAAAAGCTTTTTGTGTCGTTTTGTCGGCCAGCCGAATGAGGGCAGCACGCATGGACGCTTCTGTTAAAAGTACGTCCGCGCCATAACCAAACTCTTCGCTCTCCGAAATTCGAATGGGGAAGAAGTCCTCTCTGTCCTCTGTGTCCCCTTTCTCTCCTTTGTCCATGCTTAGCTCCAAAACGGCGCTCAGCCGAAAATGCGTGGCCTGCGTCAGCGGCGCTTGAGACACTTGCAGCAGCCGGGCACGCAAACAGTTTTGTGCGCGCACCGTCCTCTCCTGGGTTGGGGCCCCAAGTCCTCCCGCTCTCCCAATACGGGAGCGCAAAGCCGCGTCAAAAACCTGCCCCGCCCCCACCTCGTTGCTGAGGTTTTCCACAGGCAACATACAGGCAATGGTGAGGGGGTTTGCACCTATAAAACGGTAGCCGCAGGAAAGGGGGAGGCAACACAGCCCCCCCCAAAACAACAAAAGAAGTTGTCGGTTGGTGAAGGCGCGGCGTTTGGGGGAAGAGGGGTTTTGCATCCGCACTCCTAGGTAACGACAAAATTGACGAGGCGCTTGGGCACAAAAACACACTTCTTTACTGTTTTGCCCGCAAGGAGTGCAGCCACTTTGGGCTCTGCTTTGGCCGCTTCACATACGGCTTCTTTGTCTGCTTCCAGGGGCAGGTGCAACTCGGCCCGCAACTTTCCGTTTACCTGCACCACGTAGGTTACCAGCGCATCCACCACCAGGGCCTCATCAAAGCTGGGCCACGCTGCCTCCACGGTACAACCCTCCTCCCCCAGGGCCTCCCATATCTCATCGCATAGGTGTGGCGCAAAAGGCGTCAGCACCAAAGCCAGGGACTTCAGCGCAAAACGCATGGCCGCTTTTTCTTCTTCTGTATGGGGGAGGGGGGCCGCGTAGAGGGCATTCAAAAACTCCATCATGCCCGCAATGGCGGTGTTAAAGGAGAGGCGCTCAATGGCCTGCGTGACGCGTTGAATGCATTTGTGCGTGGCCCTCACCACTTCCAGCGCAGCACCCGTAAAAGGCCCCTCCCAGCGCGCCTGCTTCACCTTTTCCACGTGGGTGACGGCCAAAGCCCATACGCGTTTGGCGAAGCGGTAGGTGCCTTCAATTTGCTCGTCATTCCAATTCATGTCGCGCTCCGGTGGCGCGGCAAACAGCACAAAGAGGCGCAGGCTGTCGGCGCCGTATTTGCGGACAATGTCCAGAGGCGGCACAAAATTTCCCCAGCGCTTGGACATTTTTCGGCCGTCGGAGCCGTTTACAATGCCCTGGGTTATCAGCCGCTTTACGGGCTCCTCCACCTCTACCAGGCCAAGCAGCTTCATAACGCGGCACCAGAAGCGGAAGTACAGCAGGTGCATGGTGGCGTGCTCGGGGCCGCCCACATAAATGTCCACGGGCAAATAGTGCCGGGCTTTGTCGGCTTCAAAAGGCCCTTTGTCAAATTGGGGGGAGAGGTAGCGGGCGAAGTACCAGCAGGAGTCCACGAAAGTATCCATGGTATCCACCTCGCGCCTGGCATGGCCGCCACACCGGGGGCACGTCGTATTCACAAACGAAGGTACTTTGGCCAGGGGTGGCTCTCCGTGGCCTTGAATGACGGCCTGCGTGTCTATGGGGGGAAGCAGGAGGGGCAACTGCGACGCGTCCAAGTCTATGCCTTCTTCGTTTGGGTCGCACGCCTTGCAATACACCACGGGAATGGGGGTGCCCCAATAACGCTGGCGCGAAAAACCCCAGTCGCGTTGGCGGTAGGTTACGGTGCGTGCGCCTTGGTGGGTTTCCTCCAGCCACCTCCCCCACTTCTCCCTCGCCTGGGCGGAAGTGAAGCCGTTTGCATTGCCGGAGTTGGTGAGTATGCCGTCCTCGGTAAAAGCTTCTTCCAGGGGCTCCTTGAGTGCCTGCGCTTCTGCGGGCCAAATGACGGTGCGAATGGAAAGCCCATATTGTTTGGCGAAAGCGAAGTCGCGTATGTCATGGGCCGGTACACTCATGACGGCGCCGGTGCCGTAGTCGGCAAGCACAAAGTTGGCAAGCCATATGGGGACACGCTGCTGGGTGAAGGGGTTGAAGGCGTAGCTGCCCGTAAATACCCCCTCCTTTGCCGCCTTCTCGTCCGTGCGCTCCACTTTGCTTTGTTTGGAAATTTTTTCCACAAAACCACGCACCGCTTCGGCCTGCTCCGGTTTTATGAGGTGTTTTGTCAGGGGGTGCTCTGGCGCCAAAACAACGTAGGTGCAACCGCAAATGGTGTCCAAGCGCGTGGTGAATACGCGAATGTTGTGCGCCATACCTTCAACGGCAAAGTCCACCAGCGCACCTTCGGAGCGCCCTATCCAATGGCGCTGAGCGGAAACAATGCGCTCGGGCCATTCGGAAAGTCCGTCCAAAGCGTCCAGCAACTCCTGGGAGTAGCGCGTAATGCGGAAAGCCCATTCGCGCATTTCTTTTTCCACCACCTCCGCGTCGCAGCGCTCGCAGCGGCCCTCCACCACCTGCTCATTGGCAATAACGGTGAGGCAACTGGTGCACCAATTCAGCTTGGCCGTGCGGCGGTATACCAACCCCTTTTGGCGCATTTGCAGAAAAAACCACTGGTTCCAGCGGTAATATTCCGCCTGTGAGGTGTCCAATTCCAAGGCCCAGTCATAGGCATAACCCATGGCCTTCATTTCCGCGCGGAAGTTGGCGACATTTTCCGCCGTGCGTGTCGCCGGGTGTACGCCGTCTTTTATGGCCGCGTTTTCGGCTGGAAGCCCAAATGCGTCAAAACCCATGGGGTGCACCACGTCCATGCCACGCATCCAATGGTAACGCGCATACACGTCGCCGATGGCGTAGACACGTACGTGGCCCATGTGCAAATGGCCGCTGGGGTAGGGCAGCATTTCCAGCACATATTGTTTTTTTCGCTGCGCATGACGCCCCAAACGAAAAACCTTCCTCTCCTCCCACCGCTTCTGCCACTTCTGCTCCATGGCAGAAGGCTCATATTGCTCGTTGATTGCCATGCCTGGCTTCATACTCCCCTCCCCGCGGATTTCAAAACAAAACCCCCGCCTCCCGAAGGAGACGAGGGTTTCAAATTCCATCCATCGGTTTGCTAGCGCGTTTGGCGACCCAGGGCGTGTAAACCCCAAAACTGCGGCGTGGGGTCTTTTTTATGTTTGTGTATAGGGGAGGTGGGGGGTCCGGTTGTTTCTATGTATGTGTCAGCCATTTTGTGGCCTCCTTGTGGTTAGTTGAACAACCACCTTTGTTGAGAAGGTGGCCAGGTACTTCAACACCGCCACAAGAACGGCCCGAGGCCTTAGCCTTTGGCATTTCTGCCGCAGGCTGTTTTTCGGCTTACGCGCTACCCGGCCAAAAATGGCACGAAAAAACCACGCTGACGGGCGCGGGAAAACCGCTTGTGAGGTGTGTTGAGCACCTGCCAAAACTTCTAGCGCATTTTTTGGGCAAGTGCAAGCGTGTTGGCCCGCTACTTTGTTTGCCGGAAGCGAAGCAGCGTTTTTAAAAGCGGCGACAACAAATACGCATACACCAGCAGGCCGGAGAAAAGCGCAAAGCCGAGTTTGAAGCGGATGCTCAGCTGAGGGCGGTGTCTCCACTTCCACCGAAAATGCCCTAATAGACTTCAATGACAAAGGGGTATTGGATGTTGGCGCCTGCGCGCAAAAAGGCTGCGGCGTCCAACTCAAAACCTTCGTTGGGCATGGGAAGGGGTTTGGAAGAATACACCCACAAGGCGCGGTAGAGGCCGAGTTGCTCCAGCGGAATTTTGGCTTCGAGGGTGTCCCGGGTGTGCTTACAATCTTGCCCGGGTGTGGCGGGGGGGCAGGAGAAAACCAGGCGGTTTTGCACATAAACAAGAAGGGCAACCTGCGAAGCTGGGGGAATGTGCGCTTGAATGTGAATCTGGTTTCCCAATTTGGCACGGTCCGCATTGCGGATTTGCGAAGCGGACACGTCTAAAATGCTCCACTCAAAAGCCGCCGGGGTTGAGGCCGTGGTTGTGGTGCGCTGGTGCATGTCCATGGAAAAGAAAAGCACGCCCAACAGTGTGGCCGTGGTCATGCCTCCCAAAACCCAGCGATAGGGGCGCATGACAGCGCAGCACTTTTCCCACAGCGAGGGCGTGGGTGGGTTGTGCGCGGGTGTTGTTTTTCGTGCAGGCATGTCTGCTTGCATTTCAATGGCGCGCCAGACGTTTTCTTTCCATTGCAGAGGCATGGCGAGGGGTGCTTGGCATTGCCCCAAAAGCTGGCAAAGGTTTTCATAACCCGTTTGTGCCTGCTGACATGCTTTGCAGGTTTTTAAATGCTCAGCGAATTCTTCAGAAAGTGTTTCTGCCTCCAGGCCTTCTTTTTCGAAACGATTGCAGTCACTCACACCCCTATCCCCCTTTGGATTTCATACATTGTTTAAGTTTGGGCAAAATGCGGACGACACGCACCCTCAAAGCGCCTGCGGAGCTGCCGAGAATTTTGGATATCTGCTCATAAGCCATGTTTTGGCGGAAGCGCATGATGAGCGCATTCAGAGAGAGGGTGTCCTGGGTTTGCAGGCGCAACTCTTCAAGGCATTGCTCCATAGCCCGCAGCATTTGTTGTTTGTGGATGAGCTGGTCCGCCAGGGGACTTAAGTCCTCTTCCTCCTCCTTATCCATGGTTCCAGCCACTTTCGCGGAGATTTTTTCCATTCTCCTCTCTGTGCGTAGATGGTCCACCGAGCGGTGTTTCGCAATGGCGAACAGCCACAGGAGGAAGGAAAATTTTCTTTCGAAACCCGGCAGTCCGCGGAAGGCGTGCACAAAAGTCATTTGCAGAACGTCCGCGGCGCTGTTGGAGTCGCGCAGCAACTCGTAGCAAAAAGCATAGACGGAGGAGCCATAGGTTTCCATTAAAAGCTCCAGCGCCTGATGAAATGCGCCTTCCTGGATGAGCTTCTGGCATTGCTGCTCTACAGCTTCGTCAGAAGTTTTGGCAGAAGTGCCAGGCATGTTGTGAAGGGTTAGCGCAAAAGCGGACAGCTGGCGACTTTTAAGGTGAAGGAGGCAGCGCGGCCCACCTTGAAGGCCCGGGCTTTGGAGCGCCCAGACACCTCCCTGGGCAACCTCCCAGAAGCCCCAGGCCCCAAAGGTTTTGAACAAGCCTATTTCCTTCCCACAACTGTCCATGATATAGGTTAGGCGCTTGAAAAAACCAAATGTTACACACGCGCGCGCTCAAAGTTTCAAGCGAGTGATTTTATGCGGGTTTTTTGGGGGCGTCCTGGCTTGTTCTGCGGAAAGGCCTTGCGAAAAAGCCTTTGAGGAGAGGGATTTTTTGCAAGCAGCCCCTTTGTGCGAAAAAGCCTACCGTCAACATAAAAAAACGCACCTTCTGGCTTTGGCCGCAGAAAGCCACTCACAACTTTCCACCCTCGAAGACGTCGAGCGCCTCTGCGCGCTTTTGCTGCAAACCCCCCGCAAACCCCAGGCCCTCTTTTTGCTGGGTGTGGCCGCCGAAGAACGTGGACAACTCGACAAGGCCAAGAGCCTTTTTGAAGAAGCCTTTGCTGCAGCTCTGGAGCAGAATTCCTGGGCAGATGCACCCAAAGACCAAAGAGCCGCAGGCCGCGCAGCCACTTGGCTGGCTTTGACGAGTCTCCGGGAAAACAGACTCGAAGACAGTGCAGCCTGGATGCAGCGTGGCCTGCAGGAAGCCAGAGCGCAAGACGACTTCAAATCCGAAGTGATACTTTTGGCGACGCTGCACAGAATCGAGGCGTGGCTTGGCAATGAAGTGGCTGCTGAGGCTGCACTGTCGCAAGCGGAAGCCTTGCATCGACAAAAAGACAAGGCCAACCCGGAGCACCGATATCTCTTGAACCTGCGCGCTGATCAAAGCTTGAAGCGAGAGCGATGGGCCTTGGCGGAGCAGCAGTTTTTGCGCCTGTTGAGTCCGAGCAAGGGCAAATATTGTGACAATGCATGCCTGATGGCTTGGTATGGATTGACAGTCGCGTATGCATACCAAGGAGAGTTCGACAAGGCCGAAGCCGCTTTGAACGAACATTTGCGCCTTTTGCCCATTCCACCCAGCGCAGATGTCTTTGTGCTTCGCGCTGAATTGGCTACCGAACAACAAAATTTTCCAAAGGTGCTCGAGGTTTTTGCTGAAACCCAGGGCATGAGCATGACTGAAAACACTCAACACTGGATGGCCGTCATGCGCGGACATGCCTTGGCCAAACTTGGCCGCAAAGCCGAGGCTGAGGTTGTGTTGAACGCAGTCATTCAACAGCTCGAAGACATGCAGCGCTCCTTGGCCGCGCCTGATCAGAGGAACAGTTTCTTGCGCACACGCAGCTGGGCCTTTGAATGGCTGTTTGAAAACCACATCGAAAATGACAAGGTGTTTGAAGCCCTGGAAGTGGCCGAACGCCTCATGGCACCGACTTTCATGGAATTGCTTTCAACCAAGGTGGAGCCCAGTTTGAGCAGCGCTGAAGAGGTGCTCTCCTTGTTTCAGCGCACAGAGCAAGTTTGGAAGTCTGGCGGCACACCTCCCGAGCTCAGCGTTGAAAAAGCACTCAAGCTTTTGAGTCAAAACGAGCTTTTGTTGTTTTTTTCGACGGAGGAGAAGTTCTATCGCCTGTGGTTTCACAAAGGGAAACTTGCCGAAGTCCACAGCTTGCCTTTGAAAGAGGTGAAACCACGCATGGAAGCCTTTGCTTTGGCACCAACGTCTCAAGAGGCCGAAGCCCTGGGTGCGCTTTTGTGGCCCGCAGAGCTTCCCAAAGGCGCACGCGTGCAACTGGCGGGGCAAGACTTGGTGCGAAGGTTTCCCTGGGCGGCTTTGCGTGTGCGAGGTGAATGGCTGGCTGCACAAAACGCTGTGGCCTGGGCGCCAAGTCTCAAGGTGGCTGCCTTGCTGCATGCACGTGCGCGGCACGAGGGTGCCATTGTGGTGGTTGGAAACCCCACGTCTGATTTGCCACATGCACAGGCTGAAGCATTGCAAGTGGCCAAGCACCTAAAAATAGCACCTTTTTTGGGTGCACGCGCGCAGCGTTCGGTGTTTGAGCGACTCTCAGACGTCCGGCTTTTGCATCTGGCCGCACACACGAGTGTGGAAACTCAGGGCGCAAGCATTGAGCTTGCTGACGGAAAACTCTATGCACATGAAATTCTTGAGCGCGGCCTTGGGCCTCAAACCGTTGTGCTCTCCAGTTGTGCTTCGGCCATCAGCAGCGACGGCGAGGGCCTCATGAGTTTGAGCGGCAGTTTTTTGGCCGCAGGAAGCCGCCAGGTGGTGGCGAGCCTGCGCAGCATCAAAGATGCCGGCTCGGCTGAATTCATGCAGCATTTCTATGCTGAAGGCGGCCTTGAAGACCCGGCTTTGGCACTTGCCAGAGCCCAAATGAAAAAGGCCGACCATGTTCCTTTGGAACAATGGTCGGCCTTTGTGCTTTGGGGCACGGTTCGTTAGATTCTGCTTGAAGATGTTATTTGGGGTTGCCGCTGCTTGAACCCTTTGGTCCAGGTCCCCTTTCAATCATGCCAAACGCCCTCACCACTGCCCCTTGTTTCACTGCTTCTTTTGAAGTTTCCACTGACCTACCTCCACCTGCGTGTTAAACAACTTGATTTGTTCCAATTTCTTCAAGCGAAGCGCGATGGTGTTCTGAAAAGCTTTCTTGTGTGCTGTCGTCGTTGTTTTTCCGCCTCCACCACCTCGTCCACCATTCATCCCAATGTTTCTGCCCATAACGCCTCCCTTAGAAGCACTGCTCTTCATTTGTTGACTTCATTCACCATACTTTGAAACCGCGGGTCACCGGGCACTCCTGCTCGCCACACCACACCTTGCCCGGCAACCCCCTCCCAAACCACCCCTCCACCCACCGACCGCCTTTTCAACCCAACTGCCCTCCAACTCAACCAACTACCCAACCCACCACTCGCCGCCCTGACCAACCGTCCGCCAACCTGACCAACCGTCCACCCACCCTCCACCCACCTGACCAACCCTCCACCGACCCGACCAACTCTCCACCAACCCAACCAACCATCCGCCATCCTGACCAACCGTCCGCCAATCCACCCAACCCTCCACCAACCCAACCAACTGTCCACCAACCTGACCAACCGTCCATCGCACCGACCAACCATTCACCGGCCCGACCAACTGTCCGCCAACCTGACCAACCCTCCACCAACCCAACCAACCTGACCAACCACTCACCAACCAGACCCACCAAGCTCTCGCCAACCCACCAGCCCCGCTCAACCAACCACCGTCTACCCTTCGCTACCTGACCCGCTTTGTTTCGATTCTGATAAGGGGTTTTGCAATGTGTGTGCCAAGAGAAGTTTTTGGGGGATGTCGCTCTGTTTTATATGGGTTACGGAGACGTGTTTCCTTGGGACCGACATGATTTTGGAATATCTGTCCACAATTTGAGACAGGCTTTTTTACAATCGAGACGGTTCATCCATAAGGAAAAATACTTCTTTGAGATGAATAAACTGAAACAAGGCCCATGCAATATGGGCGCGGCAGGAGATTCCATGTTACATGGGGGGGGGGAATTCTAAGGCCTTGACAACAACCACATTTCCGCACAAATGACCAGGGCGGCGAGCAGAAGCAGGGCTGTCCACAGCGGCTGCTGGCGGGTACTGCCGGTTTCGTGGGTGTGGGGGTTTCCAAACCAGGTGCGTACTTCATTCATGTCCAAAAGCGTTAAGTCGCTTTCCTGGAGTAAGGGTTTGGCCACGAGGGGGGTGGCTTCCTCGGCGCGGCCCTTGGGCCACCACAGGCCGGGGGCGGTAAGAGGCCCCAGGCGCACAAATTCGGCGCCGTCGGGCTCCGGCAGCAGCTCCTCGCCGTTGGGGCCCACATAGCTGGGTTGCGGTGCGGGGAGGCGCAGGCTTTGGCCCACGGAAGCGGTGGGGACTTCCTCTTTTTGCAGGCTGCCTGAAAGCCACTCGGCGCTGCGTTGAATGAGGGGCAAAAAGGCTGTGCGCAAAGGCAAGTCATTCCAGTCTCTGTCGGCACTGCTGACAAATGTCAACACCTGCCCCTTGCCGAGTTTGTGCGCCACCAGCAGGGGTGCACCGTCGTCCAGCCGAAGCAGCACTTCCATGGGTTGCGGGGCCTCCGTGCGTGCCTCCAGCAAGGCATGGCGGAAAAAACGCGCCGACAGCAAACCCTCGAGGCCCTCGCCCACAAAAGGCTGCAAAACGGGGTGGGCGCTTTCCACCTGGGTTATTCTGGCGAAAGCCCCCATGGCTGCCGCCTCTGTGTCGGCTGCGTTGGGCAAAGCGGCCGCGCTGCCCTTTATCCAACGCAGGGGCCTTTGCAAAAGCTCGCCCATGGCCTGGTTCCACGCCTCCAGTTGGGCCGGCTGCTGCAGGTTGTCGCCCAGCGAAATCCACAGGCCACCGCCGGCTTCCACAAAAGCTTTGAGGGCGGCGGCGGTTTCCGGGGGGGGGGCGGCAACATTCAGCAAAAACACGGCGGTGTACAGGCCCAAAGGCTCGCGCCAGGCGGCCTGGCTGTCGCGCAGCACCCTACGGGCCTGGCCCAGCTGAGAAAGCGCCAATTCGACGAAGTAGGACTTGCTGGCTTGCCTGTCGGCTGAAGGGGCGCCGTCCACCACCAGCAGACGTAACTCCGGGTGCAGGCGCAACCACAGGGTTTGGGCGTCGTCCTCATAAAGCCCGTCGGCAGCAAGGCGTGCTTCCACCTCGTGGCTTGTATTCGGTGCAAGGCGCACGCGGAAGCTTTTGCGCGCGCTGCCGTGTGCGGCCAAGTCTACAAAACCCTTGGCCACTGTCTGTCCCGCCACGCGAAGTTGCAGCTCCACGTCTTTTTGGGGTGTGTCTCCAAAATTCTGCACCGTGGCGGTGAAGTCCAACTCTCCTCCTTCTCCCCCTGCGCCTTCTGCCTCCAGAGAAACCAGCGCGCGGTTTTGCGGCGCCTCCTTGCCTTCGTGCACAGAGTGCAACACCACCCATGGCAGGTACATTTCCCCGTCCGTGCCGCGCAGTTGTGGCGGGGCCACACTCATGTGCAGCGCGTGGCGCGCAAAGTCGCTGAGCACGACGAGACGTTTTGCCTCCATGGGGCTGTCCTGCAAAAGCTGTGCAGCTGTTTCCATGCAGCTGTTGAGGGTGGCAAAGAGGAAGCTGGGGCGGGCTTCTTTTAAATAGCGGCGCCAGAAAGTTTTGTCGTGGGAAAGCGGCAAAGGCGTTTTTTGTGTGCCGTCGCACAGCACCACGGTGACAGGCTCTGCCTCTGAAAGCTCTTCCAGCAGCTTCAGCGCCTGGCTTCTGGCTGCCTCAAAAGCCGTCTGTCTGCCCTGGGTATGGCGCATGGAGAAAGAGGCGTCCAGCACCAGTGCGGTGGCGGCTTCGCCTTGTGTGGCTGCGGTGGCCACCGCGCTTTTGCCCAACCAGGGGCGGGCGAGTGCCAGGGCCAGCGCCACCAGAAGCAGGCTGCGCAAAACATATACCAGCAGGCGCTTAAGTCGCCACAGCGAGGCTGTACGCTGGAGGCTTTTGAGTAAAAAAGCCATGGGGCCAAAGGGGAGGGCCTTGGGTTTGGGGCGAAAAAACAAATGTACCAGCAAGGGCAAAACCGCCGCCGCAAGGCCCGCCAGCATCCACGGGTTGGAGAAGAAGACATTCACTTTTGCCCTCTTTTCATTTCCGCCTCCCCCGTTTGCGTTTTGCGAAAAACTTCACCAGCACAGGCTCCAGGGGGCTGTCGGTTTGCACGAGGGTATAATCCACATCCGCGGCCTGGCATTGGGCCTGGGTGTCTTTCAAAAACCCCTGCATGAGTTCCAAATAGCTTTGGCGCAGGCGCAAGGGGTGCGCTTCCAGGCGGCGCTCGTCTTCCATGGAGAGGAAGAGGGAGGGCTCTTCAAAGGGGAAGAGGGTTTCGTCGCTGTGCAGAATGTGGAAGAGGGCCACATCGTGTTTTTGTTTGCGCAGTTTCAAAAGCCGGGAAAGCATGTCTGTGTGTTCGTCCAGCAAGTCGGAAAAAACCACCAGCGTGGTTTTGCGGCGAAGTTGCCCCGCGAGGGTTTCCAGGGCAAGGCTTAAGTGCGTACCGCCTTCGGCTTTGAGGGCATTGAGTTGCAAAAGCACAAGCCCCAGGTGGTTTGCGTGTGCCTGAGGGCGCAGGAGTTGGGGTTTTTCCTGGGAGAAGGAAAGCAGGCCCACCGCGTCTTGTTGGCGGGAGGCCACCCAGGCGAAGGCGCCGGCCAGGAGTTGGGCCGTGTCGAGTTTGCTTGGGGGGGCATCTGCTTGGGGGGGAGGGGGGGTGCTTCCGCTTCCACCTCCGCTTCCACCTCCGCTTCCTTTTCTCCCTTTTCTCCCTCTTCCTCCTCCTCCGGCTGCTCCATTTCCGCTGTACCCCATGGAGCCTGAAGCATCCACCAGCAGCACAAAAGGCATGTTGGCTTCATGCTCGAAGCGTTTAATAAAATAGCGGTCCATTTTGCCGAGCACTTTCCAGTCCAGGTGGCGCAACTCATCGCCGGGTGCATATTCCTTGTGTTCTGCAAACTCGACGCTTTGCCCTTGCAGCGGGGACTTGTGCAAGCCTGTCAACACGCCTTCGGCCAAAGCTTTCACGCGCAGTTTAAACGTCGCAAGCTGGGCCAGAAACGAAAGGCTCAAAGTCGGCATGCCTGGCCTCAGGGTTTGACGTGTTTCAAAATGCGCTCCACCAATTCCACGCTGTCCAGGCCCTCCGTCTGCGCGGAAAAATTCATCAGCACGCGGTGGCGCAGCACCTGTTTGGAAATGGCTTCCACGTCCTCGGCGCTTGCGGCAAAACGCCCCATGAGGGCCGCGCGCGCCTTCGCACCCAGCACCAGAAATTGGCTGGCGCGCGGCCCTGCGCCAAAGGCCACATGCTCTTTGACAAAGTCCAGGGCGTCCGGCTCCTTCGGGCGCGTCGCACGCGCAAGGGCCACGGCATAACGCAACACATGTTCCGGCGCCGGCACACGCCGTACGAGGGCTTGAAGCTGCAAAATGCGCTGCGGCGTCAGCACTTTTTGAAGTGGCGGCCTTTCGCCTCCGGTGGTGGTTTTCACCACCTGGCATTCTTCCTCGAGGCTGGGGTAACCCACGTCCACGAGAAACATAAAGCGGTCCAACTGGGCTTCGGGCAGCGCGTAGGTGCCTTCCTGCTCTATGGGGTTTTGGGTTGCAAACACGAGGAAGGGTTGCTCCAGCTCAAAAGTATGTCCGCCGGCCGTCACTCGGTATTCCTGCATGGCTTGCAGGAGGGCGGCCTGGGTTTTGGGGGGAGTGCGGTTGACTTCGTCGGCCAGTACGAGGTGGGCGAAGAGGGGGCCTTTGAGGAAGCGCAGGGAGCGGCGGCCGGTGGTTTTGTCCTCCTCCAGCACGTCGGTACCCGTTATGTCCGAGGGCATCAAATCCGGCGTAAACTGAATGCGCGAAAAGCCCAAGTCCAGCACTTCGGCCAAAGTCGAAATCAGCAGCGTTTTGGCAAGCCCCGGCACACCGACGAAGAGGCAATGTCCTTTGGAAAACAAAGCCACCAGCAAATGCTCTATCACCTCGTGCTGGCCGACAATGCGTTTGCCCAGTTCCGCCATAACGTTCTGCCGTGCCTTGGCCAGTTCGTCCATGCCTTTTAAGTCTTCGTTATGCTCTGGTGTACCCATGTGTATTCGTCATTCACGGCCCGCGAGTTCCGGCCCTTCATATGGTTAAGCATTCTCCATCTGTCATTCACAAGCTGTTATTCACAAGTTATAGGAAGGGTTGTCTTTTGGGGAAAGGAGGGGCAAAAAAACTCAAGGCCATTTCTCCAGTGGAGAAGGTGGAGGGTTGGAGGGAGGAGCGTTTGGAGGCAAAGCGTCCGGAGGCGGCGGCGGGTTTCTCGGAGGAAGCTTTGGCATGTCCTGAATTTTGTCTCTGTCGAAAGCTTTTTCGGGGTTACCAATACCGTCGGGGGTTTTGGTGCTCAGCCTTTCTCTGGCCGCGGCAATGGCATCCTGTACCATTTGAGGGTTGGGGTGGTTTCTCAAAGAAAGCACCCACCAGTGAATGGCGCGCTCTTCATCCCCCTCTATGGAAGTCAGTTTTCCAAGCTCAAAGAGGGCGCGCGGCGCCAGGGGCGAGTCAGGAAAGCGCTGCACCAGGGCAGAAAAGGCGTGGTTTGCCTCAGCCAGAGTTTCTTTGGACATGGCAAGCGCCTGGGCATGCAAAAAAAGCGCATCCTGGGCAATGGGGGAGTTGCCAAAAGCCAGCGCCCTGGACTCGAGAGCGGCCTGGGGGTAGTTTTTCCCTTCGAAATAGAGGGAGGCAATTCTCAAAGTCACCACTTCGGCCTGCTCATGCGTCTGGCTTTTCACTTTGCTTAAGGAGGCAATGGCCCCGGGCAAGTCCGCAAAATGCTCCAGCTGTATTTCCGCGAGAAGCATACGTGCGTTTTGTGAGAGTGTCTCATTCGGGCACTCTCGAATGAGTTGGGCATAAAGGGTGGAGGCGCGGGAGGGGTTGTTGGCGTGCAAATAATAAGCGTCGCCAGCGCCTTTGAGGATGCGTGAGCGCAGAGGGCACGCCTCATGTGTATGCAGCTGGCCCAGCGCATTTTCATAGTGGTTTAGGGCTTTGGCATAATTGCCTTCCACCCAGAAACTTTCCGCCAGGTGCAATTCTTTTTCAGCCTGCTGTTTGCAGGAAACCAGCCCCAGGCTTGACAGACAAGCTAACGACAGGAGTCCGAGTCCTTGTCGAAGAGGGTGCAGAGGTTGTTGATGCAGTCGATGCATTGGCGTTGGCGCTCTCGCGTATTGGTGCATAAAATTCCATTTCCCGAGCGTGGACAGTCCTTGGTACTCACGCAGGGATAAGCGTGGCCCTCCTCGTCTTCGAGGACTTGGCCTGCGCATTCCTCGCTACAGCCGGCCCCCCCCGCCCCCACCACCCCCAGGGAAACCATGAGGCTGAGTTTGGAAAAGCGCTGCCTGTGCAACGAAAAGTTTGCGTGGCCGCCAAAGCCGAGAATACGAAGAAGCACGCAGGTAAACTTAGCAAGCCCGGCATGCCAACGCCAGTATGAAGGTTTAAATTTTGCCGAGTTTTCTTGAATTGCAGCCCACAAGCCAGGTAGATTTTGCGGAACTTGGCCACGGATGATTTGACGTTGATTCGCCGGACGAAAAAAGGCGATGAACAGGCTTTTAAGCAACTGATAGAACGCTACCAGCGCAAAGCGTACGCGGTTGCCTTTGGCATGCTTAAAGAGAGGGAGGAGGCTTTGGACATTGTGCAGGAGGCTTTTATAAAAACCTACAAGCACATGGACAACTTCAAAGGGGACGCCTCTTTTTATATTTGGCTTTACCGCATTGTTTTCAATTTATGCATTGACGTATTGCGCAAACGCAAGGGAAGTGCCCTTGTCGACATGGAGTTGGAGGATGCCTTAAACATAGAGGAGGAGGGGTGCCCCACGCACGGCCTCTTAAGCGCCAACCTTGGAAGCAACCCTCAGAAAAGCTTGCTGCAAAAAGAGCTGGCGGCAAAAATTCAGGAGGCCATGGATGCGCTCCCCGAAATGTACCGGGCCATTTTGCTCATGCGGGAGGTGGAGGGCATGAGTTATGAGGATTTGGCGCGCATATTCAACATTCCCAAAGGCACAGTGATGTCTCGGCTTTTTCATGCCCGCGCCAAAATGCAACAGCAGCTTGCCCCCTATGTGGGGGAGCTTTCAGGAAAAATTGCCCAAAAAAGTTGAAGCGCAAATGAATTTGGGTGGAGGTTTTGCGTCATAAAACTCAGAAGAGGTCCATTGATGAAAAATCCAGCGCGCAAGAAAATTCGTCCCCTGCTTTCTCCCTTTGTGGACGGAGAGTTAAGTCCGCATGAGCGCATGCTGGTGGAGCGCCACCTGGCCTCCTGCGAAGAGAGTGCGCAGGAAGTGGCGGACATGCGAGCGCTTTCCAGCTGCGTGCAGGCAACCATGGAAGAAGTGGCGCAGCAGGAAGACTGGTCCGGCTTTCCCAACGAAGTGCTCTCCCGGATTCTGCCGGAAAAGCTTCCTTTTTTTCAGCGGTTTCGAATTCAGCTGGCAGAAATTTTCACCTACCAGCGCAACTGGGTTTTTGCGGGAGCTTTTGCGGTGGTGCTTGTGTGTTTCAGCTTTTTTATGTGGATGCGCCCAGCGGAGCCAGCCGGTTATGGAAGAGCGGATTTGTCCATAAAAACCGTGTCGGCGAAGGGAGGCGCTGCCCTCAAAACCATTGTGACGCACACGGAAAGTGGGGATGCGGTGGTTTGGGTGGTGGAGGAGGAGGAAAGCCCTTCGGACGCAGCGGCCATACAAAACCAGGCAGGGGAATTATGAAAAAGTTTTTTGCATTCAGCGCTGTGTTGTCCTTCAGCCTCTGCCTGTGCTTGCCCGCAGCGGCATGGGGTGCGGACTCTGTGGACATAGGCATTGCCGTCGTATTGGCCAAGGAGAAGCGGACGGAGGCTTTGCCCCCTGAAGCCTTTGCCGGAGAGCGCCACGAGCACAGCCACAAAGACAGGCATGAAAAACCTGGAAAAAGCAAAAAGGACACGCCCAAAAACGTTGCGCAGGTGGAGCAGCTTGAGTCCGAAGACTTGGTGCCCATGCACAGGGCGCTGAAGCTTCGCCGCCACTATGCCTGGCTTCAACGTTTTTCCAAAAAACACGCAAGCATTGACGCCAAGGGGGAGGTGGTGGAGTTGCCGGGAGGGGGCAAAGCCCGCATACGCCTTGCGGAGTTAAAAAACGATGTGGCCACCCTGGAGGTAAGCCTGCCGAACACAGAGACGGTGTACCAACTGGGACGCAGAGGCACCCTCTATTTGCAAGCCGGCAAACATGAAGACAAAGAGGTGTGGCTGGTTATTTTTCCAAAAAAGCAGTTCCGTTAAAAACGCCATTGCGCTAAATAACTTTGTGTCTGTAGGCTGCAAAATACGAAACAAAAAAGTTAATATTCAAAAAAGCAGCCTTTTCAGACAGAAAAGTTGGGTTTAAAGCCTTGGCGCCCCTGGACTGGGGCATGCTGTTTGGAAACGCATGGGGGCATTGGTTGGTTTGTTTTCGAAACGACACATATTTTTTTGCTTTTGAAAGGGCCGGCCTTTAGAGAACCAAGGCAGCCATCGGTTTGGATATAGCATGACAAAGGATGTTTCCCAGAAGGAGTTGATGTTTCAAAAAGACAGGCTCGCTGCCTTGGGAATGTTGTCTGCGGGGCTGGCCCATGAAATCAACAACCCCCTGGCCTATGTTTTGGCCAACTTGCGGTTTTTAAGTCGTGAAATTTTCGACTTAAAGGCCCAGTTGAGCAATGGAAGCAAGTCGCTTGTGGAGTCGAGGCCCCTGGTGGCGGAATGGGCGAAAGTTTTGTCTGAAGCCATTGAAGGTGTGCAGCAAATTGGCAAACTTGTGAAGGACATTAAGGGTTTTGCGCGCGTTGATGCGAACCAGGACGAGTGGTTTGAGCTGCAGGAAATTGTGGAAGCTTCCTTACGTATTGTATGGCATGAGCTTAAACACCGGGTGTTTCTTGAAAAACGTTTCGACGCCATTTTGCCGTGTTTGCATGGAAACCCGTCGCAAATTCAACAAGTTTTCGTCAATTTGCTGATGAATGCCGCCCAGGCCATCGACACACCGCCTGGGGCATTGGGGAAGCTGGAAATTGAGTTGTCGCGAAAAGACGAGGGCATTTATGTCCTGGTGAGAGACAATGGCCGGGGCATTCCCGCTGAGCACATGAGTGAGCTTTTTAAGCCTTTTTTCACCAGCAAACCTCCCGGAAAAGGCACGGGCCTGGGTTTGTTTATTTGCAGACAACTGGTGTTGGGGCATGGTGGGCAATTGCGCCTGGAAAGCCGTTTGGGCAAAGGCACGTCTGTGCACATTTGGCTTCCCGTGCAGAATCTGAAAAAGTCCACAGAAGAGTTTGTTGTGGCCCCCATGTAAAAACAGTCCAGAGCACTTTCACTTTGCCGCCATCCTGCGTCTTCTCCCGTCGCCCCTGCGCATGTCGAGCGAAAATACTCTAAACCGGTTTAGCTTTTTGCTCATGTGCCGGGCGCCAACTTTTCGGCCTCCAGCCTCGAGCGCTCATCAAGCAAGTATCGGATATGCTTCGCGTATACCCCAAGAACAACCAAAAGGTTTTCTGTCGTTTTTGGGGCGTTTTCGAATCCGGCCAATGTATCAAGGTCCCGCCTGATTTTGTCAATTTTTATGGCCGGGTCGATTTTGGATGCCATGAGCGCCAGGAAGCTTTCTGCGCCCTTGCGGGTGTCCTCGCAAATTTCTTGCGGCGTCATTCCCTTGTAGCGCTCATAGTCCCAGTCTCTAATTTTGCGAATGTCTTCGAGCGTAAAGGCGGGGCTGATTTTTGGTTCGGGTATGTCACTCATCTTCGGGCTCCTCTATAAGCGTGCTCGGCGTGAAAATCATTATATCATTATAACCCCCCTTGGCCGCAATCTCCCTGGCCCCTCTGACTGTTTTGGCGCATACCATGTGCTTAAAATTCCAGGAGACAATAATGTCACAGCCCGAAAGCAGCGCGGCGGCTATGTGGCGACAGTCGTTAAGGCTCTTTTCTCTTAAAATCCCGAAGTCAACAAACTTGCCCGCAAGCGCAACTACCTTGTCGCTGGACTCTACTCGCTCGTATTTAATTTCCTTGAGCGAGTCCGCCAAAAGGCTCCTCTTGGGCTCCAGGCACCTGGACAGCTCAATAAACACAACCTCCGACAGCACAACTTCATACTCGCCCGCTTGAATTTTCTCCCACAGCCGCAGGGTGTCCCTCATTTTTTCCGGAGTCTCCGGGGCGTCCAGGTGGCTGATGACGGAGGTGTCGAGGTAGATTTTGGTTTTCCGTTCGTTCATGATTTATAAACGACACCTTCATTCCATTTGCCAACAAAAAAATGCACTTTTGTTTTTATTTTTTTTGAGACGCCCTTTGGTATTTTCGTGCGCCAAGAGCTTGCTTTTGGATTGCCTTGACAGTCCTCAGCGCGAGTCCACATTCTCGCATTGTCTTTTCTTGTGTTTTTTTGCCCTTAGAGGCCACCACATAGCCAACAAGAGCCTCTGTGGCCTGTGCCTGCCGAATGCCTGGCGGATATTCAATCCATGTCTTCCCGCAGGCCTTGCACATCCATTTTTGGCCAACAAACTCAATGTATGTGGGCCTTCCAGCACGGGGAACATCTCGGATGAGGCGCTTAAGCTGCCCGTTTTTGACAATATTTTCGCTTTGACAGTGCTCACACCTCGCTTGCGCTTTTTCGGATGCCCTGTTGCTTGCATGCATTCGTTATATATAGCACGTGAGTGCACGCAATCCACAAAAAGACGCACTTTCAAAAACATTCCTCTTCTTGATGCGGGCTTTGTTTTCGGATTAGAAAGAGGATGATTAGATAACGAAATTTCAAAAACATATATAACGAAAACGAGAAAAACAATGAGAAATATATTTAGGTTATGGCGATTTGTTATGCTGTCTTTTGTGCTTGCGGGAGGCACACTTTCATGGACAGCCTATGCGTGTGGAAACGATCGTGAATGTGGCGGCTATGGGGTTTGCAAGAGCGGCACATGCGGCAATTGCGGCAACGACCGTGAATGCAGCGGCCATGGGATTTGCAAGAATGGAAAATGTGGCGCTTGCAACAACGACCGTGAATGTGGCGGCTATGGGGTTTGCAAGAGCAACACATGCGGCAATTGCGGCAACGACCGTGAATGCGGCGGCAAGGGGATTTGCAAGAATGGAAAATGTGGCGCTTGCAACAACGACCGTGAATGCAACGGCCATGGGATTTGCAAAAACAACCGCTGCACGGGACTCTAACAAAACCTAGGGACTCTCGCGGGGCATGGTGGACAGATAGCGCCCCGCATGCGTCCAGAGCGGACACGCCGACACGAAGCTATTGCTTGGCTGTTAGTTGCATGACGCCCACTTTCCACCATGAGCGGCTTTTTGCCAATGAGTGTTACCAGGCCCTAGGCGTTTGTTGTTTAGAGTTTCCGCAAAAGAAACCCCGGCTCTGTCCTTATCTCTCATATGAGGTATAGATTTTGTTCACAATCTTCCAGCCGTCTTCTGTTTTCATTAGGAGAAGAAAATCCAAAAAGTTGTAACCGTGCCAACCTTCCATAGCTACCCTTACACAGGCAATTTTATCTCCTGTATCCAGGATGTCTATTTTGGCAACGGATGTGGTAGGGCCCGATTTGTCTATAAGTTCATACAATGTTTGTATCGGTTCTGCGTTAATGCTCGCATTGGGGTGAAATGCCTTTGAGGCCATTTCACCGCTCACATTGAGGCCGTCTGTATACTGCTTGACGACGGCATGGATTTCCTCATAATCCCTAAGTCTCGTAATGCTCATATTCGTATCCTCCTACACCTGACAAACCGGAAAAAATTTAATGTCATTACAACCTGAATATTACGTGTTGTCCAGGGGGCTGTAGAAATTTTTTGATAGTGTCAACCACCGTTCCTTTTTGAAGCCGAAAGCCGCTACGCCATGCTGCAGGCGCTGATGCTCAACGTTTTGAGGCGTTCGCGGTTTTTTAAATAGAGGGCATTTTTCTCGTCGTCTTTGCGAGGGCACAGCGCTTCTTTTCCCGTCGCCCCTGCCTCTCTCTCCGTCGCCCCCGCGAAGGCGGGGGCCCAGAAAAACGTTTTTAAGAACAACGACTTTGTCGTTTTTTTCAGCGCAGCTCTGGGTTCCTGCCTTCGCAGGAACGACGGAAGAAGGCATGGGAACGACGCGGGGAGAAATGCTGTGCTTGTTTTCGTGCGTAGATGGCAAAAACCACCTCACACGGGCGGCGGGTCGCCGCCCCTACATCGTCCTATAAAAACGCTTATAAATCCATTTGTAGGGCTGCAATCTATCGCGCCCCTACACATTATTAATCAGCGAAATAAAAACACCTCGCAACCGAAAAAATATTTCCCATGAATGTCTGCTGTGTTTTTCCCCCCAGCCCCCAGGGGCGAGCGCTGTGCGGCCCCGCTGATAGGCGAAATAAAAACACCTCGCAACCGAAAAAATACTTCCCCCGAATGTCTGAAACATGCTATGTTCCTCCCGCTGCGCGAGAGTGCGGCCTGGAGTCACGTCCAGCGTTATGGCTTTCTGGTGGCGAGGTGCCGCCGGTGAACTGTGTGGCTCGTCGTCTATGTGCCACCGGTTCCCGGCGGCTTGGGCGTGGGGTCGAAAGGCCCACCGGTTTTGCCAGAAAGCGCCGGTAACGTGAACGCGCTTAGGCCGCCACGTTTGGTTCCGGATGGGCCGGTCCACTCCTCTCGCTCAGCAGAAAGAGTGGGGACTTACCATGCACAACGGCAACAAATGGAACGAAACATACGACAACTTTCAGGACGAAGACGACGAGGCGCTGGATTTTGAGATGGAAACCTTTCAAGACGCCCACGACTACCTTTCCCACATAGACATTGTCGCGAAGGATGTGCTTCATCAGCTCAAAAAACAGGGAGCTTTTC
>Ga0209737_10000355_pt1 | contig 40195 bp, 30 predicted proteins | sample TergutCu122P3_FD_187284 | JGI IMG/M metagenome (GOLD analysis project Ga0209737, IMG submission 187284) | Cubitermes ugandensis P3 segment gut microbial communities from Kakamega Forest, Kenya - Cu122 P3 (SPAdes) (version 2) | ecosystem: Host-associated > Arthropoda: Insects > Digestive system...
GGTTTGCGGCACATTTCCTACCCAACGCGATGCATTGGGCTATCATATTTTGCGCTTTCAGCGCATAGGTGTATTATAAGTTATTGAATATTAGAAAAATAATAGACTTCTTAAACGGAACTCAGGTTATAAGCACACCCCCGCACAAAGCCGACACCGTCTTATAATTGGCATTATGCAAAATAGCCGCACGCCCCCGCGCCGGCTTCGCAGCAAGTGCACCCTCACTTGAAAGAGAGGTACAGAAAGCAATCCCCGTCGCCGCCCAAGTTGTCAATGCCGTGTTACCAACGCACTCCATCACACGCCAACACACGCAAAAGTATAACGGCGTTCAGCCGATTATACTTTTGCTTTCCACCCCTGCGCCACCCCTCAGCCACCGCAGAAACACCGCATTGCCAACCACACCGGCAAGAGAACGCCGGAAAAATAGCCCACACACAACCCACCCAATTATTTTCCGCCGTACACTTGCCGTTTGCCCACCCGCGCTCTGCAAAATAATTGGGACTTGCTCGGACTCACAAGGTATTTATGTGATTATATGCCTCTCCCTCCGGTCGAACCGGCAGAGCCTTAGCCGGCAGCAAGGTATATATTTGATATAACCCTTCGGGTGCATCCATTTTTTGCCAACCCACAAACCGACACTTCAAAAAATGTCTGCAAATACACCCGTCGCCGCCCACCCCGCCCACGCTCTGCAAAATGATTGCGACTTGCTCGTTTTCAAAAGGAATAAATATTTTTATTAAAATTAGTTTATAAGCGGCGCAGTGGAAGTGCTATCATCTAATTTAGTGCAGTCTGCGCCAAGAAAGTGTTTTCATCTAAGAAAGTAATTACGGAAAGCCGCGCCGTTTGCCATTTATATGCCCCCATTAAGGGGCGCATTACATTAGAACATTAGAAGTTTTAGAGTACCATATCGCCTAATAATTGGGATTTGTACGTTTTTTTTTACAAGGTATAAATATTTTTATAAACAAAAAAAAGTCTATACAAAAATAGGCAGTTCCCCACAACCCCCCGCACATAGTGGTTGTCAAGGCCAAGCCCTTCGGGTGCATTCATTTTTTTGCCAACCCGCATACCGACACTGCCAAAAAAATGACCCGCAGCCTTGACAACCACTGCCCCACTGCCTTTGGGATTTTCGCATATCCTTTTTTTTGTTTCGGTTTTTTGTCTGTTTTGTCAAAAAAATATTGGTTTTGGTATTTGCCGTTTATTTCGTGTGTGCCGCTTTCGGCAAGTTACGGCATTCAAAAGCATACGCCGCCAAATCTACATAATGCCCTTTAATCACATTATTTTTGTTTTCGGAAAGGGTTTGAGCCGTACCAACTCAATACCAAGTCCAAGTAAAACATAATTATTCACCCTAAAAAATTTGAATTATGGGCACAATTAAACAAGGAATTCTCGGCGGCTTCTCCGGTAAGGTAGGAAGCGTAGTCGGCGGTAGCTGGAAAGGTATCAGTTATATGCGCGGTAAAGCGGTTTCCATCAAAAATCCTCGTACCTTACAACAAATGATGCATCGCACAAAATTTGCTGTTGCACTGTCAGTTCTTCAACCTATTACTGCGTTTCTTCGTGTAGGGTTCAAACGTTACGCCTACAAAAAAAGCGAATTTAACGCAGCAATGTCCTACACCATTAAACACGCCATCGTGGGCGACTACCCAAATTATGAGATAGACTATGAAAAGTTGCTCGTATCTCGTGGAACCCTTACCGGTGCCAACAATGCCACCGCAACACCGGCAGCCGGTAAAATCAAAGTTGCTTGGGAAGACAACAGCGGCATCGGCGAAGCAAAGCCCACTGACAAAGCCCTTGTATTAGCCATCAACCCTGAAAAAGGCGAAGCCGCCTACATCACAGACGGTGCTCCGCGCTCCGCAAAAACCGAAGATTTGATGGTATCACCGTATTGGTCAGGCGACGATGTTGGGGTTTATTTGGGATTCATCTCTGAAAACGGCAAAGACGTTGCTACAAGTGCTTATTTGGGGTCTGTTAGCGTTGTTTAACACCAAATTTATTCTTGCTGAAAAGAGCCGCCCTGAGCGGCTTTTTTAATGCCCATCAATAAAAAAAACTACTTTTCAACTCAAAATTATATTTACTTATCAAAAAGAATTTATATTTTTGATAAACAATGCTTTACATGTTATTGTTCTTTATCATTCATTTGCTACACATTTGTAACATAACTCTGTAATATACTGATAAACAGTATAGAATAATTTTGAAGAAGTGAAGTAGTCGAATAATAATTATTACCAACTCCCGCCTTACATTTCAGGGTGGGAGTTTTTGTTAAACTTTTTAATGTATGGGTAAATTATATTTTTGGAAAAATAATCCAACTAATCTGACAGAATTCTCACAAGAAGAATTTGACTCTATTAAATTTAAATGCAGAATATCAATCATTGATGATGAAGAAATTCCTCATGTAAAACGGTTACGACAAGATGGATACAACATAACTGAGTTTTCTGATATTGAACGCATAGGTGATTTTATTAGGCAAAAATATCACGTAGTTGTCTTAGATATACAAGGAGTAGGCAAAACTTTGACGCCTGAATCGGAAGGTTGGGGTATGTTAAAATATTTAAAAAAAGAATGCCCACATACCGTAGTAATAGTTTTTACAGGCGCGGATTGGTCAATTACAAAATACAAAGAACAAGCTGAATTAGCAGATGATTTTATTGGTAAAGATCTAGAATTTTTAGACTTCAAAGCAAAATTGGATACTGCTGTAAAGAAAGCATTTTCATTGAAATACCATTTTAACATAGAAAAGCAGAATTTAATGAAAGAAATTTCAAATGCAAATTCTATTTCAGAAATAGAAAATATTGTTTTTAAGTTTGGGCAAAACAAAGAGAAAACGAAAGATAAGCTTATCAAAAAGAAATACACTTCAGAAGTAATATCCATAGTAGATAGTTTTTTAAGCATCTGTGAATCCATACTAAAACTTGTAAAACCATAAAAAATGGAATCAGATTATCCCTACGTTGTTATTAATCATGAAAATATTTCTTTTTCTGACGGAAAGTCAATCAAATTACCAAAAGAATATTTAAAAAGAAAATACCAAAAAGAACTTGAATTATTTTATAAAAATATTGATAAATCAAGTGAAGAAACCATAATAGGGAAAGATCCTGTTGGCTTTAACTATGTAATTTGTAAAGATATATGTATTGTTGGACTTCTATTGGGAACAAGTAAAGAATCTAAATCTAAAATAAATATACTCAAAAAGAAATACCCCAATAATAAATTTGAACAAAAGTTTATTATTTCAAAAATTGAGGATGAAAGGAAATTGGTAAATCATGAAGAATATTTGCCAATAAAACTTGTAACAGAGAGTGTTCATGAATTGCGTAATTTAAATTCTAAAATATCATCTCATATAGATACTATGCTAGATATACAAGACGATACGCACTGGGATACAACATTTGATAATGCAGATAATAACGTAAAAAAAATCTATGTTGCTTCACGCCTAATAAAATTTATATTAGACAATGTAAAATTTTATCTTCCCAATTCTATAGAAACATTAAATATCAATTTTGAAAGAGATTTTGTGATTCATCGCTCTGTAAGCAAAATTGTTAAAATATACAAGAATGATTTTAAAAAGAAAAAAACAGAAATTTCTCTTGAGGGTAATAGTTTTAAAAAAATGCATGGAGATAAAGAAATTTTTGAAATAGCCTTGATGTTACTAATAGAGAATGCCTTAAAATATTCAAATGATCCCTCAACTATTGCTCCTAAAGTAATCATTGAAGAAACAGATAGTAAAATTCTAATTAAAATAAAATCATTTGGTAGGATTATTCCCGACCAAGATAGAAGTTCTTTATTTACAAGGGGATTTCGTTCTCCTGCTCACGCAGTGAAAGAAGGTTCGGGAATGGGTTTGCATAACGCTTTTCGAATTTTGCAACGCTTTAATTCCTCATTGGAATATTCGTCAGACGTGGATAAAGATATTGGTTGGAATACTTTTACAATAATTTGTAATGATGTGCTTTAAAAATAGTAAGTCAGTAACAAAAAACCTGCTTTACACCTCATTTTTCCACGAAACAACTTAGTAGCAGCAAATTGCGCCTCAAAAATTAAAACCTTAAAGGCATTTCGGTTGATCCCAAACGGCTTTTCACAAGCGATGATAAACAATCATTATTGCGAGAAGAAACGCCCGAAAATGGAAAATCCAAATGTAAAATCTGCCAACAACTTTTTTATCTAAAATAGGAACATTATGCTTCAAAAAGAACAAGACCTTCTCTTTACATTTTACCTTTCACTCGGGCGGATAAATTGCCCTTCAAAATGATTATTGGTTACATAGCATATCAAATATCGATTGTCTTCCTGCAGAAAGAAAAAATACCAAGTTGTTCTTTTATTGGATTGATAAGAAACATACTTCATCCCTGTATGATATTTTGAAAAATAAGAAGGTGCATGGTATTTTGGAAGTATGGCAATATTTGCTTCAATGTAGTCTTTCATATCAGCAATATATTTATAAGCAGATTCAATGAAACCAAAGTAATCCTGCCAAAAAAGTTTAGTAATCAATTTGTTGAAATAGGTAGTAACGTCATCAGAGTACCTCACAACCGTTTTGTTTATTATCTCTGGATGCATACAATTTCTCTATGTGTTTATGTGCTTTTGTTAAAAATTCTTCGCCTGAAATGGAATGTTGCCACTTTCTTTCAAACAACATACAGTCATTTTCCCTTTCTTTATTCTTTACTGAACGTATTACCGGCTCGGTCATCTGTAGAACTTCCATATAAAAATACTTTAGGCTGCAAATAAACATATATTTTTTAAAATTTTACCCTGCTGCAGCACATTGTTGAATTTTCGTTTCCTAATACTCCACCTTAAACTTCTTGAAAACCTTGTCGTTGTTAATTACTTCCATCGCTTTGAGAAAACCCTCGTCAGTGGTTAAATGAATCTGGTAGGCTTCATTATAACCAAACAGGTTGCGGGCAATGTTAAAACGTAATGCATCTTTAAGTAACTCGTTGGCTTTGTTAATGTTACGTAATCGCATCGACTCATTAAAAGATTCGGCAATATATTCAGTAATCATCTTTTGGAACGATTCGCTGCCTGTAAAACTTTCCATAGAATTATAGAGCGAGTCTAATACTGGGGCTTTCTCTTTGATAAACAACTCTGCCCGTTTGGAGAACATAAAGGTAATGCTATCTCTTACCCCCTCTTTATGCGCATAATCTATTAACTCCTGCAAAAATTCATCGGAAATTGAAAAGTTATTTTTATACTCCTCAACGGTAGGGTATTTCGATTTTAAGAGTTCCTTGTTGTTATCAAAAAAATCTAAAGCAAAAGTGCTGATAATCCCTTTTCTAAACATTTCAACATACAGTGAAGAATACCTTGTGGTGTCCACAGGGATAAAGATATCGGGCATAATACCGCCTCCGCCATAAACTACTCTTCCTTTTGCCGTATGATATTTCAACGATTCGGGAAATTTAATGCTGTCGGCAGTAATGAGTTCTCCGTGCTCTCTTCTGTGCTGAAACTCGTTGAGGTAACTGTCTAATCCATCATCATACGGGCGTTGGATACATCTTCCGGAGGGGGTATAGTATTTTGAAATAGTAAGTCGAACTTGTGCACCATCATTGAGATAGATGGGCTTTTGTACCAATCCTTTTCCAAATGTTCTGCGCCCCATAATGATTCCTCTGTCCCAATCCTGTACGGCACCTGAAACGATTTCGCTGGCAGAAGCCGAGCCTTCATCCACCAATATAATCAGTCTCCCTTTTTGAAATTCCCCACGACCGTTGGATTTGAAAGATTCGCCGGTTTTTCGGAAGTTATCAGTATAAACTATTATTTTGTTATCTCCAATAAACTCGTTGGCAATATCAAAGGCAGACTGCAGGTATCCGCCGCCGTTCCCGCGCAAATCGAAGATGAGGTTTTTCATACCTCTTGCTTTCAGGCGGGTTATGGCATCTCGCAGTTCCTGGGTAGAGTTTTGTGCAAAACGCTCTAAACGAATATATCCGGTATTTTTATCCGCCATAAAATAGACGTTAATACTGTTCATCGGAATTTTGTCGCGGGTAATGGTAAATTCCAACGGCTCTGTGTTTTTCCCTCTTTTTATTAAAAGAGTAACTTTCGTACCCTTAGGTCCGCGCAGATGGTCGAAAACCCACTTGTTGTTAATATGTTTTCCGTAAGCCGTTGCCGTATCCACCCTGAGAATCTTGTCTCTTGCCAAAATTCCTACCTTTTCGGAAGGTCCGTTAATAATTACTTCCGTAATGTTAATTGTATCCCTCACAATTTCAAAAGATACCCCAATACCATCAAAAGAACCGATAAGGGGCTCGTTGGCTTGTTGCACATTTTTTTTTGAGATATATGCAGAATGAGGGTCAAGTTCTTTAAGCATCTCAATAACTCCTTTCTCTACCAAAGCATCAAAATTAACCGTGTCTAAATACATATTGTTAATATGATTAAGCAACTGGTCCATCTTTTTGGCATTCGTTTGATAGTTTGGATTTTGTGCAAAAGAGACTACAGAAATCAGGAAAAACAACAGGAAAAGTTTAAATTTCATAACATTAATATTATTAAAAAAGTTGTATAGCAAACGTGCAAATAGCGAATTTCGTATATTTTTTTTTACAATAAACAAAAGTTAATACTTTGGTTCAACCCCTTTCACATTAAACGACGGGTCTCCCAACAAGTTAAATGACTTTAGATAAATTTCTTTCTTTTTCTTGCAAACCCCCAAAGAATTAAAGTAATTTTTTTTCCCAATATTAATAATTTCAGACAGATAGCCTACGTCTTTAGAAAAAAACACGCTAAAAATTTTCTTTGCCACTATCGGATCCGAGTTGGTTTGTGTATTTACAGAGGAACCAAAATAGGCAACACCCCCTTTCTCGTGCGCTCTTATAAAATGCTCTCCTATACAGGTTTGTGCGTAATTTCCTGTTTTACACGAAAAAGCAAAAACGAATGGAAAAATAGTGTTTTTAACGGCTGAAATATCTCTGTTTTCCCATTCAAAAGTTTTTCCTGCAAAAGAGATAAAACTGCCGTGCCCGGAATAGACCAAAAGTACCGGATTTTTATTCAGTGCATTCATAACCTCCTTTTTATCAGGTTGATTTAATACTTGAAATTCATACTCGTTGTGCAGCAAACCCTGCTTAACAATATTATGATTTACTTTTTTGAATGAATTTCGCATATATGTTCTGTTCCAAACTCCCTTTTTCTCATCTGCGGTAAGCAATAATGCGTTTTTATCAAAACCGTGCATATTTTTTTCCATAAAGATTGTTTTATCGATGATGTTTTTGAGTTGTGCGCTATTTTCCACAGAGAAACGTCCCAGAAACACGTCTGCAAAAAGGTCATCTCCCTCTAATAGTGAGTATCCCAAATCGGTAATGGGGTCTTTTTTAATCTTTCCCGAAGAATTTCCCTGATAGGCAGGAATATGCGCTACATCGCCCACCAAAAGTACGAATTTGGGGCGGGTGGAAATATCATCATAAAGATTTTGGATATAGTTTTTTATGGACACATTGGTTTTTCCGGTAGTTTGCGTGTTTACCACCTGCACAACAAAACCGATACTTTGCTTGTACTGCACAAAGGGTTCCAGCGTGCTTTCAAACTCCGGTGCGGTTATGATGAGATAACGCCCTTGAGAAGAAAACTGCTTTTTTGTATCCACAGCAGTTTTGTCAATCAAGGATTCGTTCTGAGATTTTGCCACAATGCAAGGTAATAGCAAGCAACAAAAGAGTGTTATTTTGAGGAAGTTCATTATTTCAAAATTCTCAGAAATTCCACAGTTAAATCCCACACTTGCTGCACGGTATCTATCTTCAGTTTTTCGTCGGGAGAGTGCACCCCTCTTAACGTGGGTCCGTAGGAAACCATATCCAATCCGGGATATTTTTCCGAAAACAAACCGCATTCCAAACCTGCGTGAATCGCTTTCACTTCGGGCTCTTTTTTAAACAGATTGCGATAGGCTTGCGTCAACACTTTCAGCACTTCCGAATCGGGATTAGGCGTCCAGCCCGGGTACCCGTCTCCAATAACCACATCATCAGCACCAATGGTGTAGAAAGCAGAGGAAACCATATCCACCGCATCCTGTTTTTTAGATTCCAAAGAACTGCGTTGACTGGTTGAAATATAGATTTTCCCTTCTTTAAACTTCACAGAAGCGAGGTTGGTGGAGGTTTCCACAAAATTGGGAATGTCCTGCGACATCGCCAGTACGCCGTGCGGGCACACGTAAAGCGCGTTCATCAAATCGATTTGCATCAGTTCGTCCAACACTTTTTTCGGCATTTTGGCTTCTTCAAAAGCAACTGTTACGTCGGGGTCAGTTACACGATACTCCTCTTTATAGATTTTATTCATTTCCGTAAGATACTTTTCAAAAGCCTCTTTGTTTTTTTGAGGAATGATAATATGCGCACAACCCTCGCGGGCAATGGCATTACGCAGGTTTCCGGCATCAATATTGGCAATAGCAAGGTCGTACTCCTGATAGGCGTTCCACAAAATGCGGTTTAAAAGTTTTACGGCATTCCCAAGCCCTTTGTTAATGTCGTCGCCAGAGTGTCCTCCTTTCAATCCTTTCACACAGATGTTATAAGCGATACTGTTTTTCGGCACTTTCTCTTCCCATTCAATTTCAAGAATTGCCTGTGTATCTTTTCCGCCGGCGCAGCCAATAAAAAATTCGCCCTCATCTTCCGAATCCAGATTCAACAACATCTTTCCTTTCATAAAACCGGATTCCAAGTTGAAAGCACCGGTAAGTCCGGTTTCTTCATCCACGGTAAACAGGCATTCAATCGGCCCGTGCTCAATATCAGGGTCTTCCAGCAGCGCCAATTGGATTGCCACGCCGATACCGTCATCCGCGCCTAAGGTAGTACCTTTGGCTTTAAGCCACTCGCCGTCGATGTAGGGTTGAATGGCATCTTTGTCGAAATCAAATTTGGTGTCGCTGTTTTTTTCGCACACCATATCCACGTGGCTTTGAAAAATAACAGGGGTAACATTCTCTTTGCCTTTGGTTGCCGGTTTGGAAATCAGCACATTACCAATTTTATCGCGTTTGGTTTCCAATTGCAGTGTTTTTCCGGTTTCTAACAACCAGGCAATAATTTTTTCCTCTTTTTTTGAAGGGTGCGGGATTCTACAAATTTCATCGAAATAGTAAAATACGCGTCGGGGTTTAAGGTTTAGGATGGGGGTCATAATTTTATTATTTTAAGATTTAAGATTTAAAATTTAAAGATTTGAGATGTGAGATTTGATTATTTGAATTATTGGGTTGGGTTATCGTTTTCTTCTTCCAAGTGGGTAAATTTTTTGTAGTAGCTTGCGTATAGTCCTATAAATAATAGTGTTACGAAGCCACTAAAGTAATTAATTTTAAAAGCGCCACCCATAAGAAATTGTCCGATAGCCATTTGTGCGATTTGAGAAATGGCGTAGATATGAAAGCCTATTTTCTTCATTTTCAGCATATAAATTGCGCCAAGAATGGAGGTTGCACAAAAAAGGGCTAAGAAATAGAATTGCCACACAGGTATTTCCAACATCTTTTCATAGACTTCAACGAGATTGGCAAGCATTGCATTGCCACGCGCAAAATCTATAAATATGGGAAGAAACATAGGGGTAGTCAAGTTGCTTAGCAAGGCAGAGCCTGAGCCAATAAATGTTAACACACACAAGAAAGTAAGAAACCCCGGGCGTTTGTTTTCTTCCATCGGGTTTTCATAAGGAATTGGATTTGAATAGTTTTCCATAATACTTTGAATATTGATTTGTCTTTTTTACAACGCGGCAAATATACACATCATAAATTTCTCTGAATAGAAGTAATGATTTTTTGTAAAATTCTTTGCAAATTTGGCAAAAAATTAATTAAATACCAATTTTTTCCGAATGCAAATAAATAATTTTTACTTTTGCAGTCTGAATTATATTAGATAATCTAACAACTTAATTACTTACAAACAATTACTATCTATGACTGCCGAAGAAAAAGTAAAACACTGGATTGAATCCTCTGATGATGATTTCAATACAATGCTTGTTTTATATAAATCTAAGAAAAACAATTGGGCTTTGTTTATGGGGCATATTGCAATTGAAAAATTACTGAAAGCCTATTATGTAAAAAAGAATGAAAATTACGCACCATACACTCATAATTTGTACCGTTTAGCTGAATTGTGTGAGTTAAATATTAGTGAAGAATATGCAGAATGGCTTTTTAAAGTTACAACGTTCAATATCAATGCACGTTACGATGATTATAAAAAGGAGTTTTATGCAATGTGCACAGCCGAGTTTACAAAAGAGTGGATAGAAATAATAAAAGAATTGCAACAATGGATAAAACAGATGCTTTAGATATTGCCCAAAAATATGCGGAAACAGTGAAAACTGTTTTTGATTTAAGAAAAGTTTTCCTTTTTGGTTCTTATATTAATGGTAATCCTCACGAAGAAAGTGACATTGATATTGCTGTTATATTTTCGGATTACACAAATAGATTAGATAGACAATTAGAATTAATGAAACTGACTCGAAATGTGGATACCCGAATTGAACCTCACCCTTTTAGAGAAAAGGAATTTGAAATCACAAATCCGTTTGTGCACGAAATTGTTACTCACGGACAGGAAATATTTTACTAATTAATTATTTATTCTTAATTCTTAATTTCAATCCCCAGTTCCGCCAACTGCGCGGGGGCAATGGCAGCGGGGGCGTCGAGCATGGGGTCGCGGCCCGAGTTGTTTTTCGGGAAAGCAATAAAGTCGCGGATAGAATCGCTGTCGTTGAGGATAGCACACAAACGGTCGAATCCGAAAGCGATGCCTCCGTGCGGGGGGCAGCCGTACTGAAAGGCGTTCATCAAAAACCCGAATTGCTGTTGGGCATCTTCGGGAGTAAATCCCAACACGGAAAACATTTTTTGCTGTAACTCTTTGTTATAGATTCTGATAGAACCTCCGCCAATTTCAGTGCCGTTGATAACCAAATCATAAGCGTTGGCGTGCACGGCTCCGGGATTTGTATCTAACATCGTCAAATGCTCAGGTTTAGGCGCAGTAAACGGGTGGTGTTTGGCGTAAAAACGTTGGGTCTCATCATCCCATTCCAATAATGGAAAGTCTATTACCCACAGCGGTTTATACTCGCCTGCACGCCGCAAACCCAATTGTTTGCCCATCTCTAAACGCAACTCACAAAGTTGTTTGCGCACTTTTTCAGCATTGTCGGACATAATCAGGATGAGGTCTCCCGCTTTTGCGTTGCATCTCTCTGCAACGGAGGCTAAATCTTCCTGCGTGTAAAACTTGTCGATGGAAGATTTAATAGTTCCGTCTTCATTGCAGATGATATAGACTAATCCGCCGGCACCAATTTGGGGGCGTTTCACAAAGTCGGTCAAGGCATCAATCTGTTTGCGCGAATAATTAGCGCATCCTTTTGCCACAATTCCCACCACCAATTCCGCATTGTTAAAAACCGAAAACTCTCTATGTTTCAGTTGGTTATTCAATTCTACAAACGGCATATCGAAGCGAATATCGGGTTTGTCGCTTCCATACAGGCGCATCGCCTCTTCATAAGTCATTCGGGGAATTGCGTCAATTTCAATATTTTTTACTTTTTTAAAGATATGTTTTACCAATCCTTCAAAAGTTTGCAGAATATCGTCCTGTTCCACAAACGACATTTCGCAGTCGATTTGCGTAAATTCGGGTTGTCGGTCTGCACGCAGGTCTTCGTCACGGAAGCAGCGCACAATTTGGAAGTATCTGTCGCAGCCCGAAATCATCAGCAGTTGTTTAAAAGTTTGCGGGGATTGCGGGAGTGCGTAAAATTCGCCTTGATTCATACGGGAGGGCACCACAAAGTCGCGGGCGCCTTCGGGAGTGGATTTTATGAGGAATGGGGTTTCAATCTCCAGAAAACCAATGCTGTCCATATACTTTCTTACCTCTGCACCCAGGTTGTGGCGGAATATGATGTTGTTTTTCACAGGATTACGTCTCAAATCCAAGTAGCGGTATTTCAGGCGCAGTTCGTCGCCTCCGTCCGATTCATCTTCAATGGTAAAGGGGGGAATTTCCGAGCGGTTTAAAACTGTAACTTCATCCACTATTATTTCTATTTCGCCGGTAGGGATATTGTGGTTTTTGTTATACCGTTCCGCCACGGTTCCGGTAGCCTGAATTACCCATTCTCTACCGAGGTTTTCGGCTTTTGCGCACAGTTCAGCATTCAGGTCATTATTAAAAACTAATTGGGTTATGCCGTATCTGTCGCGCAGGTCAATAAAGAGCATCCCTCCCAGTTTTCTATTTTTTTGTATCCATCCGCAAAGTGTAACCTTTTGATTTACATTGCTGATATTCAATTCTCCGCAAGTATGAGTTCTGAGCATTTTACATATAATTTTTTAGGGTTGCAAATATCTACAAATTTTTAATAATTCAAAAAAAATAGCCAAATTAACGGTTACATTGTGTTTTTTTTATTTTTGCCACGTTGTAAAGAATTAGTAACTATGAAAAAAGAAACCAAAAAGAAAATGGGTGAATGGTTAATGGACGTTGCAAAATATATGTTAACGGCTGTGTTAATTTCATCAATATTTAAGGATATTGATAATAAATGAGCAGTATACTCCGTTTGTATAGTTGGTGTTTTTCTTTCTTTTTATTTAGGGGCTAATATGTTTGATAGGAATACTAAACAACAATAAATTTATAACTATGGAAGGTGTTATTTTGGTTTTTTCGGCTGTGATTATTATTGCCCTATACTGCAAAATAATTGATTATCGCGATTCTAAACGTTCACATGAAGTATAATTATGGGTTATATTATCTGTGTTCTACAAAAGGATATCTTTTTTAGAACTTCGAAGACCCACTCATTTTTTTTTCACTTTTTTTTTCTATTTGCAATATTTACCGGCATCAACGATATTTTTGCCCAAAAAAAAGGTATTGATTCGCTTTATCCTGCCTGTATCAGCGTTTCGCCGGAAACTATGAAAATTTTGCAGAGTACCCGCACGGCGCAATTTGTGAAAAATAATACCATTTCTGTTAAAAATTACGAAATATTAACTAAAAAAACACTGAATTATTTGGAGAACACAGGATTTCCATTTGCTTCTATTTATTTGGATGAAATTTATGAAAAAAACGATACGGTTTTTGCACAATTGATGATTGATAAAAATGTTCGATGCACTTTTGATACCGTTGTGGTGCGTGGAAATTTGAAAATCGCCAAGAGTTATTTGAAAGGTTACTTCAACTTTAGAAATAAAAAGCCTTATAATGAATCTGTGGTAAAAATAATTCCACAACTGGCTCAGGAACTCCCTTTTGCTACGGAAACTCAACCCGCTGCCGTTGAATTTACCGAAGAAAATGCCTCTTTGTATCTTTTTTTGGAAAAAAGACGGGTAAATCAGTTCGACGGATATGTCGGTATCGCTCCGGTAAGCAACCAAACAGGAGAAATTGCTGTTTCGGGAGAATTGAACTTACGCTTGTTGAATCTTTTTGCTATTGGCGAAAGTATTGATTTACAATGGCGGGCAACAGAACGTTTTTCACAGTTTTTAGAACTCAAAGCCAATTTTCCCTATCTGTTTGGTACCCCCCTCGGCGTGGACGGCGTGTTTCTGCTGGATAAAAAAGATACTACCTATCTGAATATGAACTATGTCATTGGGTTAAACTACTCCTTTCGCGGACATAATTATGCTCGTGTATATCTCGATTACGCCACCTCAAATCTTTTAAATAATTCTTTATACGCGCTTTCTCATTCTCAATCCATTTCCGATTATAAAAAAACAATGTACGGCTTTGCTTTTCGTTTTCGTCAACTTGATTTTATTTACAACCCGCGCAAAGGATATGAACTTACTTTAAACTGCGCAGTGGGCAACAGAAGAATTATTGAAAACGGCAAAGCTGAAGAAGGTTTTTATTCCGGCGTGGAAATGAATAGTGTAAGATACAGATTGCAAGGGAAAGTTCGAGGCTACATTCCCCTACATACGCGCTGGGTGGCAGTGCTTGGGGCAGAGGGCGGAGGTTTGTTCGGAAAGAACCCCTTAGTGAACGAAATGTTTCGCATAGGGGGTATGAATTCGTTGCAAGGCTTTGAAGACCTGTCGATTCGTGCATCAAGTTATGGAATCGGATTGGTTGAGATGCGGTTCATTATAGCAAAAATTGCCTATCTGAACGCTTTTTTTAACGGCGCGTGGTACGAACAAAAAGTTTCTGTTAATTACTTGAACGACTTTCCTTTCGGATTTGGTTTGGGAATCACTTTTACCACGAAAGCAGGACTCTTTTATTTAAGTTATGCGTTGGGCAAACAGTTGGAAAATCCAATATCATTCAGAACAGGAAAAATTCACTTCGGGTTGGCACTTCAGTTTTAATTTTTTTCTATTTTCGCGGCACAAAAAAACAAACAATAGTATTCACTAAAAACAAACAGTATCATGGACGTAGGGTGGTTATGCAGGAAAGCATCGGAAAATAGGTCGCAGCGATGTTGATTTGTTATGGTTATCGCTTCGGCAAATGTTAAACAATTAAAAAACTTGAAGCGATGATTAGATATTTAGAATGTAAAAACGGATTTTACGAAGTAGAAAAATATTCTACAAAAGTGTGGGTTTGCGCTATGTGCCCCACGCCCGAAGAACAAACCTTTTTAGCCGAAGAGTTTGGTGTTCCCGAGCCTTTTTTGAGAGATATTGAAGATAATGAGGAACGTCCTCGTGTAGAGTATGAAGATGGCTGGCGATTAATTATAGTGCGTCTTCCTTATAAATCGCCCGAGCAGGAAAACCTGTATTCTACTGTTCCATTGGGAATCTTAACTTCAGGGGAAAAGTTTATTACCGTGTGTCACAGCGAAGTAGAGATGATGGAGGATTTTGTGAAATATACCCGCCGAAAGAACTTTGAAGAAAAAAACGCTTCCGACCTCATTCTGCATCTGCAACTTTCTGCGGCGGTTTGGTTTATGAAATACCTGAAAATGATTAATTACGAGATTCAAGATGCTGAAAAACAGTTGCAAACCTCTATCCGTAACGAGGAACTGCTGGAGCTTATGCGTTTGGAAAGAACACTCACATACTTTGTTACATCTATTCGTGGAAACGAGATATTGTTGCAGAAATTTCACAGTATTTTGAAACAGAGACACATGAAGTATGATGCCGACCTGTTTGAAGATGTAGAGATTGAGATGCAGCAGGCGCGAACTACCGCCAATGTTTACAGCGAAATTTTGGCAGGTATGATGGATGCCTTTGCCGCCGTTATATCCAACAACGTGAACGTGATAATGAAACGCCTTACCTCATTTTCCATTATTCTGATGCTTCCTACTTTGATTGCGAGTTTCTACGGAATGAACCTGCAAGTTGATGACCGTATTCACAACCCAAAATTCTATGTGGTAATAGTAGCATCATTGCTTCTATCCATTTTCTTAACTTTGTTTTTTAAGAAAAAGAGGTGGTTGTAGGGGTATTCCTTACATGACAAATAACTCAGAAAAATATGTTATTTTGTACCGAACAAAATCATATTGCTTTATGTCTATTTTTACCCCGAAAGATTTGGCTTTTATGGCGCAACGCGGCAGCAACCCCGAACAGGTTGAACAACAGTTTGCGTTCTTTAATACCGGTTTCGATTTCGCTAATATTCAACGAAATGTTTCCATTGGAGACGGAATTGTCCGCTTTTCTGATGCCGAAATTGAACATTGGATAAGTATTTATGATAAACTGTCGAAAGACAAAGAGATTGTAAAGTTTGTGCCCGCATCGGGAGCCGCTACCCGAATGTTTAAGGATTTGTACGAAGCCTTGCAATCGGAAACAATCAACGATAAAGAAAAACTGTACAAAGAGAGAATTAAAGATTTTGCATTTTTTGAAGATTTAAAGGAATCCATAGAGAAAAAAGGGTATGCGTTTGAAGAAATTGTAATGGATAACTCATCAAAAATCCTTATTGAAGAACTATTGAATGAGGCGGGTTTGAACTACGGAAATCTTCCCAAAGGATTGTTAAAATTTCATAAATACAAAGATGAAAATCGTACCGCTTTGGAAGAACATTTGGTGGAGTCGGCACTTTATGCCCAAAGCAAGAACGGCGTTTGCCAACTGCATTTTACGGTTTCTGAAAATCACTTGGAAAAATTTGTAGAGTTGGCAACCGAAGTAAAAGAGAAATATGAGAAACGGTTTGGGGTTACTTTTCAGATAAGTTATTCCATTCAGTCGCCATCTACAGATACGTTAGCCGCAGAATTAAACCTAATGCCTTTTCGGGATAAAAACGGAAATCTGTTGTTTCGTCCAGGTGGGCACGGCGCTCTCATCAATAATCTGAATAAAATCACTGCAGATTTGGTGTTTGTGAAAAATATCGATAATGTTGTTCCGGAAACGCAATTAGAACCCACGATTTTGTATAAAAAGGCATTAGCAGGGTATCTGTTGTACCTGCAAACGAAAAACTTTGAATACACCAAAAACCTGATTTCAAAAGGCTCCCTGAGTAGCAAAACAGGATTAGACGAGATTATTGAGTTTGCTAAGAGTGAGTTGATGATTCAATTTGAAGAGGAATATCCTACCGTTGAAACTGTGTTAAAAAAACTTAATCGTCCGATGCGTATTTGCGGGGTTGTGAAAAACGAGGGAGAGCCCGGGGGCGGCCCATTCTGGGTAACCAACCGAAAAGGAGAAACCTCATTGCAGATTGTGGAGTCTTCACAGATTGATAAAAATGACTCTGGGCAGAAGAATTTTATGGCTTCTGCCTCCCATTTCAATCCGGTGGATTTGGTTTGCTGTTATAAAGATGTAAATGGCAATCCATTCAATCTCAATGATTTTGTTGACCCCTACACCGGTTTTATATCGGAAAAATCTTACGAAGGAAGAACTTTGTTGGCAATGGAACTCCCCGGACTTTGGAACGGTGCTATGGCAGACTGGATTACAATATTTGCGGAAGTCCCCCTTACCACTTTCAACCCCGTTAAAACTGTGTTTGATTTGTTGAAAAGAACCTAAAAGTTAAGAGTTATGAGTTTCAAAATGTACATAATAAATTTTAAATCTTTAAATTTTAAATCTTTAAATTTTTTCATTCTTTTCTTTCTTGCACCTTTTCTCCTATGCTCCCAGTCCTCTCCCATCGTAGTTTTGCATACCAACGACACTCACAGCACTTTGGAATCTTACACTGAATCCGGTGTTGGCGATGTTGGCGGAATGTTAAGACGCCACTCTTTTATTCAGCAAACCCGAAATCAATACCCGAATACTATTGTGGTGGACGCAGGCGATTTTTCACAGGGAACCCCCTATTTCAATCTCTTTAAAGGCGTTCCCGAAATTGAGTTGATGAATATGTTGGGATATGATGTGGTTGCCTTAGGAAACCACGAGTTTGATAATGGCTCAAAAGTGCTGGCGAAAAGACTAAAATTGGCAAATTTTAAGATTGTTTGCGCCAATTATAAATTCAAAAACAATAAACTCTCGAAGTTAGTAAAACCCTACGCGGTTTTCAATGTTGCCGGAACTAAAATTGGCTTTTTCGGCTTGTTGTGTGATATGAAGAGGGTAGTTATGCCCAATTACTACCAGGAAGTTACTTTTCTCGACCCCATAGACGCTGCAAAAAAAACTGTGGAACTTCTAAAAAACAAGGAACAGTGCGATATTATTATCTGTCTCTCTCACTTAGGATTTGATGCAGAATTTCTCGACGATATTACCGATAAAATACTTGCCGAAAAAGTTTCCGGTATTGATTTCATTATAGGCGGACACACCCACAAACTTATCGAAGAGCCTGTTATTGTGAATGATACAAAAATTGTTCAAGCCGGTAAAAAAGGAATCTATGTGGGGAAATTGACAATTGACAATTGACAATTGACAATTGACAATGAACAATCGACAATTATTAATTCATTTGCACACGTTCCAATTTCTTCTGTTTTTTGGCGGCTGAAGCTTTTGATAATTCGTTGATATTTAACGATAAAGTGAAGAAATTGGGGGTGGAACCTACAGCATAATGTTCGCGCGAGAATCCGAATTGAACAGATTTGATGTCGATGAGAAAACCATACGAAAAACCTGCCATCGTTTTCTTTTGTGAAATATACATCTCTCTGTTTCTGTTGTGGTTATAACTCAGGAAAAGCGAGAGACTTTTTGCCGGCATAATTTCCAATCCGAAAGTAATATGTCTGAAAAAGTTATTAACCCCCTGATTAAATTTAGAGGGGAGTTTAGGTTTACTGGTTATTACGTCCTTTTCCAGCAGTGGGTCCTCTTCTCCAACATATCCCATTTTCCATTTATAGAGTGAGTGAAGCGAAATATGGTAACGCACGGGTAAAAACTTAAAACGCTGAGAGAAAGCAAATTGAATGTCAAAAGGTGCCCAGCGGTGCTCCCCGGGTACAAAAGATTTCAATTCTCCACCTATATTTTTAACCAAAAAGGCTAACGAGATATTGTTTTTCTCGTTATAGTAACTGCCCGCTACATCCACAGCCAATCCGAATGAGGAGTAGGATTCATACCCGCTAAACATCAATTTCAGGTTTGCACCGATAGAGAAGCAACTGTCCAAGGGACGTCCCCAGCCTAAAGTTATTCCGGCGTCGTGGCAAGAGAAATGCTCCTGTTCGTAGCCCGCTTCGTCGGTTCTCACAAAATCGCCGTAACCCACATAGCGTACTTCCAGCGCATAACTGCCTATTTTATTGAAAGTGTGCGAATACAACGCCGATGCGTAACCGGCACTGTTAAAATAATCAACTGCATTTACCGACAGCGAAGTATGAAATTTGGGCGCAATCAGTGAGGGGTTATAACTTAGTAACGATGGGTCGTTGTTGTGCACGGCAATGAGTCCTCCCCCCAATCCCGCCAATCGTGCGGAAAACTTGTAATCCATAAAGTTATACGCATAATTTCCCCCAATTTGCGCCACAACAACCTTTAACATAAAGATAAACAGGAAAAAGAAAGATATTTGTTTTCGCATAGCCGGTCAATTAACCATTTGTAAATTTTTTTCTACCTTTTAAGTAACGATTGTAGTGTTTTTTTATTTTCGCGAACTTAATAAAAATTGAAAATGGAGTATTTTTTAGATATGCCTTCCGAATACGCTCGTATGGAAAGTGCTAAATATGTGCTTCTTCCTGTTCCTTACGATGGAACGAGCACGTTTGTGAAAGGTGCGGAGAAAGGTCCGCAAGCCATAATTGATGCCTCCGATTCTATTGAACTTTACGATATTCAAACCGGAATTGAGGCCTATAAATCAGGAATTTATACCGATACGCACAAGTATTCTTTTAACACCCCCGAAATTATGGTGGAAGAAGTAAGAAAAAGGGTCTCTTTTTTTCTGGAGCAGCACAAAATTCCGGGTTTGTTGGGGGGAGAGCACTCCATTTCTATCGGTGCCATTCAATCGTTTGCCCAAAAATATCCAAATTTGTCGGTGTTGCAAATAGATGCACACGCTGATTTGCGGGATACTTACAACGGCTCCCCCTACAACCACGCCTGTGTGATGCGCCGCGCCCAAGAAGTGGCAAATGTGGTGCAAGTGGGTATTCGAAACGTTTGTATAGAGGAAAACACACACATTATCCCCGAAAATATTTTTTACGCCCATCATATTTGCGGAAAAACAGACTGGATGCAACAAGCCATAGACAGACTTACTGAAAATGTGTATCTTACCATTGACTTGGACGGTTTTGACCCAAGTATTGTGCCTGCCACCGGCACCCCATTGCCTGGAGGATTGCTGTGGTATGAAACACTCGAATTTTTGGAACTGTTGTTTACATCCCGAAAAGTTGTGGGCTTTGATGTGGTAGAACTCTGCCCCCAAAACAATAACAAAACTTCCGACGTGCTTGCCGCGGTTTTGGTGTATAAAATAATATCGTGGCAGGAAAAATTTAAAATTTAAAATTTAAGATTTAAAACAAAAAGAACTATTGAACTATTGAATCATAAATCTTTAAATCTATAATCTCAAATCTTTAAATCTTAAATCTTAAATTTTAAATTTTAAATCTTAAATCTTAAATCTTAAATCTTAAATTTTAAATTCTAAATTTTAAATCATAAATCTTAAATCTTAAATCTTAAATTTTAAATTTTAAATTTTAAATCATAAATCATAAATCTTAAATCTTAAATTTTAAATCTTAAATTTTAAATCATAAATCTTTAAATCTCAAATAATGCCCCTTCCATTTCAGCGTCATCAATTTTCTAACGGTTTGCGTTTGGTGGTTCACGAAGACCGCACTACGCCGCTGGCTTCCTGTTTTATCTGCTATTTTGTGGGGTCAAGAGATGAAAATCCCAAGCAAACAGGGTTGGCGCATCTGCTGGAACACTATATGTTTTGCGGCTCAAAAAATGTTCCCGATTATGACGTGCCGGTGGATAAAGTGGGCGGACATAACAACGCCTATACTACCGATGATGTAACCTGCTATTATATTACGCTGCCTGCCAATAATATAGAGACTGCGCTCTGGTTGGAATCGGATAGAATGATGGAACTTGCGTTTAAGAAATCAGCATTGGAAATTCAAAAAAACGTGGTTATTGAAGAGTTTAAAGAGCATTTTTTGAACAAACCCTACGGGGATATGTGGATGCTTTTCAACGAGGCGGTTTTTGAACAGCACCCCTATCAATGGCTGCCCATTGGGAAAGAGATTGCGCACATTGAATCCGTAAATTTGGAGATGATTAAGAGTTTTTATCATCATTATTATGCGCCGCAAAACGCCGTGATTGCCATCGCCGGTAATGTGCGTTTTGAAGAGATAGTGTTATTGGTAGAAAAATGGTTTGGGTCAATTCCGAAACGTGGTCATATTGAAAGAGATATACCTCAGGAGTTGTTGCAAAATGTCCCGAGAAAAATCGAAGTGAGCCGCAAAGTGCCTTACGATATGTTGCTGAAAGGCTGGAAGATGTGTGGGCGGTTGGCTCCCGATTTTTATGCGTTTGACCTCCTTTCCGATATGCTTGGAACCGGAAAATCCTCTTATCTCTATCAGGAGTTGGTAGAGAAAAAACATCTTTTTACGGATATTTCAGCCTCTGTTACCGCTACTTACGACCCGGGTGTTTTTGTAGTTTCCGGACGCCCCGCCGATGGAATTTCTTTGCAGCAAGCCGATGATGCTTTGGTACATTCTCTCGATTCATTCATAAACACCGGTAATCTTGAACGCACCTTACAAAAGGTGAAAAATAGCGTGGAGTCAATATTATTACGAAATGAGATTAAAATTGAAGACCGCGCCACCACTTTAGCCCTTTCGGAAACTTTTCACAGTGTGGAGAAATTTCAAAATGATATTGATAACTACAATAATGTTTCTGAAAATCAAATACTTGAAATTATGAAAAAGAGTATTGTTTCTACGAATGAGACGACACTTTTTTACAGAAGAAGAGGAAACTGATTCCAAAAACACACCTCGTTTTTATATATTTCCGTAAATTTATGTTTTTTTGATACTAATTGAGCGAAATTTGTAATTTCGCGCCTTAAATTTTGAAAATTCAATTAATCAATAAAAATTTATCATTTATGAAAAAGACTACTACTTTTTTAAATGCTGCGCGCCGGCATTTCTTGTTCGTTATTTGCTTTTTGCTGTTCCACAGCAGTTTTGCGCAAGTGCCTGAAAATACTCGCCTCGAGAATTCTCAACTTTCAAAGGTACAACGGTGGCAGGAGGCCACCTTTAGCGTTGAGGTTCATACCTATGCGGCTTTAACAGGATGGACTTTAGAAGCCACTATTACACCGGCGGGGTTTATTATTGATGCCCCCATCCAAGCCGTAAACCAACCCGCTGGAAGCAAAATAACCTACTATTTTAAGGTTACGGCTACCTGCCTTCCCCCCCAAAATGGAAATGAAGTTGTATTTAGGTTGAGTAAAGTGGGTGAACCCGTGCCGCCTTCCGAGAGACGGGACTTCTCAATAGCAGATGCAGATTTTATATTTAATGCACCGGCAAACTATCAGGCAAATTTTGCACACGCTACCAAAACCCATGAGCGCGTGTGGGCGGTGAGCCAAAGCGGTGCTGATGCCAATGTTACCCATCTGCGCGTGAAAAAAAGCGTGAGCGGTAACGCCAATTTAGAAATTGTTAAAGCAGAACTTGTTTCCGATTGGGCAGGAACCCCCATGGGATACCAGCTTACCGGCTCCGAGTTCACACAAGCCGGAAACACATATACTTACCTTTTTGATGAGAATATATTTGCCGAGTACGGATTTACAAACAATAAGATGAACAGGAATGATACCGTGTTCATAAAAGAGACCTTTTTGATGAAGACCTGCACACTAGCGCAATCGAGTTACGTGGTAGAGTACGGCAACGGTACGGAGTGGTGCCAAGATCCGGTTACGCACAACAACCCTCCAAAAACGGAAGCAAGTATAAAATACATAACCTTTGCTACTGGTTCAGGCGTTAATCATGGTGTTAATCATGATATTGCCACCCCTGAAGTTATTAGCATAGGAGGCGGTAAAGGAAAGGTATTAGGGGTATATTCGATTTTCAATCTTCGAACTGATGTAACACTAAAAGATGTAGAGATATTTTTCTCTGCCTCATCTGCCAGGATGATGATAAAAAGGGCTTATATAGCATCCGATGAATTTGGGACTCCTTTTCCGGGGTTACCCGATATTATTTTTTCAGATCATCCGAATGCGGTGGGAAACCCCCTACATTCTGCAATTTATTTTACCAATTTCACAGACCCGATATACGCCAGCTATGGTTTGGTTGATTTTGAAGGAAATGGAGTATACAGCAATATTCCTCCTTCTTTTAATTTCCGCGTTGCTTTAGAGATTGAAGTAGATTTAACGAAAACTACTTCATGTGCAGCTACTTTATTAAATGATGCAATAAGTGCCACATTTCGATTTAAAGATAATTGCAACAATTTTGCAACTGCGGGCAATACACCCAATCCGGGCCGTTTCAATATAAGCAATTTGGGTTATACGCAACCTGCGAATAGCAAATTATCTTCTGAAAATGTTTTACCCGGAACGCCTGTAACACTCAGCTTTTCACAAAACAGATCTCCCAATGATGCATATGATACACAATGGGCACTTGATGTGTCAAAAAATGACCACTACATTAATGTTACACTCCCCGAAGGGTTTGATTATGACCATACTAAACAAGGATTTCGTATTAAGGGGCAACTACCAACAGACCCTTGGGTTTCAGTGCCTTTGAACGCGGTAAGCAAGGCAACAAATGCAAGCGGACGGGTGGTGTTATCTGTTCATAATCAGGTTGTAAATCATCAAACTTATACGGTGAATTACGCATATACAATGAATTACGAAATAGACATCTTTTTCGATCCCTCTTACGCCATTCCCTGTGATGAAGGTGCATTAGAAAAAAAATACAGTATTGAACACGAATTTGCATTTAAAGGAGAAACGCAACGGTTTAAATATGCCTGCTACAAAGATATCCCTCTGAACTATATGGTGGTGGATCCCAACAGAAGTGTGGAATTGGATTTTGATGTGCAACGGATGACTTTCGGCTGGGTAAGCTACGAAAAAAGCGAACTTAAGGCAGGTGCTGCCGCCGAACGGATCACTTTAGATAACATTCATCTGCATCCGGGTGTTGAACGCGGCGTGGCAGGTCCCTACGACAATGTGGACTTTATCACTACAATCTCTCTGAAGAGCGACACTACCCACAACGGCGACCCCATTGACGATACCTTCCAATGGTTTTTGGAAACAGGCTACAATGCGCCCAAAACATCCCCTTTGGGCGGCTGTTTTATGTTTCCCGACCCCAACAAAGCCGTGAAAGTGGAAGTGATGGGGAAAGGGGAGTTTTGGCTGCCACGTTCTGCTGTGGACAGCACACGAAGCGGCAACCGCTATACATTTAAAATAGACCTGACCCCCTACACTTTGAAAGGGGATATGGAGTTTGGAGATGTAGTGAAAGTTACCTTTAAAATGCGCACCAACGACAATATGCCCACTGTGCTTACACCTGTTGGCAACATGACCACTACCACCTGGTTTGACCCGCCCATAGATGAGTGCGGTGAGTTTTCCTCCATGAAAGCATTCTCTGTGGTGGATTATGCAACGAAAGACTTAAGAGGGATTAATGGCGCACAAATTTCTTATTATTCAGAAAATATGATATTTGGGACAAGTGGAACGAGACCAAATGGACTAAATACCGCCTGGGTACCCGGACAAATACCTTTCTCTTCAACTACTATTTTTCCCAATGAATTTCGTCCCAATCAATATGTTACCCGTTTTGAAATAGAGTTTAACTGCCCATGGGAGATCTTGGGGATAACTTTTCAAGAAAATGTTATTAATAATATTAATAATATTAATAATATGATTACTACATCTCTGTTGCTTCCCTCACCCTATATTGCAGTAACCCACACAAATGAAAAAACTACTGTTGTAGCTACCAAAGAGTTGCAGGCGTGTGCTATTACCAGCTATCTTTTTATGTGGCACATTATTGGTGCCCCATACTGCGCTGATAACGACACCAGGGCTACAAGAAAAGTAACATATCTTTTCTATCCCTCATCAGAAAAGGATGATGTTATATGGAATGCTAGTACGTATACTGAAGTTTATGAAGGGAAAACAAAATATAACCCTTCTTTGCAAACCTTAAATGCAAACGCCGAAATGGTTGCAAATTCAACATCATGGAAATTCAGTTTGCATAACAAGGCTATTTCTTATAGAGTAGTCAATAGTGATTGGAATCATTTGTATTGGGCTACTGATATTGAGCTACCCTACAGTTGGTTATCGGTTACTGTTCCGCCAAATGTATCTCTTTCTTCGCTTTCACTTACTGATGGGACAGACACCTGGACTAATTTTGTGGAGTATGGCAGCGGCGGCGGAAAATACTGGGTAAAATTAGGCAGTTTAAACGTTCCTGATGCTACGCCCAGAAACTTCACACTTTCGTGCATGAGTAACAGTTGCGCACCTTTTGAGGCGCAATTAACATTCAGCCAAAGCAGGATTGATTATCCCACAAATCCCGAAGCGGGCTTCCTCTTCCCCAACCCTCCCTGCCCCAACAAGACTCATCTTACGCTCAAGGCAGCGCCCCCTCCAAGCATGGTGCAGGGCGTAACAAGGAGCCCGGCCGGTTATATTACTTTTTGCGAAGAGCACTCCTATTCAGCTACCTTTTTCAGCACCCAACCCAACAAACTTACAGATCCTGTATTAATAATGCAGCTTTGCAAGGGTTTGGAACTTCCATTGGGCACTGTTTCTGCCATACAAAATGGCGTGCCTCTGCAAGTTTGTGTTAACGACCCTAAACCCGATGCCGGCGAATGGCGTACTGTTACCGTAACTTTCCCAGCCGGAACTGTATTAGAGAAATATGGCTCACCCGGAGACACTATTCGTGTGGACTTTAAACTAAAACCCACCTGCAATTTTAAAAATGGTCATGTTGTTGAAACCCGTTACGAAGCCAAAACCCTTTGCGGCAATACCATTCATGAAGTAAAATACTCTAATCCGTTGCGTATTGCCGGAATTACGCTCAACACAGAATTTGAACTCAGAAATCCTGTCATTACGCTCAATCCGGCACTTGCCGGCATTGACATAACCGGCACCCCCGCTTCCATTAATATCGAGGTTCAGGTAGTATTGATAAGTGGTGCTAATTCCAATCACAACGATAATTTCTCTCTATCCCTTCCACCCAATATGGAAATCACCTCCGCTACTTACACAACCGATGATGGATCCGGTTCCTTAACATTTACTTTATGGGACGTAGATAATAATATCTATTCCTACAAGGCAAGAATACCTGATCTGGCATTTGTCGGCCCCCAATCTGCAGATTTCACCATTACGCTCACGCCGGTAAATCCGTATCTTTGGAGTTGCTATCCGGTATCTATCAGCATGATTACAGGGGTGCCCTACGAGTTAGAGTGTCCGCACGGCATTCCCTGCCTCATAGAGGTAGAAACCAGCAATAAAATTGAGGAAATATTTGCCGTGCTGAAGCACGATGTGAACTTCATTGCCGGAACCATCAATGCATCGGGTGTTTACCACACCTCCGGCAGCGAAATGGTTTCCTTCTCAGGAAAAATATCGGTTCCGGAGTTGGCAGATATAGAAGACTTAGTGATTGAAGTGTTCAGCGATGCAAGTGGCTCTATGGTGCCTGTTCCGGGTGTTTCTATTACGATTCCACACGTTACCACAGTCGCGGGCGTTACCCAATTCACAATCCCTACGTTTACCGGCGAGATTCCTGCAGCAGATATGTGCCGGTTGTGGTTAGTTATCAGAAGAACAGAGACACAAAACCAATATCTTTGCGACAGCGTGGCGATTCGAGTACCAACACCGGCCTATACGCTTGCAGAAAATGAATTTACTACCTGCAACGGAAAGGATTTGGTAATTGGCGATTATGCCATTACCGGATACGGTTATTCATGGTCGCCGGACAGCTACATTACTACTACCCCCAAAACTACCACACCGGTAACGGTGCATTTTCCACACACATTTACAGGAAATCAAGTGATGAGCCTGACCGTAAACCGCGGGGGCTGCACCGTAGGAACGGCTGCAACGGTAACGGTAAAAGAAACGCCTGCAATAAGTACGCTTACTGATGTATTGTGTGCCGGTAGTACTATCAATCACATGGATTATGTAGTCTCTGATGCCGGAAACATTGTTCGTTTCTACACTACAAACGATTGCAGCGGAACACCGTTGGCAGCAACCGGCGATATTTTAACAGCGGGGTATTACACCTATTATGCACAAGCCGAACTTGCCGGCTGCTTTTCTGATTGCGAGGAAATAATGCTAACGGTACTTCCGGCTACGGTAATTACCGCTCAACCTTCCGCAACCCCGCAACATGTTTGCGATGGTACGGCAACTTTTCCAACATTGAGCGTAACCGCTACCGGAGACGGACTGAGTTACGAGTGGTTTAGAAATACAACTGCAACAACCACAGGCGGCACTTCTGTGGGTACAGGCGCAAGTCATACGCCTTCAACCACCGGTTTAACAATTGGCACGCCATACTATTACTATGTAGTAGTAACAGGCACTTGCGGCGTAGTAACAAGCAGTGTGTCGGGGGCACACACGGTAAATAATGCAACTATTACCCAACCCAACCCTGCAAACGATGCTATCTGTTCAGGACACACCAAAACATTTACTTTGGGAGCGGCAAGCGGCGGAACGGGAAACATTACATACCTGTGGCAGCAAAGCAGCGATGGCGGAACTAACTGGAGCCCCGCAGATGGGACGAACAGTGGGCAAAACTATACTACTCCTGCACTCACCACTCCGTTCTCTTACAGAAGGGTAGCCACAGGGGCAGTTTGCGGCACACACACAACGGCAGCGGCTGCAATAACCATTATTCCTGTTACTGCCATTTCCGTTCAACCTTCCACCGACCCACAACAGGTTTGTACCGGCACGGCAACTTTCCCAACGTTGAGCGTAACAGCTACCGGAGCAGGATTGAGTTACGAGTGGTTTAGAAATACAACTGCAACAACAGCAGGCGGTACTTCTGTGGGTATAGGCGCAAGTCATACACCTTCAACCGCCGGTTTAACAATTGGCACGCCTTACTATTATTATGTAGTAGTAACGGGCACTTGCGGTGTTGTAACAAGCGGGGTGTCGGGAGCACATACGGTAACTGCCAAAACAGTACCCACGTTCTCTTTCCCGGACAACATAACCTATTGTTTTGGTGATACACCGGTAACCTTGCCCCTAATTTCAAATAACGGCATTGCAGGAACGTGGAATGTAAGTCCTATAGATATGACTACAGCCGGCACTACATCCTACACCTTTACACCGGATCCGGGAGAGTGTGCGGAGAGCAAAACAATACACGTAACCGTATTCGTACGCGCTACGGCTACCGATATTCTTGTAGCGGATGAAGAGATTTGTTATGCCGAACCGGTAACCTTGCACGCAAAATCTGGAAAAGGAGGGTTTGTACCTACTTTCCGCTGGTACAGTTCGCAAACATCTAACACCATACTGCATACAGGTCCCAGTTTTCCTGCAGGAACGTTTACAGTCAGCACCTCATTCTATGTAAGCGGTTCTGATGCACTCCATTGCGAAAACATTGAAGGCGACAGAAGGGAAGTGAAAATCAATGTAATTATTTGTAAATTAATAGATTGTGGAGATGTTTTGACCAATAAAGTAGCTGAAGAAGATGAGTACCTTGCTAAAAAATACACGCACTTCGGCAACGGCTGGGATGCCGATATTATTTGGCACGAAACTTTAGATCACATTGAATATATCGTTAACGGCGAACTGCTGCCCATGCCCACTCTCGATGGTTTCGAGTTCCCGCTGGGTCTTTCCACTGTGAAAATCAAGGCTTATTACATGGATATTGAAGATGAGTGCGAATTTACCGTGTTTGTTGAGCGTGTTTGTCCGCCCACCATTTCCGATGATGAAGGCAATGAGTATAAAGTAACCAAATTAGCCGGTTTATGCTGGACAGATAATTTGAAGGCTACAAAATATGCGATAAACTTGGGTGAAGGTGCTATTCCTTTTGCACAGCCCTACCACAGTACACTATACCCTAACGCCGGCAACTATAATTTCGATACTTTCGGATTATTATACGACTGGCACTCGGCATTGGGAGAGACTGCAGGCGACACACCGGCACAAGGCATTTGCCCTGAATTTTGGCACATACCGTCGGTAGAAGAGTGGAACCGTTTGAATGCTTACCCTGCGGAAGACCTGAAGAGTAAGCAGTTCTGGTTTATATCGGGCAATGACAAATATGGCTTTGACTCTCGCCCTGCAGGCTTATATAATGGTGCTATCGGCAGATACGAAAATCTCTACGGTTTCACAGGCTGGTGGTCGAGCAGCGAACCGGGCACGTTGTCGTCCTCAGCGCACTACTTTTCTTTCAGCTACTATTGCAGTCACATTTTGAAAGAAGTAATGCAAAAAGGCAATGGACTAAGCGTAAGATGTGTGATGGATTGGGAGGATTAACATATTAATTTTTTTTAGATATTTGCAGCCCGTTTTTGTAAAATCAAAAAAAATATTTAATATGAAAAAAGTAATTCTATCTGCTTGTTTATTAGCGTTTTTATCCGTTCTTTCTGCGCAAAACCGGAATGAGGTTTTGTTTTCCGTTGGCGAAGATAAGGTAACAGCCTCCGAATTTATTAGCACTTTCACAAAAAATAATTCACTCTCAAGTGCTACCGAAAGTGAGTTAAGAGACTATTTAGACCTGTTTATCAATTTTAAATTGAAAGTTAGAGACGGGTTAGACACAAAAATCGATACCTTACCCCCTTTTAAAAGAGAGTTGGCTTCCTATAAATCGCAATCCGCACAATCTTATTTGGTGGACAAGGAAGTAACGGATAAGTTGCTGCTCGAGGCGATGGAACGGAGTAAAGAGATGGTTCGCGCCTCCCATATCTTGCTGATGTGTGAGCCCGATGCTTCCCCAAAAGATAGTTTGGCAGTGTTTAACAAAATAATAGATATCCGGAAAAGGATAATGGCAAAAGAACTCTCTTTCCCCGAAGCAGCCGTATTGTACTCCGAAGACCCGTCTGCCCGCGACGAAGTAGGAATGAGAGGGATGAAACAATTTGGAAACAAGGGAGATTTGGGATATTTCCTTGCCTTTGATTTAATCTATCCTTTTGAAAGTGCTGCGTATAAAACACCTGTAGGCACCATTTCAATGCCGATACGCTCAAGATTTGGGTATCATATTATTTGGGTGCAAGACAAACACCCTGTGGTTTCAAAGATTGATATTGGTCAAATCCTGTTGATAGACAGTGCTGCGCAATTTGGAAGAATAAGCCCGGCAGTTAAGGATAAATTAGTGCTTATTGAAAATGCAATCAAAGAAGGTGCAGATTTTGAAGAACTTGCCGCACAATATACCGAAGATCCCTCATCAAAGAAAAATAACGGCAAAGTAGATCCTATTTCGCCCAATCGCAGACCGGGAGATTTTGTGAAAGTTTGTCTCTCTCTTGAAAATGACCAAATATCAGAGCCCTTTTCTTCTGTAGTAGGTTGGCATATTGTGAAACTTCATAATCTGGAAATGCCGGAATTTAAACCCGAAGACCAAAAATATGCGCTCACAACGAAAATTCAAAGGGATTCACGCTCAAATCTCGGTGTGGAATCATTTATCGAGAAATTGAAAAAAGAGTACCGATTCTCTGATAAAGGTAAAGATGCGATGTTCAAACTCTTACTCAAAAATTTAAGCGATAAAAAAACGCTACCCACCGAAACAGAACTGTTGGCTTTGCCGGGGATTAGTAAACTGAAACCTCTGGCAACTTACGCTAACCAAACCATTACTCCTCAAGATTTTATTAAATATCTTGGACGTTTTTTTGATGTTGATCTCAAACAACCTGTAAACTCTTTCTTAGACTTGCATTACCAGAATTTCATTAAAGAATGCATCATTACTTACGAGTTTGATAATTTAGAGAATAAATATCCTGAATTTAAAGAACTTATGAATGAATACAAGTATGGAATGATACTTTTTGAAATGAATAATGAAAGGGTGTGGAGCGAGGCATTAAAAGATACCTTAGGGTTGGAAAATTATTATGAGGAGATGAAATTCAACTATTTAGATGATAAAGGAGTTCCTAAACCTCTCGCCGAAGTGAGATCTATTGTGCTGACCGATTTTCAAAATAAATTGGAAAACGACTGGTTAAATCTGTTGCGGAAAAAATATCCGGTGTGGATTAACGAAGAGTTATTTAATACATTATTAAAAAAGTAAGTGAGAAAAACTCTCTCATTCTTAGTCATTTTACTGCTGCTTATTTCCGGTTGCAAACAGCCTGAAAACCCTGTTGTTGCAGAAGCGTTTCACAGGAAACTGTATATGTCGGAAGTGATGGCTAATGTGCCATTTTCTGCTTCCAAAGAGGATTCTCTGCTTTTTATGGAACAGTATGTAAACAACTGGGTAGTACGCCAAACCCTACTTGCCCACGCCAAAAAGGGATTACGGCAATCGGAACAGAATTTTGCAGCCCAAATAAAACAGTTTGAAGAACAACTGCTCATCAATGCGTTTCTAAAAAAAGCGAGCAGTGATTCTACTTTATTTGAAGTGCCTAAAACGGAACTGCTTGATTTTATAAGTGAAACAAAAACCGACAACGCGCCTGTGTATATCGATATGGTGCGGTTAAACTACATCAAAATCTCCAACCCCTCAAAGATATATAAACAAGTAAAAGACCTCTTTTTTGATGAGAAAAACAGAATAAAAGCGATGCAGCAGTTGGAACAGCTTTGCGCCGACTCGATTGAGTACTTTTTAGATGGCGGTCAGTGGTTTTATACCGAATTTATTGAGAAAGAGTTACCCTTTTCATTTTCCTATTTTGAGTTTGAAAACAAGAAAGACAAATTGGATATCCCCTTAGACGATTACCACTATCTCATTCATATTTTGGACCGAAAACAGCAGCTACAGCCCAAAACTACCGTAATGGACCGAAAAGTTGCGCACACTTTGTTGCAGCAACAAAAACGCAATCAATATATTGTGAATTATAAGGATTCTTTGGTTAAAAAAGCGCAAAACGATAAAAGGGCGGTAAGGTATCCGATAGTGTTTTAGGATGTAGAGACGCGGCGCGCCACGTCTCTACTTAAATACCCTCGCCTTTCCCTTCCCAATAACCTCCGCCAGTTCCTCAAAAGAGGCAGATTTTATTTTTGAGACACTTTTAAAATGCTTGAGCAGTTTTTCTTTGGTTGCGAGTCCAATTCCTTTTATATCATCTAATTGTGAATGGATGCTCTTTTTGGCGCGGCGCTTGCGGTGGTGCGTAATGGCAAAACGATGCACCTCATCGCGAATGCGTTGCAAAAGTTTTTGTGTTTCCGATTTTTTGTCAATAAACAACGGTTGCGATTCTCCCGCGCGGTAAATATCTTCCAAACGCTCGGCAATGCCAATCAAAGTTACTTTTTCCTGAATCTTCAGTTCGGTTAATGCCTGCCGCGCAGAAGTAAGTTGCCCCTTGCCGCCGTCAATGATAATTAAATCGGGTAGGGGTTTCTTTTCTTCTATTAAACGAACATAACGCCGTTTCACTACTTCATACATAGAAGCAAAATCATCGGGACCGGTAACGGTTTTAACGATAAACCGGCGATACTCTTTTTTATTGGGTTTTCCGTTTACAAACTGCACCATAGCTGCCACCGGTTCATCGCCCTGTGTGTTGGAATTATCAAAACACTCTATTGTTTTCGGGAGGCGTACCATTCCCAAATCTTTTTGAAGTGCTTGCAAAATTCTGTTTTGATGTCGCTCAGGGTCTGCCAATTCTATTCGTTTTTGTTTCTCTAACAGGGCAATTTTGGCATTTTTTAGCGAGAGTTCCAGCAGTTTTTTCTTGTCTCCCCGAATGGGTACGGTAAATTTTGTCTGCGCTCGGTCTAATGCAATCCGAAACGGAACAATCACTTCTCCCGAAAGCGTTCCAAACCGTTTCTCAATTTCTGCCATCGCCATCAACAGCAAATCTTCCTCATTGGTTTCCAAGCGGTTTTGAATTTCAAATGTAAACGTTTGAACAATAGCGCCTTCCACAATTTTCATAAAATTAACGAAAGCGGTATGGTCGTTTTCAACCATCGAAAAAACTTCGCAATTGGAGATTTCGGGATTTACCACCACAGATTTGCCCCGATAGGATTCCAACAGTTCAATTTTCTCTTTAATGAGCTGTGCTTTTTCAAATTCCCATTGTTCGGCATACTTCATCATTTCTCCTTTCAGTTGCTGCAACACTTCACTGTGGTTGCCCTTAATTATCTTAATCACTTTAAGGATATTTTCCTGATATTCTTGGGGAGATATTTTACCTGCACAGGGTGCCGCACATTTTTTTATGTGGAACTGCAAACAGGGTCGCTCCGTTTTTTGCAACATTTTACAAGTGCGAATGGGAAACAGGGTGTGCAGCGTTTCTATCAAGGTGTGCATAAAACGCAAGGAAGAATAGGGACCAAACAACTCCTCTTTTTTCGGATTTGGATTTCGCGTATAGTATAATCTGGGAAAATCACCTGTGCCGACAGCCAACCACGGGTAGGTTTTATCATCTTTCATCATGGCATTATAGCGGGGACGAATCTGTTTTATCATACTGTTTTCCAGCAGCAACGCCTCCCATTCCGTATCTACCACCGTAAATTCAATATCTTTAATCTTGGAAACCAATACATTAAGTTTGGGGTCTTGATGTATTTTATTAAAATAGGAAGAGACTCTTTTTTTGAGCGATTTTGCCTTACCTATATATATAATGGTACCCTTTTCGTCCAAAAACTTGTACACCCCGGGCTTTTCGGGAAGAGATTTCAGGGGAACGGGGGAGGAGTGGGGCATTGAATTATTTTACAATGGGCAATTGTTTTGTTATTATTTTGTCATCACTTGATAATAATCTTACCGAATAAATTCCGGTTGAAACTTGAAGCGGAATAATCGTTTGTGAATTTGTGCCGGGTTTCTGATAAACCAATCTCCCGTACATATCATAAACCTCAATCGTCTTAATGAGTATATTTTTTTCGTTTTGAATGAAAATATAATTCAAATAGCTGTAAATATTTATGTTATCAAAGTTGTTTTCATTTATATTAACGGGTAAAATACCTGTTCCATTCAGTTCAACTGTAATATCTTCTACCTCTGAGCATCTAAAAGTAATGGTTGCCGAATATTCTTTCTCTTCCGCTGGAGAAAAAGTTACATTGAGTTTTCCCCCTGTTGTGGGGTACCAAAATGATTGAGTAATTTCAAACGATGAAGTATCCGAACCTCCTTTTATAAAAGAGATATCTTCTGTTATATTGGTTCCGCTAACGTAGAGAGGCAGTGAAGCAGATTTGTCAATAGTAATTTTACCAAAGTTCAACAATAAGGGAGTTATCGTTAAAGTGGGTACCGGGCGGATACGGTAATTTGATACTGCTGTTTTTGTTCTTTTAAGAGTTAAAGCATTATCTTCATAAGAGGGATCCCCGATGGTTACGCCATCGATAATGATTTTCGGGGAAGAAAAGTAGGGTATGGCTACGTGATCTTGGCCATCATCGAAATAGATTCCCTTTTCATAAGTCATTAAACTACAATAGTAATTTACATCTATTTTTCCTCTCCATCCAGAAGAGAAGTCAAATAAACCCGGACCGGGTTGAACTTTTTGCGCCCGATGGTGGTGTGCGCCCATATTGTGCCCTATTTCATGAATGGCAGTATATGTCCAACTTGTTTGCTGAACTCTTGATAGTGCTACGGCGTAATAGTCGGGGTCAAACCCATTCTCGTCTTTCAGCAGCCACGCCACCCCTCCGGTAAAGTCCACAGCCGGAATAAACAGGATTTCATCGGCATAATATTCATCCCGCAAATCGTGAACTTCATCCATAATGCCATCCCAGGGATCCGTAATACTGTATAAATCATCAACAGTATTTGTTTCAACATAATCTGTTTTATGAATATAGGCAATTTCAAAAGTGATTCCTGTTTCAGAATTACCTGCTGATAAATTTGCTCTTTGAAGTGCCTGGTCAATCACGTCAAAAATATCTGTAACCCCTCCAAACCCTAAAGCCCACTGCTCGGCAGCAGGCGTATAAACCACAAGAATGTCAATAACTATAGGGTCGTCAATACCTTTGCTGTGCTTTCCAAATTTATGTTTTGGAGTTTTGTTAACCGAAGAATTGACAAACAATTCTGTCCCTATTAATGCGTTTTTATCTAATAAAGACTTTTTAACCTGAGAGATATAGGCTTGTCCATCTTTTACCGAAGCAAAAAAATACTCGTCATTAGCGGGTAATTCAGCTGAAATAGATATAGTATTATTTGAAACGGTAATAAAGCAATAAGCAAACTGTGTTCCTGCAATTTTTGAGGTAATACTGATTCTGCCCATATAATTGACTGCCACTTTCTGTATCACTGATTTATACTGTTTGTCGTTAAAAAAACTGAGTAGTAATGTGTCTCCCAGATTATTAGAAGTAATGTTGAGCAGTTGTTTGTTGTAATCAAACAGCCTGATTCTATCCGCTTCCGGGAACATTTTTTTTACCTCAATATTCTCAATCTCTTGTTGTTGAGTGTCTTTGATTTTTTTTTCATTAATATCAATTACTTGTTGTGCTTTCAAAGTGGTTGTAATTAATAATAAGGATAAAAAAAAGAGGATGGTTTGGGAAAATTTTAACGTGAACGATTTCATAGTAACATAATTAAAAAAAATATTGGCGAAAATAGAAAAACAATTAACATATATACAAAGAAACTACTATTTTTGCCCCTCAAAATTAATAACCCAATTCAAGTATGGCAAAGCAATTATTATTAGGCGATGAGGCTATCGCACAGGCGGCATTAGACGCAGGCATTTCAGGAGTTTACGCATACCCCGGAACCCCATCTACCGAAATTACGGAATATATTCAGGCATCTAAACAAGCGGCAGCCGGCAACGTGCACCGCTGCTGGTCGGCAAACGAAAAAACGGCGATGGAAGCCGCCATCGGTATGTCTTACGCCGGAAAACGGGCTTTGGTTTGTATGAAACACGTGGGTTTGAATGTGGCTGCCGACCCCTTTATGAACTCTGCCATTACCGGCGCAAACGGCGGTTTGGTGTATCTCATTGCCGACGACCCCTCTATGCACTCCTCGCAGGATGAGCAGGACTCGCGCTACTTTGCCAAATTTGCTTTCGTGCCTGTTTTTGAGCCCTCCAACCAGCAGGAAGCCTACGATATGACCTACGAAGCGTTTGATTTTTCGGAAAAATACCGTATTCCCGTAATGGTGCGCATTACTACGCGCCTCGCACACTCCCGCGCCGGCGTTGAAACCAAACCCGCCCGCAAACAAAACGATATTAAACTTTGTGATAACAAAAAACAGTTCATTCTGCTGCCCGGAAATGCCCGCGTGTTCTACAAAGAACTCCTCGCCAAACAACCCAAATTGGAGGCAGAAGCCGTAAACTCTAAATATAATATGTATATTGATGGCGAGGATAAATCGCTGGGAATTATTACCTCCGGAATAGCCTATAACTACCTGATGGAAAACTATGTGGGTAATAAATGCCCCTATCCTGTGTTGAAAATATCTCAGTATCCCATTCCTACAGAATTAGTGCAAAAACTTGTCAATGAGTGTAAAACAGTTTTGGTTGCCGAGGAGGGTTATCCGCTTATTGAAGAGCAACTGCGCGGATTACTAAACAAAACCGGAAACATAAAAGGACGTTTAGACGGTACTTTGCCTCGCGAGGGCGAGTTAAATCCCAATTTGATGGCGGTGGCGCTCGGTTTGCCCGACACCTTCGGCTCTCCGGTGCCGGAAATCGTAACACCGCGCCCCCCGAAACTCTGTGTGGGCTGCCCTCACATTGATACCTACAAGGCACTCAACGAAGCGATGGCAGAACACGGACCCGGAAAAGTGTTTGCCGACATTGGCTGCTACACGCTGGGAGCCTTGCCACCCTACAACGCCATCTACTCAACGGTGGATATGGGTGCAGGCATCACTATGGCAAAAGGTGCTTCCGATGCCGGTTTGCGTCCCGTGGTGGGCATTGTGGGAGACTCCACTTTTACCCACAGCGGAATTACGTCGCTGTTGGATTGTGTTATCGAAAAAACACCGGTAACCATCCTAATATTAGACAATTTTACGACCGGAATGACGGGTGGGCAAGACTCTCACGCTTTCGGTAGAATTGCCCAAATTTGCGAAGGGCTGGGCGTAGAAAAAGAACATATTCGCGTTATTAAACCATTGCCCAACCAGCACGAAACCAACGTGAAAGTGATGAAAGAGGAGTTGGCTTACGAGGGTTTATCCGTAATAATTCCCACCCGTGAGTGTGTGGTTACGATGCAAAAAAAGAATAAGAAATAACCAAGATGCTGAACCTTTGTATGATTGCCGCGGTTGGCAAAAACTTTGAACTTGGCAAAAACAACCAACTACTCTGCCACCTTCCCGCCGATTTAAAGCGTTTTAAGTCAATTACCTCCGGCTATCCGGTAATTATGGGCGATAAAACGTGGGAATCTCTACCCTTAAAGCCGTTGCCTAACCGAAGAAATATCGTTATTACCCTTAATAATAATGCTGATTATGCACAGTGTGAAATAGTTCACACTATTGACGATGCGGTTTCCCTTGTTGAAAATGAAGAGAAAGCCTTTATCATTGGCGGTGCCACCATCTATAAGCTGTTTATCAACAAAATAGATACCCTCTATTTAACCCGAATAGCTGCCGCTTTTGAGGATGCCGATGTCTTTTTCCCCGAAGTGGATTTCAACAAATGGAAACTGATTGCCGAAGAATCTTACCAAAAAGACGAAAAAAATTCGTATGGAATGACGTTTCAAGTTTATATAAAATTATGAATACTACCGATACATTAGAAATGAAAAGAAAAAATGGATTTAGGGTTTTCTTAGGATTCGGTAAAACACCGGAGGTGTTTAATGTGGATAACCCCGTGCAAGCCGGAGGCGCAGCTCGGGGTAGAAAATGGCACACAGCACCCCGCAACCCCGCAGGGGTTGAACACTTTTCGTACCACAGTTGTGCTCCTACGGAGCACAGAGATAGAGCGTTACATCGTCATACCCCGCGCTGCGCTCCGCTTGCACGGGGTTATCACTGGTTTGCCTCCTACGGAGGCAGTTGGCGTCTCTTACTTCCCTCTACAGTAGCCTTAGGCTACTGCTTAGATAGGTATGCGCTCTCCGAGCGCCCGAACTATTGAACTATTGAACTATTAAACTATTGAACTATTGAACTATTAAACTATTAAACTTTAAATCACAATATTATGTCCGAAATTAAACCCTCCGAAATTACCGCTATATTGCGGGAGCAGTTATCCAATTTTAATTCCAAAGTTGAGATGGAAGAGACCGGCACCATCCTAATAGTAGGTGACGGAATTGCCCGCGTGTACGGACTGCACAACGCGCTGTCGGGCGAGTTGGTTGTTTTTGAGAAACCCGAAGGAAATATTATGGGTATTGTGCTCAATTTGGAAGAAGACAACGTGGGTGTGGTGCTGCTTGGGGATTCTAAAACGTTGAACGAAGGCGATATATGCAAACGCACCGGCAGAATTGTCTCCATCAGGGTAGGGGAGGGGCTGCTGGGGCGCGTTATCAATGCGGTGGGAGAGCCCATTGACGGCAAGGGAGAAGTAAAAGGTACGCTCTACGAAATGCCCATCGAAAGAAAAGCCCCCGGGGTAATCTTCCGCCAACCCGTGAAAGAACCCTTACAAACCGGTATCAAAGCCATTGACGCGATGATTCCCATTGGGCGCGGACAACGCGAGTTGATTATCGGAGACCGCCAAACCGGAAAAACCGCCATCGCCATCGATACGATTATCAATCAAAAAGAGTTTTACGATAAAGGCGAGCCCGTGTATTGTATATATGTAGCTGTTGGACAAAAAGGCTCATCGGTGGCGAACACCGTAAAGATTCTTACCGAAAAGGGCGCGATGCCCTACACGGTGGTAGTTACCGCCACTGCCTCCGAAACGGCGGCTATGCAGTTTTATGCCCCCTTCGCAGGTGCTGCCATCGGAGAGTTTTTCCGCGACACAGGAAGACCCGCGTTGATTATCTATGACGACTTGTCGAAGCAGGCGGTAGCCTATCGCGAGGTGTCGTTGCTGTTGCGCCGCCCACCTGGCAGAGAAGCCTACCCGGGAGATGTGTTTTACCTCCACTCTCGTTTGTTGGAACGTGCCGCCAAAATTATCGAATCTGATGAGATTGCCGCCACGATGAACGACCTCCCCGAAAGTATAAAACACTTGGTTAAAGGCGGGGGCTCGCTAACTGCGCTGCCCATCATTGAAACGCAAGCCGGGGACGTATCCGCCTATATTCCCACTAACGTAATCTCTATCACTGACGGACAGATATTTTTGGAAACCTCGCTCTTTAACTCAGGGGTAAGACCTGCTATAAATGTGGGGATTTCGGTGTCGCGCGTGGGAGGTAATGCTCAGGTTAAAGCGATGAAAAAAGTAGCCGGAACCCTGAAATTAGACCAGGCGCAGTACAGAGAACTGGAGGCTTTTGCCAAATTTGGCTCCGACTTAGACCAAGCCACAAAAAACGTGTTGGAAAAAGGGAAAAGAAATGTAGAGATATTGAAGCAACCCCAATATACCCCTCTCACGGTGGCAGAGCAGATTGCCATCCTGTTTTGCGGCGTAAATGCCCTCTTGTTAAAAATACCGGTAAACCGCATAAAAGATTTTGAAACCGATTATCTTCACACCTTGCACGACAACTACCCCGAAATATTGCAAACATTAAGCAAGGGGGTAATTGATGCCGAAATTATGCAACAATTGGAGCGTGTTTGCAAAGAGGTGGTGGTAAAGTTCGAGAAATAGAGACGTGGCGTGCCGCGTCTCTGGCGTGCCGCATTTATGACAAATAATTCAAATAATTTTGAGGAGATACTACATTCGTCTCTTTAGGATTGTAGGCTTTTAGAAAATTTTCGTGAAAGGTAACTTTGCGTTTCTCGCTCCATTTAATCTCAAAAGCGTAAAAAATCCCGTCGCTCTCTTCTATCAAATCAATTTCCTGTTGTTGTTGGGTGCGCCAAAAATATGAATTAACAAACCGAA
>Ga0209737_10000356_pt1 | contig 39959 bp, 29 predicted proteins | sample TergutCu122P3_FD_187284 | JGI IMG/M metagenome (GOLD analysis project Ga0209737, IMG submission 187284) | Cubitermes ugandensis P3 segment gut microbial communities from Kakamega Forest, Kenya - Cu122 P3 (SPAdes) (version 2) | ecosystem: Host-associated > Arthropoda: Insects > Digestive system...
CCAGGAAGCAAGGAGGCGTGGAAGGGAGCGTACTTCGTACGTGACCGACCACAACGACGCCGCTGACGACGAAGATGCACATTTCGGCGAGCGCGATACGCGGCTACCCCCAAAAGCGGGGCTCATACGCCGCCCCGCAACGCCCGCTTTGGAAGCGTATCAAACAACGTTTGCAATCCGTTCCAAACGTGTTTGCAATCCGTTCCATGCCAACACTACTGCTAATCAATATCTGTATTCACCAACCAACGGCCATTGCGCTTTGCACCCTCACGTTCGAGAAGTTTTTTCTCTTTAAGATCGGCTATGATTTCTTGAACTGTTCTTCTGGAGCTACCGACAACTTTCGCTACCTCAACTTGTGTGGCTTGCGGATGATCCATAAAGTATTCCAATATTCTTTTTTCGGTTAAATCACAATTTAAAGCACAGTCACTGGGCTTTGGTTGAGCCTTAATTGCGCTTTGATTGCGCTTTGATTGCGCTTTGATTGCGCTTTGATTGCGCTTTGATTGCGCTTTGATTGCGCTTTGATTGCGCTTTGATTGCGCTTTGATTGCGCTTTCAGAACTATAGTTATCGTCTATTGGCACAATAATTCTGAATATATCGCCATCAATCAGCTGTGGGTCTCTTCCAGAATAGCATTGGGCATATTTATACAAATTTCTCACACCAGAGCCGAGTTCATCTGCGTAACCGATGTTGCGAAAGAACGCCGCAATGGTTGGATTCTTGGGGGTTGGTTCAAAATTATCTGGAGTTATGATACCTCCTGTCAATGCTCGATTTGCATTTTCAGTGAACATTCTATCATGCTCAATAACGAATTTTGCAAAATATGCCGCAGTAAACTCGCGATGCATCAGCGTATTAACCAGCATTTCTCTGGCAATTGCACCGCTAAGACTGATGCGGGCATCCCTTTCCAAATAAAATTTATCCAAAAGGTGCTTTGATGCAAACGACATAAGCCGTTCATAACTTTCAATGAGATTGGTCTGCACGAGCAATCTGTCATCATAGCGATCCAGGTTGACTTTGCGAACAATCGCATCGGTTCGATAACTTGGACAAACATTTAGCATGACATCATCACGCCCAAGCAGCATTACCGCCGCAAGATTGAATCCTCGCTCGCCAGTCACCTTGTCTTCTCCATATAGGCCAGCACTTTTAAGCAACTGAGAATCAGACAGCTCTGTCCAAGGGTGAACGCCGTTATAACGGTTTGCAGCCATAACTCTGATACGCGGCAGCAGATCCATCCGCAGATCAGCCTCCGTAACATAGGGATATATCTTCTTTTCGGTGAAGATGCTCTGTTTGCGAACATACATTTGCGCAATCTGCCCTGTAGCCGTCACTTTCACATCAGAATCATTCACGCGATCATATATGATTTTTTTATAACTATGAACCTCTGAGGAAGGCGGGACATGGATACGAATGAGCGTTTTCTCCTCATATTTCAAAATTTCAGGCGAAAGATAAATGGTTGGTAAAAACACATCAGGATTGCTGACAACAGAAATGAAGTTTTTGACCAACATTGGTGCGGATTTGCATGGCACGCCACAAACAATGCCACTATCGTCAACGCCAAGATAAATGTCTCCACCAAAACGATTCAGAAACGCACAAACCGTCTGATATACATCGTGCTCTATGCTGCCACCACACCGCTTAAACTCTACCGCAACCGTTTCACCGATAGAGAGTATCATTCTAAGTTTTTCCACACTTACCATTATCTGTCTCCTCACCCTGCAACGCCTTGACTCGGCCAATCTAAGCCATGTTGTGTGGCTATTGTTATTATAAAAGAAAATGCTCGCCATAGTTCATTGGTGTAGAGAAAACACTTCAATGAATTCACTTCAGTTTCAATATCTGTAACATACCCGTGTGCGATTTTGTGTCTTGATTTGTTTGATGTTGCGTCAGGATTTGCCTTGTCAAAGTTTTCTGAAAGAGCCTTGCAAATACATTCGCTAACATTTGATAGAACAAGACGATCAAGAACGTTCAGATGGTTTTTTATTATTTCGACAATTCTCTCTAAATTCTTCTCTGGTTTCCACTTTGGTTCTCCCAACGCAGTTAGTGCGAAGTCATGAATAACTCCTTCCATGTGGAGAGTCAAAACCGTTACAGACAAATTATACAAACTTTGTGTATGAGCAATCAGGACTTGATCGTATACTACTTTCCTAGAGTGGAAAAATGGCAATGTCTCCCATGATTCTACAATTTTTATCAATTCTGAACATTCATCCTGTCGAAAATATTCAACAATAATTCTATCAACTTCTTCTTTTTTTAACTCATTCGTTCGTTCTGAAATATCAGAAAGCATTTCTTCTGGAAGCGCATTCAAGTAAAACCATCCATATTTCGACAGATCATCGTGGTGACTTTTACTTGTCAGAAACTTTTCAATTGCTTTAATGAACTTTTCAGTTGTCTTTATATTTCGATTTCGAATATTTCTATTTGCGATATAGAATTTTTCGAATGGATCTAGCCGTTCTATATCATAGTATTCGTGTTTTAAGTCATTGTCAGTTTTAACAATTATATTAATAATGGCAACTAGTTCCTCATCTGATGCGTTAATAAATTCTTGTTCGCATAAGGGATTCGAAGTCGATTCAATCTCAAAATTCTTATTTGAATACATCAAATAGGCGACGCGAGCAAATGCATTCCTAAAGTTGTTGCTTTCCTCGTAAAAATTGAAATATTTATTAAATCTATCACAGTTGAAAAACACATTGATTTCACAAGTAATCCCAGAAATTTTCATTGGTCTTACTTCTCTCGCTCGCTCTAGAAGAATCTCAGTAACATCCTTGGAATTTGAATTGTTCATTTTTGTTCTCAATTTGAAATGTATTAAAATGCTGAATAATGGCCACTTCAAGGGTAGACTCTTTGCCTGACATGTCTTCTGGTACACCGAGAAACTCAAGCACGTAGGGATCTTTGATGAAATCCAAAGCAGACGCTCTCTCCAAAACACAGGAAGGGTCTATGCCTGACGATAGCAAACGGCGGTAATACCCACTCCGAATATTGCGTTCCAGCTGGCGAACCGTCCAGTTCAGGCATCCCGCTTCCTTCAGGTAATAATCCCGCTCTCGCTGATCCTCAATGCGCATAATTTGGCGTATGTGTGACCAGCTAAGATTCGCTACACACTGTGTAGCGAATTCACCTTCGCAAGGAAAACGCAGGAAAAACTGGCGCATATTCTTGAGATTCGCCTCCGAAAACCCTCGTCCGAAACGCTCACCAAGATATCGCGATAAGTCCACAATGAGTTTTTGGCCATATTCCGCTTTCGCGGCACCGTTCTGTTCCTCCTCCACGATGCGCCGACCAATTCGCCAATACGTATGCACCAGAATCGTGTTAACTGTTTGATACGAAGCTCGCCGGCCAGCATCCAATATCTCAGCGACGTCTGTAAACAGTCGATTATCTCGTTCGGCACTATGCACATCCATCATTGTCATCGCTCTGCCTCCGTATACGCATTTGCTTTGAACACGCCCGCGACTTATCGCCATCACTATCTGCGTGGTTCACAAGGGCAACCACAAAACCCTCATCACACGAGGGCAACCGCAAGGGTTGCCCCTACAAATCCAACCCCAGCAACTCACACGAGGGCAACCGCAAGGGGCCCATACACATGCTTCTTCCCCCCCTTCACCACCCACACCGTCTCCAAATTTAGCGATATCACTGATCTCTTAATGGGCATCCGACACCATGTAGCAAAACGTTTATTTATATATATCACCGCGTGAACCGATAGCGACAACGTCAATTGTTGTATCATCGACATATTCGAACAATACGCGAAATCCGCCCACTGCCAACCTATATCCATCTCGCCCTTTAAGCTTCTTGGTACCCTTTGGGATTTTGTCAATGGCGTCCATAATGCGAATTCGAATCGCCTGGGTTTGGTTGTCGAGATACTTTTCAGCAGCCCTACTGTACCGTATTCTATATGCCATATTTTGCCCTCAAGTCTTCCGCAGTAACTCTGTAACCGTCGTCTTCCGCCTTCGCCGCATCGTACATGGCAACATCATCATCACATTCTTCCGCCAAAAACTTTGCAAACCTAAGCACTGTTACTTGCGAAGCTTCATCAAGCTTACTCATCACTTCCAGTGTTTGTATCGCAATTGTACTCATCATTGTCCTCACTGTGTTCGTTGTATCCGATTAACAAAAAATGCGACCAGCCCAGGGACACGGCAACGCCGTGTCCCTACAGATCTCCCAACCCCAGCCCCCCTTTAGCCCCACACTGTCCTTAAACTTACCATTATCACTGACAGCAGCAAACCCCAAATATACCTCGGCTTGCTATGTTCTCACACCCAAGAGAGGTGGCGCAAAGCGTCGGAGGATGCCCGTCGCCACCTCTCCTTCCAGTGAAGTTTGCAGGGGACGACAATTTTTGCCAATCATGATGCATTTTGCCCTCTACCCACAAGCAATGCGCAGCATTGCAGGGGGTGTGGGGGAGCAATGCTCCCCCGCGAAAAAACCGAAAGCGGGCGTTGCGGGGCGGCGTTTGAGCCCCGCAGAGGGGGTAGACGCGTATGGGCGCAAATGCGCCCATAGCGGCGTAGGGGGAAACTTCCCCCTCCTCAAGAGTGGAGTTTGGTGATAGTAACAAACGCTCGATTTTCGATGCGCATGACATAAGAGAGTATGCATGAAGTTCAAAGATATTATCGTGATGTTCACCCCCGATGGCCTGTCCCTGGACGTTCAGGAGACAAACGGCAAGGCCTATTTTAGCGACGCCTTGTGGACAGGCTTTCGTGCGGATCCCGATAAAGCCCTGTTTTACTTCGGCTTTGAAAATGGCGCCCCCGACATGTCGGTTTCTCTCGCGTTTTTGCATGGATTTTGCCAAAAATTCATACAACAACTTTCGCAGGATCCGAGTATCGAGATAACCAAAGCCGCAAAAGCGCCCGATAACAGCATGTTTTTGGAAATGCTCCAGAGTCTGCCTTATGTCGTAGGGGGAAATAATATCGGCGAACGCTGGCTTGTGAACTTATGGGAAAGGCTGGCGAGTGTATTTGTTAAGGAAATATCGACATGGGATGGCACTGTCGCGTCGTTTCTTACCACACATAATGCCAGACTGAATGTGGCAGGGAGAGTGTTTTTTCATCTGGTAGAAAACAAGTCCTGTGAATATCCCTTCGCTTTTTTGGCGACTTATTCCACCAAAGCTGCTTCGGAGAACAAGGCGACGCATGTGCCGCTCAAAAACGCGCTGCTGGAGTATAAAAATCGCCAGGATTTGCTTTTGCAGCTGCTTTCTACAGTCAGCAAGGCCGCTGATAGCAGCGATTTCATCTCAGAATTGGTGGAAAGCGGCGAATTGTTCTCCCCGCTGCATTTCGATGCCAAAGAAGCGTATACCTTTCTGAAGGAAATCCCCTTGTACGAAGCGTGCGGCATTATGTGCCGCATGCCCGATTGGTGGAAAAAGAAGGGCGGTGGTGTGAGAGTGTCTCTTTCTATCGGCTCCAGGGAACCCTCCCGGCTTGGGCTGAATTCCCTCATAGACTGCCACCCCAAACTTCTTTGGGATGGAGAAGAGATGACGAAAGATGAGATTGAGGCACTCCTTGCGCAAACCTCCGGCTTATCTCTCCTGAAGGGCAAATGGATCGAAGTCGATCATGATAAACTGAAATCCGTAGTGGATGCCTATGAAAAGGCCAGCACTCTGCATGAAATGACTTTTTCGGATGCCATGCGTATGTCGTTGGGTATCTCCAACAGTATTTCGGCCGAGTTTAACGCTGCAACCGAAATAACCAACGGAGAATGGCTAAAAAGTGTACGAAACAAGCTTATCGATCCCACCCTTCTGGACAATATCACGCTGGGTGAGGGGTTTAAGGCCGAGCTCAGGCATTATCAGCGCGTCGGCTCCAATTGGTTAGCGACAATGAGGGGAATGGGCTTTGGTGCATTGTTGGCCGATGACATGGGGTTGGGAAAAACTGTACAAATTTTGGCACTGCTGGAGTATCTGAGATTAAATGGAGGCTTTAAAGGGCTTTTGGTCATACCGGCATCTTTGATCGGCAACTGGGAAAGAGAGATTGTCCGTTTTGCCCCCCACATCAGATATACTGTACTTCACGCCAAAAAGACGGAATTCATAGATGACGTAGATTTATTCATCACGACCTACGGCATGGTTTTGCGTTTGGAGCATCTGAAAAGCTGCTGTTGGGATATCCTCATCCTGGACGAGGCGCAGGCCATCAAGAACCCCGGCGCAGGTCAGACCAAAGCCATCAAGCAGCTGAAGGCATCCTTCAAAATTGCCATGACCGGTACACCCATCGAAAACAAACTGAGCGATCTGTGGTCGCTCTTTGACTTTTTAAACGCAGGACTTTTGGGGTCATCCAAAGAATTCACTCACTATTCCAAACAACTTAAGGAAAGCGGTTCCTATGCCCGATTGCGCGGGGTGGTCAGTCCCTTCATACTAAGACGGCTCAAAACCGACACTGCCATCATCCGCGACTTGCCGGAAAAATTGGAAATCAAAGCGTACACTACCCTTAGCATCAAGCAAATCGTATTATATCAGGGACTTGTCAAAGAATTGGCGCAGAGCCTGTCCGTCACAGAAGGTATTCAGCGCAAGGGTATGGTGCTGGGTGCCATCATGAAGTTTAAGCAAATCTGCAACCATCCGGATCAGTATCTGGGACAACTTGAATACAAAAAGAGCGGCAGCGGGAAATTCGATATGTTGCAGGAAATTTGCGAAACTATTTATGAAAAACGCGAGCGAGTGCTTGTGTTCACCCAATTTAAAGAAATGACTAAGCCACTTGCAGATTTTTTAGCGACGCTGTTTGAGCGCGAGGGACTCGTATTGCACGGCAGCACACCGGTCAAGAAACGGGCTGAAATGGTTGACAGGTTCAATGGCGCAGAATACGTCCCCTTCATGGTGCTGTCACTAAAAGCCGGTGGCGTCGGTTTGAATCTGACGGCTGCCAATCACGTCATACACTTTGACCGATGGTGGAATCCTGCTGTAGAAAACCAGGCAACCGACCGCGCCTTTCGTATTGGACAAACGAAGAACGTGATGGTACATAAATTCATTACCTCAGGAACCATAGAGGAAAAAATCGACGCCATGCTGGAGGATAAAAAGAGGCTTTCGGGCGATATCGTTGCCGCCTCCGGCGAAAACTGGATCACGGAAATGAGCAATGACGCTTTAATGAATTTGTTCAGGCTGGAGGTATAGGCAATGTGGAGAGATTTTGAATACGTGCCACTGGCCCAAAAAAAAGAAAACGCACGAAAAGCTCTTGCAAAACTAAAGAAAATGAAGCCAGATGCCCGTCCCGTGATGATCACTGGCAACAAAATAGCCAAAACATGGTGGGGCAATGCCTGGAATAATAATCTAAACGCTTATGCTGATTACGCAAACAGAATCGGCCGTGGCAGTGCATATGTAAAAAACGGATTTGTGATCGATTTACAAATAGAAACCGGAAAAGTTACCGCTATTGTTGTGGGCAGCAGAAGTGAACCCTATCATATCAAAATTATCATCAAGACGCTTCCTGAAACAAAATGGAAAAAAATTACGGATACCTGCGGACACAGTATCGCCAATATCGAACAACTTGTATGCGGCGAATTTCCAGCGGCTTTGGCAACCCTCTTCACCCAGAAAGACGCAGGACTATTTCCTGCGCCAAAAGAAATTGAATTCTCCTGTAGTTGCCCCGACTGGGCCGGCATGTGCAAGCATGTTGCCGCAGCTCTATACGGCATAGGCGCGCGCTTCGACGAAGATCCTATGCTGTTCTTTAAGCTCAGAGGCATTGATGTAAAGGCATTGATCAAAAAATCCATTGACGCAAAAATGGAAAACATGCTGAAAAACTCCGCTAAGAAAACCAAACGCGTGATGCGCGATGCAGACATCAGTGGTTTATTTGGAATTTAGAACATTTTTATTTTCTTTATGTGAGGGGACATTGTCCCCCCACACCCCCTGCGATGCTACGCATCGCTTGTGGGTAGAGGATGAAATGATACCATTTCTAAGCCAATGCTGGACTTAAAATCCATGGCCTTGCATCATCCATGATGCTTCGACATATCATACAGTCTTTGATTGACTTGAAAATGGTATGACTCGTCTTTGGCTAAAATTTTCGTTTCTTGGGAAAATTTATCGCTTGCGAAAATGTAGGGGCGAATAATGATTCGCCCCTACGGCATTTTGGAGAACATTCAAACGGGCGACCGCAGGTTGCCCCTACACCAATTGTGTTTGCGCCAGAATTTTTGATATTCGTCGACGCAGGCAGCACCCTCAATAAAACATTGACACCCCCGGTCCCAGCGGCAAATTGAGCAAAATCCAGGCGACAAGCAATCCTGTCCAACCAATGAAAAGGGCAATCGAATAAGGCATCATCGTTGCCATGATGGTCCCGATACCGGCTTTTTTGTCGTACTTTTGATAATAGACAATAATCAACGCAAAGTAAGGCAACATGGGCGTAATGATATTGGTGATGCTGTCACCCACACGATACACAGCCTGCGAAAGTTCTGGCGAATATCCCAAAAGCATGAAAATGGGAACAAACACAGGTCCGATAATGGCCCATTTTGCCGATGCGCTGCCAATGAAAAGATTCAAAAATGCGGTAAATATCACAAAGATAATCACCAGAGGTATCAGACCTATATTGGTATCCTGCAAAATTCCGGCGCCGTTGATGGCCATCAGCAATCCCAAATTGCTCCAGCGAAACCATGCTACAAACTGTGCCGCAAAAAATACCAAAACCAGGTAGCTGGCAAGGGTTTTGATGCTATCGTTCATGCCTGAAATCACATCATCCGCTTTCTTAAACTTACCCACCGTAAAACCGTATACGGCGCCAGCAGAAGCCGTCATCAAAAACAGCAAAGTGATGAACCCCTTTAGAACGGGAGAAGTGAGCATGCTCCCATCTGTGCCGCGCAAAATGCCGTTTTCTGGGATTAGTCCTGCCGCCATAAGCGCGAACCAGGCCAGGAAAACAAGCCCGGCTCTTTTCAATCCTTTTTTTTCCAAATCACTGGGCTGCGTCATTTCCTCACGTTCCACATCGTCGGCAGATTTTCCCAATCGCGGCTCCACCCATTTCACGGTGACCACCGTGCAAATGATGGCAATCACAAAGGTAGAAGCTGCCATGAAATAATAGTTTGCCGTAGGCAACACATAGTAGTCAGGGTCAATGATACGCGCCGCTTCGGTCGAAAGCCCCGCCAGCAGCGGATCTTGCGTACTGATGAGTATATTGGCGCTGAACCCGCCGCTCACGCCGGCAAATGCCGCTGCCATCCCGACAAGGGGATTGCGGCCCATGGAGTGGAAAATAACGCCTGCCAGCGGAATAATCAGTACATATCCCACATCGGAGGCCACGTTCGAAAGAAGCCCCGCAAAAATAATCATAAAGGTGACGGCTTTTGCCGGCGCCTTAACCAACATGGCGTTAATGGCTGCTTTTATCAATCCGCTGGTTTCCGCCACGCCGATTCCCAGCAAAGCTACCATCACAATGCCCAGAGGCGCAAAGCCAGTATAGTTGGTCACCATTTCAAGAAGGATGCGATGAACGCCTTCGCGCGACAGCAAATTGACCACTTCCACCTGATCGCCCGTGGCAGGATGCGCGCCATGCCAGCCTAAAAGCGAACCGACAAGCGACAATGCAAGCACCGTAAGCGCAAATATTCCGAACAGCAGCGCCGGATGAGGCAGGGCATTCCCGCCTTTTTCCACATAATAAAAGAAGCCTTTTTTTGAGCTTACAGATGCTTGTGCCATGTGTTGATCCATTGGAATGTCAGTGGTTAAGTGATGAATATGTGGGTGCAGTCGCCCCCTGCGCCGCTATCGGCATGCCCCCCCTTGAAAGGGGGGCGCGCCGATACGCGTCTACCCCCTCTGCGGGGCTCAATCGCCGCCCCGCAACGCCCGGCTCAGGGCGTACCAAACAACGTTTTGATGGCCGAGCGGCCGTTGAGGACAATGACGAACGGCAAATTGCCGCTCATGTATAGGTATATATGGCAAAAAAACGGCACCATGAAAGCAAAAATTCCATAGAAGCAACCTTAATGCAAAATGGACTTGCACTGATTCTACGGATTAAGGCAAAATATTGAGTAGAGATTGGCCAGCGTTGGGAGGTGCAGGCATGCGCTCAAGTGCATTGTTTTTGTTGGCGGTTTTAGTTTTGGCGCTTGTTTGCGGCCCTCGCGCTGCTATTGCCTCAGAGGCAGCAACTTGTGAATCAGGCTTTTGCCTTGAGGCTGATGCCTGCGCCCCCTGCAAGTCCTGTACGAGCCATAGCGATTGTGGTGCAGATGGTTTTTGTGACAGTGCCAGGGATTACGTGTGCTCGAAGCGCTGCGTTTCGAATGCCGACTGCAAAAATCCCGATGCCCAGGATGGCGAGTTCTGTCGCAGCGACGGACGGTGCTCCCCCAGGATTTTCGAGACTGTCTGGGAGGTCACTGAGAAAAACTCTACACTCGTTCTCCCATTTCACGGAGGCACCTGTGACTTCAAAATTCTCTGGGGTGACGAAAATCACACCAATTTTGCCAAAGCCGCCAGCGTCAAAGATTGCCGAAACATCAAAAACCGGTCACACCGCTATGCCAGATCCGGCACCTATCACGTTCGCATCATCGGCACCTATGACGGATGGGGGCAAAGCACACTATTTGATACGGACGAAGGCACCTTTTGCAAACCCATTGGAAGCAAAACAGTACAGCTTCAAGGCGTGATCAGCTTTGGACCCATTGGACTCACACGGGAAGCCTTCTGTGGTGTGGGCGACATTTCTCTACCCGCAAATGACATTCCCGATGCCTCAAAGTGGCGTGACGCAAGTTCCACCTTTATGAGTACTGAGAATTTTAACCAGGACGTCGGGCGATGGGACACTTCGAATGTGACGATGATGGCGGGCATGTTCTGGGATGCAAAAACATTCAACCGTGACATTGGACGATGGGACACTTCGAATGTGACGAGCATGGAGGTCATGTTCTCTAATGCGGAAGCCTTCAACCGAAACATCGGACAGTGGAACACCTCAAACGTGACCAATATGGAGAGCATGTTTTTCAAGACAGCCTTCAATCAGGATATCGGACAATGGGACACTTCGAATGTGACCAATATGATGGGCATGTTTTCTAATGCGGAAGCATTCAACCGGGACATTAGACGATGGAACACTTCAAATGTGGCAACAATGAACGTCATGTTCCGCGGGGCAAGTGCTTTCAATCAGAACATCGGCGCATGGGATACTTCGAGCGTGACGAATATGTCAGGCATGTTTGCGGAAACAGAAGCTTTCAACCAGGATATCGGACAATGGGATACTTCGAATGTCACAAATATGGCGGGTATGTTCCTGGAAGCAAGTGCATTCAATCAGGATATCGGACGGTGGGATACTTCGAGCGTCACGCTTATGTGGAGTATGTTTGAGAGGACAGAAGTCTTCAACCAGGATATCGGACGGTGGGATACTTCAAACGTGACAGATATGGAGGGCATGTTTCGCAGAGCAGAAGTCTTCAATCAGGATATTGGACGGTGGGATATTTCAAATGTGACAAAGATGGGGGAGATGTTTGCCAGAGCAAGCGAATTCAACCAGGACATCGGCGCATGGAACACATCCAATGTGACCGATATGGAGGGCATGTTCAGCAGAGCAAGCGAATTCAACCAGGACATCGGACGATGGCATACTTCAAACGTAACAAATATGCTTGGCATGTTTCGCCAAGCGGAAGCATTCAACCAGGATATTGGACGATGGGATACTTCGAATGTGACAAATATGGCGGATATGTTCTCTGGGGCAACAACCTTCAACCAGGACATCGGACGATGGAACACATCAAATGTGACCAATATGGCAGAGATGTTCTCTGGGGCAACAACCTTCAACCAGGACATCGGACGATGGAACACATCAAATGTGACCAATATGGCAGAGATGTTCTCGGGTGCAATGGCATTCAACCAGGATATCGGACGATGGGATACAAAGCACGTCACGAACATGTCAGGCATGTTTGCTTATGCCGCAGCTTTCAATCAAGATCTTTCTTCCTGGAAACTGAATCCAAAAGTAAATTTGACTGACATTTTTTCCGGAACCGGTATGTCAGAGGATAACTACTGCAAGCTTAAAAAACTGCCTGTCTGGAAGAATGGAAATCTTTCAGACTACACCTGCCCCTGATGCAAAGAGGGCGTGACCCATTACGCCCTCTGCGGTTTTGTATTGTCATGGCGGGCGGATTGCCATCCGCTAATGGTGCTGCCGGCATCACATCTCAGGCTTATTCTCACGCCAGCATAACACACCCTCGCCAGCGCCAGGCTCATTCCACCCCTCCGGCCAGATCACGCCACGTTCACGATGCAACACAAGATGCCTGTGTTCAGAAAGCCATCGCCTGATCTCAACAACGGCAATGCCATGTTCATCAAAGCCCTGGTTTTGCCTGGATTCGGAGGTAACGCTGAATGGAAAGACGGGCTGGCCCTCTGTATCGACAAAATCATTAAAATAATGGCATTCGTTCAACTTTGCACGTTTTGATTGCCTGGCACGGTAATCATGCCGGGGAACGCGTGCGATGCCACTAAAAAAACCTTCGGGATAGCCCGGGTAAACGGCAAAAACTTTACTGCCAGTCTCATCGACATAACCCGTCCAGCCATCGTGAGACTCGACAAAACCTCGCCCGTCGCGAAATGGCCCAACTTCCCTGAAACGCCCGGGCTCAAGCAGCCATGTTCCGTCTTGTCGAAGGATGGCACGTTTGCAGTGTTTGCTGGGGTAGTAACACTCCCTCTTAGGTACTGATTTGGGTTTTGTGCAGAAGTAGCTGGCTGCATCACAGACTTTCACAATGGCGAAATCCCCCAAAAAGGCGATTGCTTCGCCAAACGTCATAGACAGCACCTCTTTGCCATCCGTATCGATCAAACCAAACGCGGGTGCGCAATCTTCTTCCGCATCCTTGTGCCCTGTAGGACAGCGTCCCACGAAAGCGACACCACCACTGAAGCCCCTCGCCGAATCAAATTCGAACCGCGTGACGGCGTTGCCGTCCCGATCAATATATCCCCATTTTTCGCCCAGAGTTTCGCGCAATTCTGCAGAAGTATGCTCGGAAAGTTTGACGGCGGCGTGCCCATCATGAAAGTCTGATGGGTTAACCATTATCGTACCGGGCAGGGTATAGGGGTTTTGCACGGTGTAAATCGGATCAATAACCATTTGGCCTTGCCGATCAATGTAGCCGGCATTGCCCGTCTTTGTCATGACCCAGGCTCTCTCTTCATGAAATGACCCACATTTGTGCCACTGAGGTGCAATGACAACCTTGCCGTCCAGATCGATATAGCCGCAGTTCTGACCATCCTTAACGGCAAGCAGGCCTTCTGAAGGGCGCTTTATCTCCGAGTATTGCGCGGCAAGGACGACATTGCCATCGGCATCAAGCAATCCCGTGCGTTTTTCGCTATCGGTAAAAATAAACCGTCCCGTATCATAAACCAGGAGTTTGCGTGTTTCTTCATCCTCAAAAGGCACTTTGACCTGCCCCTGTTCATTGATGGCAGCACAACGATTGTCCTGCTGGAAGTCGTTCCAGCGTTCGGTTTTGCGCCCGGTGCAAACGATGTAACGCGGAGGGGGCTGGATGGCTGCCACTTCGGTCTGGCGGTCAACAGGCACATCCTGAGGCACGGCATCCACATCCTGGAATTCCGTTTCTGCATCCTGGCGAGTAGTTGTATGCTCATTTGCATCCTGGCGAGTGGTTCGTTCACAAGCGCAGGCAAGCATGAATATAACCATGATGGTATAGGACAACCTGGGTGTAAGCATAGGCCCTCCGTCTGAGGATGCGACAATTTTTGTCAATCATGATGCATTTTGCCCTCTACCCACAAGCGATACGAAGTATCGCAGGGGGTGCGGGGGAACTCGTTCCCCCGCGAAAAAATAGCCGGGCGTTGCGGGGCGGCGTTTGAGCCCCGCAGAGGGGGTAGACGCGTATCGGCCAACGGCCGATAGCGGCGCAGGGGGAAACTTCCCCCTCACTACTTCTCGATCTCAGGCCCCAAGACGCGGCTTCCGGTTTCGGTGATCAATATGTCGTCTTCAATGCGAACGCCGCCAAGTCCGCGGTATTTTTCGACTTCGTCGTAGCAGATGAAGTCTTCCAGATGGCGTGTGGCCTTCCAGCGGTCGATGAGGGCGTCGATGAAGTAGCAGCCGGGCTCGATGGTGATGACGTATCCCGGTTCGAGTTTGCGGGCGAGTCGGAGTGCATTGAGGCCAAACTGCGAGCTGCGGCGGGTACCGGGGACGTACCCGACGTCATCGCCGAGGTTTTCCATATCGTGGACGTCGAGGCCGAGCATGTGCCCGATGCCGTGCGGCAGAAAGAGGGCATGTGCGCCTTCGCGAAGCGACGATTCGATGTCGCCGCGCATCAGCCCAAGTGCCTGAAGCGACGCCGTGAGAGAACGGCAGGCCTCCAGATGCACGTCGAGCTGGGAAGCCCCGCGCTGGGCAGTTTTGGCGATGGCTGCGTGCTGCGACGATAAAACCGCATCGTAAATGCCGCGCTGCTTTGCCGTCAGATCCGAAAGATTGCCTGTCGCCGAGTATGTCCTCGTAATATCGCTGCAATAGCCCTGCGCAGACTCTGTGCCACAGTCGATGAGTAGGAGGTGGTGGGGCTCGATCGTATGGCTGTAGCTCGTATTATGGAGAATATCCCCTCGTACGGTGACGATCGAAAAATAGCCTCGCTCTTCGGCAATCGCCGGCGCCAGAAGTGCCGCCAAAACATCCGATTCGCGCCTGCCCGGTTCGATGACCGCCCGCGCCCCGTCGATCATCCGCTTCGTCAGGGCAATGGCCGATTCGATCTCGGCAATTTCCGAGGCATCCTTGAAATTTCGCTGATCGATGATCGCGCGCCTGAGTTCAACCGAGGCAGCATCCGCCAGCGCCTCGGGGCGAATGCCCAAAAGCGATGCAAGTCGAATCTTGATATGCCCATCGTGCGGTGCAATAAAGTGGCACTTCGAAGACAACCGGCCCGACAAATCTGCCATGCCTGCCACCCCTTCGATGGCCGCCTGATCTGCCAGTTCCCGTGGGCTCGGCACCTCACCCGTCCAAATGACCTCATCGGGATGGGCGGGCGTCACAAAAAGCGTCTCGCGCCCCTCTGCATCAATCAAAAGCGCCGCATCGGGAATGACCAGCCCCGTATAATAACGAAATGTCGCGTCCTGATGAAACGCATACGTATCGGCCGGATAACTGCGAGGCACCATCGTGGCGGAAAAAATCAGGATGTCCCCATCCGCGACATGCTCGCGAAGATGGCGAAGACGTTGAAAATAAATTGAAGTCATTGGATATCCTCCATCTATGAGTTTTTTTTTGTGGGGGAACTCGTTCCCCCACACCCCCTGCGATACTGCGTATCGCTTTGGGTGGAAAGAAAACGCGAACGTCTGACATACATACCACATAGGATCATCCATTTGGCAAAGTGTTCCGCCATGAATCCCTCTGCGGGAGCGATTTATCGCATATTTATAATTTTATTGTCAAATCGAAATGTTCATGTTAAAATTGATAGTGTCGTAGGCTGTGTAGATGGTCAATGCCGGTGCAACGAAGGCTTATGCCAGCCTGGGGAAGAGTGTAAGGGCGACAGCTGCAGCTGCAAGGGCGGTTCAGCATGCACGCCAGGACATATTTGCGATGGTTCTAATGGTAAGTGTGTGCCATGCCCTGTAGGGAAGGGATTTAAAATTGACACTGGCGACGGCGGTGTCTGTAAGTACTGCCCGGGAGGGGTGTGTTAAGGCTACCCACTTGGTCAACACTTTTGTTAGAACCACCTCGGCGCCTCCTCCCCCAAAAAAGTTGCGAACGCGTATTTGGCCCAAAGGGCCAAATAGCGTGAGCCGCAGCCCGTATCCGAGCCCTTTTGGGCGAGGATAGGGCGCGTCTGCTTGATCGCACAAATCGTGCGCATGCCTCTTGATGGTGGTATGTGCCTGAGTGTATGATAATGGCTGCGAAGCAGGTTTTGCCTGTTGTTCGCATGATTTTGACGGACTGGGAGGCAAAAGATGACCATGACAGATGTTACCATTCGAGTGGATAATGACATTGAGGCCGAGGCGCGTGCTGTGCTGACGTCGTTAGGGCTCGATATCAACACAGCCATTAACGTCTTTTTGAGACAGGTGATCCGAAAACAGGGTATCCCGTTTGACATCACAGCAGAACGGTCAAGACGCATGCCACGGCTCGGTGGCTGGGAAGGGAAAATCGAAATGGCAGACGATTTTGATGCGCCTTTGGAGGACTTTAAGGAGTACATGGTGTGAGATTGCTTCTCGATACGCATGTGGTTCTATGGTTGGCACTCAACTCACCTGCACTGTCCAAAGTCGCGGCACGTGCGATTTTTAACCTGGAAAACGAAATTTTTGTGAGCATTGCTTCTGCCTGGGAAACTGCCATTAAAATCAGTATTGGCAAGCTGCATTTATCAGGCGGCGTATCTGAATTTTTTCGCATTCTGAACACAAATGATTTTAAAATTCTTCCCCTCCTGGATGAACATGTCAAGTGCGTCGAAACGCTTCCGTTTCTTCATAGTGACCCATTCGACCGAATCATCGTTGCCTCTGCTTTGACAGAGCGCATGTGTTTGGTGACGGCAGATGAGAATATTCGACGCTTATAGTATTACAAGCCTCTGGTGACTGGCATCACCCACCCACAGGCAATGCGCAGCATTGCAGGGGGTGTGGGGGGCTGCTCCCCCACAAAAATAAAAATAAATAAAATGTATTGCAGTGTTATTTTGTTAGACAAGCCATTGGAGGCATTAACGTACAGGGTGTGTGAGGGCGTGGGGCTGGGTTCTATCGTGCAGGCCCCCATTCGCAACACTTCCTGGACAGGCATCGTCGTTGACATATCGGCGGCGGCGCCCGAGTATCGCGGGCGCATCAGGCCATTGATCGAGGTCATCGAATCGGCGCCGATCATGGCGCCTGCGATGATCAAGATGCTGACTTTCATGGCCGATTACTATGGTGTCTCCCTGGGGTTGTGCCTGAAGCTGGCGATGCCTGGCGGTTTGATGCGCGCCGGGCGCTGCCATTATGGGGCAGGCACGGAACACTGCGACGAAGCCGCCGGTGTTTTGGCGGTAATTGAAGAGAATGGCGGCACCGCCACGGGCGATGTCCTCACAAAACGGTGCCGCGTCAGCGCCGTCCAGCTCCAGCATTGGGTCGAGCAAAACGTCCTGACCGCAAACTGGATCCTCGAAAAGGCCAGGCGACAGGAATCCACCGAAACAACTTATGCCCCCACTGGCGAGGGCAAAGGTCGGCTTGGGTCGAAGCAGCAAAAAATACTCGACTTCGTTCTGGCCCAGCCTCCCCCTGTGCGCCAAAGTACCATCTACGCCGCACTCGGAGGATGCGGTCCCATCCTCGAACGGCTCGTTACCCTCGGCTATTTGTCGGCTTCAACGGTGACGCGAGACAAAACCTCGTTCGATGACATCGTACCATGCCACCGGGAAGTCACCCTGACAGACGAACAAACCACTGCCGTCAGCGCCATCACACAGGCCAAAGGCTACACGGGATTTTTGCTGCACGGCGTCACCGGAAGCGGCAAAACCGAAGTCTACCTCGAAGCCATGGCCGCAGTGCGCGCGCAGGGGCTGGGCTGTATTCTCATGCTCCCCGAAATCGCCCTCACCCCACAGTTCTGCGCCATCTTCAGAGGACGATTCGGCGACGACGTGGCCGTCCTGCACAGCGGACTAAGCGAAATCGAACGCTATGACACCTGGAACAGACTCAGAACCGGGCGGCTGAACATCGCCATCGGCGCACGAAGCGCCCTCTTTGCGCCCGTACAAAACCTCGGGCTCATCGTCGTCGACGAAGAGCACGACGGCTCATTCAAACAAGACGAAACACCCCGATACCATGCCCGCGACATGGCACTCGTCCTCGGGCAAAAATCCGAATGCCCCGTCATCCTCGGGTCCGCCACCCCCTCCATGGAAAGTTTCACGCGCGCAAACGAAGGCAGGCTCAGGCTTCTCACCCTCACCCGACGACCGCTCGCCCGGTGCATGCCCGACATCGAAATCGTCGACATGCGCGGACAACCCCTCCCCACCCTCCCCGACGATCTCACCCAGGACGAACGCACACTCTCCGAAGTCCGGCACCGCTTCCTCTCCCCAAGACTCGAAGGCGCTTTGCGCGACACGCTCGCTCGCCGGGAGCAGGCCATCGTCTTTCTCAACCGGCGAGGCTATGCCACTTTTTTACAGTGCCGCTACTGCGGGTATGCCTTTTATTGCCCAAACTGCGACGTCTCCCTCACCTACCACCGCTACGTCAACACCCTCCAATGCCACTATTGCGACTATTCGCAAACGCCAGAAACCCTCTGCCCCAAATGCCAGCGTCCAGATGTCGACTTCTCCGGCCTTGGCACAGAACGCATGGTCGAAGTCCTGAAACACGCCCTGCCCGACGCCCGCATCGACCGCCTCGACAAAGATCGTGCCTGGGTCAAAGGCATCCGCGCCGTCCTGGATGACTTCAAACAGGGCAACATCGACATCCTCGTCGGCACGCAAATGGTCGCCAAAGGGCACGACATACACAACGTCACGCTCGTGGGCATCATCAGCGCCGACATGAGCCTCAATCTGCCCGATTTCCGCGCCGCAGAACGCACCTTCCAGCTCCTGACCCAGGTCAGCGGACGCGCTGGGCGCGGCGACCGCCCCGGAACCGTCATCATCCAGGCCATGCGCCCATCACACCACGTCCTCCAGCACGTCCTCGAACGCGACTTCCACGCCTTCGCTCAGGAAGAGCTCAATCTGCGGCAAACCCTCCAATACCCGCCCTTCGTCGCCATGGCCATGGTCCGATTCGAAGGCACCAATCCCATCGACGTCGAACGCTGCGCACACTACATCGCAAACACCGCCAGACGCTCCCAGCCGCCAAACGGTACCGTCCTTGGCCCCGCACCCGCACCCATCGCCATGCTCTGCGGAAAAGCGCGATACCAGCTCTTTCTCAAACACCCAAGCCGCGCCGCCATGCATCAATGGCTGCAAAACCTCAAAGCATCCACTCAAAATACCCTCAAAACACACGCACAAATCCAGGTCATCTTCGAAATCGACCCCATTAATATGCTCTAGTGGGGGAACCAATTCCCCCACACCCCCTGCAATGCTATGCACTGCTTGTGGATGAAGGGCAAAATACTATTGTTTGTGGCAACACATCTCGCCTTGCAAACAAACGAAACGCTGTCTGCTTGTGTAGTGATTTAAGCTGAAAACGCTATTAAGGACAAGCGACCAGGACGGTCGCCCCTGCGTGCGTTTTGCCTGCATGTGGGCTTTTTTGTTTTGGGGGCAGCGCCCCCTGCGCCGCTATCGACCGTTGGCCGATACGCGGCTACCCCCTCTGCGGGGACACCCCGCAACGCCCCGCGAGGAACTGGTTCCCTCGGGGGAGCCAGCTCCCCCGAATCCCTGCAATGCTTCGCATTGCTTTGGGAAACCCCTTGCAGGTTCCTACTTTCTAATGCCCTGAACCAGAACTAGTTCGAGTTGATGATCTTGAGGTCGAGACCAGCAGGGTAACCGTAAGAGGTGTAGCCATAGAAACCATAGCCAATGACTCCAAAAGGCTGATCGCCAACCAGCCTGTGTGTTCCTCCCGCAACAGCCAAATACGTGAATACATACCCTTGATTCCCAAACTCTCTCCAACCTTCGAACACAGCCGCCGGCATAGTATCAACAACAGCGGAACTATAGGTAATGCCGTTCCTGGCAGGTCCCGTATAACGGATTGTATTGCCTTTGGGCGAAATGATAGTCACATAATCGGCAGTGTAGCCAGGTGGAACAGAGAAAATGTAGTCTTCCCTGTACTGTTCCCTGGGTACAGTCAGGATGGAAGAAGGATCGCCCATCGGTTTCGCAGAAGGGTAATTCATGCCTGTGAGAAACTGACCAACAAGGATCGGTTTATCGGCTGTAACATCGAAATTCGTTCTTGTCGTCACTTTATGGAAAGCACCTGCATTAAGCGTTATATCAGCATTTAATGCCGCGTCACCTATGTTGTTCCTGAGTGAAACTTTGGTATTGTCCAATTGTGCGAGAATGTACCAGATATCTAAATCATCAGCTTTTAGCGGTCTTCCTTTTATCGCCGCATAATTCTTTCCCCAAGCCTGCAACGGGATCATCATTTCTTCGGTATGATCACATGCAGTATACCCAATAGGGATTTGCGAGCATGAAGAACCAGCGAATACAGCGACCTTTTGATCTGCTTCAATAAGCGAACCGGTGGATTCGCCATTCGCCACAGACTGCATGAGGCTCAAAACATCGAACTGTTGCATGGTGAATGTTCTCTCAGCGTTAGCAGCTATAGCCGCAATACCTGTTCCTGCGCGAATTGCCGCTTTGGGACGCACCTTTACCGTGGTTGAACCTGGGTTTATTGCAACGATGTTTATCACATCTGAAGCACTGGCACCGGAACTCGTACCATACCAATTCTGATAACTAAGTGTCATATAATCCTTTCCCAAAACACCTGCTGGCATTAATAGTGATGCATCAGCTGTATTTCCAGCAGCTTTCCCATAGGGGTTGAATTGGTAAACAACGATGGGAAGCGAACTGCGAACATAAAACGCTTTTGCCGCCAATTCAGTACCTGAAGCCATGTATTTCGCGATACTTGCGGCATCTTGTCCTGCAATCATTCTTAAACTAACTTGCTGAGGAAGAACGTCATACGTATAAAGAGGCGTTTTGGCGGCGTAGGCGTTTTTGTCATATACATATATCCTGGCCGTTTCGTTGTTTGGATTGCTGATAACCAATGTTAAATCTGACCGTGCTGTTGTTCTATCGTTATTTTCCAAATACACCGGCCAATACTCGCAACCGATATACGACATTTCGCCTGCCATGAGATCGCATCGTGTTTTGCAGATCGTATCGACGACGCCGTCGCAATTGTTATCCAGTCCATTGAGTATGCCCTGGTCACTGCACGTAATGTCTGATGGGTATGTTCCGCCAGTGCATGGCCCCCAGAAGCGACCGGATGCATCGCAAATTCGCGACCCGTCCCGGCAAATGCCAACATTGCGTTGTTCTGGTTTGCCGCGCCAACAACTCTCTGTGGCGCCTGGGGTGCAATTGCAGGCAACGGAGGACTCACACCCATTGGCAGCCAGTCCGTCACAATCATAGAACCCCGGAGCACAGACGCATGTGGAACCTGCGCATGTTTCGCCAGCCAGGCATGAAATATCGCACGCGCCGCAGTGTCTGACATTGTTTGCTGTGTTGACACACGCACCGTCGCATTTCGTCTCGCTGCCGCAGTCTAATTCGCACCGTCCTGCTATGCATGCCTCGCGGTCACCGCATTGCTGCAGGCAATCGCCACAATTGCGCGGGTCGTTCTGGACATCAATGCACTTGCCATAACATACTCGCCAACTGGAGTCGGGACAAACGATTCCGTCGATCTTTTTGCACTTGCCTGCTTCGCATTGTTCGTCACTTGCACATTTCTTATTGCAATCACCACAATTCGTTTTGTCGTTTTGCACATCTATGCACACACCGTTGCACGAAGCGGTTCCTTCCTGTGGGCACGTATCTTCATCTGCGGGCACGCAGGCACCTGCGACGCAAACATCGCGCACACCGCATCTGTTGTCGCAATCACCACAATTGGCGTAATTGCTCCTGGCATCAATACATGCGCCATAGCACGAGATGTCGCCATCTTCCGGGCAGGTGTCTTCGTCTGCAGGTGTACACACGCCTTCAAGGCAGATGTCGCGAACCCCGCACACGTTCAGGCATGCTCCACAATTCGAAAAGTCATTCTGGGTATCCATGCATTTGCCGTAGCACAGAACTTTGTTTTCTGCCACGCAGCTTTCAGGATCGATGGGTGAAGCCACACACACGCCATTTTCGCAAACCTGCGTCGTATCGCAAACGGTATCGCAACCACCGCAGGAGAGCGGATTATCGGACGTATCGCGGCAGGCCCCATCACAACAGCTGCCCGCACAACAGGCTGTTCCCGTTTTATCGCAACAACCACCATTGCAACATGAAGAACCGCACATCAACAGCGACGGGTCCGCGCACGTAAGCGGGCAAGCACTCGTTGACTCGCACCCATTTGCCATGTCGTTGTCGCAATCGAAAGTACCCTTAACGCATACGCACTGGCTCTGTACGCAATAAGCATTATCGCCACATGCGTGACCGCATGCGCCGCAATGATCGGCATCAGAGCGCGCATTGACGCACAAGTCGTCGCAATAGATAAGACCTGGTGCGCAGGCGACGACGCACGAACCTTCGCTGCATGATTCGTTTTCCTCGCAAGCGTTGTTGCACTCCCCACAATGCTGTACGCTGGTGCCAGCGTTTACGCACACGCCATCACACCACTTTTGTGAACCGGTACATTGTGAACCTGCGACAATACACAAACCTGCATGGCATATTTCGCCAGACCCGCAGGCGTTTGCGCATGCACCGCAGTTCTCTGAATCTGTTTTCATATCGGCACAGGTTTTGTTGCAACAGGTATTTTCGCAGCAAATACCGCCACATGCCGTGCCAGAAGCGCACACGAGCTTCTGCCCGGATGTCGAATCATCAGAACACGACGATAAACCCAAAACCAGGCATGCAAGCACTGTGATTTTGGATATATTTCTAATCGGAATCATTTTTCGCATCACCGATAACCTCCAAGTGAAGACACTATATATCTAAAAGCGACATTCTATTTAGTTAATCGAGGAAACCGGACTGCCTGGTACGACGATTGAGACATGCCGAGTACCAAAGTTCATCTTGGTAACGGGATCAATAAGGTCGATATAGGCTTTGAAAACTTGTGCTTGTCGTTTGGGCTTAGCACAAACGTCATTTTCTGCAATGACGCGGAAATTGAGCTGTGAACCGGGACGCGTACTTATCGACGTGCCGGTGGCAAAATTTTCGAAACCGTTGTTATAGCCTGCACCGTCAAATTGAGCCGGCCTCGCAATGGGGTTGCATGATGCTTCTGGCTCTTGGGGCGGCGCTACATAACCATATACACCCAATTCTGGCAAATGCGTAAAGGCCTCAACACGCTTGATAAAGCAAGAGGTATCGTAAACGGAATCCGGGATCAATTCGCCGCGAACCACTGCCGCGATTTGATAAGACGAATATTTTACGATAGCGTCAACGCCATCGACAAGCGACACAGAGAGGGCAGAGGAATCACTAATCCCGAAGCTTAACACACATTGATCATCGACAGGATCTATGCCAACGACGTTGCCGCTGGTGTCTGTCGTGGTACAACATTTGCCATCACCGCAATTCCACCCACCACCGAAATCTTTGAAAGCACAGACAGGCACGTATGCTTTAGTCTCTCTGGAAGTTTCGACGAGCTGATCGAGCTGCGAACCATCAAGACGATAAATGGAGATAATTCGCGCGCCCTTTTCATTATACGCCGCATGTACTGCTGAACTGTAGTGTGGATTTTCGACATAAGCAGGATCGTAGGGTTGGTGTTTCTCATCATGTGATGGTGCGTCAGTTATATGGACGACAACGGGCAATGTCGCGTTTCGGAAGCTCGCGCCGCCCCAGCGATCTGGAGCAACGACGGTTATATAGGGAATAACGCCACTGCTAAACTCAGCAAAATCGCCATATTGACGCCAACTTGCCTGCACCTTGGTTTTGTCATCGCCCATAACGATTTGCCACAGCGATTCGTAACCAGATTCGGCTAAATCCCCGCCGTTATGCAATACATATTTGTTGACGTTAGCGATGACTTCCTCGTCGTTCGTTGAGACAGCTCCGAGCAATTCGAACGGAACATCCCTGTCGGTAGCGCGTCCGTAGCCATATCGTACGCCTGCTCCGGGAACATAATCGTATACTGAGCCATAGGTTCCACGCGTCGGGAAATCGTCGAATCGTGACACCCCAAAAGCACTGTCGGACACCCGAGCTCGCACTTCGGGAATGATGAAATCGCGAATGCGCTCTTTGAGGTTTGCGACTTCACCGCCCATGGAGTTCGTCGTATCAAGATTGAAGACAACATCGAGTTTTGAAACTTCCGGCACAAAGTTGAGTATGTCTGAATCTTCGTCACCTTGAATACCCACCGCTTCTTCGCCCAGGTAAGGCAACTCAAAATAGAAGTCGAAAACATCCGTGACAGATACTGTCGGGTCACACATGAGAAATCCATGTTCTGTACGACCAAAATAGGGGGATTCGGGATCTGCCATGGCATACAGTTCTGCCGCAAACTCTGCACCATCGCTTGAACCGTCGCCGTCTACATCCTTATAAAACTTCGAGTGCCGGCCCAACCCTTCGCAGTACACTTCGTAACCATCCATCAGGCCATCGCCATCGATATCTGGGTTGCGAAAATCCGGGACGCTGTTGCCCAGCGAGGCAACCGGCCATTCTCCGTCACCGCGCTCTATGCTGTCCGGGATACCATCACCGTCGGAATCCTGACTATATCTGTCGAGGAATCCATCCCCGTCTGAGTCATAAAGGAACTCGAAACTGTCCAGTATCGTGTCACCGTCGGAATCAAACGAGAGATAATCGGGAACAGTATCACCGTCGCAATCGAAAGGTTTGTCTGGTGTGCCTGGCTCGTCGGGTATTGTATCGTTGTTACAATCCGCAGCACGTGGACCGCCTGGACCGAATTCGAGATATTTGCGGTGCGGGATTCCTGCGATTTCTTCGATGTCGAGAATTCCATCACCGTCGTTATCAATGCTGGAGCTGTCAAGAATCGTGTCACCATCTGTGTCTATATACACGATCCTTTCTGTGATGTTACCTTGCTCATCTTCTACGAGTTCAATGCGTATCCCCTCGACACTGTCTGGTATGCCATTGCCGTCGCTGTCGAGACTCAGAAAGTCATATATACCATCGCCATCGCTGTCCATGGGTTCCACGCATGGATTTCCACCGTTGTATGCCTCAAGGGCGTCTGGTATGCCGTCGCCGTCTGAATCGAGATCCATGCAATCAGGCACCGTGTCGCCATCCGTGTCGACGTCACAGCGATCCCACATATCCCCGATTGTGTCGCCGTCGGTATCTTTGCAATCTCCTGGATTGCCGCCACCACCCACACATTTCCCTTCGATGCAATTCCCCTGCTGGCAAAATGTCACGCTCGAGCGGCAATCGCCGCCTTCCAGCACGGGGCGATGACATACGCCATTGTTACACACATAGTTTGCAGTACAAATATTGACTGCATCGCACCTTTGCCCTGGACCGACCTGCAATACACATTTGTCCTCAATACACATACCACGAACGCAATAGGCGATATTAGCAGAACACGCCTGACCGATTTCTGCAGGTATCTGACAGTAATCATTTTTACACTCATAGCCTGCCGCGCACTGCTTCGAGGCACTGCATGCTATTGGGTCGGTGGGTAAACCGGATGCCTTGCATACACCATCTGAGCATGTACCCTGAACACAATAGACGTCATTCGAGCGGCAGGAATCCCCAAGAAACCCGGGTCTGAGGCAAAAGTCATTGATGCAGTCAAGTCCGTTCGGGCATGTCACGGTGCCACCACACTCAATGAGCGTTCCGTCGCCATCTTTACTGCCCTCGCCACATGACATCAATGCAACGACACCAATGCAAACCAAAATGTAAGTTCTGTTCATCCCATTATCTCCAGTACAGTATAGTAAAGACACACTTACTTCATAAATGTATCCCTTTATCAGACAAACAGTCAATAAAAAAGCAGACACAAAAGGACACAAAAGGACATTTTTCAAGCGATTGCCCTTTAATCAAACATTAATTTATCACTCGCTAAACAGCACTGAGCTCTGTGCCACCATCGAGAAAATGATTTAATACCATTTCTAAATCAAACGCTGACAGTTGCTAAAACCACCCCGCCCTTCGGGCACCCCTCCAATGGAGAGGAATTTGGAGATCCGCTTGCTCAATAATTCATGGTTACGCAAATGGCTCCTGCTTTGACTTGAAAATGGTATAACTTTTTATTTGTTTAAAATTTGTATACGCTCATGCTCTGATTTTTGCTGTCCCGTTCAGTCCAAGATGCAGAGCCCTGAATTCACCGCTTTGGAGGCGTGATTTGCCCACCACTCCTGTCACCCAGAAAAAAGTCGTTGCGCTCACAGCACTGTCACACTACATTCCTCCGAACCGCGTCATAACGGTTTAAAATTCATGAAGAAATCCCAAGATCAGGAGGTGGAAAATGACAAACACAATCACAGCTGAATTTTTGAAAGCGATACCGAAAACAGATCTCCACGTCCATCTGGATGGCTCCCTGCGCATCGAAACGCTCATCGAACTCGCAAAAGACCGCCGAATTCCACTGCCGGCAGATGATCCCGATCGTCTCAAGCAGATTCTCAATATCGGTGGAATCCACGAAAACCTCGAGAGTTACCTGCGCGTCTTTGACACAACCCTCAAAGTACTCCAGGACGAAGATGCACTGACCCGGACGGCCTATGAGCTCGCAGAAGACGCTGCACTCGAAAACTGCCGATATATCGAGGTGCGATACAGCCCGGTGCTGCACCAGCGCGAAGGACTGTCGCTGCCTGTCATCGTCGAAGCCGTCGCAGAGGGACTGCGCATGGCCAAGAAAAAATTCGGCATCATGAGCGGGCAGATCATCTGCGGCATGCGACACATGCACCCGCAAGTCTCATTGCGTCTGGCAGAACTCGCAGTTGCCTTCAAACACAAAGGCGTTGTGGGTTTCGACCTGGCTGGCGGCGAAATTAACAACCCCGCCGACCACCATGCCGAAGCCTTCAAGTTCATTCGAAAAAACAACCTTAACTCCACCGTTCACGCCGGAGAAGCCTACGGCCCTCGCTCCATACATCAGGCCATTCACGACTGTAATGCCCACCGCATCGGGCACGGCACCCGACTGAGAGAAGATGGTGACCTGTTAAACTACGTCAACGACCACCGCATCCCACTCGAAGCCTGCCTCAAAAGCAATGTCCAAACCGGCGCCGTCGACGCCGTCGAAAACCATCCACTCAAGTTCTACATGGATTTTGGCCTGCGCATTACCCTCAACACCGACAACCGACTCGTCACCGATACCACCATCACCGATGAGTACAAACTCGCCTGCCAAATCTTCCACCTCACCTACGACGAAATCAAACGCCTCGTCGTCGATGGCTTTAAATCCGCCTTCATGCCGTTTCGAAAAAAACGCGAAGTCATGCAGAAAATCCTCATTGAATTCGACGAGGTCTCCAAAGCACATGGCCTCAAAAGCGAAATTCCCGAACGCGGCATCTCACGCTACGCCGTCGACCTGGCCGGCGAAGATCCCATGCCAGACTAGGTTATTTTTTTGTGGGGGAGCATTGCTCCCCCACACCCCCTGCATGCCTCCCCTTTCAGGGGAGGTGGCGGCGGGCACCCTCCGGCGCTTTGCGCCACCTCCCTCGGAGAGGGAGGCTTCGACGGAGGGGTCGCGCATTGCTTGTGGGTAGAAGGCAAAATGATTCGTTTTTGGCTAAAATTCACGTCTCTTGAAACAGCTTCTCTTTTGAGAAGATGCCGAAATTTTATGCCATTTAAGTCAAAGCAGGGATCATGTGTGTCTCCATGAACTGTTGAATGTCCAAATTCCCCTTTTGGAGGGCTGACGCAGAGCGTCGGGGTGGTTCAGCAAACGTCAACGCTTGATTTAGAAATGATATCACCCATCAAGGGCATCAATGAGATCAATCATCGCATCAACAGCCATCTCAAGTGAAGACTCATCGAGAAAAAAGTCAGAAGCATGCGATGGAGGAATCTGCGCCATCTCGCGGGGTCGTATCCCCATCATGGCAAAAAACGAAGCCACCCTCTCCGAGAAGTAAGAAAAATCTTCAGAGGCCAGGTTCATGCCAACTTCCCTGCCAACGCCCCTCTTCTGCCACGTTTCAAGCGCAATCTGCGCCATCGCCGTATCGTTATAGACGGCATTCGCACCGTAAAAACGCTCGCATTCGACCGTCACGCCACAGGCTTGCGCAATGCCCCGGCAGGTTTGTTCGACCATGTCTGCCAATTCATCCATGGCCTGACGCGAAGGCGTACGAAGAATCCCATCAAATACGGCTCTGTCAGCGACGACGTTAAAAGCCGTCCCAGCCTCAAGCTGACAGATCGACAAAACTTCGGGTGCAAAGGCGCGGCAACGCGATTTGGCAGCATAAATCGCCGGAATCATCTGTGCAGCTGCCAAAAGCGCATCGCGCCCCTTCTCAGGATAAGCAGCGTGCGCCCCTACCCCCTTCACCCGAACCCGAAACCGCCCACTGGCCGCCCAAAGACAACCAAAGCGCACGCCCATGATCCCGGTGGGCAAAGTCGGATCACTGTGCAAAGCCAGCATCTGGCCAATTCGAAAGCGCTCCAGTATCCCCTCCTGACACATGAGTTCAGCGCCAGATGGATCCGCCCCCGGTGCACCCTCCTCATTCGGCTGAAGCACAAAAACAACATCCCGCAACAAGCGACGCGGCCGTGAAACGAGTTTCCTGGCTATCCCCAGAGCAACTGCCATGTGCGCATCATGACCACAGGCATGCATACAGCCGTTTGTCGATCTAAAGGGAACTTCCGTCTTTTCGACGATTGGGAGCGCATCCATGTCGGCACGATATCCAAGCGCCGGACGATTGCGATCCTCGCCAGGCAAAACCGCCACCAGCCCCGTCCTGGCAATCCCCTGTGTCACCTCAAGGCCAAGCCCGCAAAAAATATCTGCCAAATAGGCCGCTGTCCAATGCTCCGAAAACCCAAGTTCGGGATGCACATGAAGTGCTCGCCGGTGCTCGATAATCCATGTCGCAAAGTCTGTCATATCCACGGCTTAATACTCGATTATCTCGCCATTTTCGTCGACAAGACCCCGCTGCCGCATGATGGCAACCGCCATCAGCGCATTAAACGTCGCACTGGGGCGAAGCTTCTCACCATACTCCGTCATAATGCCGCCATCATTCTTATCCTGGGCTGCACCAAGCATCCCCAAAATGCGAACCATGATTTCGTTGATTTCGGCATACTCCAGGGCATCAAGGACCTCAACTATCGTCGAGCAGTCATAAGCATCGATCTTGTGCTTTCTGACAAATATCCCCAAATTGTCGAGCGCATCCAGTGCAATGCTTCTGTCTGCGCCTGCAGGACTCCGCCCAAGAAGCAACAATACTGCCCAATAAGGATGCACCGTGTCTGCAAAGGGCATCTGCGTCCAAACCTGACGAATATAGCGCACAGCCATCGGCCACAAATCCGCAAGCCCGATCTCAAGACCATAACCTGCGATACAAGCCGTTTCATAAACCCGAAACTGCGCCGGATGATACCAGGCCGGGCACTCGGGGGCAGCCAAAACCTCAGGCAACTCCTGCCATGTGCCATCGGGCATCACCGTCTGACGCAAAAAACTCGCCGTCTGCGCCGCCTGAGGCACATCCACCTGATGATGCGTCACCATGATGCGCATTGCCTCAATGGTCGAGTGGATTGACGCCGCATCGCCCGTATAATCAGGATCTATCCCGCCTTTAAAACCACCATTGGCTGCCTGATACTGTTCCAAAGCACGCCAGAAAACCTCGTCATTCACCACAGAACGCCAATGTGCAAGGCGAATGTTGCAAATCGGATCATCGCAAACACGAAGAAACTCATAAGCAGCCTCCGTGTTAAATACGGGAGGCTTCAGACCTGGAATATCCAGCACTTCATAGTAGGAATAAGGATGACCGCTTGTCACAATGATACTCCGTCAGACAATCGCCGCCTGAAAACCCAAAACCTCACACGTGCTAAAGGTTAAACCACCACTCAGCAGCTATGCCAAGGAAATGCACCACCTCAGCCTGGCGCAAACGGTCGCGCTCGGGAAACATATTGCGCGCCGCCTCGTTGAGAAAACTCACCGTATAATTGAGGCGAATCTCCGGACGGGACAACAGGCCTTCGCCAAATCGTACTGCAGGCAAAAGCGAAAGCTTGAAAATCGAGCCCATATCCTGCGTCTGCGTTACCGGGCTCAACCCGTTCGGACGGCGCAGCTGCTGGCTCAACTCTATACCAGGCGCGAAATACCGGCCCACGCGACCCGCAATGCGAACATTCCACACCCCCTCAACGCCATCGTCGAAATCCTCTTCGATCCCGTCGGCATCACGAAAATAACGCACATAGCCACCCAGCAATACGTTCACATAGCGAAAATCAAGCCCGGAACTCACACCAAAAAGAAACTGACGTGCATCCGCTGCCTTCAGGTCTGTCGAAACACCAAAAGGAATCGCCATCTCGCCATATGCCGCAAGCCCACCCGCATACTTCACGAACACATTCGCAAAGCTCTCTCCAAGAAAGTTCGATACACCAAACTGCCCCCCCACAAGCCAGCCATTATCCGATGGCAGCTTCTTGACAGACTCAGGCTGCGTCTGCAAATACTCTCCCTCACCAATTGCATGAACCTCACCGTAAAGCTTCGCCTTGAACTGCACCCCCTCTTCCCGGCCAAAAAGCTGCTCAACCTTGAGCGAAGCAATAAAACGCTGACGGTCGAGGAAAACCACCTCGCGTTCACCCACAAACCGTTCATCGACAACCTCGACCACCTGGTACTGGTAGCTGTTGGTGAGCCGGTTAACGCCAAAATGCAAATCAATATTCGTACGCGTCTTGCCATGCCAGCCCACACCGCCGCCATACGTGTTCAGATTATCCAGCGGCCAGAAATCCAGAAGATAGATATCGTCCCCGCGATACATTCGCGAACCCGCCCAAAGCCTCAGGCCATCTATCCAAAGATTGCGCGCCTCAACATAGAGGTTGCGAACCGCTAAATTGGCATCCCAATTGCCATCAAAATGGAAAAGCTTTTCCCCGTCCAAAGCAAGCGTTGTGACGACCTCAACTTCAACGCCCCGGTCATCGCGATAGGGCACATAGCCAAGTGTCAACTCGACATAACTGCCCTCATCCACCCGAGGTGAGGGTACAACAAGGCGCGTCTGACGCCCAGGGCTGCCATCCGCGGGATTGATCGATGGCTGAACCCGGCCATATGACGCAAACCAAAACCTGTTCCCAATGTAATCCAGCACCTTCTGACCAGCGCCATCGCCATCCTCGGCTGCATGTCTGCGCTCGACGATCTCTACTTCCACCTCAACATGGACGGGCTCAGACAGCGGCACGCTGCGTACATCCGCTGCCACACCAAAGCCTGACGGTGCCGTCTGAACCGAAGGCCCCGGCTGCTGCCACTCAAACGCCCGGTCTCTCGCAGGTTCTGCACGAACTTCAACCGACGGCTCTGAAACACCTTCTCCTGACACCGACAAAGAAGATCCCGCCGACACTTCCTCGGCAGATTCCTGCGCCTGTGCCACAAAAGAAACTCCAAACGCCGCCAACACGACCGACAACGCCAACGTCCTGCGCATCAACTCTCTCCTTCGGATACACCCAAACCACGCCCCACTGCCATCTATGCCTCACCCAGAACACCCACCAGCACACCTGCGCTAATGCGTATCCACCAGATTCACTTCCGAGACAACAATGTCATCCTCTGTATCAAGCTCACCATCCGGGCCAAGCGATCTTATATCAAAAGTCCGCTCATCCAATCGCCTGTAATGGTACGGATTCCCCCAGGGATCTCTCGGCCAGAACAATCCAAACTGCTTGTGGATCCCCGCTTTGGCCTCTTCAAACGTCGCCGGACACTCCTGATTGACTGAACACACCGCAAGCATATAGTTAAAAAGCTGATTCACCAGCTTCAGAGCCTTGCGATCGTCCGGCAATACCCCACCCTTAAATTCTTCGACCTGAGCCACATGCTCATACTCTCCTACGGTCGTCGTAGATGGTGTCGTCTGAGGCAGCGCATCCACCACCGCAGGCTTCTCACCCTCACTGCGCCGCTCCGAACAACCCGGCAACGCAAAAAAGGCGACCAAGACCACGATCACCGAAACAAAGAAAGAAAAATTACCCTCTTTTAACCGCGACATCATGGCAAGCCGCCTCCTCATTGAATTGTCCTCAGGATCCACGAACGCCCCACAGGCGAACAAGGGTAACCCTACTTTTGCTTTTTGGCAAGACCCTTATGGATATCAAGCAACTGGGCAACACGGAGCGTCAACAGCTTCGCCCGATACACCGTATCGATCTTGTCCGTGCTCTTCTCAAGCTTCAGCGTGCTGATTGCATCCGCAAGCGCAGCCTTGCTGCCAAAACGCTTCGTCATCTCTTCATGCGCCGCATAAAGTTTCAAAAGCTTGCGATTGCTCACCGTGAGAATCTTGCGCTCAAATTCGGCTTCGCTCAAACCCTCAGGTCGCTCCGCCTGCTTCAGCACTATCTTCGCAAGCGCCTCTTTTGATCCAAATTTTTCTTTCACTTCCGCACAAGGTGACAACTTGGCCATGTCTCTACACTCCCATCAAAATATCCTGGCCGTAACATACCGCAAATGCACAGCATGAACGGGCGCGCGGCTTTTAGCACGCAAAATGGCCTTTGACAACCCCTTTGTGGGGGAACGCATTCCCCCCCTGCGATACTGCGTATCGCTTGTGGGCAGAGGGCGAATGGCATCATTTTGGCCCAAATTATCGTCTTTTGTAACGGTTTTACACCGGCAATGCTGGAAGGGTTCCAGAGCACAACGCCTTTTTGCTCCAAAGCAATGCGCGAGCATTGCAGCGGGTTCGGGGGAGCAATGCTCCCCCGACTGAGCGTGGGGCAACGCCTTACGAGCCGGGCGTTGCGGGGCCGGCGACTGAGGCCCCGCAAAGGGGGTAGCCGCGTATTGCCGCATGCGGCAATAGCGGCGCAGGGGGCGCTGCCCCCTGCCTAAACATCGATAAACGTGGCAATGTCACCGTCTATACGCTGCGAAAGATATGTCTTGAAACGATCCTTCAGGCGAGCTTCGATCTGCCGGATGCGCTCCTTGCTGATGTGGTACTCCTCGCCAAGCTCTGCCAGCGTCACCGGTTCGTCGGCAAGCAGGCGGCGATTCCAGAGCGCCAGCTCGCGAGGCTCCGTCAGCGAAGCCCCAAAGCTCTCCACGACCTCGTGAACCTTCGCATAGAATTCAGCATGCGCCACCACTTCTTCGGGCGTTGATCCGCTATTGTCGCGCAGAAGCTCCCCTATCGTCGTATGTTCATAACCAGGCGCATTCTGATCGATGCTGATAGCCGGATGATCCAAATGGCGCGACACATCAATGACATCCTGCTCCGACACACCAAGCTTCTCGGCAACAAGCGCCGGCGTCGGATTCGCATACCCTTCCTGCTGAAGCTGCGCCCGCGCCTTCTTCAGATTGTAGAACAGCTTGCGCCCGGCCCGCGTCGAACCAATGCGAATCGGCTGAAAATGATTCATCAGGTAATTGAGAATCATCGCCCGAATCCAATACTGCGCATACGACGTAAATCTCACATGCCGGTAGGGATCGTAACGCTGAATGGCCTCAGACAGGCCCACATTTCCCTCCTGGATGAGCTCCAGAAGGCTCACCCACCGGCGCGTATACTCGCGCGCTATCTTGACGACAAGACGCAGGTTCGTCAAAACCAGCAGCTGGGCTGCCTCAACGTCGTGATGCTTCTTGTAGCGTATCGCAAGCTTCTGCTGGCTCTCCGTATCGAGGATCGGATGATTTCGTATATGCGCCAGGTAAACCGTAAGCGGATCGGCCGATGCATCCGCACTCCCACCCCGCGGTTTAAAAGCCCCGCGAAGCGTCAGCATCCCGTCTGGAGAATCCACATCAATCCACGCTCTCTCGCCCGGCTCAACCATAGCTTCAATTTCACCGGCCTCAGGCATCAAATCCGAATCCATCAGAACGACATCGTCAAAAACCGCATCCTCCGGCACTTCCTCTTCGGGTGGCGGTAAAATGACGGCTGCTTCCTGCTCTTGTAAGGGCACGTTCTCTTTTCGCATCATTCCTCCGATTGGACGACCTTACACGCTCACCGGCCCTGGAGTCAACGACCATTGCCATGGCGCAGCCCTCAAGCCTCAGGGGCGCCTTCAAACAATACTGCATCCAAACGGTTATTGAGCTCAATGCCAGTTTTCGTCGTCTCATAAACGCCATCATCCGTCCCGGTAATCCAGCCAAGCGCTTCCGCCTTTGCCAGGCCAGGACGATAGGGCGTCAAATCTGCCCCCCTCTGCCGGGCAATCGCATCGGGACACCACCGAAAGCGCGTTCTGGCAGCACAAATAAGCAACTCGCCCAAATGCAGCCCCGGTGAGAGCACCTCTTCAAACTCCGCCCCACCTGTGGGATCTGCCAAATAGCGCGTGAGATCTGAACCATTGGCCCGGCGGACAAAATCGCCGGAACGCCGGCAAAGGGAATGCGCCCCCACGCCAAGCCCAAGATACGGCTCACCTGCCCAGCATGACACATTGTGTGCCGAAACATACCCCTCGCGCCCATAGTTCGAGACCTCATAAGCACGCATCCCCAACACCCCCGGAATCATGGCCATCATTTCAAGCTGCGTCTCGTCCGACTCGACGACACATTGCCCGCGGGAAGCCACCGCTGCAAGGGGCGTCGAAGGCTCGACGATTAACGCATAACACGAGACATGCACCGCCCCGCTATCCCTAGCCTGCTCCAAATCACGGCGCCAAATCGCAAGCGCCTCCTCTGGCTCGGATGCCACATGCGCCCCATAGATCAGGTCGATGCTCACCTCTTTGATGCCCGCCACCAGAATCGAAGCCACCGCATCCCTGGCCACCTGCGCCGAATGCCGGCGGCCCAGATAGCGAAGCGTTGCCTCATCAAACGACTGCACACCCAGCGAAACGCGCGTCACACCCAGCTCGCGCCAGCCCAGCGCCCGCCCAAACGTCACATGCTCCGGGTTGACCTCAAGCGTCAGCTCCTCTGGCTCACCACACGACGCACGTATCCCGTCGAGCATCTCACCCAGCGACGCATCCCCCAATACCGAAGGCGTGCCACCACCGACATAGAGCGTTCTCAAAGCCAGCCCAGAATACGCCTCACGGCGCAACCCAAACTCATTCAGCACCGACGCTGCATATGCCTTTTCCGGCACTTCCCGGCGCACCGTTGACACAAAACCACAATAACGGCACCGGCGAACGCAAAAAGGGACGTGGATGTATACACCAAACTTATCGCTGGCATAATACGCATCCAAACGCCCCTTCCTCAATGCTTCGACTTGCAAGGCTGCAATAACCTCTGGCAAAATCTACTTGATCTTCGCCTCTTTGAACCAAACATGGCGGCCCGCTTTGGGATCATATTTCTTAAAGCGAAGCTTATCGGGCGTTTTCTTGCGATTCTTTGTCGTTGTATAAAAATAGCCCGTGCCTGCCTCAGACACCAAGCGAATCTTGTCACGTACTGCTGCCATAACTACCTCAAAAAATACTCCAATGTGGAGTCCGGGAAACAAAACACATACGCTCAGCAGGATTCGAACCTGCGACCCACGGCTTAGAAGGCCGTTGCTCTGTCCAACTGAGCTATGAGCGCTCAATCGGGGCGATAGGATTCGAACCTACGGCTTCCTGCTCCCAAAGCAGGCGCGCTACCAGACTGCGCCACGCCCCGCGACCGTTGCGCCTTGTAAACAAACTGGCCGGTCTTTGCAAGAAAGTTTTTCATGCGAATGGAGAGTTCCTGACACTGCATTCTAAATCAGCGTGCGCGCCCTATCCGGCCTGCACGGCCGAATACGGGCTGCGGCGGCGGCTATTCGCAAGCGAATACGCCGCCGCACCTTTTGGGAACGAACACATAGGATACGATACACAATCTTTTCAGGCGAAGGCTCAAGGTTTTGCGAATTCGGGGTGGCAGTGAGTTTCGAACTGGATTACACTTGGGCCATGTCTGCAGACTGGTGTGCAGAAATTCTTCTCTTTGCCTTAATCAGGAGGACTTTATGATAAAGCGAATTTTATGTGTTGTATGCGCTGCCGCGTTAACTGGCTGGTTCATCCCGGCGCAGGATGCCGCTGCACAGGATCAGGAAGCTGCCTCACAAGCCGCTGCCGCTGCACAGGCGCAAGCCGCTGCTCAGGCACAGGCTGCACAGGATCAGGCTGCCGCCGCTCAGGCGCAGGCCGCTCAGGAACAAGCTGCTGCCGCTCAGGCGCAAGCCGCTCAGGAACAAGCTGCTGCCGCTCAGGCGCAAGCCGCTCAGGAACAGGCTGCCGCCGCTCAGGCGCAAGCTGCTCAGGAACAAGCCGCCGCCGCTCAGGCGCAAGCTGCTCAGGAACAGGCTGCTGCCGCTCAGGCGCAAGCCGCTCAGGAACAGGCTGCCGCAGCCCAGGCCGCACAGGCAGCTAAACCCCCGACGCCAACCTTCAAATGCTCTATCGAAGTGTCCTATCTGGAAAACACCGAGAAAGCAGATGGTAGCTGGAAGGGCAGCCAAAATGACGCCATGAAAAGTGCCAAGGATGTGGCCTGCAAAAAACTGTGTGGCGAATACTCAGGAGACGAACTCAAAGCATGCGTAAAAGCCTGCAATGCCAAAGCCCCCGTCCTGAACTCCGAATGCACCGAACGTAAACGCTAGAGCGTTTTCTTTTTTGTGGGGGAACTTGTCCCCCCTGCAGGGGCAGATAATATCTGCCCCTGCGACGCATTGCCTGCAGGTGAGGAACTTTTATGACGAAACGACTTTTATGTGCTGTTGCGTTGACAGGTTGCTTCATCCCGGTTCAGGCGTGGGCGTGTATCAGTGAGAAGTTGCAGCGCGTATGTGGTGTTGAGTGTGCTGTCGAAATTACCTATCAGGGGGATAATGTAAGCGCTGACGAGGATGAATATATTGCGTATTCTTCGAATGAAGAAAGGCGCTGTGGGACCAGGCAGATGAAAAAAGTGGCGTTAAAGCGTGCCAGAGAAGCTGCTTGCGACAAGCTGTGCCAGGACGGGACCATGGCAAGAGAAAATGCTCGCACGGAAAGTGCTTACATGGATGATACTCACAGGGCTTGCATAGAAGGCTGCAAGGCCAGAGCTACTGCTGTGAATAAGTGTACTGAGTATCAAGCGATAGCCGCCCTGTCATGTGGGGCTGAACCCAAGCCACCCTCCCCCAAAAGCCCCCCTGTCTCCTTGGATACCGTTAAAAATCAAAGATGAAACCATTCCTTCCCCTTATTATTCTCCTGTCAGCAACATGCCTACTCGCTCTCGGATGCGACGGAATCAAGCAAAAGGCCTCAGAGATTCAGGAGCAATCCATAAAAGAGGCCAAAGACAGGGTCGAACCAATGGTTTCATCCGCCAGGCAAAAGCTGTCGGAACAAGACCGTAAAAAGCTTGCCAAAAACCTGAGAGAAATGAATGAATCCCTCAAAAAAATTGGCAGCACTGGCGATTGCAATACACTGATCGAGCGGTTTGTTCCCCAGACACAAAAACTCGCGGCTTTCCTCAATGCCATGGATACTGAGACGATGGAAGCTCACCAGGATGCTCTGGTTGAGCATTTTATCCAATTGGGACTTATCATCATAAAATGCGAATGCGGTTACATGTTCAGGCGATTTTATCCTCAGGCCATCGAAGTGGGCGAGAAGCTCAAAGCCAGCCAGGGTGAACTGCAGGAAAGCCACATCTATGTGGCACTTACCCTCGTGGCGTGCCAAAATTATCCTGGCGTTAAAGAGGCAAGAAAAATCTTCAGCGACAAAAATTTGCCAGTTCTCATAAAAATTATCGACAAGGCGGCAGACGCATTCGCGAAGATGGATAAATGAAATGAGTAGGGGCGACCGGGACGGTCGCCCGCGCGACGTAGTCGCTGAGAGCGGGGCGTTGCGGGGCCGGCGATTGAGGCCCCGCAAAGGGGGTAGCCGCGTATCGGCATGTAGGGGCGGATGGCAATCCGCCCGCAGCCGACAGCGGCGCAGGGGGCGCGGCCCCCAAAACAAAAAAGCCCACATGCAGGTAAAACACATGTAGGGGCGACCGTCCCTGGTCGCCCGCCCTTAAAAAAGCAACATTTTGTGCTCCCCCGATCAGCGAGGGCGGTGAAAATACAAACAAGCACCCAGGATTAGAATGACGCCCACGATGATGTTCCAGGTCACCGCTTCCTTAAGCACAAGCGCTGCCAGGCACGCCGCAATCACGGGTTTGAAGAAAAAGGCATACGATGCCATTGATGGGCCAGCCACCTCGTTGGCTTTCATGAAGCAAAGATAGCCCACGCCCGTCACCACCAGGCTTGTGTACAGCAGCACGCCGATGTTGTCCGCGCGGATGCCGGAAATGACCGGCTCGTCCAGGATAAGGATGGCAGCGAGCAGCACTGTGGAACCAAAGAGAAAAGTCGCCGCATTAAAAGCCAGCCCGCCAATTGACTTGATGCGTTTCTTGCCAAGGGTCGTATAAAACGAAAACAGGATGGCGCTGCCAAGTCCCATTGCAATCCCCACAAAGCTGTTGCCCCGTGCCAGCGCAAACGGATTGGCCACAAAGAATAAGCCAAGCATGCATATTGCCAGCAAAAGCGCCTTGCGGCGCGTAAAGGGTTCATTCACCAGAAAATGCGCCAATACCATCGTGAAGATGGGATTCATCGATATCATCACGGCGGCCAGCGTCGCATTCGAATGCATGACGCTGAGCTGGAAAAGGGTCATGCTGAAGCAGACATTGAGCACCCCAAGTGCTGCCAGATAACCGATGTCGCCTTTTGTCAGGCGGCGCTCGCGGCGTCTGAGATCGTGCCAGGCAAAGGGCAGCAGCAGAATCCCCCCCAGCAGGAAACGCAAAAACGTCAGCTGCAGTGCACTGAAACTGTCACCGGCGAGCTTGAGCGCAACCTCCATCGATCCAAAGGCAAACGCCGTCAACAAAATCCAAATCCCACTCTTTTTAAATAACCCCAAATCCCTCAAGCTCCTGTGAATCGCCCCTGCATGCCACTTCACCCACAAGCGATACGCAGTATCGCAGGGGGTGTGGGGGAACAAGTTCCCCCACATAAAAACTGAAAATGCTCTAATCGAAAACCGATGTCACGGAAGGATGACCAACGACCAGGGTTTTGGCGCGTTCGCGATGTGCCGAGGCTTCCGCCGCCTTGCCAATAGCCTCCAGCCGTTTGGCAAGGCCGGCATGTGCGATGGCGGCGTTATGCACATCGCCAATGCTGAGAAAGAGCTCTGCTGCGTACAACAGGAGATCGATAGCCTCGGAATCGGTCGTCTGGGGCCGCTGCGACTCAAAGACGAGTGCACTGCCCAGGATGGCGCGCCTATCCAGCATCCGCCAGCCCTCAATGGCCTGACGCGACACCGGCTGCTGCACATCCTCGGGGAAGAGCCCCTGGGCACGAAGAAGGATTTCTGAAATGGCAAGAAACTCGCGCATCTGGGATGCCTTCCTCGCATATTCTGCTGCATTCTGAAGCAACAGCACGCGCGTTGCTGCCGACGCTGCCTTCGGCACG
>Ga0209737_10000357_pt1 | contig 39915 bp, 37 predicted proteins | sample TergutCu122P3_FD_187284 | JGI IMG/M metagenome (GOLD analysis project Ga0209737, IMG submission 187284) | Cubitermes ugandensis P3 segment gut microbial communities from Kakamega Forest, Kenya - Cu122 P3 (SPAdes) (version 2) | ecosystem: Host-associated > Arthropoda: Insects > Digestive system...
TTTCGCGCTCTGAAATATAAAAAAATGAGTAAAAACAATTATCTATCAAGAGTTTGTGATTTTGAACTTCAAAATGCACTTGCTACAATGGGAGCAGTATTGATTGAAGGTGCAAAATGGTGCGGAAAAACAAGTACTGCGGCAAATGTTGCACGAAGTACGCTTTTTATGCAAGACCCTGACAATGCACGTTCATATCAAGAAATGGCTGATACAAAACCGTCTCTGTTATTGGCAGGCGTAAATCCGCGTCTAATTGACGAATGGCAAATGGCACCTGTTCTTTGGGACGCAGTTCGTTTTGAGGTAGATAAACGGGGGCTGGCAGGACAGTTTATATTGACCGGCTCTGCTGTACCCGCCGATAATGTAACGGCACACACAGGAACTGGGCGTTTTGCAAGAATTTTGATGCGCCCGATGAGTTTGTATGAGTCAAAAGAATCAAACGGAACTGTTTCTCTTGCCGATTTGTTTGATAAAAAACAAGATGTTGAAGGTGTTTCTAATTTAAGTATAGAGCAGATTGCATTTGCGTTGTGCAGAGGCGGTTTTCCGGCAACTATCAGCAAACCCGACACCACGGCTTTGCGTATGTCTGTTGATTATGTTGAGGCAATTATTAATCAGGACATTTCACGAGTTGATGGCGTAGAAAAAAATCCAAATCGTGTCAGGATGCTTTTACGTTCTCTTGCCCGAAATATAGCAACAATGACCTCCGGACAATCCATTTTAAAAGATATGGAAAGTGCGGAAACAAGTATTTCGGATAAAACTTTTGATGTATATTACAATGCTTTACGACGAATTTTTGTGGTAGAGGATATGCCTGCGTGGTCGCCTTCCTTGCGTTCTAAAACTGCAATACGTACTTCTCCAAAACGCCATTTTGTTGATCCATCAATCGCTACGGCTGTTATGCGAATCAATCCGGAAGCAGTTTTGAAGGATTTTGAATATTTTGGTTTCCTGTTTGAAGCCTTATGTGCTCGAGATATTCGCATTTATGCACAGCGAAACGACGGAGATGTGTTTCATTACCGCGATAAAAACGGATTAGAAGCTGATATGATTGTTCAACTGCGTGATGGTCGCTGGGGTGCTGTAGAAGTAAAATTAGGGAACAAGCAAATTGAACAAGCGGCAGAAAATTTGTTAAAATTAAAAGAAAAGATTGATACGGATAAAATGTGTGAACCATCTTTTCTGCTTGTACTAACAGGCGGACAATATGCTTATCGTAGAAAAGACGGCGTGTATGTTGTCCCTATCGGGTGTCTCAAAGATTGATTCTCCTAAAGAATTTTTAGCTGAAAATAAATTTAATACAAAATAATCTTTTCGTCCCGTCCGGCCTCAATGCAAGCCAACTTATTGATAATCAATGGTTGGCTTCTTTGTTTGCACAACATTTGCACAACTCCTCTTGTTTGCACTATATCCATAATGAAGGATTTAAACTTTATATTTGACAGAAATTCATGGACCAACAGTATTAAATACTTGAAATTCAACAAGTGCGGGATTACTATGCGTTTTTCTGCGAAAAAACAGTGTTTTTATCCCAAATGCAAAATATTTTTAAGGTTTGGAAAAAAAATAGCCCCCTTCAATCTCCTATTTGGTTGATAGGTTGATAATAGGAGTTTTTAATGATTTTTCCCTGAAAAAAATGGCTAAGTTTTTTTTCTACTTTCGCGCCTTCAAATAATTGTTTACTTAAATCAAAAAAAATGAAAAAACTACAACTATTTTTAGCAGCAATTTGCCTTTTTGCTTTTTCTGCATGTTCAACATCCCCCGCATCTTCTGAATCTGCGCAAAGTATTGTTAAAGAATATCTCGACTGCGTTGTTGCAGGGAAATTCGACAAAGCAGTAGATTGTTTCTATTTCAATGAAGAGGCTTCTAAAGCAGAAATGAAAGCTTTGGCTGCAAAGTTGGAAGAAGGTTTCAACCAAGATGGTGGCGTAAAAAGCTATGAAATTCTTTCCGAAGAGGTTTTTAAAGACGAAGATGGCAATGCTGTAAAAACCAAAACTGAGGTGAAACTCTATTTCAATAACGGAAAGGAGGAAGAGGAAACGATTACCTCTGTAAAAGTAGAGGGAAAATGGAAGATAGATTTCTCGGTTAAAGGATGATAAAGCCCGCGTGGTCGCGAATTCTTTTCTTTTTTTTTCTTTTTGCCGGGTGTAGCTCATACCATCCCTCTTCTTTTGAAATAGATGAAAATATCTTGCAAGAAGGCGACCTTGTTTTTAGAAAAGGAACAAGCGCTGCAAGCAGAGTAGTTTTAGCAGCCGATAGGAGCAGTGGTTACTCTCACATAGGTATTGTAGTTAAAGATTCTCATCAGTGGAAAGTAGTGCATACCGTTCCGGGAGAAACCGACCAAGAATGCCCTGAAGAAGTGATAAAAAAAGAATTATTATCTCAATTTTTTGCTTCTAAGAAAGCAGTTTCAGGGGCAATTTTTCGTTTAGATACCATTGAAAGTGTGAGCAGAAAGGCCGCAGAAAAAGCGCTAACTCTTTTTGAGAGGAAACTACTTTTCGACCATAAGTACGACTTGGAAGACTCTACAAAAATGTATTGTACCGAGCTTGTTTTTTTTGTTTACAACTACGCTGGTGTGGATTTATCGGAAGGAAGGCGGCGCACTTACCCCGCTATTCAAGGCGAGTTTATTTTACCCGGCGACATCCTTGCCTATCCAAAATTAATAAAGATATGGGGAACGCAGTAACATTACTTTAAGGTATAAAAAGAAGCCTACATACCAAAAAACATTGGTGTTCCGGGGCCTAACGGAATGCCAAGGGAAATCCACGCTATAAGGATGATGAGCCAGCCAACAAAAAGTACCAAAGAATAGGGTATCATACTTGCCATAATGGTGCCAAGTCCAGCTTTCTTATCATATTTTTGACAGTAAACAATTATCAACGCAAAGTAGGGCAGCAAGGGCGTAATGATGTTCGTGGGGCTGTCGCCCATACGATAGATTACTTGTGCGAGCTCTGGCGAATATCCCATTAGCATGAAGATGGGAACAAAGATGGGTGCAAGGAGCGCCCATTTTGCAGAAGCGCTACCGATGAAAAGATTCAGAAAAGCCGTAAAGAAAACAAACATAACCGCTAAAGGTATCAAGCCAATGTTGGCGTTTGTTAGTGCTTCAGCACCGTTTACGGCAATGAGCATACCCAAATTACTCCAACGGAACCAAGCCACGAATTGCGCGGCAAAAAATACTAAAACCATGTAAGAAGCAAGCGTTTTATAACTGTCGTTCATGCCTTTTACCACATCATCTCCCTTTTTGAATGTACCTACCGTATAACCATATACGATTCCGGCTGTACCAAACATCAAACACAGAATTGCGATAAATCCTCTGAATACAGGGGAACCCAGAACTGTGCCGTCAGCGCCACGCAAGAGTCCGCTTTCGGGAACTAAACCTATTAATAGAAGAGCAAACCAAAATAAGAAAACCCATCCGGCTCTTTTCAATCCTTTTTTTTCCAAAGGCGTAGCCGGCACAATTGCTTCTCGTGGCACATCTCCTGTATATTTTCCTAAGCGGGGTTCAATCCACTTGGTAGTTACCAACGTGCATGATACTACAACGAAAAGCATGGAGAATGCCATGAAATAGTAGTTGGCTGTGGGCAATACTTCGTAAAGCGGGTCAATAATTCTGGCAGCTTCGGTGGAGATACCGGCCAAAAGTGCATCATTCGTGGTGATGAGGATATTTGCGGCAAAGCCACCGCTCACACCGGCAAACGCGGCTGCGATACCGGCAATGGGGTTCCGTCCTAAAGAGTGGAAAATAACGCCTGCCAACGGAATAATCAGAATATATCCGATATCGGAAGCCACATTCGACAATTTTGCTACAAAAACCACCATAGCGGTAATCAAATACGGAGGAGTTTTCATCAACATGGCGTTGAGGGCGGTTTTCATCAATCCGCTCACTTCCGCGATGCCAAGTCCCAACATAGCCACAAGCACTACACCGAGCGGGGCAAAACTCGTGAAATTGGTAATCATCTCAAGGATAATTCTATGAACGCCTTGCCGCGACAATAAGTTGATAGTTTCCACCTGTTCGTTGGTAGCAGGATTTACGCCACTCCATCCCAATAGAGAACCGATGAGTGATAATAGGAGCACAAAAAGCGCTAATATTCCGAACAATAAAGTTGGATTGGGCAGGGCGTTCCCCGTTTTTTCAATAAAATTAAAAAAACCTTTCTTTGGTTTTTCGGCTACTTCTGTCATAATTCTATTTATTTAAATATTTAACATCGCTTGTTTTTAGTTTTTTTAAAAAACGCCCACAAATAAACATAAATTTATTTAGTTGCTCCCCTATTTGGAATCGCTAAAATTTCTTTAATAATTTTGTGAATAGCATCGGGTTTTGCAAAATTCTTAATTTTTAGTGCCATCTCTTTCGATTTCTCGTTGTTATTCATAAGGTTAATAATTGTTGAGTACAAGTTTTGCATAGTATCAGCGTCTTTCAGCAGCAGTGCTGCTCCTGCTTCGGAAAGTTTTTTGGCATTCGCTGTTTGGTGGTCTTCAGCGGCAGTGGGCAACGGAATAAGGATGGTGGGCGCTCCAACAATAGCAAGCTCGGCGATGGCAAGTGCGCCGGCACGAGATACGATATAATCGGCAACGCTGTATGCAAAGTCCATACGTTTTATAAATGGAACAATTTTTATTTTCTGAGATTGCAGTGTTGTTAGTTGTGCCTCGTTGGCAGAATAAAACAAATCGCCGGTTTGCCAAATTACCTGACCATCCATCTTTTTAAAGTCTTCAATATGAGCTAAGATAGCACGATTGATTGAACCGGCCCCCTGACTTCCTCCAATAATTAAAAGTGTTTTTTTGTTTTTCTCTAAACCGAAGAACGTGTATGCTTCTTCTAATTTAGGGGTATAATTAATGATTTCTGACCTCACGGGGTTGCCCGTTTTCACAATTTTATCTTTTGGAAAGAAACGCTCTAAGCCATCGTAAGCCACACATATTGTTGTTGCCTTTTTAGAGAGCCATTTATTGGTTTTTCCCGGGTATGAGTTTTGTTCTTGAATAATAGTAGGGATTTTCAATGTTTGTGCGGCTCGCAAAGCAGGGCCGCTGGCATATCCTCCCACGCCAATGACTACATCCGGCTTAAAACTTCTGATAATCTGCTTGGCTTTGCGCAGAGTATTAAAGAGTACAAAGGGCAGCTTTAAGTTGCTTTTTATGCCACTCCACGAAAAATCACGACGAATACCAAACACTTCTAACCCCTCGATATTGTAGCCGGCTTCGTGTACGCGCAACATTTCCATTTTTCCTTTTGCACCTATAAAAAAAAATTCAGCATCCGGAATCTCTTTTTTGAGCTGGTTCGCAATAGCCAATGCCGGAAAAATATGCCCTCCGGTTCCGCCACCGGAAATAATAAATCTACCCATCATGAATATTTTCTGCAAAATAATAACATTTCTGGTTACATATTTTATTGCGCTGAAAAAAGAGTACTTTTGCCAAAGAAAATTATTAACTTCATGAAAAAAATACTTGGAATTGGAAACGCCTTAGTGGATGTGCTTGTTGAAATAAAAGATGAGGCACTTTTTAATAAATTTGGCTTAAAAAAAGGAGGAATGGAGATGATTAGCGCCGATTTAAAAAATGAAATTCACAGAGAGTTGCACGGGTATCGTCAAACCGTAGTATCGGGCGGTTCTGCTTCAAATACTATTTATGGCCTTGCTCAGCTTGGTGCTCAGGTTGGCTACATTGGAAAAATTGGAGAGGATGAAATGGGCAATTTCTTTAGGAAAGATATGGAAAAAGCAGGCGTGGTAACACATCTCATTCCATCTAAAATAGATACCGGCATCGCTACAACCTTTATATCCAAAGGCGGCGAAAGAACTTTTGCAACATATCTTGGAGCTGCCGCCACACAATCCCCAGATGAGTTGAAAGAACATATTTTTTCTATGTACGATATCATTCATGTGGAAGGCTATTTGATTTTTAACAAAGACTTGATTTTAAATATCTGTAAATTAGCGAAAAAATGCGGACTGCAAATTTCTATGGATATGGCAAGCTACAACTTGGTGGAAGCAATGCACCCTTTTGTAGATGAATTACTTAGAGATTACGTGAACATAATTTTCGCCAACGAAGACGAAGCATTCGCATTTACAGGCAAGAAAGGAATGGAAGCATTGGAAGTGTTATCTACTTATTGTCCGGTTTCTGTGGTGAAATTAGGTGCCGAAGGTTCATTGGCACAAGTACACGGAGAAACTACTATCATTCAGCCCGTAAAAGCCCACTGTAAAGATACTACCGGAGCGGGTGATATTTACGCCGCAGGATTCTTATATGGGCTGTCGAACAACTTAACCATTGCTGAAACAGGAGCATTAGCCTCTAAGTTAGGGGCTAAATGTGTGGAAAAACTTGGCGCCAGAATTGTGATATAACTACTCTTTTGTGCCAAATCATTTGTGCATTTATATGTTTTTTGCTTTTTTTTCGTTATGAATTTTTATATCGAATATTGAAATTATGAATAAAAGATTCATCCTGTTTTTTGCTTTCTGTTTTTTGCTCTCCTTTCATGCTTTTTCTCAGAAAAAACAAAAAAGCAAACAAAAACAATCTTCTCTTCAAACAGTTGCAGCTATTAATGAGCGGGCACAGTCTATTATTTTTGCCGATGGACTTCGTGAGTTTTATTCGCAAAACTATTCTGCTGCCATTAAATCATTTAAGAAAGTCTTAACAGAGAACCCAAAAAACCACGCAGCCTTTTACCTTCTTCATAAAGTAGCAGTAGAGCAAAACGATTTTATTTTAGCAATACATTATTTGAAAGAAGCACTGAAATTGGACAAGAAAAACGAATGGTATCAGATTGATTTAGCGGGAGTTTACGAAAAAATAGGCGATTATGCAAGCGCAGTTAAAATTTGGGAAGAGATTTGCAGAGTGAAATATAATAATGAGTACTACCTAATGTCGTTGGCAAACAGCTACCTGCACTTAAATAGACTACATGATGTAATTAAAGTGTATGATAAATTAGAAAAGATTGTAGGAAAAAACGATGACCTTACCGAAACTAAAAAAAATATTTGGCTCTTTATCAATGATGTAAAAAATGCAGTGCGCGAATACGAAAAACTAATAGAACTCTATCCGCATGAAATTGAATATTATATAACTGCCGGGGATATTTATTTGTCGAACAATATGCCCGACAAGGCGTATCCTTTTTTTCAAAAAGCAATGCAGATAGAGGAGCACAGCCCTGCTTTAAATTTAGCTCTATCGCACTATTACGAAAGAACCAATAAGCCGACAGAGAGTTTTGAGGCGCTGCTGCAAGCCTTCAAAAGCACGGAGTTAGATATTGAAGAGAAAATACCTGCGCTAAAGAGGTATTTGACCAATGCGTTTCGTTTAAAAAAGCCGGAGGTAATAAATAATACAGAACGGTTGGCCCATGCTATAGCTACAGCACACCCCACCGACTTGGAGGGCTGGGCTACTTTGGCAAAACTGAGTACCCTGAAAGAACAACTACAAGAAGCCAAGTATTTCTACGAAAAATGTATTGCCTTAGACGACTCGCAATATACCATTTGGGAAGACTACTTCTACGTTTTATCGAAATTAGAAGACTACCCATCTATTATTTTAAACGAGAAATTGATAGAGGAATATTTTCTTACTAATCCTACCCTTCAATACGGATTGGCATTGGCATTGTATAAAGAAAAGCATTACGAAAATGCTTACAAAGCAGCAAAACAAGCCTTAGCTTTTACTTTTGAAAACAGTTTTGTTGCAGAATTAAATCTCTTATTAGGCGACATCTCAATTGAGTTGGGAAAAAAAGAAGATGCAGTAAAATATTGGAAAACAGCACAAAGGCGTGGAATTAACCATCCGGAAATACAAAATAAAATAGATACCAACCAATAGGGAAATGAAGAGACTTTTTATAGCTGTGGATATTGAGCTGTCAGACGAGTTTCGCGCACTTTCGCAAAAACTGAAACACGATTTAAGAAATGATGATATTCTTTGGGTGAATAGCCATCTGCATCATCTTACTTTGAGGTTTCTCGGGGAAACCCCGGAAACAAAAATTGAACCTTTAGTTAAGATTATTTCAACTCTTACAAGTTCTACACAAGCATTTGAGCTTCAATTAGATAAAATTGGCGTTTTTGGGAGTAAGTACAAACCTGAAGTACTTTGGTATGGCTTTTCAGAGTTTCATTTGTTTAAAGCACTATTTGAAAACTTGGAAAAAGAGTTAATAAAATTAGAATTTCAAAGTTCTTATGGTAATTTTGTGCCGCATATTACAGTGGGAAGGATAAAAAAAATAGACCGTAAAAAAAGTTTCTGGGAAATTATTGAAAGTAGCCAGCCTTCTTTTTATCAGGCCATTCAGGTTAAAAACCTAAAACTCATTCAAAGCAAACTAACGAACGATGGTCCGATTTATAAAACGCTTTTTGACTTTATTCTAAATTAAAAAAATAGTTTGAGGTGTTATTGCTCACTATGCTTAACAAAACTCTAATAGCTGCTCAGGCTTATCAATAATATAGTTTGCACCGGCTTTTATTAACTCTTCTTCTGTTCTAAACCCCCAAAGCACTCCAACTTTCTTTACCCCTGCGTTTTGCGCCGTTTCCATATCCACCGCTGTGTCTCCAACATATAGGATGTTGCTGCCAAGGATTGGCTTCGTATCTTCTGCGTTCCGGTTCACTGCTTCAAGGATGTCATAAACAATTTGCGGATTGGGCTTGATGGGGACATCTTTTCTATTTCCGAATACAGCAGCCCATTGTATAGTTGGAAAGTAGAAACCCATAAGAGACGGCAGCAGTTCATGTGGCTTATTTGTGGCTACTGCCAGCAAAACATCTCTTTCTTGTAGCTCCTCTAAGGTTTCCACTATGCCTTGATAGGGCGCTGTTTTGTCGGCTTTGTGAATATCATAGTACTCCATAAAATCGTTCCATACTTTTTCATATTCGTTTTTGGATATATCTTTTGGTAAAGCTCTTTCAATGAGCATATTTACTCCATTACCAACGAAATATTTATAGGTGTTAACCTCGTGCGCAGGAAATCCGTTTTTCTGCAAGGCATAATTGGTACAATCTGCCAAATCGTCTAACGTATTGAGCAAAGTTCCGTCTAAATCAAAAATAATAAGTTTGAACATCATTTAAAATGGTGAAATAAAATCTTTAAAACTAATGGCTTGTAAATCTTTATCTGCAACAATAGGGGAGGCAATATTCCAATCAATGTCTAAATCTTTATCGTTAAAAAGGATAACTCTTTCAGACTTTTTATGGTAGTAATTAGAACACTTGTAGGCGAAAATAGTGTCTTCTTCCAAAGCGGCAAATCCATGGGCAAACCCAACAGGGATATATAATTGCAATTGGTTATTGCCACTCAATACCACAGAAAAGTGCTTTCCGTAAGTGAGGCTATTTTTTCGCAAGTCAACCGCAACATCTAATGCAGAGCCTTGTACAACGCGCACCAATTTTGCTTGCGCATAAGGAGGTATTTGAAAATGTAAACCTCTGATTACATTTTTTTTAGAGGATGATTGGTTGTCTTGCACAAAAATATCAACAATCCCATTTTTTTTTAAGGTTTCATAATGATAACTTTCGAAAAAATATCCTCTTTCATCATTAAAAACGTTTACTTGTAGAAGTTTAATGCCGTCGATGTTTGTTTTTGAATGGAAGCACATATTGGTATTGTTATACTTTTTCTAAACTTGCCGCAAAATTAGACATTTTCTAAGAAAAAACTTAATAAATAGAAGTGATATTCTTCTTTTCTTTTAACATTTCAATATATTCACTTAAATGTTTTATCTCCAATCTAAGCTGTTCACAACTTTCACATGATTGTTGTAACGGCGCATAGATGTCGGGATAAGTAATAATATCAATAACACGAATATTCAATATATTGGCAATATCCAATAATGTTTTGTATTTAATGCTATTATTTTGTCCAATTTTTTGACTTAGGGTACCTTGTTTAATTCCAAGTTTTGAAGCGATAAAATCTTGTGTTTCACCACCTCTCTTAATAAGAGCATTTATATTTTCCGTTAAATTTACCATAATCAAAAGTATTCCATTGGAAGAAACTGTATTCCAATATTTTTTAAAAATATATTGGAATATTACTATATTATGTTTATTATTTTACTATTTTTGCGGCAGGTTAAACATTAGGTGCAAATGAGGGATATATGCAACCGAAAAGTGCTGAATGTCAATGCGAACAATCGTTCTGAAAGAGCAGAACAAGAAAATTATCAGTCTGAAATCCGTTGCAAAATCCGATAACTTTCCCTAATTGGTTAAATTCGGAGAAGCCGATAGCCGAGAGTGGAGGCACAATTTAATTTATAATAAGTATGAAAAAAATCAAATTATCAATTTTAGTTATTGCATTATTAGCAGTAACAGTAACGAGTTGTGATAAATATGAAAAAAAATATTCATGTGATTCAGCAACAAACGAGTGGGTTAAGTCAAATTTGAAGACAATCCAAAAAATGAATAGACAGGATTTATTAGAATTAGATTTCGAAAAGATAATTCCAGCATACCGAGCTTTTACTGCAACTCAAAAATATGAGAGTTGGGTAGATAAGTTAGAGCAAGTAAGAAATATGCAATGGACAGAAAGTGAGCTAAAACATATTATACAGCTATCAGAAAGCATAGAAGAGGATTGGTTCAATGAAAATTCTAGTAGTCTAAATTTAGATGATTTTCTCATGAGGTGGGTAGTTGAAGGTATGGATTTTTTTGGTTGGAGTTTATTTGAGGTAGGTTGTATGATATCTACTTTATACGATGTTGATATGGAAGATGATGATGTTACTATTAAGGCACCCAATTGGAGTCTTAAAGCTCGTTATTCTTGTAGTTGTTCAACAAAGTCTTGGAATGATTTCTGCCCCATTGGTCATGGTTGTTCCTCAAGTGTTGCGTGTAATGAAAGCTTTGGCGGATGTGGATGGTTTTGGATACAAGATTGTGTTGGGCGTTGTAGGCCTTGAACATACTACATACCAGATGAAAAGAGAATTCAGTAAAAAATTTTTTTGTTGACCAAACGTTATGTTATACTAAAAAAATGTGAATCTATGAAATTATCATTAAGGAATTTGGTGTCAATTGCTGTTTCGCTTATTGCCACATTTGGAGGTGTATGTGGGTGGGTAAATCATTTTCTCATTGTTGGTATTATCTTTTTTGTTAGTTCATTTTTGCAAATAAATAACAAATCCAACAAAGGATTTACTTTATTTTTCCTTATTTTTCCTTTCATAGTTTTGTATGGAGGTACTGTACTATATGACAGGCTTTTCGGGGTTACAACACCCCAAGTGTATCCCATTGTATTGATTTCCATTATTAATCTATTAATAGGCTTTGGATTCAAATTGTTGTACTTAAAGTGTTCAAAAAAAATAGTTATTGCTTTTGCTTCTCTATATCTCATAATTTTTCTCATTGGTGGTTATATTTTTATGTGCAACTGGCTGCACTGTGTTTGGAGTAAAAAGTATATCACTCAAACTGAACAATTAGCAGATATTCAAATTTGGGACTTTTCTGAAAAAGAGGTTTCATTTGATGAAAATAAAGTTATTGTTCTTGAATTTTGGAGTATTCATTGTAGTGCATACTTTAGTAAGCTTTACGATTTAGAAAAAATAAATAATTACTACCAAAATGATGCAGTTGTAGTATATGCAGTTTTAATACCATGGCATGATAATTACGCCGAAAATGATGATTTAGAAAAAAGATTACAATGGATAGGAGAACAAAATTTTACTTTTAATGTAGTTAAAATGGATACACTAAATGCTAACAAATTAGGAATTGGGGTGCCGAGGATATTAGTTTTTGACAAAACGAAAAAAGTAGCCTTAGACAGTAGTGTGCAGTTTATTGAAAAAAAAATCATTTTAAATAATATATATACAGTTATAGATAAATTACTAAAAGAATGAAGAATATTATTTTGACATCATTACTGTTTCTCGTATCCATCTTTGTATTTTCTCAAACGAATGGGCCTGTTATTTCTTGGGATAATAAATCTTACGATTAAAACCACAGCCTTTTTAATTTTGAAAAATTGGGATGACAAGGGCTGCGCTCCCCTTGTTCATATTTTTGTTCATAATTTTTTTCTCTATATCAAATATAAACTATTTTTGCCGCCGCATCGGTTCCGGTTAAATCCATTTTTTGGTTATGTCGGCGAAGAGGGAATCAGGTGAAAATCCTGAACAGACCCGCTACTGTAAATCCCATGCAACGTTTTGACAAACAGAAAAGTCACTGAAAAAAGTTAGTATTTCGGGAAGGCTGCTCAAAACGGGGATAAGTCAGGAGACCTGCCAATGCACAAAAAAATAATCAACCTTTCGAGGAACAAAGCGTTGTGTATGAAAAAAATAATTACCAAAAAAAACTTAATCTGCCTTATCTGCGCACTATTTTTGTGCATACCAAAGCCTATTTTCGCACAGCTTGATACTACTAAAGTGTATGAAATAAAAGAGGTTGTTTTTGTTACCTCTCAAAGAAATGAAGTTATTAATCCTCAAACTCTTGCAGGGGAAGAATTGCAGAAATTGAACAGCCACTCGGTGGCTGATGTCATTCGGTACTTTTCAGGCATACAAATGAAAGATTTTGGGGGTATAGGTGGACTAAAAACAGTAGATATTCGCAGTATGGGCACACACCAAATGGGTGTGTTTTACGATGGTATTCAGTTAGGGAACGCACAAAACGGACAAATTGACTTGGGAAAGTTTTCTTTAGATAATATCGAAGAGATTTCTTTGTATAATGGACAAAAAAGTGAGATTTTTCAGCCGGCGAAAGATTTTGGCTCGGCCGGCACTATATATCTTAAAACCCGTCGCCCCAAATTTGAGGGCAACAAAAAATTCAACTTGCGTACAATTTTTCGCACCGGCTCGTTCGGGTTGGCAAACCCATCGGTATTATGGGAACAGAAAATCTGGGAACGTAAAGAGAGCGCTCGCAGTATAACAGCCTCTTTTAATGCAGAATATATTTATGCCACAGGGAAATATAAGTTCAGATATAAAAAAAAGTTACCAAATGGCGCAATGGCATGGGACACTACGGCGACACGTCAGAATGGAGATATTCAAGCGGTTAGAGCCGAAGCTGCCCTCTATGGCTCTGCTCCGAAATTAAATTGGAACGTAAAAGCCTATTTTTATAATTCTGAAAAAGGGATTCCGGGGGCAATTGTAAATAATGTGTGGCACAACTCCCAGCGACAGTGGGACAGAAACTTCTTCACACAGGCTTCTCTAACAGCCAGCATAAACCGGTGGTACGAGGTGTTGGCTCATTTCAAATATGCCAACGACTTTATGCGCTATTGGAATCCTGATACATCTTTAATGGAGATTAATCATAAATTCAAACAACAAGAAATATATAGCTCGTTAGTTAACAAGTTTTCTATATTTAGAAAATGGGAGGTGGCTCTTTCTGCCGACTTTCAATGGAATATTTTAGATGCAAATCTGAATAATTTTGCACAGCCACAACGATTTACTACATTAATTGCCCTTGCTACAACCTTTGAGATATGGAGATTTAAGTCGCAAGCCAGCCTACTCACTACGGTTATTCACGAAAAAATGGACCGAGGCAACTTTTCAAACACTTCACCCATTTTACCGCCCTTACACACCACGTACAAACCAAAAGTAACCCCTGCTTTTTTCTTATCGTGCAAACCGCTAAGAAAAGAGAATCTTACCCTTGGTGCGTTCTATAAACATATTTTCAGAATGCCCACTTTTAATGATTTATATTACACTGACATCGGGAATGTTGCGCTACAGCCCGAATATTCCACACAATACAATTTGGGTGTGCATTACTCAAAAGTATTTAAAAAAGGAGTTTTAGAAACACTCACACTTAAAACAGATGCGTATTATATAAATGTAACCAATAAAATAATTGCAGTACCCAAAGGCAGTGGACAATTTAGATGGATGATGATGAATATTGGCAAGGTAAAAATTAGCGGGATTGATGCAGCGGCGCAACTTGGATGGAAATTCCCCCATCAAATTTGCTTACAAACTGGCTTTAACTATACCTACCAAAGGGCGCGAGATTTTTCCGACCCCACCGACAACGACCACTACTTTGGAACGTGGGGGAAACAAATAGCATACATTCCTTGGCACAATGGCTCTTTTACGCTAAAATTTAGCTACAAAAGCTACGAACTTAACTATTGCTTTATCTATGTGGGAGAGCGGTATCACAACTCTGCCAATATCAGGGCTAATTACGAGCAGCCGTGGTACACCCACGATATATCGCTGGGTAAAGAATTTAGATTCGGAAATAGAAAAAAGAAAAATATCGCACCTGCACAACCTATCAATCCTAAATTAAAAATTTCTGCCGAAATTAACAACATCCTTAACCAGCAGTACGAGGTAGTATTGAATTATCCCATGCCCGGTACAAACTTTAAAATCATTCTAAAACTTGAAATATGAAAATAAAACTGTTTTTTATGCTGCTTCTACTAATTACCTGCTTTTTTTCATGCAGAAAAGAAAATAACGTTTTCCAACATGAGGAAGAGCCGGTGCTTCCACCGGAGTTTACAGATATTCTGGGGTTTTACCTGCTCAACGAAGGAAATATGGGAACCAATAAAGCCTCCCTCGATTTTTACGACTACCAAACGGGAACCTATAACCGAAATATCTATGCAAGTGCAAACCCCTCTGTGCCAAAAGAGTTGGGAGATGTAGGCAACGATATTGCCATTTATGGAAACAAGCTATATGCCGTAATAAACCGCTCTAACAAAATTGAAGTGATGGAGGCAAAAACTGCCAAACGAATTACACAAATAGATATTCCAAATTGCCGAAATATTGTTTTTCATAACGGATATGCCTACGTTACTTCGTTTGCCGGTCCCGTTATTATTGAAGCAGGAAATCAGCAAATTGGGTACGTGGCTAAAATAGATACCGCCACTCTTCAAATATTAGACAAATGTATGGTGGGCTTTCAGCCCGAAGGGTTGACAATTGCTAATGAAAAAATTTATGTTGCTAATTCAGGAGGATATTTGTTTCCAAATGTTGAAAAAACAGTGTCGGTAATTGATATTGCTTCTTTTAAGGAAACGAAGCGTGTTGAAGTAGCAACAAATCTGAGCCGCGTTTGCGCAACCAGAAACGGAGATATTTGGGTAAGCTCGCGTGGAGACTATTTCCATACTCCTTCAAAATTGTACTGCATTGACTCGAAAAGCGACAAACTCACAGATTCGGTGGATATTGCCGTTTCAAATTTTCATTTAGATGAAGATAATCTATTTGTTTTCAGCGTAATGTGGAGTAATATTACGATGAGCAACGAAATTAAATATGGAATCGTTGATGTCGTTTCAAAAAGGGTCGTAACCACAAACCTAATCACCGACGGAACAAATACGCAAATAAAGACCCCTTATGGAATAAAAGTAAATCCTGTTACTAAAGATTTTTATATCACAGATGCCGGAAATTATGTTTCACCGGGGACACTCTATTTTTTTGACAAAAATGGAAAGCAAAAAAAGAGTGTGCGAACAGGTGATATCCCCGCTCATATTACCTTTATAAAAAAATAATGAAATAACCAAACAACATGAAAAAAACAATCCTCCTTTGCTTTATTATTGTTTATTGCCTACCGGTTCAGGCGCAATCGCCCTACATTCACAAAGTATTCGACTTTCGCCCTGCACCCGGACAATTTGTAAATAAAATGCCTGTGTATGAGGAGGGAGACACTCATGCTGATATGATTAGAAAAGTGGAAAAAGAAATAAAAGGCAATAAGCAGGGTTTAGTATCTTTGGGTGCCTACGGCGGCTATGTGGTTTTTGGCTTCGACCATTTAGTAGAAAACAGGCCCGGAAAGTATGATTTTAAAATATGGGGAAATGCTTATTACAGCAACCCGAGCAACACTACAAGAGGAAGCAGCGAGCCCGGAATTGTGTGGGTCTCTTTTGATGAAAATGGAAACGGAATCCCCGATGATATATGGTATGAAATTGCCGGAAGCGAATACTATAAACCGGAAACTATTAGAAACTACAGCATTATATATTATAAGCCCGATGAAGATAAAATTCCGACCCCAGACCATAGTTTTCCCTTTTTCACGGATACAACCTATATTAAATGGACAGACAACCAAGGGAATAAGGGCTATGTAATAAAAAATTCTACGCATCATGACAATTCCTATTACCCACAATGGCTTGATGAAGAAACTATCACTTTTCAGGGGGTAAAATTGGCAAATAACGGCATGGACATTAGTGGGAATGGCTCTTTTTTCGTTCAATACAACTATCCGTGGGGCTACGCCGATAACCACCCCAACGAAAGTTTATCCTCAAACTTCGACATAGACTGGGCGGTAGATGAAAACGGAAACAAGGTAAACTTGCCCGGAATCCATTTTGTAAAAGTATATACAGGGGTCAATCAGTATTGCGGATTTCTTGGCGAAACATCCACAGAAATTATGGGTGCAGAAGACTTTCATATTCAAGGAATTGATATTGATGTTTTGGCTGCAAAACCCGAAACATTCCACAATACACATCTTTATTATTTCCAAAACAGATTGCATCTGCTCAATTTGGAAGGGTATGTTTGCTCTATTTTTTCGATACATGGACAACTTGAATGCCACTTACAAATTCTTGATAGTTACGTAGTCCAAAATATAAAACTCCCGGCAGGTTTTTACATCGCCAAAATACAAAATCAAAACCAAATTAAAACACTCAAATTCCTTATTCCTTAATCATTAATCATTTTTAAAAAAAGTATCATGAAAAAAACATCAATCGTAGCCTTGTTTCTTGCGTTTTCAGCAGGACAATTATTTGCACAGCAATTTGATACCATTATGCTGAACTTAATCAACCCTACTTTCCCCTCTTCTTTTAGCTTTACGGAGAAGGGGTATTGGGAGGAAACCTACAACGATAAGGATTATCCTTGGTTTATTTCGCAGGTTTTCACTTTTTCTCATCTCATTGAAGGAGAGGGCTCGGCTTATGGTGGATATGCGTGGAACGGTTTTACTGTATGTAACAGCGGCGACAATACCAACCATGCGGAAGGTTGGAACCTCAACCAGTGGGGTTGCATGGCAGGGGGCGGAATTATGACAACCCCCGACGGAAACATTTTAAAAGATGAAAACGGAGAAGTGTTAGTACAAAAGGGAATCCCTTATTTGGTGGCTTATTGGAACTATATCATTGAGCCGGAATGGTGGTATTTAGGGTATGGAACTTCTTTCCTTGAAGAACCCACCCGCTGCCTGCAAATTCTTTTAGATGATAACGATGAATATGAAGCTGTAGGTGTGTATTTGAACATCCACCCATGGGCCTACTACGCCCATTTGTACGGCAATGGTCTCTCTCGCCCTTTAGACAAGGAAGGAGATTTCAGCAAGATAATTATCCACGGGATTAATCCGGACGGAACCGAAAGTGGAAAATTTGTAGAACATTATTTCGCAAAATTTGAAGAAGGAACACTTACACAAAGCACCAAATGGGAATGGATAGATTTGTCTTCGCTGGGAAATATAGGAGGCTTTTTCTGCACAATGGAAACCACCGATGTAAACGACCACGGCCCTGTATCTCCGGTACTTTTTTGCATGGATAAACTTCAGGTACGCACCCAGAAAGTGGGAATACACACTGTTGAAAAGACTACTATAAAAGTATTTCCAACGGTTACCAACGGGTTATTAACTATAACAAACTACGATTCGGATGTTACAAGTGCAGAAATTTTCACGCTTCAAGGGAAACAACTCCAAACTTTTCCGTTGACGCCAATAGAAACGGTTGTCAATATAAGTTCTTATTATTCAGGAATATACTTATTGAGAGTAGGAAATAATGTATTGAAAGTAGTATTGCGGTAGGTGCATGGAGTTAGAAAATCAACTATCATTTTTTAAGGAATCCTCAATTTTAGTATTTTCGCCCTTTTTACTATTAACCCATAAAAAGTATATCCATTATGAACACTGAATTATTAAAACTGTACCCCACAAAATTGTGGGAAATTTTTGCAAACATTTGTGCAATTCCGCATCCTTCAAAACACGAAGAAAAAATATTGGCTTGGCTAAAAGATTGGGCTAAAGAACATAACATTGAATATGCCCAAGATGAAACCGGCAATATCGTTTTAAGAAAACCTGCTACAAGAGGCTACGAAAATCGTATTCCTGTTGTTCTTCAAGGACATATTGATATGGTGCCGCAAGCCAACAGCGATTCTACCCACAACTTTGTTACCGACCCCATTCTACCGCGTATCTGCGATGACGGCTGGGTACGTGCCACGGGAACTACCTTAGGCGCCGACAATGGAATGGGCTGCGCCGCGGCAATGGCTATTCTCGCTGCGCAAAACTTAGAACACGGGCCTATTGAAGTACTCATTACTGTTGACGAAGAAACAGGAATGACCGGCGCTTTCGGACTAAAACCCGGTTTTGTAAAAGGAGACATCCTTATTAATTTAGATTCGGAAGATGAAGGCGAGCTTTATGTAGGTTGCGCCGGAGGAATGGATGCCAACTTTGAATTTGCCTACAATACACAGCGAACGCCAGCAAATATGAGCGGGTATCAAATTGCTATCACAGGTTTAAAAGGCGGGCATAGCGGAATGGATATTGTGCTGGGAAGAGCAAATGCCAACAAATTATTAATGCGACTACTGAAAAAGGGATTGGATAATTTCGAACTCTATATCGCAGAGGTAAATGGAGGAAGCTTGCGCAACGCCATCCCAAGAGAAGCATTTGCAACCATAGTAGTTCCGATAAATAAAACAGCAGCATTTGAAAATCTAATGGAAGGCTTAACAAAAGCAATTACAAAAGAGTTTTCCGGAACAGAACCGGAATTAAAAATAGAGCTAAAGCCTGTGGATGTTCCAAGCCAAGTGATGGAAAAATCCTGTCAAGAGAAAATGGTAAATTTGGTGCTTGCTATCCCAAACGGAGTGATGCGTATGAGCGATTCTATGCCCGGCTTAGTGGAAACATCAACAAACTTAGCCATTGTGAATACGAACAACGGAAAAGTTACGATTGCAAACTTAATGCGAAGTAGCGTAGAATCAGCTAAAGATGCTTTAGCAGACAAAATGCGCGCTATTGCAGAACTTGCAGATGCTAAAATTGAGCTAACCGGCGGCTATCCGGGTTGGAAACCAAACCTTGATTCTCCCATTTTAAAAACAATGCTTAAAGGTTATGAAAATATGTATGGTAAAAAACCAGAAATCAAAGCCATACACGCCGGCTTGGAATGTGGACTCTTTAGTTTGGCCTATCCACATTGGGACATGATTTCGTGTGGGCCAACCATTAGAAACCCACACTCGCCAGACGAGCGCGTGAATATTGAAAGCGTTGGAAAATTCTGGGACTTCCTTGTGGAAACTCTAAAAAATATTCCGGTAAAGTAAAACAATATGCAATTGTTTAATGTACCCATCCGAGCTTATTTCGCCTACCGAGACGAAAGAATAGTATCTCTTTACGAACACGCTATAGAAACGCAGCAGAAATGGCTTGATTACTTAGTAAGAAACGGTGTAAAAACAGCATTTGGACGCGATTTCGGTTTAAAACCGGAAATGAGTTACGATGAGTATATAAATAATATCCCTGTACAAAATTATAATGCGCTCTACCCTTATATAGAGCGCATTATTAATGGAGAAGACAACATACTTTGGAATTCTAAAGTGGAATGGGTGGCAAAATCATCGGGTACTACGCAAGCCAAAAGTAAGTTTATACCCGTAACAAATGAGTCGCTTAAGCTGAACAACTACTTATCAGCAAAAGATGCGCTAACTTTCTATATTGCATTATTTCCTGACACAGAGATATTTGCAGGCAAGGGAATTACCTTAGGCGGAAGTGTACAAAAAATGGATGTTAAGACCAAAGTAAAATGTGGAGATATTTCGGCTGTACTTATGGAAAATATGCCGGTAATCGGAGAGTTTTTAAAAGCGCCCGGCAAAGATATTTTGCTTAATGAGAACTGGAATACAAAACTACGTCTCATTGCTGAACATACGATCCATGAAAATATTACCTCTATATCCGGAGTGCCATCATGGATGCTGTTAATATTGAAAGAAGTATTAAGAATTTCAGAAAAAAAACATATCAAAGAAGTATGGCCAAATCTGGAACTGTTCATGCATGGAGGTGTTGCTTTTTCTCCGTATAGAAACGAATATATTAAACTTCTTCCCAATGCTGTTTTCTTTATGAATATGTATAATGCATCGGAAGGCTTTTTTGGATTTCAAGACGAACGCTATTGCGATGACTTGCTATTGCTAACCGATAACGGTATTTTCTACGAATTTGTGGAGATAGATGAAGTGGGGCATTCAAAAAAGCAGGCAATTCCTCTGCAGGAAGTACAACTAAACAAAAACTATGCCCTTGTTATTAGCACACCTGCGGGATTATGGAGATACGAAATAGGAGATACGATAAAGTTTACTTCAATACATCCTTTCCGCTTTAAAATTACAGGTAGAACAACTCATTATATTAATGCGTTTGGCGAGGAACTAATGGTGGATAACGCAGACAAAGCTTTGGCGGAGGCATGCAGGCAAACAGGAGCAATTTTAACTAACTACACGGCTGCTCCCATTTTCTTGGAAGCAGAAAAATCAACAGGGAAACACCAGTGGCTCATAGAATTTGCAATCCCCCCCGATGATATAGAAAAATTTGCAAATGTGTTAGACCAAACCCTCAAATTATTAAACTCCGATTACGAAGCCAAACGTACCGATAATCTCATGTTACAAGCCCCAGAAATAACAGTGGCTAAGGAAGATACTTTTTTAATATGGTTAGCAAAAAAGAACAAATTAGGCGGCCAGCATAAAGTTCCACGTTTACAAAACGATAGGGCATTACTCGAAGAAATTTTGAGAACATGAAAAAAGGCCGTTTTTTCAAACGGCCTTTTTTCAATTTAAAACTAAAAATTATGGAAAATAAAAAAAGTATTATTTGAGAATACCTTTTTTATGAGCATCAACAATAGCGTTCCAAGCACCCTTTTTACTAATATTTCTAATAGCTTTTGCCGAAACTTTCAACATTACCCAGCCGCCTAATTCGGGAACAAAGAACTTCTTATCGTGTAGGTTTGGGTTAAATTTTCTTTTTGTTTTAACATTGGAATGCGAAACATGATTTCCAACTATCGCTTTTTTTCCTGTAATCTGGCAAACTCGTGACATTTCAATTTTCTTTAATAGGGCTTTGTACTTTTCAAAATAAGAGTGCAAAAATATACTTTTTTTTAAATCTACTTCAATACCCAATAATTTTTCTCAAATTGCTCCGCAAAGAACCTTGCATCTTCCTCATTGTCAAATACTCCAATACAAACCCGGAAGAGGTTGCTGTTGGGTAAATGAATGAATTTGGGATGGTAAAGCTCTAACTCTTCATTCTTAATAAGGCGAATTGCGTTCTCTTTACTCGCAAAACTTCCGGCAATAACATAGTAATTTCCCTTTTGAAAGGGTAGAGTCTCTATTTTCGCTTTAACACCACTCAGGGAAGTAGGTTTAGAAGGAACATCCGCAGGTGTTTCAACTGCAGTAGAAGCAACAGCATTTGGACTTTCTTCATCAGTAGTAACCTTAGGAATGTCGTCATCAATTACAACCTTCTTTGTTGAAATTAAAGCGGAGGAAGCAGGAGTTTCATCACTGAAAACAACACTTTCTTTGTTTCTTAGATAAAGAGTTTGCTTACAATAGAAAACGATTTCTTTGTAGAACAAAGCACCTAAAATTAGAGGCACAAGAATAATAATTACCAAAAAGAGTGCTCGGTCGCTTTTTCTCTTCTTGCGGTTTGTATGAACAATGCGTTTATCTTGTATCTGTATCTCGGAATTTCTTAATTCTTCTTTATTAGTTTTATTAAAAGATTCTGGTTGCTCTGTTTTTTTCTCAGTTTTATGTAAAATAGGAAGCACTATTGGTTCATAGCCTTCGTTTTCAATATTTAAGTGTACGTTTATTATTCCCTGAAAAACAATTTTTCCCGAACTATCTTTTGAAAACGTTCCAAAATCATCGTAAAAAATAGTTGGATTGTGTTCCAGTCCGTTTTCAAGCATTTTTACCCATTTAGAAACCTCTGTTTGCGCTTCATCAATTCTAATTTGTTCCCACTTAGAGAGTTTGCTCACAAAATCGAACCCTTCTACATTTTTTGAATATTCAAACTCAATACTATTATGGGGAGGAAAAACGACATTATCTTTAATTTGAGCCGGGTTCTTTTTTACGGAAAAGGTGCCAAATTCTGTTATTGTAACGGATTCTTCTTCTGTCAGGGCACGAATTAATGAGTTAAGAAACATAAAACTTAAATTAATAAACGATAAGAGTTATTTTTCATTATTTCTTTCAAATCTTCCGGCGTATCAATAGAAATGCTTTCATAGAAAACTATGGCAACGTGGATATGGAAGTTGTTCTCTAACCAGCGTAATTGCTCTAAGCGTTCAATTTCTTCAAGTTTTCCTAATGGAAGTTGTGTGATTTGCTGTAGAATATCGTTGCGGTAGGCATAGATTCCCAAGTGTTTGTATGCTGTAAATGAGACATGGTGGGTAGGATGTGGAATCGGTGAACGAGAAAAATATAATGCTCTATTTGTGTTTGAAAAAACAACCTTAACTTTATTTTTGTTTGTAATATCTTTCTCATCTACAATAGGTTTAGCTAAAGTAGCAATTTGAATAGTGTGGTCTTCAAATAGATGGATAAGTTGGTTTATCTCTTCTTCCCTAATAAAAGGCTCATCGCCTTGAATATTCACGATGATGTCAGAATTACTAAGAGAAAAGATAGTTGCCACTTCAGCGCAACGGTCGGTACCCGAAGTATGTTGCGAACTTGTCATGATAGCTTCACCGCCAAAAGACTCAACGGCTTTTTTTATTCTTTCGTCATCAGTGGCAACGATAAGTTTATCTAAATCAGCCTCCTTGCTTCTTTCATACACATGTTGAATCATGGGTTTGTTATGAATAAGCGCCAAAGGTTTCCCCGGAAAACGAGACGAAGTGTAACGAGCAGGAATAATGCCGATTTTCATAAAACTACAAAGTGGCTAAGGGTAATAATACTTTTTGCAAATAGAGTTTGCATTTACAATGGCAAAGATAATATTATTATTCATTAACATCTGAAAATAATCATAAAACCATATTTTTTTTGTTTTTTTGTGAAATTTTTAGAAAATGACGCTTATTAAATCTATTTCAGGTATTCGTGGTACTATTGGCGGCAAAACCGGAGAAAACTTAACGCCTGTGGATGTAGTAAAATTTGCATCTGCCTTTGTTACTTTACTTGAAGAAAGCAATACTTCGGCTCGCCAAAAACTCAGGCTCATTATCGGGCGTGATGCACGTGTTTCGGGGCAGGTAGTCAGTGCTTTGGTTTGCTCAACCCTGCAAAGTATGGGCGTGGATGTTGTTGACGTAGGGCTTTCTACTACGCCAACCGTAGAGATGACGGTGTCTGGTTTTAAGGCAGATGGCGGAATCATTATTACTGCCAGCCACAACCCCATGCCATGGAATGCGCTTAAATTGTTAAATAATAAAGGGGAGTTTATTTCAGCAAACGAGGGTATTCGCTTGTTGGAAATTGCAGAAAAAGAAGACTTTATATACGCTACTGTAGAGCAATTAGGAGGTTATACTAAATATGAGAACGCTATAAAAGACCATATCAGTGAGATTTTGAAATTGGATTTAGTAGATGTGGAAGCGATTAAAAAAGCAAACTTTTCGGTAGTTTTCGATGCAGTAAACTCAACCGGAGGAATTGCAATTCCATTATTATTAGAACAATTAGGTGTAATGAATTACCACGCTCTTTATGCCAAGCCTACCGGAATATTTCCCCATAACCCTGAGCCCCTACCGGAGCACCTGCACGAAATTGCAGCAATCATGAAACAGGCCAACCACACAACGACTCCGTTTCACGTGGGCTTCGTAGTTGACCCTGACGTTGATAGGTTAGCCATTGTGATGGAAAACGGCGAAATGTTCGGAGAAGAATACACATTAGTTGCCGTTGCCGATTATGTTTTACAACATAAAAAAGGAAATACTGTTTCCAACCTTTCCTCCTCCAGAGCCTTACGCGATGTGAGTAATAAACACGGTGCTACATATACGGCAGCTGCGGTTGGTGAAGTAAATGTGGTAGAAAAAATGAAAGAAACACAGGCCGTTATCGGGGGCGAAGGAAATGGGGGCATCATTCTCCCTGAATTGCACTACGGAAGAGATGCGTTGGTAGGCATTGCTCTTTTTTTATCTTTTATGGCAAAAACCAAACTGAAATGCTCAGAAATAAAAGCGCTATTCCCAAACTATGTAATTCTAAAACATAAAATTGAGCTTACCCCCAATATTAATGTTCAAGATGTTTTACAAAAGGTGGTACAAACTCACGCTTCTCTTAATCCCAATACAATAGATGGAGTGAAAATTGATTTTGAAAAAGGATGGGTACACCTAAGAGCATCGAATACCGAACCGGTGATTAGAATCTATGCAGAAGCAGAAAGTGCAACTGAAGCTGAGAAGTTAAGGAACTCCATTATAACCCTCTTATGAACGGCATTTATATATGCATAACATTATTGTTGAAAATCTTACGAAAAAATTTGGCACGTTTACGGCCGTAAACAACATCTCTTTTTCCATAAAAAAAGGAGAGATATTCGGTTTTCTTGGCGCAAACGGGGCGGGTAAAACTACCGCTATGAAGATGATGTGCGGCTTGCTCATGCCTACCTCCGGTACTGCAAAAATTGCAGGATACGACTTAGCCACACAATCGAAACAGATAAAGAAAAATATCGGATATATGAGCCAGCGTTTTTCTTTGTACGATGATTTAACGGTGTATGAAAACATGCAACTATTCGGTACCATTTATAATATTGAAAAGAAAACGTTACGTTTGCGCATGGATACTCACTTAAATGAGCTGAATATGAACGATTTTGCTAATAAATTAGTCCGTTCTATTCCCTTAGGCTGGAAACAAAGGTTAGCCTTTGCTACGGCTCTACTTCATAAACCCGAAATAGTTTTCTTAGATGAACCTACCAGCGGCGTTGACCCCATAGTGCGCAGAGAGTTTTGGAGTTTAATCTATAAAACAGCTGCCTCAGGAGTTACCATTTTTGTTACTACCCACTATATGGATGAAGCTGAATACTGCGAACGCCTCTCAATTATGGCAGAAGGTGAGCTTAAATTGATAGGTACGCCCACCGAACTGAAAGAAAATATGAGAGTGCAAACCATCGGCGACATCTTTGCTAAATTTGTAAATAGATAAACATGAGAGCGTTTTTAGCAATTTTACAAAAAGAGTTTATTCATATCGGGCGCGATAGAATTTCGCTGTTTCTTGTATTGGCGATGCCCATTGCACTTATTTTGCTCTTAGGATTCACGATTAGCACAGAAATAAGAAATGCTAAAATCTCAATCCTCGACCAATCTAAAGACACATCTTCAAAACAGTTGATTGAAAAAATCACTGCCTCAGGCTATTTTCAAGTAGTAAACTTCTTAGAAACAGAAACAGCTATTGACCACGATTTTAAAGACAAGAATATTAAAATTGCGATGATCATCCCCCCACGATTTGAAGAGTCGTTGGCAGTAGAACATCTTGCAAGCATACAAATTATTAATGATGTATCGGATATTAACATTGCTTCCATTCTCAACAACTATTTAAGGTCTATTTTCAACGATTTTATTTCGGAATACAATAGAGAAAACCAGCGCTACCTCCCCGAAGCCCCCATCACTTTAGTAACCTCCATGCGGTATAACCCTGAACTGAACAGCGTTTATATGTTCGTTCCCGGTATTATTACGCTCATCATGATCATCATCACCGCGCTAATGTCTTCCATTACATTAGCGCGTGAAAAGGAAACTAACACCATGAATATGATGTTGATTACTACTGTTAGAAAAATTAACATCGCTATTGGGAAAGTTATTCCCTATATGTTCCTTTCATTAGTAAGCACAATTTTTGTGTTACTCATTAGCGTTTTTGTTTTTCAAATGCCGATAAAAGGGAGTATCGGTTTGCTCATTCTCTTGTGTATCATCTTCATGTTTACGGCTGCTTCTTTCGGGTTACTCATCAGTGCGGTTTCTAAAACACAGTTAGATGCTATGATGGTAACGATGATGGGTTTGTTTTTGCCTACTGTTTTGCTTTCAGGTTTCCTATTCCCATTAGACAATATGCCTTTCTTTTTCCAGTGGTTGGCAGATATTTTTCCTGCCAAGTGGTTTATCATAGCCATTAAAGATGTTATGCTAAAAGGAGCAACTTTTATGCAAATTCTAAAGCCATTGCTGATACTTTTCGGAATGTCGGTAGCCATGGTTGGGTTTAGCTTATCGCAGATTGATAAGCGGTAAAATAATGGGTATCAGAAAAATTTTCTAATACACTACGCATATAACAAAAAAATATACTTTCGCGCCCCAAAAAATAAACCTTAAAATCATCATTTATTATGGCAACAAGAATCAGATTACAAAGACATGGTAAGAAAAATCAACCTTTTTACCACATTGTAATTGCGGATGGTCGTGCACCACGTGACGGACGTTTTATCGAAAAAATCGGAACCTACAACCCATTAACCCATCCTGCAACCATCAACATTAACTTCGACCGCGCATTGTACTGGGTAGAAACAGGAGCTTCACCTTCCGATACCGTTCGCTCGATTCTCAAACACGAAGGCGTGTATTTAATGAAACATTTACGCGGTGGCATCGCAAAAGGCGCTATCACTGAAAATGCAGCAGAAAAAAGCTTTGAAACATGGAAACAAGAAAAAGAATTTAAAGCCAATAGTGCTAAACGCGAAGCTGCTGATAATACTCGAAACGAAGGAAAAAAACGCTTAGAAGCAGAAACCAAAGTTAGAGAGGCTATTGCCAAAAAAGTAGCCGCTAAATATGCTGTGGAAGCAGCAAAAGAAGCTAAAGAAACGGTAGAAACTATTGAGGAAGATGCAGAAGCGGCTGAAGAAGTAACAGAAAGTGCAACGGCTGAAGTAGCTGATAGTGTACAGGCTGATGTAGCAGAAGTAACAGAAAAGCAAGTTACAGAACTTGAAGCATCTGTACAAGAAGAAGAAACAGCTGAAACAACAGAACCAACAGAAGAATAGTTTGAGTGCTTTTTTAGGCTACTTCGATAATAGAAAGCTGAAAAAAATCCCCTCCGTTTAGAAGGGGATTTTTTTGTTTAAAAGGTATTCGTTATTTAAAATACCTGTTGAACAAACCTTCAAATACTTGTCCGTGTCGTGCTTCGTCTTTACACATTTCGTGAACGGTATCGTGAACCGCATCATAGTTTAATTGTTTTGCTAATGTGGCAATCCTTTTTTTGTCGGCACAAGCAGCCTGCTCAGCGAGCATCCGTTTTTCCAAGTTCGTTTTTGTATCCCAAACAACTTCGCCCAACAGTTCGGCAAAACGTGCGCAGTGGTCGGCTTCTTCAAAAGCAATTCTTTTATATGCTTCTGCAATTTCGGGATACCCTTCTCTGTCGGCTTGTCGGCTCATTGCTAAATACATACCCACTTCCGTAGCCTCTCCGTTGAAGTGTGCGCGTAGCCCTGCTACCACCTCTTCATTTAGGTCTTTGGCAACACCAATGCGGTGCTCATCAGCCCACTCAAGTTTGCCGGTTTCTTCTAATAATTTGAATTTTTCACGCGGTTGCTTACATTGCGGACAAAATTCCGGCGGCTGTTCTCCTTCGTGAACATAACCGCATACAGTACAAATCCATTTTTTCATAGTAGTTACATTTTAAGTTTATGAATTGTTAACGATATATATCCCTCTATTATTATATTTTTTTCAAAGGAAAAATTTTTCTATTTTCGCCCCTTATTAATTAAATACTTTCGAAATGGAACACAACTCGTATTATCATCGCAAACCGGAATCGGGAGGCCGCAAATTTTGGCGCACAGTATTTGGCTCATTAGTAGGCTTTCTTCTTGCCAAAATTGTTATTGTTTTTTTAAGCATTTTTATAATAATAGGGATAGTAGTTTCAACCCTCTCTTCTACTACACCCGTCATTAAGAATAATTCTGTTCTTAAAATATCGTTAAGTGGCAACATCATGGAGCGCGGCGAGGATAATCCATTTGAAAACACCGCTTGGGAGAGTTTCGCTGCCACCCCCACCGGCTTAGACGAAATATTAAACTGTATTAATACAGCCGCCACCGACCCCAAAATTAAAGGAATAAGTATCGAAATATCCCCACCAGTCTCTGCCGGATTTACTACACTTAAAGAGATTAGAACGGCATTGGAAAGCTTTAAAAACTCCGGAAAATTTATTTATGCCTACAGCGAGTCTTTCTCACAAGGAGCCTATTATATTGCCTCGGTAGCCGATAAGGTTTTTATGAGCAACTACGGCCATGTGGACCTAAGAGGCTTTAGTTTTCAGCTACTCTTTTTTAAAGGCTTGATAGATAAATTAGGTATTGATGTAGATATTATTCGACATGGAACATTTAAAAGCGCAGTAGAGCCATATATGCTCGATAAGATGAGCGCGGCAAACCGCGAGCAAATGACCCTCCTTGTAAACGACTTTTGGAGTGTTTATTTACATGATGTGGCAAACAACAGAAATATTTCTACCGATTCTCTTAATCTTATTGCAAATCAATTGCTCAGCCTAAATGCTCAACACTGTGAACAACTTAGATTGGTTGATGGAATCATGTATCCTGTTGAATATCAAAATTTATTAAAAATAGAACTTGGATTAGCCGAAAAGGAGAAAATGAACACAACATCTATTAACCAGTATAAAAAAACAGCAACTTATAAAGAGAAAACAGATAATATCGCCATTGTTTATGCTTTTGGAAATATATTAGACGGCAAAGGAAATACCCAAAATATATACTCTGAAAACGTTTGCAGAGAGATTCGCAAAGCGTATAAAAATGAGCGCGTAAAGGCAATTGTATTGCGTGTGAATTCGGGCGGTGGAAGCGCCAAAGCATCGGAAATGATTTGGAACGAAATAGAATTAGCTAAAGCAGCAGGTAAAAAAGTGGTTACTTCAATGGGAGATTACGCTGCCTCCGGAGGCTACTACATTGCTTGTAATTCAGACTTTATTATAGCGCAGCCCAGTACACTTACAGGCTCTATCGGCGTTTTGGGTATCATCCCATCCATGCAAAGAATGCTGAAAAATAAATTAGGAATTACTGTTGATGTGGCGAAAAGCAATCCGCACGCCGACTATATGTCGGGCATTGGACGACCCTTAGACGATCTAGAAATAAAAAGAATGACAGCTTTAATTGAGGATATTTACGATATTTTTACAAAACGTGTTGCCGAGGGCAGAAATCTTCCTATCGAAAAAGTTTATGAAGTAGGTGAGGGACGTGTGTGGTCGGGAACAGAAGCATTGAAATTAGGATTGATTGACCAACTGGGCAGCATTGACGATGCCATTGCAAAAGCGGCAGAATTGGCTGAAATTACCAACTACGGAGTTATTCAATACCCTAAATCGCAAGACTTCTTTACAAAATTCCTCACTTCTAATGTTGACCCTGAAACTAAAATTGAACGCGCACTTCAACAACAACTTGGCGACCTCTATATTACCTATAAAGGAATTAAATCCATAACCGAAGCAAGTGGGGTGCAGGCACGAATGCCATTTGAAATAATAATTATGGACTAAGGAACAGACTTAACCCCCATAAATCATTTATAACAATGTTTTTAAGCGCTTTTTATATCTATCTCTGGGTAATGATTGCAGTAGCCGTTGCTACTTTCATTACTTTATATCATGTGGAAGCAGGATACGGTATGTTGCGCACCGAAAAATGGGGAAAAACCATTAACAACAGATGGGCGTGGTTCATTATGGAACTTCCTATTTTCGTGGCAATGCTTATACTATGGTTGTGCTCGCCACACCGATGGGATATTGTACCGTTTGTTTTTTTGCTGATTTTTCAATCGCATTATCTCCAGCGCACTTTAATATTTCCGTTTCTCCTCAAGGGAAAAGGTAGAATGCCGCTCGGCATTGTAGCGTTGGGCGTTTCTTTTAATATATTGAACGCCATGATGCAGGGCTATTGGATTTTTCATGTAGCCTACCTACAAGAACCACAAGCTCCGTTTGTGCAAGCCGGAACAGATTGGTTTTATTCATGGCAATTTATCTTAGGAGCTTGCTTGTTTGCTACCGGATACTTTATCAATTTACGTTCTGATTATATTATCAGACATTTACGAAAAGACCCTAACGATACAAAACACTATTTTCCAAGAGGTTTCATGTTTAAATATGTAACCAGCGCCAACTATTTTGGCGAATTGATTGAGTGGTTGGGCTTTGCAATACTCACTTGGTCGGTTTCGGGTTTAGTGTTCTTTATTTGGACTTTTGCCAATTTGGTGCCCCGCGCCAACGCCATCTACAAACGCTATCAAAAAGAGTTTCCCGAAGAAATGAAAAACGGACGAATAAAAAGAGTAATACCGTTTATATATTAGGTTTTTGAAAAGAAGTAAGTGAAAATTATTGACCGCTACATTTTTGTAAAATTTTTGAGTGCCTTTTTTTATGCACTTGCACTGCTAATGGTAGTTATTGTGGTTTTCGACTTTGCAGAAAATGTATCCAGTTTTATGTTTTATAAAATTTCTTGGAAAGACATCATCTTTGCCTACTATTTCAACTGGCTCCCTCCTTTTTTCAACCTCTTTATTCCGCTCTTTACTTTTATTAGCACAATCTGGTTTACTTCAAAACTCTCTTCAAACAATGAAATTGTTGCCATTCTGAGTGGCGGAGTGAGCTTTTACCGTATGCTTGTCCCCTATATCGCAGGAACTTTTTGTATAGCAATGCTTGCTATTTTTATGTCAAATGTAATTGTTCCTCGAGCAAATGCTAAATTACACGCATTTCAAAGCGCAAATATGACAAGATACGCCAGAACAACTACAAATTTCTACATACGCAATTCTACGAATAGTTATATCTTCGTTGACCGATGGAGTATTAAAGAAAAGAATGGACATCTGTTTTGTTATGATGAATTGGGCGACCATTTTGTTAAATATAGATTAACTGCTCAAGAGATACAATACGATGACAGTTTAAAAATTTGGAAACTTTCAAACTATACAAAACGGTTTACTACTCATGCAGGCGAACAAATATTTAGAGGAACTTATATGGATACCGTCTTTAATATTACGCCGTTAGACTTGTCGAAAGACGAATCTGCCTGTGGAGCGATGACGTACAAAGAGGTATTACAATATATTCGAGAAGACAAGGAGAAGGGCGGCGGTATGTCTAAGTTCTATATAATAGAAGCACATAAACGAGTGGCCAACTCTTTAGGCACCTTTATTATGACATTTCTTGGGTTAAGTGTAGCTTCCCGAAAAAACCGTCGTGGGGTAGGTGTACATCTTTTTTTTGGAATTGCTTTGGCTTTCGCCTTTGTTTTTCTTCAGCAAATCTCCACAGTTTTTTCAATTTTCGGAGGCTTATCGCCAGCCTTAGGGGCTTGGATGCCGAATATTATTTACTCTTTTATTTGCATTTTTATGATAAAAACATGCCAAAAGTAATACTATGTTTAATGAATAAATCACAATACAATGATAACCTTACTTAGCGACTGGAAACTCCGCGACCCCTACATTGGTATTTTTAAAGGACAGCTATTGCAATATTTACCTGAAGCTACCATGGTTGATATTACGCATCACCTCGAATTGTTTAATCTTCCCCAAACCGCTTTTATCGCAAAAAACAGCTATAAATTCTTTCCTGAAAAAAGTTTACATATTATTCTTTCGGGGTTATCATTTTCTGCAGATATTAAGCCTGTATTAGTGATTCATGATGGACATTTTTTCTTAGGAGAGGACACTGGCGTTTTTTCAATGATGTTTGGGCATGAAAACGCAGTTGAAGCCTTCCAGTATAATGGAGATATGTCGTTGAGTAGTACCGAGAAAATAGCCTGTATGGCTTCTTGGGTTTTTCAGGGAGTTTATGTGGAGAATACACTTCCCTACCCCACGCTTAAATTTCAGTTAAGTAATTTATCTGAGCCTTATTATAACAAAGAACAAAAAACTATTTCCGGGAAAATTGTATATATTGACTCTAATTGCAATGCGGTTACCAATGTTCCGGCTTCAATGTTTGAAGGGGTGGGGAGGAGAGCGTTTACTGCCACTGTTTCTAATGTGCGTTCATTGAAAATTACGCGCTACCAAGCCTACTACAATTCACAAGAATTAGAAGTTTTTTTTGTAAAGAATCGTTTGGGGCTTCTTGAAATCACATTATACAAAGGAAATATTGCTGCTTTGGCTGATATTCGAGTAGGTGATGACGTGGAAATTAAATTTGAATAGTTCTTACCTAAATTGATAATATGCGTTTTTTTCGAAAAAATCTTCTTTTTTTACTTTTGTTCATAATAGTACCGTTTTTAAATGTAACCCTACAAGCACAAAACAAACCGGATGATATTATAGGCTTCTATCTGAATGAAGACCCGTTTTCGGGCGCTATTTCGCAAGTGTATATCTACCATACAGGGAATGGCATTTACGAGGGTATTGTGGTTTGGGTAAATGAGGAGGCTCGAAAAATCTATGAGGGATTAGTTTTTCTTAAAGGGATGACTTTCAATGCTAAGGAAAATGAATGGCAAAATGCTACAATGCTCTATCCGGGGAAAAAAGGGAATTATAAAGCGTTTATGCGCCTTGAAAAAGATGGGAGGCTTCGTGTAAGAGGCTATTGGGGCGTTTCCATGCTGGGCAAAACGCTGTACTGGCAAAGAGAACAAGAGTCAAGAAATAAGAAAATTAAGCCGTAGATATTAGAAGTGGGTATAAAAAAAGGCTGCCATTTACCGACAGCCTTCCGCATGAGAAAGAAAGGGTTTAGTCTTCTTTCTTCTCTAAATCTTTTTTTAACGTTTTGAAAATGTCTAAATCGCCTAAGGTCGTTTTTTCGGCATTTTCATTAATCTTGCTTATCTCTTTCTTTTGTTTCTTTTCTTCCGAAGCTATGCGTTTCTCTTCATCTTCTTTGGTTTCTTGCCACGTTTTTGTATGAGAAAGAATGATTTTCTTAGCATCTTTTTGGAATTCAATGACTCTAAATGATAGTGTTTCGTCTATTTTCGGATTAGATTTATCTTCTTTTTGTAACGCGCGGTTGAAGCAGAATCCTTCGATGCCGTAGGGAAGAGAAACGGTAAATCCTTTATCGTTTTGAGAAACAAGAGTGCCTTGATGTGTAGTTCCTACTGCAAAAACGGTTTCAAATACATCCCAAGGGTTTTCTTCCAATTGTTTGTGTCCTAAACTCAACCTGTGGTTTTCTGTATCAACCTCTAATACAACAACATCAATTCTTTCGCCTATTTTGGTAAACTCAGCAGGATGTTTTACTTTCTTAGACCACGACAGGTCAGAAATGTGAACCAATCCATCTACCCCTTCTTCTAATTCTACAAAAATACCGAAGTTGGTAAAGTTGCGAACGGTGGCTGTATGTTTTGAGCCCGCAGGGTATTTCAAAGTAATGTCAGCCCATGGATCCGGTATTAATTGTTTAATACCTAACGACATTTTTCTTTCTTCGCGGTCTAAGGTTAAAATTACGGTTTCTACTTCATCCCCAACTTTTAGGAAATCGTGCGCCGTGCGCAAATGTTGCGACCACGACATTTCCGAAACGTGCACTAAGCCCTCAACGCCTTGAATTACTTCAATAAATGCACCATAATCGGCAATAACCACAACTTTACCCGAAAGTTTGTCGCCCACTTGTAAATTAGCATCTAATGCATCCCATGGGTGTGGGGTTAGCTGCTTCAAACCTAAGGCAATACGCTTTTTATTTTCATCAAAATCAAGAATAACTACGTTCACTTTCTCATCTAACTGCACAATCTCTTCGGGGTGGTTAATACGTCCCCACGACAAATCAGTAATGTGGATTAAGCCATCCACGCCACCTAAGTCAATAAATACGCCATAGCTGGTAATATTTTTTACAGTACCTTCTAAAATCTGTCCTTTTTCTAAGCGTGCCATAATTTCCGCTTTTTGCGCTTCTAATTCATCTTCAATCAGCGCTTTATGAGAAACTACTACATTTTTATATTCATGGTTAATCTTAACCACCTTAAATTCCATAGTTTTGTTCACATAAATATCATAGTCTCTAATCGGTTTCACATCTATTTGCGAGCCGGGAAGGAACGCCTCAATACCGAACACATCAACAATCAGACCACCTTTGGTTCTGCATTTCACATAACCGGTAATAATTTCGTTTTCATCATGTGCTTGGTTTACACGGTTCCAAGATTGTAGCAGACGTGCTTTTTTGTGAGATAGTTGCAACTGACCTGTAGCATCTTCTTGGTTTTCAACATATACTTCAATCTCATCACCAATTTTTAACTCCGGCTTGTAGCGAAGTTCGGATGCCGTGATAACACCATCCGATTTAAAGCCTATATTAACGACTATTTCACGCGTATTTATAGACACAATCGTACCAACGATTACAGCGTTTTCATCAATAGATTTAAAAGATTTTGTGTAAAGTTCAGCGTATCTTTCTTTTTCGACTGCGCTATACTTAGAGCCCTTTTTCTCAAGGTTATCCCAGCTAAAGCTTTCTAACGAGTCGTACGCGTTCTCCAACGGTCTTACTACAAACTTCTTAGTTTGCGCTTCGGGTTCTTCGATTGCGGGAAGTTCTTTTTCAGCAACTTCTTCTACTGATGTAGGGGTTTCTTCTACCACCGGTGTTTCGGTTACCGTTTCTTCTTGAGCAGGTTGTTCAAATACGATTTGCTCTTCATTTTGTGCTTCCATTTCGGGAGCAGGGTTTAATTCTTCAGACATTTTTTCTGTTTTTTGAATCAAAAATGATTCTTTTTTAATTTGACAATGAGGTTAACTTATTGATTCCCAAATCAAAGAGCCTCTTTTGATGGGGGTGGCGAATTTATATTTTTTTTATTAATGTCCGACAAAATTAGAATATTTAAAGATGTTTTTATTTCACAACCTTGTTCGCTTAGATGTAACAACATATCCGCATATTCTTTTTCCCAAACTTTTTGCCTTCGTGCAAACATTGCTTGTTCGCTTTCTAAAACTTTGTCAACAGAATACGAAGTGTATCCTTTGGTGCGATTGCCGGTAGAAAAAGAAGGGATAAAACTTCGATGAAAGTCGGAACCGAACAAATTACAACCTACCCCGATAACTGTGCCGGTATTGAACATAGTACCAATTCCGCACTTAGAGTGGTCGCCCATCATCAAACCGCAAAACTGTAATCCCGTATTTTCGTAGGATTTTGAGGCGTAGTTCCATTGCGCTACTTCGCCGTAGTTGTTTTTCAAGTTCGATGCATCGGTGCCGGCACCAATATTGCACCATTCGCCCACCACTGAGTTACCGAGAAAACCATCATGCGCTTTATTTGAGTAGCCGAACATTACCACATTGTTGAGTTCTCCGCCCACTTTGCAATGGGGGCCAATGGTAGTGGCTCCGTAAATCTTAGTTCCCATTTTTATGGCAGCATTTTCCAATATTGCAAAAGGTCCTCGGATACAACTGCCTTCCATCACTTGCGCGTTTTTTCCAATATAAACAGGCCCTGTTTCGCAATTAATGATGACACCTTCAATTGTGGCTCCCGCTTCAATGAAAAGATTTTTAGTATTGCCTATGAGTTTATTTGAAGCACTTAATCCACAACTCTTCCTGCGTTGAGTGAGGGTAATAAAATCATAATTCAACATCATTTCATTGTAAGTGAAAATATCCGATTTGGAAGCCATACACAAAAACTCTTCAGAGTAGGTTATAGTTTTAAAAGTATCTAACGCTGTAAAAGCTTCACAACTTCCTGCACGCAAAGCTAAAAGTTGGTTATTACTGTCTCTTAAAGCCTCTCCGCATTGTAATGCTTTTAGGACTGCAACAAGTGCATTATCCGGCAATAAGTTCCCTGAAATAAACAGATTGTCATCTGTGATTACACATGGAAAAAGTTTAGATAAATAATCTTGGGTAAAAAAAGAGGCTTTGGCTTTAAAGGCATGCTCCCATTTTTCGCGAATAGTAGTAATACCTACTCGGATTTCAGCTATAGGGCGTGTGAATGTAAAAGGGAGTAGGTGCGCTCTGGTTTGATTGTCAAATAATATTATGTTCATAAACCTTTAAAATAAAAAATGAGACCTTTCTTTTTGAAAAGCCTCAATTCTAAACGTTATTTTTATAGTTTTAGTTTTTTTTGTCTAAATGTTTTGCATATTTGCTGCGGAACTTATCCACGCGGCCAGCGGTATCAACCAATTTCATCTTTCCGGTAAAAAACGGATGCGACGTATTGGAAATTTCGAGCTTAATAAGCGGATATTCTTTGCCGTCTTCCCAAACGATGGTGTCTTTCGTATTTACTGTTGATTTGCTTAAAAAGGCATATTCATTCGACATATCTTTGAAAACCACTGCTCTATACTCTTTTGGATGAATCTCTTTTTTCATTTTTGTTGGTTTTTGAAATAGGACGGCGAAAATATATTTTTTTTTGATACAAGAAAAGATTTTAAAAATTATATCTTTGCCGCTCAAATTTTAACCCGCTAATATATGTACAGTCTTTACCGTAAAGAGATTAAATCGTATCTCAGCTCTTTAATCGGCTATATTTTTATTGGGGTTTTCTTAATTATTGCAGGGCTTTTTATTTGGGTATTCCCAAATATTAACAATGTTTTGTTTTCTAATGTGGCAAGTTTGCACGGGCTTTTCGGCACCGCCAAATTTTTGTTCCTTTTTCTCATCCCTGCAATAACAATGAGAACTTTTGCCGAAGAAAAACATAGAGGCACCTTAGAACTACTTTTAACCAAGCCGCTTACCGACTCGCAAATTATAGGAGCCAAATTTTTGGCTTCGCTCACCTTGTTAGTAATCGCACTACTCCCCACATTACTCTATGTAGTTTCTGTATATAATCTTGGATCGCCCCCCGGAAATATAGACTTGGGAAGTACGTGGGGCTCTTATTTAGGACTCATTTTCTTAGGAGCAACATTTATCTCAATAGGAATGTTTGCCTCAAGCACCACCCCAAACCAAATTGTAGCTTTTGTATTAGCTGCGCCACTCTGCTTTTTGATGTATTTTGGATTTGAATTTATTTATGGATTCGAAGTCTTAGGGAATTGGGGATTCTTTATTAAAAAGTTGGGAATTGAGTACCACTACGATTCAATAAGCAGAGGAGTAATTGATTTGAGAGACCTCATATATTTTGTAAGTGTCTCTTTACTATTCCTTATCGCTACAAGAGTGATGTTACTTAGTCGCAAATGGTAGTCTCTTAATCTAAACGATATGAAAAACAAAATAAAATACAAACGCTCAGCAATAGTTACTTTAGTGTCAAGTCTGTTTATCTTGCTGGCTCTAAATATTATTTTCTCGTTTATCCCTGTAAGAATTGACTTAACCCACGATAAAAGAAACTCAATAGCACCCTCAACCATTAAACTCTTAAAAGGATTAGATGACAAAATTTTCATTAAAGTTTTCTTAAAAGGGAAGAACTATCCTGCAGACTTTCAAATTTTTGCGCAAAAAACAAAAGAGATATTAGAGGAGTTTAGCAGATATTCATCTAATATTGAATTTGAATTGATAGACCCTGTGGATGGTAGAGAGCAGGCGGAGGTATATTCAATTTATGCAGAATTTCACAACAAGGGGCTCTTTCCCATTCCAATTTCAAGAGAAGACTATTCAACCACTTGGGTTGTGCCGGGCGCTTTTCTTACCTACAAAGGGAAGGAGTATCCCGTTACCTTAGTAGTTTCTGACCCAAGAGGAAAAGATTGGCTCGACTTTTCTATTCAAGAGCTGGAATACAATCTGGTTTCTGCTATCAGGAATATTACAACGCTTTATGCTCCCAAGGTAGCTTTCTTAGATGGACACGGAGAACTTGACAATTTTTCAACATCATGGATGCAGTGGCAATTGTCGCGTTATTATAAAGTGGAAAGAGCAACAATTAATAATAGAATCAATAGCTTACGCAATATCTATGTGAAAGATTCTGCCGAAGCAACTATTGGTACTTATGGTAACAAATATGATGTATTAGTGGTAGCTCAACCCACTGAACCTTTTTCTGATATGGATAAATATGTGATTGACCAATTTATTATGAATGGAGGGAAGGTTCTATGGCTTATTGATGCTACGAATGCTTCCATTGATAGCTTGGAAAAAAGAAATGAGTTTTTTGCAACCGAAAACTATTTGCGGCTAAATAGTATGTTTTTTAAATATGGAGTACGAATAAATACTAATTTGATTCAAGACCTGAATTGCCAATTTATTCCCCTTCAGCCTTCGTATAACTTCTTTGCATTTCCCTATATGCCGGTTATCGTAAACTTTACGACCCATCCTATCGTTAGAAAAATTAAAGCACTAAAATTTGATTTTGCAGGCACTATCGACTTCGTGGGCACAGACGCAGAACTCAAAAAAACGGTATTAGCTACCACCTCTGAAAAAACAAAAGTAGTGCCTGTTCCAAGTATTGTTACATTAAACGTAGTGAAAACAAAACCAAGTCCCGAAGAGTTTCATCGAAGATATGAGCCTGTTGCCGTGTTGGTAGAAGGTAAGTTTACTTCAGCATTTAAAAATATATTACCTGTGGGATTTGACACGATTAAGGAGTTTAATTTTAAGGAAGAAAGCCGTGAAACACGTCAAATCTTCGTATCTGACGGAGACATTATTCGTAATAGGTTTGATATGAAGAACATGAAAACTTTTCCTGCCGGATACGATGCTCTTAAAGATATTCAATACGACAATCCCGATTTCTTACTTAATTGTATTAACTATTTGAGTGAAGATAGCGAGCTACTCCTTATTCGTTCAAAAAGTTTTAAATTAGGGACTTTAGACCCCATTGCAGTGAAGGAAAAAAGGAATTTTTATATTCTGCTAAATACTATTGGGCCTTTGGTATTTATTAGCCTCATGGCTGCTGCGCTCATCTTAATGCGAAAGTTACGCTATAATCGAAAGGTTTAACAGCCTTAATTTTTCCTTTCTAAGTTTTCTGTTTTTGTTTTTTTGCAGCACCCATATAATTGATTGATTATCAATTGATTTTTTATATTTTTGCGCGTTTTTGTGGGTTGCTACGCTGAAAACAACAAAGGCTGCCCCCGCAAGAACAGCCTTTTTTAGTGAATAGTGATTAATAAGTGAGTACCAACTTCTTAGTATCTGTTCGTTCGCCGTTGATGTAGAGGGCGTAGTGATAGACTCCTTTGGGCATGTTGGTAAGGGCAACAGTGGCTTGGTATGTGCCTT
>Ga0209737_10000358_pt1 | contig 39899 bp, 26 predicted proteins | sample TergutCu122P3_FD_187284 | JGI IMG/M metagenome (GOLD analysis project Ga0209737, IMG submission 187284) | Cubitermes ugandensis P3 segment gut microbial communities from Kakamega Forest, Kenya - Cu122 P3 (SPAdes) (version 2) | ecosystem: Host-associated > Arthropoda: Insects > Digestive system...
CGTCGTCAGCGGCGTCGTTGTGGTCGGTCACGTACGAAGTACGCTCCCTTCCACGCCTCCTTGCTTCCTGGAATCTGCACCATTTCGACGCCGCGACCCCGCCGTCAGTGATAAGGCGGGTGCGATAGCGGCGTAGGGGGCTGTGTCCCCACAAACAAACGTAGAGACAAGGCATGCCTTGTCTCTACTCCTCGCAATCGCCCGGATAGAGGAGGAACGGGGCCTGGCGAGCTCGGAATTGCTCAACGTCTGTGCGCCATGTTGCCATGATGTCTTCGGGCGCTGCGCCCTGTTCGAGAAGTTTGAGGATTTGTTCGTTGCCCCAGTGTCTGGCGAAGTGGGCCTGGCCTTTGAAGTGAAACACGTGGGGGGCGACGTCTCGGATGGCGGCCAGGATATGGATAGCGGTCTGGAGCGGGCGGAATGCGTGTGGATCGTCGAGCATAAGCTGAACGCCGCGCAGGGCTTTGCCTTTGTGACGGGCATCGTACGCCCTGAAACTGACGCCCGGGAGGTTGTCGGCGTTAAGGCGCAGGGCCAGGGCTTCGGCATCGATCTGCGATCCGATAATGATCTCGAAGGGCATGGGCGTGTTGGCGCCTTCGTAGACGTCGGGCATGAGTCCGGCGACCATGCCGGTGGCGACGTACAGCAGGGCATGGCGCGCGTGGGGGATGTTTGGGCTGGTGGGGATCCAGGCAAGTCCGGTGTCTTCCCAGAGCATATGGCGGCGCCAGTGCTGCATGGGGATGACGGTGAGTTTTGCGCCAAGCTGCTTTTCTGCGTCGAACATGCGTGCGATTTCGCCAAATGTCATGCCGTGTGTGACGGGGAAGTCGGCATAACCCACGAAGCTTTGGTGCTTCGGTTCGAGGATGGGGCCTTCGATGAGGCATCCGCCGGCGGGATTCGGGCGGTCGAGGACGACAAATTCGATGCCCTGGCTGGCGGCAGCTTCGAGGGACTTGAGCAGTGTCGTCACATAGGTATAGGTTCGCGACCCCACATCCTGGATGTCGAAGACCAGAACATCAATGTCCTGAAGACCAACAGGCGCCTGGCGTTTGCCATACAGGCTGGCGACTTCCACGCCATAGATGGGATCGATGGCATCGTCGTACTTTGTACCCGCTGCAAGCTCGCCTCGCAGGCCATGCTCGGGCGCAAAGAGGCGCCTGAGGTCGATGTGCGGCGAATCGACGAAGCGCCTGGCCGTCGGCACGCGTTTGCCATCGACCCCCGAGGCATTCGTGATGAGCCCGACGCGCTTGCCGGCGAGAATGTCCAGGTTGTCTTCGAACAGGACGTCGACCCCAAGGCGAAATTGGAGAGGATGCACAGCTTCCGTCGGTACATCTTTTTCTGACGGTTCTTCTTCCGCCGATGCCGCCATCTCGTGGGCGTCTGAATCCTCCGCTTCTGCTTCCGGCTCATGCTCGCATGCAGGCGCTGCCACACACGGCGGACATGGCTGGGGTGAAACATTTGCCTCACAGGCCGCTGCCGTCAATGCCAGGACAGCGCCCAGGATCCCAAGCCATTGAGTTCTTTTTTTTCGTGGGGAAACTCTGTCCCCCTCTCTGAGGGGGATGTCGGCATCTCCCTCGAAGAGGGAGTATTTGCCGACAGGGGGAGTCCCCACACCCCCTGCGATACTGCGTATCGCTTGTGGGTGGAGTGGCACGTAGGGGCAGAACATTTTCTGCCCTCGTTTAAAGCCACATGCCTCGCATTGCCGATGGAGAAGCCGCGGGCGACTCCGAAACAGAGGGTACACAGCGAGCAAATTCTGAATCGCTGACACGTATTTCTTTACACACATAAACCCACACACAACCCATGAAGTCAAGCACTGACGCCGAAATTCTTGCATTTCATCTTAGGATACATTATCGCATATCGTTGAGTTTGTCTTGGCGTCTTTGAGGACGCCATGTTTTATGAGGAGAGGAACCCGTGAAAAGCAATGTTTTTATGACCGATGCCCAATTTGCCTGCCAGGCTTCACAATGTGAGTTCTGCGAGGAAAAACCCTGTATGAAGGGTTGCCCCGCGAACTGCTCTCCGGCAGACTTTATCATGGCCGCCAAAGATGGTGCAAAAAGTGATATCGCCCGTGCGGCCGCCGAAATTATGATCAATAACCCACTGGGTGGTATCTGCGGCCTGATCTGCCCCGACACGTATTGCCAGGCGGCCTGCAGCCATCGCAAATTTGATGGCAAAGCCATCGAAATCCCCATGATGCAGGCCTATATTATCGACAAGGCCAAGCAACTCGGCGTCATGCCCAAACTCAAGGCAGCCGCCAAAAATGGCAAAAAAGTTCTGGTCATCGGCGGCGGCCCTGCGGGGCTGAGTGCTGCCGCAACGCTGGCACAGCGCGGCTACGACGTTGTGCTGCATGATCGCCATGAGGAAGTGGGCGGCGCGCTCAATCTCATTCCCGAGGAGCGTCTGTCCAGGTCTGCCCTGAAGAGCGATATCGAGTGGCTCCTCAAAGCCACTGGCGTCAAGGTTCACACGGGATCCAAGATCGAAGACCCAATCTCGCAGGTTGGCACTTACGATGCCGTTTGCGTGGCAACAGGTTTGCATTGTCCCATCAAACTCGGCATTGCAGGGGAGGAGGCGGCACTTTATGGCAATGCCTTCCTGCGCAGCAAGCCGGCACTGAGCGGGCGAGCGGCCGTCATTGGCGGCGGCGCCATCGCCGTGGACTGTGCCCTGACGGCCCTCAAGAATGGCGCGTGCTGCGTCGAAATGATTTCGCTCGAAAAATTCAGCGAGCTTCCGCTGACGCCCGCCGAAAAAGCCCACATCCAGGAAGCTGGCATTGAGTTGACTGGGCGCACCGCCGTCAAGGAGATCCTCGTTGAGGACGGCAAAATCACCGGCATCAAAACCCAGCGCGTCAAATTGACGGCCGACAAATTCAGCTTGCAGGCCATCGAAGATGTCGCAGGCACGGAAACCCTCCGCGGCGACATCAAAAACGTCATTATCGCCATTGGCAATCGCACCTGCAAGTCCATGATCGTCGAACACGAAGCCGTCTTTTATGCCGGCGACAGCTGGGGCGGTCCTTCGACGGCGGTCGAATCCGTGGCCAGCGGCAAAAATATCGCCGCAGCCATCGACGATTATCTCTCCGGCAAGGCCGTCAAACGCCCTGAATGCCTCCATCCGCTCAAGAGCTACGTTGGCATCGACGGCTACAACGCCCTTCCCGTCTCCCTCGAAACCGATTTCTTCGGCTTTAAGCTCCCCTCGCCCTTCCTCCTCTCTGCCGCACCGCCCTCGGATGGCTACGAGCAGATGAAAAAAGCCCTTGATGCCGGCTGGGCCGGCGGCTTCATGAAAACCGCCTTTGACAACCTCGATATCCACATTCCTGCGGGTTACATGTTTGCGCTTGATGCGCTGACCTACGGAAACTGCGACAACGTCTCAGAGCACCCCCTCAATCGCGTCTGCGCAGAGATCAAAAAGCTGCGCGCCGAATACCCGGACAGGCTCATTGCAGCCTCCACAGGCGGCCCCGTCACAGGGCACGACGCCGAAGATCGGGCTGGCTGGCAGTCTAACACCAAAAAACTCGAACAGGCCGGCGCCATGGCGATCGAATACTCCCTTTCCTGTCCCCAGGGCGGAGACGGCACAGAGGGCGACATCGTTTCGCAAAATGCCGCGCTGACAGCCAAAATCATCGACTGGATTCTCGAAGTCAGTGACCCGGAAGTTCCCAAACTCTTCAAGCTCACGGCTGCCGTGACCAGCGTTGCCGTCATCCTCAAAGCCGTGCGAGAGGTGATGGACAAATACCCGAACAAAAAAGCCGGCGTCACACTGGCCAACACCTTCCCGTCCCTTACGTTCCGAAGCCACGACGATGGCAAGGCGCACGCCTGGGATCAGGGCGTTCTCATTGGCCTGTCGGGCAACGGCGTTACCCCCATCTCCAACCTCACCCTCTATTCCGTCCGCAACAGCGGCGTGCCCGTCTCTGGCAACGGCGGCCCGATGAATTACAAAGACGCCGCACATTTTCTGGCCCTTGGCGCCGTTAACGTTCAGTTCTGCACCATCGCCATGAAACACGGCGTGGGCGTTATCCGCCACCTCACCGAAGGCCTGTCCCACTTCATGGCCGAGCGCGGCATCCAGTCCATCGGCGAGCTCATCGGATGCGGCAAAAATGCCATCACCGACTTTATGGATCTCTCCGCCGACAAGGGCATCCCGCAAGTTGACGATGCCATCTGCGTCAGCTGCGGAAACTGCTCTCGCTGTTCCTATTTCGGCATCACCTGGGATGCCGCCAACAACAAGCCCGCTGTTAACGCCGAAAATTGCGTTGGCTGCACGATTTGCACCAAAAAGTGCATGTCGGGTGCCTTGAAGATGCGCAAGCGCACACAGGCCGAAGTCGATGCCTACCCCAATCCCCTCGACGGCTGGCGGTAACACATTGTTTGGGCAGACACGCAGGTCTGCCCTCTGCGGATTGGCTGGAGGGGGCAGCGCCCCCTGCGCCGCTATCGGCACGTAGACGGGCGGATTGCCATCCGCCCCTACGGCCGATACGCGGCTACCCCCTTTGCGGGGCCTCAGTCGCCGGCCCCGCAACGCCCCGCTCTCGGCGACTTCGTCGCACGGGCGAACGCAGTTCGCCCCTACGGTTTTTTGTGGGCAAAATGCGTCGTTTATGATGGCCACCGCATGCCAGCAGCGCGCAAAAGCGCACCTGGAGAGGGGAGAGCGATGTTGATCGCTCCGCCAATCGAGAAAACCTCTTATTTAGAATTTTTTTTAGTTTTGGCCCGTTTTTTGCGAAGACTCTACGTCTGCTCCGCGCCCACCGATGTGGGTGCGTCAGCAATGAAACCATTCGTTAAAAAAGGAGACAATGATGTTTGTGTTTCATCCTGCAAAGTACTGGCTCCATGGGATGCTCTTTGCATTATTGACCATTTTCTGCACGATGTCAGCATGCAGTGGCACAAAGAAAATCAGTACGGTTGTCACGAATTACCCATCATTCTGGAAAGAACTGGGTGGTGTCGAATCGATTTCATTAGCCCCCATGGAGAATACCACTTACCGTATGGGCGATGAGGTTGGCGTACGTGCTGACATTCTCCAAAGGCTTAAGACAAATGAGTGGCCAAAAGTCTATGACCGGCAGACGCATCTTTGGGGAGATGAGCATGACATGCTGGCGCAGGAAAGGCAGTTCGAGAGAGGCTCCGGGACGAGGCTGATTCTGTTTACAACCCTCAACGATTACCGCACAGAAGAATATAGCGAAACGCGCTATCAGAGCATTCCACTTTATAGTTATTATTATGAATATGAATATGATGACGATGGCAATGAATATGAAATAGAGAGATCCTATATCAGCGGCTATCATGAAAAGCCCTACACGTGGACGCGGAACGAAGCCTTTGTGGCGATCTCCGTGCGTCTCATCGACATCGACACAGGAAAACTTATTTTAACCCAGAACTTTAAGGGCGATTGGTGGTCAACTGGCAGTCCTCCAAATCTCTCGCTCTCCACATGTCTTTCAAAGGCTCGCGATGAAGCCATATCGGCCCTCATCACAGCGGTCAGGGTTACCAGCAGAACCATCACCCTTAGAAAAGATGATCTGCGCACGGCCGATGATTTAGACAAAACCAAAAACGAGTGGATATATTCGAACAGTTTCAGCATACAGCAGGAAGAGTTTCGAGCAGTTGTCAGACTCCCTTCATCGGCAAATCTGAACAAATTCATCGTGGACGTTGTCGTCAAAGATCAGGAGGAAGCCGTCGTCTCAAAAGAGTTTGCCTGGGATGGGGCATACGGCACCAGCGGCTATGTGTTTTCACCGAAGGAAATCGCAACCAGGGGGGCAGGACTTCGAACCTATACCCTGCGATTAATCCAGAAGGATGGCATGAAGATTCTTCTGACGCATGATTTTAAAATTACGAAGTAGGAGACACAGATGTCTGCATCTCATTCCATGAAATCCTGGCTGTATGGCATGCTGTTATTGGTCATGGCCTGCACAATGCTGGCATGCAGCGGCTCAAACAAAGCTGCGAACACAGTTGTCACAAACTACCCAACGTTCTGGGAAAAGGTGGGGGGCGTCGAATCGATTTCTTTAGCACCCATGGAGAATACTACCCAGAGCCAGGGGGTAGAATCTGGGGTACGCACCGACATTCTGCAGAGACTCAAGTCAAATGAGTGGCCAAAAATTCATGACCGACAGGGATATCTTTCGGGAGATGAGGTCGAGATGCTGGCGCAGGAAAGGCAGCTCGGCGGTGGTTCCGGGACGAGGCTGATTTTGTTTGCGACACTTAACGATTATCGCACAAAAGAGAGCAGCGAAACGCGCAGCATTCCTCTCAACATTCTTATCGGAAGCAACCCCATACCGTACACGTGGACAAAGAACGAAGGTTCTGTGGCGATCTCCGTGCGCCTCATCAATATCGATACAGGTGAAATGATTTTAACCCAGAACTTTAAGGGCGATTGTTTGTCAGAAGGCAATCCTCCAGATCTCTTGCTCTCCGCATGTTTTGAGAAAGCCCGGGATGAGGCCATATCGGATCTCATCACAGCAGTCAGGGTTACCGACAAAACCATTAAACTGGAACGGAATGATCTGCGTACGGCCAAAGATTTTGACCCAGACAATGGGTGGATGTACTCGGATAAATTCAGCCTGCAGCAGGAAGAATTTCTGGCTGTTGTCAGACTCCCTTCATCGGCAAATCTGAATGAATTCATCGTGGATGTCGTCGTCAGGGGGCGGAAGGAATCCGTTGTTTCACACGAGTTTACCTGGGATGGGGCAAACGAGACAAGCGGTTATGCGTTTTCACCGAAGGAAATTGCCACCGAGGGCGCAGGGCTTCGAACCTATACCCTGCGATTAATCCAGAAGGATGGCATGAAGATTCTTCTGACGCATGACTTTAAGATTACGAAATAGGAGACACAGATGTTCGAACCTCATTCTGAGAAGTTCTGGCTTCATGGGTTCGTGTGTGCACTGTTGGCCATTTTCTGCACGATGCCGGCATGTGCCTCACTCTACAGGATGTCGGAGCGCAACAGTCCGAAAAAAAATGTGAGCGTGAGCACGGTTGTCACAAACTATCCAACGTTCTGGGAAGAACTGGGGGGAGTCGAATCGATTTCTTTAGCCCCCATGAAGAACACCACTCGCCGTATGGGTGATGAAGTAGGGGTGCATGCTGACATTCTCCAAAGGCTTAAGACAAATGAGTGGCCCAAAGTTTATGATCGGCAGGGGTATCTTTCGGGGGATGAGGTCGAGATGCTGGCGCAGGAAAGGCAACTTAGTGGTGGTTCCGGGACAAGGCTGATTCTGTTTACGACCCTCAACGACTACCGCACAGAAGAATTTAGCGAAACGTACTATCTAAGCCGTCCCGTCTTCAGTCCTTATTATGACTACGATGCAAATGGTAACGAAATAGAACGCTCTCACATAAGTGGCTATCATGACGTACCCTATGTGTGGACGAGGAACGAAGCCTTTGTCGCGATCTCCGTGCGCCTCATCGACATTGACACAGGAAAAATCGTTTTAGCCCAGAACTTTAAGGGCGATTGGTGGGCAGCTGGCAGTCCTCCAGATCTCTCCCTCTCCACATGTCTTGCGAAGGCCCGCGATGCAGCCATCACGGATCTCATCACAGCGGTCAGGGTTACTGGCAAAACCATCACGCTGGAGCAGGATCATCTGCGTACGGCTTCACATCTTGGTCCAGACGGATGGGTTTATACGAATACTTTCAGTATACAGCAGGAAGAGTTTAGCGCTGTTGCCACGGTCCCCGCTGCCGTGCACCTGAATACATTCATCGTGGATGTCGTCGTCAAGGATCATGACGTTCCCATTGTTTCGCATGAGCTTACGGTGAACTGGACTTGGGATGCACCATGGTTTGCAGGGGGTCTTCCATTTTCACCGAAGGAAATTGCCACCGAGGGCGCAGGGCTTCGAACCTATACCCTGCGATTAATCCAGAAGGATGGCATGAAGATTCTTCTGACGCATGACTTTAAGATTACGAAATAGGAGATACAGATGTTCGAACCTCCACAGGCGAAGTATCGCAGGGGGTGTGGGGACTCCCCCTCAAAGAGGGGGACAGAGTTCCCCCACAAAAAGAAAGAAAATGCTTTAAGTGAGTCCAAGTGCACTGAAAGCCGCCATGAAGGCGGCGATGGCCCGGCCGCGATGAGAGACGCTGAGTTTTTGTTCGCGCGTGAGCTGGGCGAAGGTCGTGTTGGTTTCGGGGCAAAAGAAGAGCGGATCGTAACCAAAGCCCTGGTTTCCGCTGGGTTGGGTGAGAATTTGCCCATTGGCAATGCCTTCGACGGCGAGTTCGGCATACGCCAGGCGAGCGTCGTCGGCCTTGGGGTGAGGCGGTATGACCTGTCCTTCGGCATCGAAAAAAGTGATCACTTTGTGTGCCCATTGGGATTGCCAGAGTCTTTTGAGATCGTGTGGCTGTTTCACCACGAGGCAGAGGGCACAGACGAAGTGTGCCTGTCTTTTGTCCGGGTCGGGGGTTGCGGCAAGGGCGCGGAGGAGTTTTCGGTTATTGGCGGCGGTTCTGTCGGGATCCAGGTCAGGGGCATCGCCCATGGCGGCATAGCGCGCACTGTGAATGCCGGGGTCGCCACCCAGGGCATCGACGCATAGCCCAGAGTCGTCGGCCAGTGCATTTTCGCCGAAGGCATTGGCATATGCAATGGCCTTGAGCCGCGCGTTGCCGGCAAAAGAGCTGGCATTTTCCTCGACATCAAGGGCGGCAGGCGCCGGGCGCAGGAGAAGTCCGCAGGGCTCGAAGGAAGCAGCGAATTCGCTGGCCTTGTGGACATTGCCAGAAGCGAGAATGCACGTAAGCATGGGATGGTATTTCCTTGGGATATTCGACATTGCTGCCAATAGGGTTTGGTTGCGCGTATGGGCGCATGCCCATAGCGCAACCGGCGAGGCGTATGGGCAACGCCCATAGCCCGCCATCCGTGCATGAAAAGCTAGCGGTGCCAGGTTGGCGTTCTCAGGCCTGCTCTTGGCGAAAGTCTTGTCTGCCAGCGCCCGTCTTTGTTCATCATGTAGAGCCGGGGCTGTCTGCCGTCTCGCGTGGATTCGAATACGATGTAGCGTCCGTCGGGTGACCAGGAGGGTTCTTTATTATGGCCCTGATCCTGTGTCAGGCGCGTGACTTCGCCTGTGGCGACGTTGATGGTGAAGATATCGAAGACGTTGCGTTCATCGCGGGCAGTGAAGGCGATGAGATCGCCCTTGGGTGACCAGTCGGGTGTCGTATTGTAGTTTCCGACCCAGGTGAGTCTTCGCATGCCTGTGCCGTCGGCATTGATGATGTAGATCTGGGGTCTTCCTGAGTAGTCTGAAACGAAGGCCATGCGCGAGCAATCGGGGCTCCATGAGGGGGACGTCTGGATGTTGTTCGGGAGATTCGTGACCTGAAAGACATCGGTGCCGTCGGCATTCATGGTGTAGATGTTGGCGTTGTCTTCGTTCGCGCCGGTGAAAGCGATTTTGCCATTTTTGGTGCAGTAGTCGGCACCGGAAGCCCAGCCTGAGAAATTGCTGAGTTGAATCAAAGTGCCGTTTTCGTATTTGTACAGGTGGTCGCCGGTGGAGGAGAGATGTGTAAAGAGGATGGTGTTGCCCGGGCCCCATTCCGGCAGAACATTGATGGCATCAGGAACGTTGTAGGTGATGGTGCCGTAGCCATCCGTTTCGAAAGACTGTATTTTTCGAAAATTATTCTGCGCATCCGAGGCAAATATTATTCTTGTTCCAAAGACCCCCATTTCCCCCGTATAGAACTCGATAATCCGGTTAACAAATTCATGTCCCAGCGCACGAATGTTTGCTTCGGTGGCATTTCTGGCATTGAATCTGAGGGGTATTTCGGTGGCGGTATCGACGTCGTAAAGCGCGAAGTGGAACGTGGCTTTATCGTTAGCGAGGGTGTAATGTGTTTTGGCGAGAACAGAAGCACCGACGCTGTACCATCTGTCGAATTGGATGGTCGAGCGTGTGATGCCTTCTTTGGCTGGATCAACGAGGGCATAAGTTTCGACAGGCAGGACTTCAAAGAGCCCGCTCATTTTGAGGTCGTTTCGAATGACTTCTGCAAGCGTCCTTCCCAGACCTGCACTGTCGGCGGCATCACCCACTCTGAAGGTATCAGGAATGGCGATGGGAATGCGCACAGGAGGTGCGCCCGGGACAACGGTAATGAGGCTAAGGGGGTCAACACCCAGTGCAATGGCCTGCGACTGAATGACGCTCTGCCCGCCTGAGTCTCCGGCAACAGAAGGCGACGTCGCGGCAGGACTCCCGCCTGTCTTATCGCCAGGATTTTCCTGTGCGAAGAGATAGGGGGCATTCAGGCATAAGCACACAGCCCCCATGCAGCTGAGGAGAAATCGAATACCCATGCCTGCTCCTTAATATTAGCGCGCGATGAATTCGACGCGTCGATTCAGGGCGTGATCCTGTTCGCGTGATCCGAGTGCGACAGGTTTCTCCTTACCATAAGGCACGACCGTAAGTCTGCGAGGCTCAATCCCCATTGTTGTCATGTAGACGCGCACGGACTCGCCTCGCTTCTGTGACAGGGCGAGGTTATACTCGGTGGTACCTCTTTCATCGGTGTGGGCCGCCAGCTGAACCGCGAGGCCCGGCTTCTGCCGGAGAATACCGATGTTTGCTGTGATGCTTTTGACGGCGGCCGATGAGAGAGTGGACTCGTCGAAGTCAAAGTAGACGATTTCAAATTCGACATCACCTCGCACGACCACATCAATATCATCAACGATGTTGCCGCTATCGGCGAGTTTTTCGTGCATGGCCAGGGCAGCGGCTCGCTGACGCTCACAATCTTCGGCATTCATGATGGCCTCATCTTTGGCCTGATTGGCCAGGGTTTGTGCGAGCCTTGCTTTTTGCCGTGCGGTTTCGGCATCGCCCCTGGCCTGAGCTTCCTGGGCTTCGGCGAGTGCCTTTTGAGCAAGCGCATATGTCTGGGCAGCGCATTCTTTTGCCGAATCGGCATTGAGCATGGCTTCTTCGGCATCTTTGATGACGTTGGATGCAGGTTGTGAGCTGGCACATGCCATAGCCAGGCAAGCGGCGATTGCCAGCGAAGCGAGTTGTATTTTCATAGTACTCCTGTTGGAACAGCGCCCAGTACGCCTCAATGCGCGGCGCGTGAATGTTGAATAGCCTGTTATGGTGCCCAGACGGGGTTTTCGAACCATCCGGAACGCGTGACGGCGAACTGTGACTTTCCATCCGCGGTCGAGATGTAGATTCGGCTTCCTCCGTCGCGGGTTGAAGAGAAAGCGAGGTAGCGTCCATCCGGGCTCCAGGCTGGCTTATCGTTTCTTCCCTGCTGCTGTGTCACTCGCATCAGATTGCTGCCATCCTCGCGCATGACAAAGATATCAAGACCATTGTCTTCGTCTCTTGCGCTGAATGCGATGTAACCCTGTCTGCCCCAGGAGGGATTTGTGTTGTATTTTCCGACAGTGGTCAATCTCCTGACCCCGGAGCCGTCTGCCTGCATGACGTAGATCTGAGGGTTACCGCCTCGATCTGACACAAAAGCGATGCGTGAACAATCGGGAGACCATACGGGGGAGGTGTCGATCGAGGCATGGTTCGTGAGCCTGCGCAGGTCTCCCCCTGATGCAGCCATGGAGTATATCTCAGCATTTCCGTCCTTTGACAGCGTCAGCACGATACGTCCGTTAGAAGCACAATAGTCGGCGCCGCTGTTCATGCCTGCCTCGCCTGAAATTTTCCTCAGGACACCGCCCGAGGCGAGGTACAGATCGGGATTGCCGCTCATGTAGCTCGTGAGCAGCACACCGCCTCCCGGTCCCCATGCCGGCAGCATTTGAATGGCGCTGTGCTTGACCACATTGGAGATATTCTGTCCATCTGTCGTCATCGTAACGACCCTTGATGGCTGTCCTTTTCCTGAACGCGCGACGGCCAGCATTGTCTGACCAAGGAAACCATCCTCGCCAGTGAAGTGCTTCACGACGGCATTCACAAAAGCGTAAACGGCTTTGGAATAATCTGCCACTGTGACGGCGGGTTTGTTGTAGGCAAGGGTGATGCGGCGATTCTCGACGACATCATAGAGGGCAAAGTCCAGCTCCAGGTGTGTCCCTGAAACGCTGTACTCTGCCTTAATCAGGACTTGAGCTCCCGAGGCATACCACTGGCCGTAGTCGGTTTTTGCCAGTGCCTCATTTCTGACGGAGGGCAAAAAAGAGCCCTGCGGCACGAGATCAAACAGGCCTGTCAATTGCAGCCCGTGCTCAAGTGTGGCATCGATTTTTGCGCCGATCTCGCTTGCCTGGGATCGAGGCACCGCCGGGGACAACGCCAGCGCCATACGACGGGCCGACACATTGACCACAATTTCGGAGTTGGCTGGTGTCTGAGAAAAGCCCACCGCCGGGAGAAAACAACATGATATCGCCAAACACAGGCCAAAGATGCGGCTGGTCATTGCTTTTGCACCCTTATCATTCGAATAAAACTCATCCTGAACCGTCTCCCCCGACGTTCACTCAACGCAAACGAGCGTAACTCTATTTCGCAGGGTGGGCAAATTATTAACGCCTCTCTCAACATACCCAGGCACACGCAAAGCAGACAGAATGCCGGCTGCTCTCGCCTGGATATTTCTTGGCTGTGGTCACCACGCGGTATGGCATTTCCTTGAGCCGCATGGTATCCATGATGAGGCGTCCAGCAAGAGGAGGTGCGCATGCGAGTTCATATTATAGCGATGTTGGCGAGTTTTTCGATCGTTGTCGGCTGCACGCTGGAAGATCCCCTGCCCTTAGATAACAAGTGTGTAGATTTGTCCTACATCCTCGCCCAGGCAAACACCCAATGCGAAAGGGGGGCGGATTGTACCTCCTGTTTTACCAACTCTGGCGACACAAGCGAACGGTGCAAGATTTGCAGGACATGTGCGACCATCGAAGGGTTGAATTTGGCCTTCAGGTATGAAGCATGCCCTATGGGGTTTCTGTGTAATCGTGACAGCGAGGACAGGGCGTATTGTGCACAGAGCACGGCCTGTCCTGAAGTGCAGTATGTCCTGGTAAACGATGGCAGGCGTTGTTGCAGGAATGGCTTCGAGCACTCTGCGTGCGACAATGCATCAGAAGGCTGCCAGGATATCTTCTCGCTTGCTTCGGCTTTCCAGCGCGACGTCTGCCCTCTGAACTATGCGCGCTGCCGCAGAGACGAGATGCACACGGCCTATTGCTCTGGCTGCGCGGCCAATGAGACTGACTGTGCAGGCCTCTGCCTGAACTTCGACGATGTCAATATGTCGGCTTGTGGGGTTTGTCTGGAGGGATATAAAAATTGCGATGACAATTGGCGCAATGGCTGTGAAACGCACCTGGCCAATATGAACATGCTGGAATGTCAGCAGTGTCATGAAGGGTTTGCCAATTGTAATGGCGATTGGCTGACGGGTTGTCTGACGAACCTCAGCGAAAGCACGTCGCATTGCGGCACATGCGGCAACGCCTGCAGCGAGAGAGAAACCTGTGTGAATGGTACATGCACGGCGACTTCCTGTGCGCCAGGACTCTGCCTTGTAAATCAGGTCTGCGAACCCTGTCCTTGCAGGAGCCACGACGAATGCGGCGAAAATGGCCTGTGCGACAGTGCACTGGGCTACTTTTGCTCGAAACGCTGCATGAATGACACGGACTGTGCTGATGAGGAAACATGCCGCGGCGACGGGCGGTGTGCCTCCAAAACGTTTGAAACTGTCTGGGAAACCAGAACCGATAACACTGACCTCGTCCTTCCCTTCGATGGCGGGCAATGCGATTTTCAGATTCTCTGGGGCGATGAAGGACATTATGATTTCAGCAAGGCAGAAACTGTTAAGGACTGCTCCGTTGTTGCCAACAGAACGCATCGTTACGCAAGTGCGGGTGTCTATCGCGTTCGAATCATTGGTACCTACGATGGGTGGGGGCGCGACATCTCGGATGCCGCCGCATGTGAACCGAGCACCAACAGCCCAGTGCTGTTCAGAGGGGTAAATTCATTTGGTACTGTCGGTCTGACACGAGGTGCTTTCTGCGGCACAGGGGGCACCGGCACAGGGGGCATGACGCTCCTTGCCAATGACATTCCCGATGCTTCCAAATGGCATAACGCCGAAGGCCTCTTTCTGAATGCCCGTGAGTTCAACCGGGCCATAGGAAAGTGGGATGTTTCGGGTGTCACCCATATGGCCCGCATGTTTGAGGGGGCAACCAGCTTTAACCAAAGCATCGCTCAGTGGGACACCTCCAATGTCACCGACACGAGCAACATGTTCAAAGGTGCAGCCGTCTTTAACCAGAACATTGGCACGTGGGATACATCCAGGATCACCAGCATGGTCAGCATGTTTGAAAATGCAGGTGTCTTTAACCAGAACATCGGGACGTGGAAGACATCCAAGGTCACCAGCATGGCCAGCATGTTCAAAAATGCAAGTGTCTTTAGCCAGAACATCGGGACATGGGATACATCCAAGGTCACCAGCATGGCCAGCATGTTCGAAGGGGCAAGCCGGTTCAATCAGAGCATTGGCAACTGGAACACGTCCAATGTCATCCACATGATGGCCATGTTCAGGAGCGCAGGTGAATTTAATCAGGACATTGCCGGCTGGAACACAGCCAGGGTCACCAGCATGGCCAGCATGTTCGAAGGGGCGAGCCGGTTTAATCAAAGCATCGGCAACTGGAATACGGCCAACGTTGCTACGATGGAGGGCATGTTCAAGGGGGCAAGCATGTTCAATGGCAACATTGAAGGGTGGACAACAACACAGGTCACCACCATGAAGGAGATGTTCAGGAATGCCAGTGCCTTTAACGGCAGCATTGGTAACTGGGACACTTCCAGCGTCACCGATATGGGTTTCTTGTTTGCCTCCACAAATGCCTTTAACCAGGATATCAGCACCTGGCAAACCGGTCGTGTCACAACCATGGCAGGCATGTTCTCCAGTGCAAATGCCTTTAACAAGAGCCTCAATCTGTGGGACACCTCCCGCGTAACCGATATGAGCCAGATGTTCCAGGGCGCTGAGATGTTCAACGGCGACATCGGATCCTGGAATACCTCCAGCGTCACCACTATGAAGGACATGTTCAGGTCGGCAATCCGTTTTAATGGCAGCATCGGAAATTGGAATACCGCCAATGTCACCACCATGGAAGACATGTTCTATGGTGCAAGAGCATTTAACCAGGACATTGGAAATTGGGTGACATCGCGCGTGACAACCATGGAAGGCATGTTCAATAATGCCTCGGCCTTCAATCGCTCCATTCAAAACTGGACCACCACCAATGTCACCAGCATGAAGGAAATGTTTAACAACGCACAGGCTTTTAATCAGCCACTTGCAAACTGGAATACCTCCAACGTCACAACCATGGCATCCATGTTTGCATCAAGCAGATTTAATCAAAACATCAATTCGTGGAATGTCACAAAAGTCACCGCCATGAACGGAATGTTTACAAGTTCACCATTTAATCAGCCGCTTAATCAATGGGTTCTGAATGAATCGGTCACTCTGGCGCTCATATTCCTGGGAGCGAACATGTCGCAGGGAAACTACTGCGCACTGTTTGATCCATCGAACCCTTCGAGCCTGACCTGGTCGGAACAACGATATGGGCTTGGCGTGGAATTCGTGGGGATGGAGATTTGTCCTTAGTAGGAGGGTATCGAAGCACGCTGGCAGGCTTAAACCAAAGCCTGCCCTGGCCACTGACAAAGCCTGCGTTTTCTTGTATTAAACTTTATGCGCCCGGGCACTTTCGAGCATGAGATCAAAGCCCTCGGCAAAGTTTGACGATTTGCAATGGCAAGCAACCATGAGCAGGCGAAGCTTCGGGTCGATGGGATCGATCTTTCGTGCGGCGCGGATATAGTAGATGGCAGCGCGATAGTCCTGGCGAATCAGGCAGATGCTGCCCATCAGCCGCATGACTTCGACCTGCTGATCCGGGCGCAGTGGAACCAGCTTTCGCCCCTCCTCAAGGAGTTTGATGGCGTCGAGGTATTTGTGCTGCTTGGCCAGCGCCACTGCCAGGTGCGTACGTGCCGGAAGGAAATTCGGCATAACCTGGAGGGCATCTTTAAAGTTCGTGCAGGCATCCGGATACTGCGATTTTGCCAGAAAAAACGCCCCGCGCTCGAAAAAGCGGCGCACGCGATTAAGATCAGATGCAGCCATGGTTGGGTCTCCTGTTAGTCGAGGTCAAGGCTGGCGAATCGATTGGAGGGGTCGATTTGTTTGTCGCCTGCGGCCAGGGGCGGCGGCGCCGCCAGGGCAGGCGCTTCCTCCCGGGAAGCAGCTGTTCTGGCATGATCGGTCGAACCGCTGGCATCGGAAGCACTGGCCGTCACGACATCGCCCGGGGCAACCTCAGCGATGGGAGGGGGCTCATCGGGATCTTCTGCCAGCTCTGGCGGCGCCTCATACAGGCTGTAGCCTCGCGCGCCCGCTTTATCATTGGCAAAGAGATCCGCCATCGAAGGCGTCTCGGCGCCTGGTGCACCCGCTTTTTTGGGCGTTCGTGCGGCATGATCGTTTCGCCAGGGGCGGCTCGACACCGCATCCATCCGCTGGGCAGGGGTTAACGCCTCGTCGTCGTCTTCTGCACCATTATCTTCCTGCGCCGTCTCCGCACGCGCCAACGTCGGCGTCGGGCCGTTCAGGTCGAACTCAGCCTCTCCAATGGTCACATACACCGTATACGGCGTCACCCGGAACTTTCCAAGCTCCTCGACCTCAAGGCTTGACTGCAGAAGCGTCACCAGCTGTGCAAACGAGTACCCTGTCAACTCGGCAATCGATTCGGGCTTGCTGACCGTACTCTCAAGCTTAACAGGCTCATCCAGCACATAGATTCGCAGCAAATGCTCCATCAAATCGACGAGCTCATCCTTCGAATAGCGCTCAAGCGCCGCCCTGATTTCCTGATGCTGAACAGAAGACGAAGCCATGCTCTTTCCCTACCTCGTGATTGAACGGCCAAAAAATGACAAAAACCTAAACCCTAGCGCAGTGCACCATCCAGATCGCCTGCATTGAGCTGACAATCGATCAACACCGCTCCGCGCAAATCGGCCCGCACCAAATTGGCGCCGCGCAAATCCACGCGAATCAAAACTGCGTCCGAAAAATTCGAAGCATGCAGGTTTGCGCCCTTCAAGCTGGAATCGATAACCATGGCGCGCATGAAATTTGTTCGCGTCAGCGACGCATTGCCCATCTTCGGATCGCTGAACTGACACTGCGCCAGGAAAGCGCCCTCAAAACTCGCACCATACAGCTCAGCCGACTGAAACGTCGTCCTGATCAGCTTTGAGCGCCGAAAATAGGCATTCGACATCGTCGTCTCGAAAAAGCTCGAATTCTCAATCACTGCCTCATCGAAACTGCACTCAATCGCTTCACAGTTGAGCATATTGAGCCCATCCAGACAACTCTGGCTCAACGAACTGCCTCGAAGCGCACTCTCCGTCATCTGAACCGCTTCCGCCTCCAGCCCCACGCAGCAAATCTGCGACATGGCAACCCGGTGAATCAGCACATTCGACAGGCGTTTGCCCTCAAGCGACACACAGCGCAGGCAAACATTTCGCACCGCATAGCCATCAAGCTGCCCCCCTGCAATCGCCTCCTGAAGATCCATCTCAGAGGTCAGGACATGCTTAAATTCGCTTACTGCTTTAGTTTCCGAAGCCATACACTTACCAACAGGGTTGTGGGGTAAAGCAACAAAAGAGCCCATGCAATATGACAACGAAAGCCACCCACGTCAACTCTCTTCTTGGGGGAACTCAGGAAGGACAGACGCGCACTGCGCGCCCCTGCATCTGTGGGATCTGTGGGGGGGCGGCCGCCCCCTGCGCCGCTATCAGCTGTCGTAACGGGCGACCAGGGACGGTCGCCCCTACAGCCGATACGCGTCTACCCCCATAGCGGGGCCTCAATCGCCGGCCCCGCAACGCCCCGCTGTGGCGACTGCGTCGCACGGGCGACCGGGACGGTCGCCCCTACAGATTCTTTGTGATGGCGTAGGACAGAAAATGTTCTGCCCTGCACTACTTCGAAAAAAATCGTGTAGGGACGGGTTTGTAATCCGCCCCGTTCGACGCCCAGACACCACCTCAAAACAAAAATGTTGCCCCTTTGACAGTTTTTCTGTCTGAATGGCAAAGTCGAATGGGAACGATTTTTGCGTGCCATTCCCGATGGACGCGCTCACTGGAGCATGCTTAAATAACATTAATTTCTCGATACAAAGGCCACGAGCCGTATGGTTCACAAAGCAAAATCCGCCTATAAGCATAAGCAGTCATCTTCTGACATACCATTCAAAAGGCCCGGGCCATCCTCATCCTACAAAAAATTCATCGAGATCGAAGAAATCGGCACCAGAATTGAGGTCTTGCGCACCCATCCGCAATTGGCCGATCAATACAAAATCCTGCGCACCATCGGGCGCGGTGCACAGGGAAGGGTCTACTCAGCACGCGACCTGCGCACGCAAAAGATCGTTGCTATCAAGGCGCTGTCATTTCGCGAAATATCCGACTGGAAAGCGTCCGACCTCTTCATGCGTGAGATTGCCCTTCTAAGATCCATGCGCGTCAATGGCACACCGCAGTATCTCGGTACCATTGATGCTACTGCCAGCTCGCAGCCCTATTACTTTCTCATCCAGGAATACATTCACGGCAAATCTCTCCAGGCCATGCTCGACAAAGGGCAAACCTTCGCCATGGAGGATGTCATCAGCATCGCACTCGCCATTGCCCCCATCCTCGAACAGCTTCGTCAATTCTCTCCCCCCATCGTCCATCGCGACATCAAGCCCGCCAACATCATGCTGACACCAGACCGAAAAATCTACCTGATCGATTTCGGCGCAGCCATGTTCCACGAACGCAGCACAGGCGGCTCAACATTTGCCGGGACAGCCGGATACATGGCACCCGAACAGTGCATGGGTACCTCAGGCCCGGAATCCGACATCTACGGGCTTGGTGCCACGCTCATCCATCTGGCAACAGGCGTCCCGCCCTATAAGATGCAAACCAAAGGCATGAAGCTCCAGTTCAAACGCTACCTTCCGGCATCGACGCCCGAATGGTTCATACAGCTTCTCGAAACGATGGTATCGCCCTACCCATGCAGGCGTGCCAGAGATCTCAACCGAATTGTGGCAGCACTGCGCGACATTCCCAACAACCAGCTGTCCGCCGATACAGCCAGCCATGCCCTTACGGCCAGCAATGCCCTTCGGCTTACGCATTCCGAAGATGTCATGCGCAAATTACATTTGGCAAACTTGCTGCCCTCGTTTCCTGCGTCCTACAGCCGCCTCATACCCACTGGTTTTTTGCCGGGCTACCTCATCTTTGGCAGTGTCTTTAACGCCTTCGCAATGTACTGGGCTGTTACCCATATTCCATCACTCCCCATGCTAACCTTTTTTTCAATGCTATTCTCGATTCTAACCCTTCCTTTACTAAGCTACCCTGGAATGTGGATGAATAATAAAGTCGACAAGATGATTGCCAAAAAAGATTCCATGGTCAAAGATGCATTCGAAAAGTTTCTAAAAGAGGGGAAAAAGAAGAAAGAAGACTGATTGCCCCAAACCTGTCGTTCAGTAAATGAGGACGCCTGACAGGCAATGCGCTGTAGGGGCGTAGCGCGCTACGCCCCTACGGAGTCTGATGTATATTCGAGCGGGGCGTTGCGGGGCCGGCGATTGAGGCCCCGCTTTGGGGGTAGACGCGTATCGGCATGTAGGGACACGGCGTTGCCGTGTCCGCATGCCGATAGCGGCGCAGGGGGCGCGGCCCCCTCAGGAAAAAAACTCAGGCAATGCCCTCAGTGCTCATCAAGACAGGCAAAATCGAAAGCAAAGCTGCGGGATTCGGCGAACGCGGTGAGGTGTTGGCGCAAATCGTTCAGAATGTGGGTTACGGCCTGAGGGCTGGCGGCTTCGACCCGAAGCACGAGGATGGGCTGTGTGTTGGATGCGCGTACGAGGGCCCAACCTTCGGGGAAGTCGATTCTGGCGCCGTCCATCGTGTTCGTCGGGTAGCGTCTGGCGTATTCGTCGGCCATCGCCTGGGCCAGCTCGAACTTGAGATCGTCTGGGCAGGGGAGACGCAATTCGGGCGTGGCGCAGGTTTTGGGCCAGTCGGCGAGCATTTCGGCAAGCGAGACGCCGCGGCTGACGATTTCGATCAGGCGTGCGGCGGCATAGATGGCGTCGTCAAAGCCAAACCACCGGGACGCAAAGAAGAAGTGGCCGCTCATTTCGCCCGCGAGGCTTGCGCCTGTCTGGCGCATGGCTGCCTTGATGAGGGCGTGTCCTGTTTTGGCCATCATCGGTTTGCCGCCATGGTTTGCGATATCATCGAAGGTAAATTTTGAGCATTTGACATCGCCGATAATGGTTGCCCCTGGTTCATGGGCCAGAACTTCCCGCGCAAAGAGGGTCAGGAGGTGATCGGCTTCAATGATTTTGCCCGTCTTGTCGATGACGCCCAGCCGGTCGCCGTCGCCATCAAAAGCAAGCGCCAGGTCAGCACTGCATTCCAGGAGCAGCTGACGGGCCGATTCGAGGTTCTTGGGCACGCTGGGATCGGGGTGGTGGTTGGGAAACGACCCGTCCGGTTCGCAAAACAGCGGCTCGACCCCGGCGCCCAAAGCACTCAGAATATCCAGCGCAAACGGGCCGGCAACGCCGTTGCCGCCATCGACAACCACGCGAATTCGCCCACTCAGCGAAACGCGCGACACGATGGCTTCCCTGTAGTCATCCAAAATCTCGCTCTCAGACAGGCTGCCGGGCCGATCGGCGGGGGCAATGGGCGACGAAAGGCGAGCCCAGATGGCCTGGATGTCATCGGACACAAAAGAGGATGTTTTTCGGCAAATCTTGAGCCCATTGTCGAAGATGGGATTGTGCGATCCGGTCACCATGACGCCGCCATCGTGCCCATGCTGGTGGAGGGCGAAATAGAGCATGGGCGTCGTCGTCTGGCCGTAGTTCACCACGTTGACGCCCTGCCGCGTCAACCCTTCGATGAGGGCCTGGACGAGTGCTGGCGAGTGCGTTCGTGCATCGCAGGCCACAGCCAGGGTCGAGGAAGGCGGAAAGTGTGCGTCGGCCAGGGCGGCACCGATGTCGCGAACGACTGCGGGGGTGAGCTGCGTTCGGACATCTCCGCGGATGTCATAGGCCCGAAAAATATGCGGATCGACAGGCGTCATGGTGTCTCCTCTACTTCGTCAACAATAGCCTTTCTGAGGCTGTTTTTGACACGATGGCGTACGCGTCTTTGGCGGCCTTCTCCAGAATGCCGGCATCGTGCTGCGCGCTGAGGTGTGAAACGGCAGTGGCTCGGATGATGGCCAAATCGTCGCCTGCCAACTCGCGAAGGGTGTCGTGGGCCTTGGGCGCCTGATGGCGAGCAAGCGCTTGAATGGCCTGAATTCTGAGTGAAATGCTGGGGGCAGATTTGGCATATTGGATGGTCTGTGCCAGAAAAGCGTCCAGATCGCCCACCGCTGCCAATTCGAGGCACATCCCAAGCCATTGTTCGTCTTTGGCATCGAGCCAGGTTTTGAGATAGGGCTCAATGGCTCTGACCCCCTGGGCAACCACTTGCTGCACCGCTTCGTCGCTGAGATCGATGCCAAGCAGGCCTTCGGGATAAAGCAGGTCGCGCATCATCTGGCGCTGCGCGCCCGAATTCGTTGTCCGCGCGAGCCGAAGCATGGCTTCGCGCAAAGCGTTCGGATGATCTACGAGCCATGAATTGGCCGATGCCCCAGGATTCTCCTGGGTAGAAAGCGCGATGAATTGTGAAAGCAGGCGCTGTGCGCTAAGATGCGGAGCATAGTACGATGCCGTGGCATAAACAAAGGCACCCTGAAATTCGACGGCCGTCGGCATGGAGATATCGGGCCTGGTATCTGCCTGGCGCTCGTTCCTGCGCTGATAATTCCGAAGAATTCGCGCCACCATTTGTCTCTCGTTCGCCACCTGGCTCTCCCAGGCAATCCGAAACAACGCCGCTGCCGCTTCGTCGTCGTGGCTTTGGGCAATTCCCCAAACCGGGAGCTCTGTCCCAAGGGCAATCAGGTCATCCGGCTGCCCCATGCGTTTGTTGTGCATGACCTGGCTTTCGAAGCGCTCGCGGACCGCATCACTGCTCACCCCCATCCAGGCCAGGGCCCAGGCCGCCGTATCCTGCACGAGGGGACTGGGATCATCCTGCAGCCGCCTGGCGATGACATCGCCCGTGTACCCCTGGCGCGTCAAACCGATGATCGCCAGTGCTCGAAAGCTATCGACGGACATCTCCAATACTTTAAGCAGGGCAGCTCGTGCCGAGTCTGAGTGAATCAGTCCGAGTGCCCAAATGGCATACTCTCGAATGGCCCGTGGATAATGGGGTTCGAGGAGTGCCTCAAGAAAGGGGACCGCTGCGGGCTGCTGGGCATATCCCATGGCCCGAATGGCCAGAATCTGATTATCGCGCAAGACAGGATCGTCTTTGATCTCAGCGACGAAACGCCCCAATGCAGGCATCACCGAAGCGTGAGGCAGCCACTGGGCCAAATTCAGTCCCTGTGTTTGCAGGAAAACATCGTCCGAATTGATCGCCAGGAGGATGGCACGCGAGTATTTCTCAGCCAGCATGCGAAGCGCATGCCGTGCGGTATACACCGACTGTGAAGACTGACTCTTGAGCGCCAGGATGTGGCCCTGCGCCTGGGCCAAAGCGAGTCGAAGCAAAATGGTGGTATACAGGCTCTGGTGTCGTGGCGCCCGAATCAGTGGCAGGAAGTGTCCTTCGAGCGCCTCAAGCTCACCGCGCCAGGCGTGATCATCAATGACCCGATTCGCCGACTTTTCGATCAGCATGGCATCGGGCGATTCGGCGACAATCCTGACATAGAGGGCGCTTGCTTCATTATCTTTGCCCAATATTGACAACGCCGTTGCCAGTTTAAAGGCATAGCCGAAATTCCTGGGATCTATCTGGAAAGCAATGTCGTAGTAGTGGGATGCCTGTTCGTACATGCGCCGGCGTTGATAAAGGTCAGCCATCATCTCGTTGACAAGCGCATCGTTGGGGTTGTCATCAAGCACTTCGGCCAGGCGCTGCTGAGCTTTTGCAAGTTCGCCCATGGAATCGTGCAAGTCGACCAGTGCCATCCTGGCCTCGCGCCCGTCATCCCCGCCGCGTGCCACGAGCGTTTCCAGCACCGCTTGTGCCTGTTCTTTATCTCCCCTGGCGAGATGCGCTGCCTGCAGCATCCGAAGGAGGTCGGTATCGTGGCGATGGGCAGCCTCAAGCGGCGACAGCAAACTCAGGGCGTCATCCGGACGTTTCAAAGCCAGCGCCAGCTCGGCCATCAGCATGGCCCACTGTACCTCCTGCACTGAAGCCTCGCGCTGCCCCCACGACTGACTGCGCTTTTTGGCTTCCTCGAAAACGGCAGGCACTTTGGATGTGCTCATTTTTGTGTAGATGTCGGCCATCTGTCTGGCAGCCATCTTGCGCACACCGCGGCTGGCACACGTTTCAGCCAGTTGCTCCCAGGTCTGCAAAGCTTCGGCAAAACGATCATTCCTGCTCAGCACCTCGGCATACTGAGAAAGCAGGCTGCAATCCTTTGGACTGGCGGCAATGGCCTTGGCATACAGGGCCTCTGCTGCTTCCATGAAATTGTGATCCTGATAGATCCTTGCGAGCGTCTCAAGCTTTGTCGCCCTGTCCATGGGGATACGCTCAATGCGCGCCCACACTTCCATGGCATCGGCGCGCCTGCCGGCGGTGGCATAATAATCGCCAAGCGCTTCGATGACGCTGATTTCGTTGGGTCTCTTTTTCAGCCAGGCCTGGTAGATCTCGACTGCCCTGGCGCCACGCCCCAACATCAGGTAATGATCCGCCAGGGTCATCTGGGCATCCAAATCGTTGGCAAAATCCTTTCGTGCCACATCCAGAACCTCGATGGCCGCATCCGTCTGGCGCTGTTGCCAGAGCGCATCGGCAAGATCGAGCCGGTAGGCAATGTGATTTGGAATGGCTTTTATGAGCGCGCGCCGGGCTTCGAAGACGCGCGCGTTATCGCCCTGAGCACGGTAGAGATCTATCAGACGCTCGCGCGCTTCAGGCAAGCCCGGACGCATGGTGACAGCCTTGAGCAGATGTGCGATGGCCTCCTGGGGCTGATTGGTTTCTTCGTACAATGCTGCCAGGGTCAGGAGCTGATCGTAGTCCGGTGACCTCCATGACTTTGTCAGCATTTCCAGAAGCGCTTCGACACCTCCCATACGCCGATAGAGAGCAATCTTGCGTGCCAGGATCTCTCGCTGCATCCAGTGCCCCTGCGAGAGAGTCTCGCCCAAAGCTTCATATCGGCGCAAAGCCTCGGCATCATTGCCCTCGCGCTCATAGAGCTCGGCCACATCAAGGGTAATCTGAGCTCTGTCAGCACTCGACGTACCAGAAAATTTCTCGGCTTCTGACAGCACCTGACGTGCTTCTTCATAAAGTCGGTTCTGGGCATAGATCTGCGACAGCTCGCGACGCAAAAACAACGAGTTGGGTGTCATGGCCAGAAGTGCCGACAAATGCGACTTGGCCTTGGCAAAATCGCGCCGGGCAAGCGCAATCTCTGCCAAAGCCCTCAAAATCTCCTGTTTTTCGGTTCTGTCCTGCGTCATCGCCAGCGCCCGCTCGTACGAAGCCGACGCCATGACGTAGTTCCTGGCCTCCATCTCTGCCGCACCCATTGAGCGATATACCAGCGCCGTTTCTCGAATTTTGGCGGCTTCCCGATAGCTCGCCAGCGCCTCTTCTGATCTGCCGCCATGCCGATACATATGGCCCAACACCATTCGAAGCGTATAATCCCCAGGTTTTTTGGCCACTTTTTCTTCATAAGTGCGCAGCAATCTGGTGTACGCAGCCCCCTTCCCTACCGACTGCATGAGCTGCTTAAACGCATAGGACTCCTCTGGCGATTGATCCACCAGCTGCTGATAGCGCTCCAGCCTTCGCGCCTCAATGGTGGCATCGTCCGCTGCCCAGTTCTCCTGGGCACTGGCATGCATGCCAAACCCACCACTCGCGCACACAACAGCAGCAACCAACCATTTTCTCAGAAAATCCCCGCGCATTCGCCCTCTCCTACTTTTGCGTCTCGCCACTAAGCCAGCCATAAAGGTTTTCCAAATCTTCACACTGACCACGCACATTCGCCACCACACACATGCGATCACCGACCTCGATCGAAATCCTCGACGCCCCCCAGCGCCCCTTAGACGGCATATACAAAACGCGTGAAACTTCACTGAAATTCACCCCGTCATGCGCATAGGTCTCGCTTGTAAGACGACGGGCAAACACCAGACGACGCCCTTCCTCATCAATGAAAACCACCGCCTGCCGCAGCCAGGCAGACACCAGTGATGCGACACCCACCAGCCCCAGGGCGATGAGGAAGAATTTCCCTAAAAAAGCAAGAAATCTATCGCCCTCCCTGGCATAATCGTGCAGAAAATCTGGCAAATAGAGCGCCACCATCGCCAAAAGCGCCAGCGCCATGCCCTGGGCAAAGGCGACACCAAAAACACAGAAAAAACTCCGCCGTGTTGCAGAAACCCTTCGCCAGAGGCGCACTTCCTGACCAGGCAGGCCAAACCTGACCTCACGCATCGCAAGCTCGCCGCCCAGCACCGGGAACTTTGCCCCTCCCAATTTTTCTGACACGCAAGCCTTCTTGCCCCGTTTACGCATAGCTTCTCCCTCGTCTTCATCACGCACAACACAAGTACAACTCTAGCATAACGCGGGCAAAGCATTCCAACAAATGCGGATCGGGGATCAGGGCAACAAACGGGGCGCCACACACATCATGGCGCGGCGTATCTGCCACGCAGATAGCCGCGCCCGCAACGCGTATTGGCCTGTTCAGGCCAATAGCGTGCGTCCTAAAGCATGGGTCAACTGCCTCCAATTCATGATGAAATTTTCCAAAATAGGGGTAAAAGGGCCTGCCCGCAAGGAGCAGGGTTTAGGTCACGAAGGAGCCATCGGCATGAATTTTCAGCAGTTAATTCTGACGCTTCAGCAGTTCTGGGCGTCTAAGGGGTGCATCATTCAGCAGCCCTACGACATCGAAAAAGGCGCGGGCACATTTAACCCGGCGACGTTCTTCAGAACCCTTGGACCGGAACCGTACAACGTGGCGTTTGTCGAGCCATGCCGCCGCCCATCCGACGCGCGATACGGCGAAAATCCCAATCGCTGGGGCGCGTACTACCAGTTCCAGGTGATTCTCAAGCCCAGCCCCATCGACGTTTTGGATCTCTACTTCGATTCGCTGCGCGCCCTGGGCATCGACCCGCTGGCGCACGACATACGCCTGGTCGAGGACAACTGGGAAGCCCCATCGCAAGGTGCCTGGGGCTGCGGATGGGAGGTCTGGGCCGACGGCATGGAAGTCACCCAGTTCACCTATTTCCAGCAGGTTGGCGGATTCGAGCTCAACCCGGTTTCGGCCGAAATCACCTATGGCCTCGAACGCATCGCCATGTACATGCAGGACGTCGACCGCATCCACGACCTCGAATGGGTCGACGGCATCAAATATGAGGACGTGCACTTGCAGGCCGAAATCGAACAAAGCCACTACGCCCTCGAAGAAGCCGATGTGCCCATGCTCCTGAGCCTCTTCGACACGTACGAAAAAACCTCCAAACACCTGCTCGAAAAAGGCCTGGCCTTCCCAGGCTACGACTACGTACTCAAATGCTCGCACGCCTTTAACCTGCTTGATGCACGCGGCGCCATCTCCGTCACCGACCGACAGGCCTACATCGCACGCGTCCGCACTCTCTCTCGACTGGCCGCACAATGCTATCTCGACCGCCGCCAGGAACTCGGTTTCCCTTTATTAAAGTAGTTTTTTTGTGGGGGGACATTGTCCCCCCACACCCCCCGCGATACTTCGTATCGCCTGGTGTGAAGTGGCAAAGTGTTTTGCCTGAAGCCACATGCCACGCAATGCGAGCAAAGGCACAGCCGTTCTGTTAAGTTTTCTGATTTGAGGTGGAAGGCGTGGTGTTGGCTCTTGGGGAGATATGGCGCAAATTCAACAACCCCCTACCATTCACACGCGATAAACCTGCACAGCGTACGACAATTTTTGCCAAAAACGAAGCTTTTCGCCCTCTGCCCACAAGCAATGCGCAGCATTGCAGGGGGTGTGGGGGAACGAGTTCCCCCACAAAAAATAAAATAAAAAGAAGGAAAAATAAAAATGAAAAAATCTTTGATATTTGAGTTGGGGTGTGAGGATTTGCCGGCGTTGCAGATTGATCAGGCTTTGGGTGCGCTTCGCGATGGTTTTGTGGTGCGATGTGGGGAGGCGCGGATTGGGTTGGGTGAGGTGGTGGGGTATGCCACGCCGCGGCGTTTGGCGTTGTTTATCAGCGAGGTGGCGGAGCGGCAGGAGGATCTCGAAGTGGTCAAGGTGGGGCCGGCGCTTGAGGCGTCGAAGACGGCTGATGGCCAGTTTACGCCTGCCGCGCTTGGTTTTCTTAAGGGGTTGGGGGCTGGGCCGGACGATGTTCAGGAAGTGGTTCAGGAGCGCAAGAAGGGCAAGCCTGTCACGTACATCGCGGTTCGGGTCGTCGAAAAGGGCGTCGAATCGAAAGCGCTGCTCGGGAAGATTTTTGAGCAAACACTTGCTGCCATCCACTGGAAGAAGCCCATGCGCTGGGGCAGCGAGCCCACGCTTTTTGCACGGCCGATACACTGGATATTGGCGATTCTTGGGGATGAGATTTTGCCGCTCAGCTTTGCGGGGGTCTCGGCAGGCAATCTTACCTACGGTCACCGATTCATGGCGCCTGCGGCGATTGTGCTGAATCGTCCCAAAGATTATGTCGAAGCGCTGCGAAGCGCATATGTCCTCGTCGACATACAGGCGCGGCGACAGCGCGTGCTTGATGAAGCCCATGCCGCTGCTGAATCCGTGGGCGGGCATCTCGTCCCCAACGATGCGCTCCTCGACGAAGTTGTCCAAATCCTCGAATGGCCCGTGGGCATCGTGGGTGGATTCTCTGCCGACTTCCTGGCGCTGCCACGAGAAGTGATCGAAACGACCATGTGCAAGCATCAACGCTATTTCAGCGTCGTTGACGATGCACACAATCTCATGCCGAACTTCGTCACGCTCAGCAATACAGAAGTCTTTGATCGCAAAGTCGTCGCCCGTGGCAATGAGCGCGTCCTCGTGGCACGCCTCAAAGACGCCGAATTCTTCTTCCACGAAGATGCGCGCCTCCCGTTGTTAGCCTACAACGAAAAACTCGAACGCGTTCGCTACATCGAAGGCATGGGCTCGACTGCTGACAAAGTGCGCCGCATTGAAGCACTCGCCCGGGCCATTCTTCCCCTGTGGCAGAGCACGGTCGATACAGATGCCGTCATCGCATGCGCCCAGCTCTGCAAAGCCGACCTGGCCACGGGCATGGTGGGCGAATTCCCCGAACTGCAAGGCATCATGGGGGAAGTCTATGCACAAAAATCAGGCGCTGCCGCCGATGTTGCGCTTGGCATTCGCGAGCATTATGCGCCTCGCCAATCGGGCGAAGCGGTGGCCTCCAATGCCGTGGGGGCTATCGTCGGCATGGCCGACAAGCTTGATACCATCGCGGCCCTCTTTGCTTTGGGCAAAATCCCAAGCGGCGCCGCCGATCCGTTTGCGCTTCGCCGTTCGGCAGTGGGCATTTTGCGCACAATGGCCGAGCACGGGCAAACCTTCGGCCTGATACTCGTCATTGAAGCAGCCATCGACGGGGTTCGCAAAACGCAAATGAGCCAGGGCAGCCTGGCCGGCACCGCCGATGGCGATGCCCTGGCCTCATCCGTTGCCGAATTCATGACGACGCGGCTGCGCTTCATGCTGGCCGATACCCATGCCGTCGAAGTCGTCGACGCTGTGCTCGCAGCCTCAACACTCGCCGATATCCCTGCCATCCTGGGCCGCGTCGAAGCCCTCTCGCGCCACCGCGCTTCCGCCATCTTCGAAACGCTCATGATCACCTTTAAGCGCGTCGCCAACATCGTTCGCCAGGCCAACGAACAAGCCACAGCCATCGATTCGGGCTATTTCGAACACGCCGCCGAAGCCGATCTCAACAACGCCCTCAATCAAACCAAAAACGACTACACCCAAGCCCTCGAACAGCGCCGGTTCAACGACGCCCTGGCAATATTAAGCACGCTTCGCGCCCCCACGGACGCCTTCTTCGACGCCGTCCTCGTCAACTGCGACGACGAACGCCGGCGCCTGAACCGCCTGGCACTGCTCGCCAGCGTCGCCACCCTCCTCGAAACCTTCTGCGACGTGCGAAAGTTGTAGTTTTTTGTGGGGGAGCATTGCTCCCCACACCCCCTGCGTGCCTCCCCTTCAGGGGAGGTGGCGGCGAAGCCGACGGAGGGGTGTGCGTATCGCTTGTGGGTGAAGTGGCAAAGTGCATCGTTGAAGCCACCTGCCCATCATGGCAAACGAAAGGATGCGGCGCACCCGCATTCTTCCTGAAACGCTGACAGGGCGTGAAATGCAAAGCATTCACGCAGGTAGTGTGTTATTCTCATTGCCTTCTTCAATGGCAATCCAGTGAAAGGAAGAAGACCATGACGAAAAATCACCTTCATTTATTTGTTATCGCACTGGTATTATGTCTCATCCCAGCGCAGGGGTATACACAAGACGACAGCAGTGCAGACACGTCAACGGATTGTGATGTTATCCGCCCCTCACCCTCACCCATGGGAGCTCTCGATAGCCCATTGTCTAAAGATACGTGTACCGGCCCCTACAGGCTAAAAGTTACATGCAATGTCATCGTTACATATCAAGATAAATCGGAAACAGTATCGTATAGAGATTGCCCTTTTGGCAAAGATCAACCAAAAAAGGTTAATAACGCACAAATTGAGAGACGTGTCATCAAGGAGGCAACAAGAATGGCCTGTGAGGAGATATGCCAAAATACCTCAAGGTGCAAAAGTGGTTGCAGAGCTAATGCGACAGTTTGCTTCAGTTGCAGTTGGTGGGAAATCCGGCGATGGTCGGACGACTAATCTGCAGCGACTTGAATCAGCTTCAATTGCAGGGGGGAACCAGTTCCCCCCACGAAAAAAAACTGCAGGGGCGACGCAGTCGCCTGAGCCGGGCGTTGCGGGGCGGCGTTTGTGTAGGGGCGGTTCGCGAACCGCCCCAACGGGGTAGACGCGTATCGGCGGCCACGCCGATAGCGGCGCAGGGGGCTTGCCCCCTCACGAAAAACCTTCAAAGGGCCAACAACCCTCATCCAAAGGCAAAAAACTTCTGCCCCAAAGCGATACGTAGTATCGCAGGGGGTTCGGGAGAACGGGTTCCCCCGAAGGAGGAAGCTGCATGAATCAGAACTTTGAGGGCACGACATTAGCCCTGCAACATTACTATGATATTGTCGCAACTTCGCGGAGGTTACCGCTCCTGACCGTCTACCAGGCCATGGAGCAGCCTTTTGGGCGAACGATGGCCGTGTGGATGGCGACGCCACTCGACGGCCTGCCGTGTCCGCCGTATATCAAATCGCGGCTGGATCGGACGCTGCTCCTGAATCGCGCCGTCAATGCCCCCCATGTCCTGCGCATCCTCGATTTCGGCACCGGCGAGGGCCAGAGCTTTGTGGTCACCGATCCCGTCCAGGGGTTGCCTTTGCGAGACATCGTCCACGAGCGTGGCCGCCTTGAAGCATGGCAGGTGCTGCGTCTCCTGGAGCAGCTCACCGGCATCGTCCACGCCGCTCACCTGGCCGATTTGCGCTTCCTTTGCCTGTCTGCCGACAACATCTTCGTCACGGATCCCGCCCGATTCGAGATTATCGTCGGCCCCATGGGCATGGGCCTGCATCGCTCAGAAATCATGTCCATCCCCGGCGTCTGTATCACGACAAACCGCATGCGGCACATCCCCCCCTGGGAGTTCGCCCGCGAGCACACCGTGCTGCCCATGCACAGAGAAGACACGGCCGTCAACCTTGCTGAAACGGATATTCGCGATGAAGACAGCATCCAGGATCTGGATCTTGAGGCCCACCCCCACACCTCCGACATGCAGGTTTCTCTTCTCGAACTCCCCCCCGAAGGGCTCTGCCCGGACGTCTATGGCGTTGCCGCCATCCTTTACGAGGCCATCTGCGGCGCACATCCCTATTTTGGCGACAATCGCGAAATCTGCGACGCCGTCCTCACCATCCTGCAGGAACGTCCCAAGCACATCGCAGAGCGATGCGAACTGCCGCCATCCTGGTGCGATGCACTGATGGAAGTCCTGCAATCTCCCAAAGAAGGCGCTCTCGAACGGCTGCTAAACCTGTTCGCAGCCACCGCACCGCCAGGCGTCATCGACCAGGCACGCCGCGCCGAAAAAACCTACCTCACGCCGGACGTCTCCAAACCGAAAACTCGCCCGAAAAAAACACGCCGCACCATCGCATACCCAAGGCTGCTAAAAGCCGCCATCCTGACACTCGCCGTGGCGCTATCCGTATTCATCACCTACGCCATCGCCGGCCAAAAACGCCCCACCGACCTCTTCGCACTCCCCGAAATCCTGCCAGCCACGCACCATGGCGTCGACCTCGTCATCGCCAGCCAGCGCGGCACCCAAAACGCCTCCGTCTACCTCACGTCATTTGCCGACGGCTCCCTCATCCGCCTCGGAAACCTGCCCCTGCAGTACCGAAACCAAATGCCCGGCGCCAGACTCCAGTTCGTCATCGCCGACGACAAGGGCAACACCAAACAGCTCCCCATCCTCGTCCAGCAAACCCCAGGCCTGCAGCTCGTCCAGGTCGATCTCAACTGGTGACTTGGGGGGGGGGACATATTCGCAGGGCGGTTCGCGAACCGCCCCTACAGTTTTTTGTGGGGGCCGTCGCCCCCTGCGCCGCTATCGCATCACTCTGTCATGAAGTCAGGGACAGATATACTCAGACTCCAGGCCGAGATCGTAATCTTTCCAAATTGGCAAGGCCTTAAGTTTGCAAAAGTTGTCTTTGGACATCCCTGAGCCAGATAAAAAATTGAACATTCTTGGGTAGATTGGGAGGCGTTTTTCAATGCTGTCAAGAGACCATTGAGAAAGATCCTGATCAAAAGCAGATGCATCCGAAAACATGTAGTTCATGTTCGTGACACTGGAAGTATTCCAACGCCCAATATCCTGATTAAATGCAATGGCACCATCAAACATCTCACTCATGCCCCTGACGCTGGAGGTATCCCATTGGCCAATATCCTGATTGAATGCAACGGCATCCCTGAACATGCTACCCATGCCTGTAGCGCTGGAGGTATCCCATTGGCCAATATCCTGATTGAATGCGGCTGCCCCACTGAACATGCCTTCCATGCCCATAACGTTGGACATATCCCACTGACCGATGTCCTGATTGAATGCAGTGGCATGATAAAACATGTTGTACATGCTCCAAACGTTAGAGGTATCCCACTGGCCGATGTCCTGATTGAAGGCAATTGCATTGTCAAACATGCTGCTCATACCCATGACGTTGGATGTATTCCAGCGCCCGATGTCCTGATTAAATGCAATGGCCCCTAAAAACATTGCCGTCATATCCGTGACGTTGGACGTGTTCCAGCTTCCAATATCCTGATTAAACGCAGTGGCTTCCCTAAACATCGCGCTCATGTCGGTGACGCTGGAAGTATCCCACGGGCCGATGTCCCGATTGAATGCAATTGCACCGCTGAACATATCGCTCATGTGCGTAACGTTAGAGGTGCCCCACTGGTCGATGTCTTGATTAAATGATATGGCCCCCTTAAACATGTTGCTCATGTATATGACATTGGACGTATCCCATTGCCCTATGCCCTGATTGAATGCAGCGGCACCTTCAAACATGGAATACATACCCGTGACGTTAGGGGTATGCCATTGTCCTATGTCCTGATTAAATTTGGTGGCATCAAGAAACATGCCTGACATATCCATAACGTTGGAAGTATCCCATTGGCCGATGTCCTGATTAAATACTTTAGCTTCACTGAACATGCCTGACATATCCATAACGTTGGAAGTATCCCATTGGCCGATGTCCTGATTGAACACATTAGCCCCACCAAACATGCCTGACATATCCGTAATATTGGAAGTATCCCAGTGACCGATATTTTGGTTGAAGCCTATTGCATTATGAAATGTATCTGTGGCATTGCGCCATTTCGAGGCATCAGGAATATCCGATTTTGGAAGAAAAATATCGTCCACACCACAGAAAGCAGCTTGAGATAGCCCAACAGGGCCAAAACTAATCACCCCTTGCAGGCGTACGACAGCCCCATACCAATACTTGTAGCAATCGTTGATAGGCCCCCCCCTGTAGTCGCTCCGCCCCCACCCATCATAGGTGCCAATGATGCGTACATGGTAGGTTCCCTGGCTGGCATAGCGATGTGTTCGGTTTTGGATCTGCGTGCAATCTTTAACTTGTGCGGCTTTGTCGAAGTCCGTGTGCCCCTCGTCACCCCAAAGGATTTTAAAATCGCAAGCACCTCCGTCTGCTGCCTCGAAGGGCAGAATGAGTTCTGCATCATCGGCTGTGACCTTCCAGACAGTTTCGAAGATTTTGGGCGAGCAGCGTCCGTCGCCGCGGCACATCTCGCCGTTCCAGGCCTCTGGATTCTCGCAATCGGCATCCGAAACGCAACGCTTCGAACAAAAATAGTCTTTGGCGCTGTCACAAAAACCATTTTCGCCGCAATCATCATGGGTCGAACAGGGACAGGGTTTACAGGTGTCGTTCTCAAGGCAGAACCCAGGGTCACAAGTTGTCGCTACACATGCACCGTCGATTTTATCGTCGCAGCCGACGAACCTCACCTGGTGGCTATCACTGCAGCCGGCAACTGTCCCTAAAACAGCCAACAAAACCCACGCGCCTGCTCGCATATGTGCCTCCTCCGAGTAAAAGTGCCCATACAACCCCAGCCAAAATATCAGAAAATTCGCCATTTAAGGAAGAAAAGGCCGTGATGGCTGTTGTCAGCAATTTTGTCTGATGCACACTCTGACCCACCAGGCAATGTTCCCCCCACAAAAAAATAACCCCTACCGCTGCCGGCAGCCGGGCAAAACGCAAGAATGCTTGCCATGCCAAATGAGTTTGTTTACTAGTATGCGCCAGCGGCGTCAGACACGACACTGGCTTTTGCATGCAACGAGGTTACTGAATGAAATGGATGGGCGTTTTTGCCTTCGCATTGTGCACAATCCCAGCCCTGGCCAATGCCGAAATCATCGAAAGGATTGCGGCGGTCGTCGGCGACGATATCATTACGCTGCATGATCTCCGCGAAGAGGGAACTTTACGCTATCTCGTCAGGGGCAGAGACATCGGCAACATTGATGATGCCCCCAACCGGGCAGAGCTCCTCGAAGAACTCACGCGCGAAATTGTTCAGGCACGCCTCATCGGCCGTCAGGCAAAAAGGCTGGATATCCACATCGGCGATCGCGAAGTCGACATGCAGCTTCAGGAAATGTACCAGCGTTCGGGGCAGACAGAAGCGGATTTCAGAGAAATGATGGCTTCGGAGGATATCGACTGGCAGGCCTACCGCCGGTACCTGCGAAGTGAGATCGAAACCCAGTTTGTCATGAGAAGCGAGCTTGCCGGCCAGGTCACCCCTCCCGAAGCGGATGTCATGGCCTGTGCAATGGAAAAATCTCCCGAAGGCCAGCGCGACGTCACGGTCACCCTTCGCCAGATCATCCTGCCGGAAATTTCTGCCAACACAGCCGCAGGTTTAGCCGCACCCGCGGCCGCACCGTTAAACCCTGCCTGGTGGAACAGCCTCGATCAGGCCATGAACCAGCTGGCCAAAGGCGTCCACGAACTGGCCGCCAACCGCCCCGGCGACTTCGTCTCCCTCGTCCGCACCTTCTCCACCGGAAGGAGCGTCGAAAGAGACGGCTTGCTCGGTGTCTTCTCGCCAGGTGACCTGTCCAGAGATTTCAACGCCGTTTTTGCCCTCTCCGACGGAGAAGTCGCCCCCCTTGTCACCACTGCTGCCGGGTATCACATCCTCATGGCAGACAACGTGGTGGTGGGCGAATCCGAAGCCTGGAAAAAACTCGTCAATCAGTGCCGCGAACAAATTACCATGCAGGAAAGCCAGCGCCTCATTGAGTCCTGGCTCAACGACCTCATGGAGAAGAATTTTGTCTCCATCACCGTCAACCGCGATATCCGTCTCTAAACAAAGAAGCCCATGTGTGACGACATCCGTTCGGAAATTCTCCAGCTCAAAAAAAAACATAACGCCATCATTCTCGCGCACAACTACGTCGCCTATGACATCCAGGATATCGCCGACTTCGTGGGGGATTCGCTCGAACTGAGCCGGAAGGCACAGGAAAACCACGCAGAAACCATCGTTTTCTGCGGCGTACGTTTCATGGCCGAAACCGCCAAAATCCTCTCCCCTCATGCGCGCGTCCTCATGCCCAATACCGAGGCAGGCTGTCCCATGGCCGACATGTGCAGCCCCGAGGCATTGCGTGCCTATCGCGAAAGTCATCCCGATCACCTCATCATCGCCTACGTCAATACGACGGCGGCGACCAAAGCCCTCGTCGACATATGCTGCACCTCGGGCAATGCCGAAAACCTCATTCGCCGCCTTCCGGCAGAACAGCCCAAAATGTTCCTGCCTGACAAAAACCTTGGCGCCAATCTCAACAAAAAACTCGGCATCTCAATGGCACTCTGGGAAGGCTATTGCCATGTTCACCATGGCCTGAGCCTCGACACGCTGAAGCAGGCCAAGGCAGCCCACCCGGAAGCAGAAATCATCGTCCACCTCGAATGCAGGCCGGAAATCGTCGATTTTGCCGACGCCGCCCTGTCGACCTCAGGCATGCTCGTTTACGTCGCCAACAGCGCCGCCAAAACCTTCATCATTGGCACCGAAGAAGGCATGCTGCATCGCCTGCGAAAAGAACATCCCGATCGCACCTTCATCCACGTCGCCCCTGCCCTCTCATGCCGGGACATGAAGATGGTCACCCTCCAGAACGTCCGCGATTGCCTGAAATATGGCACCGGCGAGGTGGCGCTTCCGCAAGACATCATAAGCGACGCGCTGCGGCCCATCGAACGCATGCTGGCACTGTCCTGATGTTTTATTTTCGTGGGGGAGGGCCGTTCCCCCATACCCCCTGCGTACCTCCCCTTTCAGGGGAGGTGGTGGCGAAGCCAGCGGAGGGGTTCGCGTATCGCTTGTGGGTGAAAGTGGCAAAGTGCATCGTTTATGGCCAAATACCTCGCATTATGAGCAAAAGCGAGACAGTCCTGATGGGTTTGCAGAATCCACAGGCAATGCGCAGCATTGCAGGGGGTGCGGGGGAGCAAGCTCCCCCGCGTAAAAAATAAGGGCCGCGTATGGCCTATGCCATAGCGGCCCGGGCAGGCGTATGGCGCGCGCCATAGCCTGACCCCGGCGAGCGTATTGGCGCCGCACAGGGGGCGCCAATAGCTCGCCGTACAACAGCCAAAATCAGGCGCTGATGCACTCACCGTCAATGCACACCGCCCCGTCTTCGCATAGCTCAAGGGGATCCCACTTGTGATCTGGTGTGCAAACCTGACTCATCTCCGAGTCGGTGCAGCCCGTCTCGCCAACAGTTCGGCACTCCACGCAACCCACGCCCTCCAGGCAAAGACCGGATGGGTAACGGCAGTCTCCTTCATCGACCCACACGCCGGCAACGCACATTTTGTACGTCGATTCGCCGGTGCATACGATGGCATTGTCATCCACGCACTCGCCGCACTCTGACGCGCTTTTGCAATCGGCACCGCCTGCGCACGTGGCCGCAGAACCAAGCATACCATCCGTACACACCTGGATTTTGCCATCCGTACAAACGTTTGTCTCACATGGTGCGGCGGCTGCGCACGCGCCGGCAAAGCAAATTTTGCCATCTGCCTTACAATCCGCGCCCTCTTTCCAGACGCCATTTTCGCAGGTTTTAATTTTTGTGTCGTCGCAATCGAGTGTGTCATTTTTGCATTCACCGCATGCCGTCGCGCTCTTGCAATCGGCACCGCCAGCACACGCTGTCTCAGCACCAGGTTTGCCATCCGTGCACACCCGGATTTTGCCATTCGAGCACAGATCTGCCGTACAGGTTTCGCCACCGCCGCCAACACACTTGCCTGCACTGCACGTTTGATCAGCCGCACACGTGACCCCGGCGTTACTTCCCAAACAGCAGGCCCTTGCGCCGCAGTAATCCTTGTTCGTATTGGGATCAATGCAGGTGCTGCCGCACTTAATCAGGCCTTCTTTGCAAGCCTCAACCTTTTTGCCCTCATCTTCGCAACCGATGATCACCCACGACAACACCGCCAAAATCGCCGCAAACTTTCGCATGCCAATACCTTCATGAAAAACAACCATCAAAAAATTACCCCATAAAAACCACAACTAGGCAGGATCATCCTCTGTCGGCGACGCGCACACAATCATGAGCTCGTCGAGCTGCTGCTGTGCGACAACGCCAGGCGCTTCGGTCATCAGGCAGGCTGCTTTATTCGTCTTGGGGAAAGCGATGACGTCACGCAATGAGTCGGCCCCCGCAAGCAGCATGACGAGGCGATCAAGCCCGAAAGCAAGGCCGCCGTGTGGCGGTGCACCAAATGAGAATGCATCCAAAAGGAAGCTGAACTTTTCTCTGGCTTCTTCATCACCAATGCCAAGCGCCGCAAAGACCTTGCTCTGAACTTCCGTGTTATGGATACGAATGGAGCCGCCCCCCAGCTCGATGCCATTCAGAACCAGGTCATACGCCTGGGCCCGCACGCGCCCAAAATCACCTTGCTCGAACGCCTCCCAATCCTCGGCCTTTGGCGACGTAAACGGATGGTGCATCGCAAACCAGCGCCCCTCCTCCTCGCTCCAGTCGAACATCGGGAAGTCGGTGAGCCAGACCAAACCGACGTCGTCTATGCTGTTCAGCGTTTTGGATACCAAATCGTTCCTGACGGCGATTTCCTTTCGCACGCGGCCAAGCGCAGTTCTCGCGATGCTAAGCGAATCGGAAACAAAAAAGAGCGTGCCGCCTTCTTCGGGTTTGAGCGACTCCATGAGGGCTGTTTTCTCGGTTTCGGTGAGGAACTTTGAAATCCCGCCCTCAAACTGGCCCTTCTCGACCTTTACCCACGCAAGCCCCTTGGCGCCGTAAGTCTTGGCCACGTCTTCGTACGAGGTGATGTCCTTTCGGCTAAGCTTAATGCTTGCCGGCACCGCGATGGCTCGCACGGTCCCGCCGCCTGAGAGCGCCCCCGAGAACACCTTAAACTCAGACCCACGAAGGATCTCGCTCACGTCCTCAAGCTCCATGCCAAAGCGAATATCCGGCGCATCCAGACCATAGCGCTGCATGGCTTCGTCCCAGGTCATGCGGCGAAACGGCCGGGGCACATCAATGTTCAGCACCGCTTTAAAAACCGCCGTGATCATCTCTTCGCATATCGCCCAAATATCTTCGGGCTCAATGAAGCTCATCTCAATGTCGATCTGCGTAAACTCAGGCTGGCGATCGAGGCGGAGATCCTCATCGCGAAAACAGCGCGCAATTTGATAGTAGCGGTCAAAACCTGCCACCATATAGAGCTGCTTAAAAAGCTGCGGCGACTGCGGGAGCGCAAAAAACTTCCCCGGGTGGACGCGGCTCGGCACCAGATAATCACGCGCGCCCTCGGGCGTGCTTTTGCCCAGCATGGGTGTCTCAAGGTCGAGGAAGCCATGCGATTCCAAAACGCGGCGAACAGTCCCGGTCACCTGGCTCCGCATGATGATATTGCTGTTAAGGGCCGGGCGCCGCAAATCGAGGTAACGGTGCTTCAGCCGAAGCGGCTCGGCCGCATCGCACGCATCGTGAATCGCAAAAGGTGTCGTCGCCGCCCGGTTAAAGACGCGAAGCGCCTTCACCTCCACCTCGATCTCGCCTGTCGGCAAACGCTTATTGGCGTTTTCGCCCCGCGAAATAACCTCCCCTTCCACCCCAATCACCCACTCCGCACGCACCTTCGATGCCTGCTCAAACAGCACATCCGTTGCATCCACACGAACCTGCGTAATGCCATAACGGTCTCGAACGACGATAAAGAGAAAACCACCCAGGTTGCGATAATCCTGAACCCACCCCACAAGACGAGCTGTCCTGCCAATATCCTCCGCACGAAGCGCACCGCACGTATGCGTACGCTTAAACCCATTCAAAAACTCACTCATACGACTCCTTCGTCAAGAGACCAACTGCCCGCAGCTCTCGCCGCTCAAGAGCGTGCTTATATCGTAAAAATGCCGCTTTTGGAGGCTGTTTTTGCGCTGCCTCTGTCGGCACAGATAGGCGTGCAAACGCAGCAGGCAGACGGACGCGCAGTGCGCGCCCCTGCATCTGTGGGATCTGTTGGGGGACGTCTCCCCCTGCGCCGCTATCGCCCTCGCCTTATCACTGACGGCAGGGTCGCGGCGTCGAAATGGTGCAGATTCCAGGAAGCAAGGAGGCGTGGAAGGGAGCGTACTTCGTACGTGACCGACC
>Ga0209737_10000359_pt1 | contig 39868 bp, 39 predicted proteins | sample TergutCu122P3_FD_187284 | JGI IMG/M metagenome (GOLD analysis project Ga0209737, IMG submission 187284) | Cubitermes ugandensis P3 segment gut microbial communities from Kakamega Forest, Kenya - Cu122 P3 (SPAdes) (version 2) | ecosystem: Host-associated > Arthropoda: Insects > Digestive system...
GTATTTTCCATGCTTTTCCAAATAAGAAGCATCGCCAAGCATGGTATTCAGACCCGATGAAGCATTGTAGGCGGCTTCGTAATAATCATAACGTCTGCGATATCCATAATGATCGCTAAAATCATAGCATTCCTCCGCTCTTGCCCTGTAAGAATCCACATCACATTCTTCTTCGTCATCATCGGGCAGCAAAGCCTCTTTTAATTTTTCGTAAAACCGCTTGTCTTCCTCCGCATATTCCGCTATAAACGAAAAGATTGTTTCCTGCTCGCTATGTTCGAGCAACTCTAAAATTTCCTGTTTTATCATGTTGTTAACCACTAACCACTAACCGTTAACCACTAACCGTTAACCACTAACCACTAACCGTTAACCACTAACCATTAACCACTAACCACTATAAACCCCATCCCGCTCCTTGTCAATCCTTCCGCCTTCATATCCACATACACCCATGCGAGGGGAATTGACCACCGGCATGGAAGCATAATCGGCAAAATCTTCACATTTTTTGGCGTGTTTTTGGGCGCATTTATCGCAATATAAGGCAAATTTATCATACATGCACACTGAACACACTTGAGTTGCAGGCACTTTTTTGCACGTTGCACACATAATATTTATAGGTTCGTTGCGTGAAAGCAGGACGATTTTATTACTCGCTTTCACCCTATATTCTTCCAGCACTGTAAGAGTGAGGTTGGTGCTGCTTCCAAAATCGTACACGTAATTCAACTGTTTTCCTTTTTTGAATACGTTTCCTGCTTTTTTCATCCCAACATTTCCATCAAACTGGCTTAAATGTCCGCAACAATCCAGCCATATATCTCGAAGAAACTTGTCTATGGATTCCATGGTGGCTTCGGCGTCTATCCAAAGGCTTAAAAAGTGAGGGATAGGTTCTGCTGTTACCTGCACTAAAAAGGACTTCCCTGCTTGTCCTGACCTGGCGAGTTCTGCTAAATGGGTAACCAAATGTTCATCGATACCCGACTTGTTGAACGTTTCGCCGCAAAAAAGGCATTTACCTTCTAATTTGAATTGATCTTTCATGATGATATTAATTTTCTTCTTTTTCAGATTTGGGGGTTATCATTCGTACTTTACTTGCATTTTCAATCGCCTTCACAGCAATATCTTTTACATTGGCTTCAGCGCGATTGGCTTTATCCGTATTTTCTTTCAGTTGTTCCTGCTGTTCTTTTATTTTTTCCTGCAACGAAAGAATCATCTGGTCTTTCAGACGAATATCGGCCTCGTATTGCTTGTCTTTCAACTGTATATCGAAAGCATATTTCGTTTGAAGCAGTTTGGTTACTTCCGTTTCCTTGTCTTTCAATGCTTTCTCTAATTTGGCGGGAAACTCTGCATTATTTTTCCGGAGTTCGGCCAATTCGGCTTCTGCGGTTTTCAGATTTGACTCGCGTGAAGCGACTTCCTGTTCAAACTGCGCCTTTTTGTTGGTCAGTTCTTTTTCGAGTTGTGCCTTTTTCGTATCATATTCATCCTGTTCCTTTTGGCGGCGGATTTTCAGATTGTAAGCGTATTCGTCTTCCTCACGTTTTCTGCGTTTGTTCAATTCGTCGGTATACTCTTTTTCTTCTGATTTTTGTTTGGCTTTTTCAAACGCCCATTGTTCTTTTTGAGCAGCCATATCATTCGCAAAAGTCTCTTCCTTTTGCTTCATCTCTTTTTCGAAACTTTCCTTCTTTTCTCTTTGTGCCAGTAACATAGCCGCCAACGAATCGGTATTTGCCGACAGGGAATACAAATCCTCAAGCGATTTCTTTTCCAATGCGATAGCAGCACGGATTTCTTCCAATGTTCTAAACTCGTCGCTTAAACTCCTAAGAATCTCATCCAGCGAATTACCCAAATCCTGCTTGAGAGCGGTTATACTTTTTACGATTCCGTCGCCGGTAATTTTCGCCACCTTGTCCAGCGTTTCTTTTCTTTGCTTCTCTTCCTGAACCTGTTTCGGAACGTCAGCCTTGGCTGTTTGAACGCCCTTGAGCAAAGATTCATACGCTTTTAAAATTTCTGCTTTTGTGCTTTTTTCTGATACTTCCATGATTTTTATTGATTATTTGGTTATTATTTTTTTGTAAACAGGAATTTCAACATTGGGGTCTGGATTACATTCCCAAGTCCAGTCGCACCAGTCGTACATATCGCAACCGTCTGTATTTTCGGGACAAAAGTTCAATCCATACAGGCCATTTTTGATATACCAGATTTCTTCAGTCCATTTATCCAGGAACTTTTGGTACTTTTGTTCTACCGGCAACCGTTTTGGCAGGTTGACGACGTATTTGTTTTCTTCCAACATGGCAATTATCGCATCGACCAATTCCTGTATCTGCGCTTGCGACATTTTTTCAACCGGCGGGAAGCAGATTTTCTCCAAACCTGAAAATCGTTCCATGCTTGTTTTCGGTATGTCATCGCTATCATTGCACCGAAAAGGAGGAACCTTCATCTTTTGCGCCGCCTCCAAATCCTCAATCAATTGTTTGATGTATGTTTCCATTATGGTTTGTTTTTTGATTTGGTCGCAAAGGTAATCATTTGGTATTCAGTGTTTTTAATGTTCTATTTTGCTGTAAAGTCGCAATATAATTTTGCTTCAATTTCAGTGTCTCCAACCGAAATTTCTGTGGATACAGAACCTGAAGAACCTATAGGCGCACTATCGCAGCATTCATAGGAATAATCGCTACCAACTGTTTCAAATTCAGAAATTTTTATTGCCTTGATTATTTCTAAACCTGCTAATTTGGCATATTGCTTTGCCTTTTCAAACGCATTATTATAGGCAAGAGTTCTCGCTTCGACAACCTTTTCTTGGTAGTTATCAAGTCCAAAATTCATTGAACAAGTCAAAGAGTCAATGTCGTTTGTGATTTTGTCTAATAATTCTTTTGCTTTTTGCAGATTCTTGTTAATATCAGTTATTGTAACAACCACTCCTTGCTCAACTTTTTGACCTATTAGTATTTGACTATTATTTTCCCAACGATATTCCGGTTGAAATTTAATTGTGCTTGTTTGGAATTTTTCTATTTCTAACTCTTTGAATATGTTCAATAATAAATTAACTTTTTTGTTCACTTCTGCTTGTGCTACACTTATTGTGTTTGAAGTATCAGAAATTGTAATTGACACATAAATTACATTTGGTTGGACTTTTAGATTTCCAACTCCATAAACTGAAATGAGGCTATTCTTTTGTTCCATCTTCATTTATTTATTGTTTTGTTTACATTCGATTTTTATTTTGACGCCACAAAAGTACATTTTCTTTTTGACAACTTATGACACAGCCTATTTTTTTTCGCCCAATTGTAGTTTATCGAGGCGAAACACATCGCCCTGTTTTTTGACCACAAATCCGGCTTCGCGGAAAGTGTCGATGTAGCGGTAAAGCGTTCGCACCGACATATCCAATCTGTCTGCCAACTCACTGGCCATGTCGGTCACGTTGTCGGCAAGCATTTTCATTAGCTGCAGAAGGCGTTCTATTTTGGGCTGGTCCATAATCTTACATCTGATAAACTCTATCCCGCTCCTTATCGATGCTCCCGCCTGTGTATCCGCATACGCCCGCACGAGGTGAATTGACCACTGGAAATGGGCCACAATTATTACAATAATCGCAGTTTTTAATGTGTTTTTTCAAGCACACATCGCAAAAAGGGCTGAAATTCCACCGTCTACTGCACAGTTTTGTGGCAGATATTATTCCACAATCTTTGCATAAAATTTTAAACGGTTCGTTGCGCGAAAGCAATACTATTTCCGAATCGGCTTTGACTGGATATTCTTCAATAACTGTGACAGTAAGGGATGTTGTACTTCCGAAATCATAGTCGTAGTCCAAAATTAAACCGCTTTCGAAAAAATCATCGGCTTTCTCTTCCATGTCGATCTCGAAATAACCATCATGCTCATACTTAGCCTGCATATATTCTTCAAAATTTCCCTTGTGTTGCAATTGGGCTAAAGTTTCCCTATGCTCTCTTTTTTCCTGTAACGTTTCCCTTATTCTGAATTCACTTTTGTGGTGGCAACAGTCCAACCAAATTTTTCGTAAAAAGTGGTCGAATGTTTCCATTTGGGTTTCGCCGTCAATCCACAAACTCAAAAAGTAGGGAAAATCATCCATTTTTCTGTGGGGCTCTACCTTCACAAAATATGAATTTCCGAGATTTCCGGTTTTCATTTTTTCCATTAAATGCGCGTTCAAATGACGGTTAATTCCCGCTTTCGCAAATGTCTTTCCGCAAAACAGGCATTTGCCTTCTGATTTTAATTTTTGCATGATTACTGATTATTGTCTATTGATTATTAAACTCCTTTCAACGCCCCCATCATATTTATCTTTACAACGATTCCCTCTCCCTCCACGCATAACACACAAACTCTTCCCCCTCCTCTCTTTTTTCAGCCCGTGATAAATTACACAACAAGTTTTCATCCCAATCGTTATCAAGAAAATTCTCGCAACTCAAACACAAGTCCGGTACTGGAATATCAAGAACGTTGATTTTGTTTCCATCGTCGTCGTAGATTCCGTTGTAAACGGGAATGGTATCAACGCCGACCTCAAAACACCAGTCGCACCATTTGTGCAAATCGCAATCGTCCAGGTTTTCAGGACAAAAATCCAAGCCATGCAAGCCTGAATCTACGTAATAGATTTCATCAGTCCATTTTTCAAGCATCTTTTGATAAGTCAGTTCTATCGGTAACCGTGCAGGAACGTTTACAATGTATTTGTTTTCTTTCAACAAAGCAATTATCGCATTGACCAAATCCTGTATCTGCTTGTGCGACAATTTTTCAACCGGCGGGAAGCAGATTTTTTCTACCCTCGAAAATCGTTCCATGCTTGTTTTCGGATGTTCACTGCTATCATCACACTTAAAGGGAGGAACCTTCATTTTTTTCGCCGTTTCCAAGTCCGCAATTAGTTGTTTGATGTATGTTTCCATTGTTCATCTATAATTAAGTCCCAATCAAAATTTTCCGGTAAAAATTTCTTTGCTGCATCTTTTATAAATTGCATAAATTCAGCAGTATTGGGGCATGAAGCATTACCGTTACAAACCTCTTTAATATGCTCGCAGGTAAAACACATTTCCGGAAAAGCGCCGACGAAAGAATACTGGTGAAATTCTTCGCCCAGCATGAATAAATAAGGTGCCATACGTCTCATAGTATTGCGAAATCCATAAACAAATTGACATAATTCCATATATTTTGCATCTTTCAGTAAAAGATACGACAGCAAAAGGGGCATCTGCCGGTTGCAATACCGGTGTAAATCATGCAATCTCGCATTTTCGCCTTCCCGTCGCGACAATGAATCGGACCGCGAATGATAACCGTACACCGAATCGTATGATGTTGCGACAGTTTTTGCATGATATCCCGCTAATATGCCAAAAAAGAGGTCTTCGTTAGGCTCCAAATCGGGAATAAACCGGATATGATGCTGGTCAATCAACTCACGGCGGAAGAAACAGCCACAAATATACTGCATTCCGTGCATATACAACGCGCGGTGATATGACTGTGAAAACTCGCCTTCTCTGCTGGAATCATTTGGACTTTCGCAATGGGAAATTTTGTCCTCATCCTTTTCTATCACTACGCGCCGGCAGAGGATAATATCGTTCTCGCCCAGTAAGGGAAGCGCATTTTCAAAAAATTTGTATTTCAGTTCCGGAATATATGAAAAACGTTTGTCGATGAACCCGTATGACTCTCCCAATGTATCATCGTCATCGACAAAACACAGGTAGTCGCCTGTGGCATGTTCAATACCGAGATTTCTGCAGGCAGCCGGACCGCTGTTTTTTTCCATCCGGAAAAGACGGATATTGCCATAAATGCTTGCTGCACATTCCAATATTTGAAAAGATTCATCGGTACTGTGGTCGTCGATAAAGATAAACTCAAACCTGTCAGCGCCATTTTGAGAGAATAGACTGGTTAACAAAGGCATTAACCTGTCTTTGGCGTTAAATACAGGTATAATAACAGATATTGTCATTTCTCCTGATAAACATCCCGTTCAATATCAATAATTCCACCGTTGTATCCACATACGCCCGAGCGCGGGGAATTAACCACAGGCATTGAAGTATCCTCATCAAAATCTTCGCATTTTTCGGCGTGTTTTTTGGCACATTGGTCGCAAAATGTAGCACCCTCATCATATATGCAATACGGACACATTTGTGTAGCAGGAACTTTGCCACAAATACCGCACATTATTTTCAAGGGTTCGTTGCGCGAGAGAAGTACAATATCTTCGTCTGCCTCCACGGAATATTCATCCATAACTGTTATTCGCAATTCTGTAGTGCTTCCGAAATCATATTCATAGTCCATCACTAAACCTGTGAAAAATATTTTTCCCGTTTTACAGTTTTTTGAAATAGCATCTTCACTCTGATATCCGAAAAGACTACCGAAAACATCATCTCCTTCTTCATCCTCGAAGTCTTCATCCATTTCATCCTCATCATCGTCATACAAAATGTCATTGATTCTTCCGCTGGGGTCTCTAAAAGCGCTCAAGTGACCGCAGCAATCCAGCCAAATATTCCGCAAAAAATTATCCAGATCCTGTAATGTTGTTTCACCGTCAATCCATAAACTGAGGAAATAGGGCGTGCTTCCCCATCTTTTACTTGTTTCGACTTTTACAAAAAATGATAGACCCGGTTTCCCTGATTTTTCCTTTTCTTTTATATGTGTTGATAAATGGCGGTTGATTCCCGCTTTGGCAAAGGATTTACCACAAAAAAGGCATTTGCCTTCTGATTTGATTTTTTCTTGCATGGTTTCTGATTATTGTTTATTGTTTTTTTGTTTATTGTTTCATCTTGAACCATCATTTCTTAATTATTATCACATCCGCAACTACCGGCAGATGATCAGACGGATAACGCTGTTCTTTGGCATCGGTAAGCACGGCGTATTTGGATACAGAAAAATGAGGACTTACAAAAATATAATCAATACGGTTTTCCAATGGAGCATCGAAACGGAAACCATTAAATGTCCCCACAGGTCCGTAAGGCGGCAGGACAGTAATCCTGCAGGCATCGTTCATGACGGTTTGTATGGTTTGTACCTGTTCGGTTTCGGGCGTTGAGTTCAAATCGCCGGTAAAAATTACAGGCATGACACCGGCTATTTCCCTTATCTTTTGAAGCATCAGTTTTCCCGATTCTCTGCGGGCGACAACACCTTGATGATCGAAATGAACATTGAAAACGAAAAATGTCTTTTTCGTATTGACGTCCCTGAATTTTGCCCACGAACAGATACGGTTGCAACAGGTGGCATCCCATCCTTTTCCGGGCTGTCCGGGTGTTTCGCTCAACCAGAAATTGCCTGAATCGAGCAGTTTGAAACGACCTGTTTTGTAAAAAATAGCGGAATGTTCGCCTCCATCCCTGCCATCGTCGCGTCCAACGCCGGTATAGTCATATCCGGGCATTTCGCACAGGTCTTGCAGTTGATGTACAAATCCTTCCTGCGTACCGATAATGTCGAAATCGTGATACAGGATCAATGCCTTGACATTTTCCTTCCGGTTTGGCCAGGCATTGATCCCGTCGCTTGGAGTATCCATACGAAGGTTGTAAGCGGCTACACGTATCCCCTTTTTCTTTTGCGCCACGGCTGGAAAACAGAGCAAACAGGCGCATAAAATCATAATGGTTCTCATATTGATATGGTTTTTGATGATACAAATCACTCAAACAGTCCTGACTGTTTGAGTTTTAGAAGTAATGCTTCACTCTTTTGGCGTTCTGCTTCGAGCTCATGGGAGGTTGATTCGCTTTTTTTTCGCTCATCTTCAAGTTCTTGTTCCTTTTTTATGAGTTCGTCGTCTTTTTTTATGAGTTCTTCGTCTTTTTTCTTGATTATCATTTCAAGTTCCTTTCTGCGGTTTTCAGCCATCACTTCAAGTAGCCTGTAAGTTTCCTGCTCATCTTCAATAGCTTTTCTCATTTTCTCATCAGCGGCGACATATATCAGTATGGATAACATTTCTTTTACCACCTCGTTCTCAACCGGAAAGTTGTAATTCTTGAGGATGCCCTTGTCGGTGACGAAATATTTCTGTTCAAATATGCTCAACATCTGTTCCAGCCTTGTCCGGGTATTACCTTGTATAAGCGGAATTTGAACTACATAACAGTCGTGTGTGAGCGCCGCAACAAACGAAGATTTAGTTGTAAGCCCCTGATTATTAATTAAATCCCAGCAATCACGCTTCAATTTGATAGCAATGGCTTCAATTTCAACTAACTCAAACCCCAACATGTAGATGGTTACTATGGGCAATGGGGTTTTCGTCTTCTTACCGTCAATTTCTACCTCTTCTTCTGTTTTGTAATGTTCTGCCAAGTAAGCGCGGAATCGCATCAGGTCTAATGCGTTCTTTGCTTTCTGTATCTCTATCAGCACTTTCTTATACTCTCCTTCTTCAGTCTTTACCGTAGCAACAAAGTCAACCCTGAAAACAGATATACTCAATCGCTCAATCAACTGTTTTTCTAATGAGGCCAACATTTCCTCATCCATTTCTTCTATTTTTGGCAGAATTGTACGCTCCTGAGCCTTTATAGAAAGGTCAATCACCGTTTCGTCAAGAAGCGTACCGATGAAGAACTTGGCAATGCGTTCGTTTTCCATTAAACGCTTGAAAACTACATCGTATATAGGATTGGCAATTATCATGATTTCGAATTTAAATGATGAATTTCAGGGCAAAAATAATATTTTTTGGAAAAAGAAAAAAGTTTCGGGTTAAAAGGAATAACTTATTTCTTATCTTTGTACAAATTTAACCATCACAACATCATAATCTTTAAAAATGAAATTTCGTACAGAAAAAGATACCATGGGCGAGGTACAAGTGCCCATTGACGCCTACTACGGCGCTCAAACGCAGCGCAGTATTGAAAATTTCAAGATTGCCCGCGACATCAACCGTATGCCGAAGGAGATTATCAGAGCCTTTGCTTATCTTAAAAAAGCGGCTGCCATTACCAATTTTGAAGCGGGAGTGCTGCCCGAAAAAAAGTGTGACCTGATAACCCGAGTGTGCGACGAAATCCTCGAAGGCAAACTCGACAACGACTTTCCACTTGTGGTATGGCAAACCGGAAGTGGAACGCAAAGCAACATGAATGTGAACGAAGTAATTGCCTATCGCGGTCATGTACTTAATGGCGGAAAACTCACTGACGAGGAAAAGTTTCTGGCGCCAAATGATGATGTGAACAAATCGCAGTCATCCAACGACACATTCCCCACAGCGATGCACATTGCTGCTTACGAGATGCTGATTGATACTACTGTTCCCGGTATTGAAAAACTTCGCGACACACTCGCAGCAAAAAGCAAACAGTACATGAATGTGGTAAAAATCGGTCGAACACATTTCATGGATGCTACGCCCATCACTGTAGGACAGGAAATTAGCGGTTATGTAGCCCAGCTGAATTACGGATTAAAAGCCATTAGAAACAGTTTGCCACACCTTTCTGAACTGGCTTTGGGTGGAACGGCCGTTGGTACGGGAATCAATACGCCCGAAGGATACTCTGAAAACGTGGCTGCACATATTGCCCATCTAACAGGATTGCCTTTCGTTACAGCGCCCAACAAGTTTGAATCGCTCGCCGCACACGACGCCATTGTGGAAGCGCATGGCGCATTAAAGACCGTTGCCGTCAGCCTGATGAAAATTGCTAATGACGTCCGCATGTTGAGTTCAGGGCCGCGTTCGGGAATTGGCGAATTGCATATTCCAGATAACGAACCTGGTTCGAGCATCATGCCCGGAAAGGTCAACCCCACACAATGCGAAGCCCTGACGATGATTGCCGCTCAGGTATTGGGTAACGACGTAGCCATCAACATAGGAGGCGCAACCGGTCATTTCGAACTAAACGTATTTAAACCTTTGATGATTTACAATTTCCTGCACAGCGCCCGCCTGATTGGGGAAGGTTGCATCAGTTTCAATGATAAATGCGCTTCCGGTCTTGAACCTATTGAAGCGAATATAAAGAAACATTTGGATAATTCATTGATGCTGGTAACGGCGCTGAATCCGAGAATCGGTTACTATAAAGCCGCTGAAATTGCACAAAAAGCCCACAGAGAAGGTAAAACCCTGAAAGAAAAAGCCGTAGAATCTGGTTATTTGACTGCCGAAGAGTTCGACCAATTAGTCAATCCATCGAAAATGGTCGGGAAACTGAAATAAGATTGCTAAATTTTCAATCATTCTTCAAAAACCGGTATTTTTACGTGCTTGTGCGCCGACGCCGCTATCCGTTCATCAATTTTTCTATCTGTTTCCTGATTTCCTGATGTGCCGTTAATGATGTATGCGTCAATCTGCGTGTAAGTCATGCCCAGTTCATCTTCATCGGTCTGTCCATTCCACAGTCCTGCCGACGGTTTTTTATCAATGATGCAATCCGGCACTTCCAGATAGCGGGCAAGCGTATATACTTCCTTTTTGGTAAGCATGGCCAGCGGGTTAAGGTCGCAGGCGCCATCGCCCCATTTGGTGAAATAGCCCACTGTGCGTTCGGCCAGGTTGCCCGTTCCAATCACAAAGCGGTTGTTGAGTTGTGCAAACTGATACAGGTAAGTCATCCGCACACGGGGCCGGATGTTAGCGTGGGACAATTCTGTCATTTCGGTAGAGACGCTGTTTATTTCGGCAGAGACGCGGCACGCCACGTCTTTGCCGGAGATGGTCAAAGCATCCACTGCTGGTTTGATATCGAAAACATGAAAGGGAAAAATGAATTTTTCTATTAATTCCATTGAATGGTCGCTGCTTTTTGTGTTTTTCATATCGTTGCCGTAGGGCAGCAGTACCAAATGAACATCCACGCCTGCTAACTGACACAGCCGTGCAACAACGCTACAGTCGAGACCGCCGCTCATTCCCAGCACTACGCCTGTTCGATTCGCCTGTTCAACATTTTTCCTTATCCATAACGATATTTTACCGGCATAGTATGCTACGTTTTGTTCACTAATAAAAAATGATTTCATTTGATTTTTAGACGCTTTGCCCTTCATTTATAACATTCGTGTTACATACTGAGTATCTTATCCAAACGCCTGTTCAAATCTTTCAATTCATCTACAGTTCTGCTGCTTCCCTGTTCTGTAGTAAGCCATACATTATTATAATGGTTGCGTGCGGCTTCCATCACTTTAGCCCAGTCGACGTCGCCTTCGGTAAGCGGCGCGCGGAATCCGGCGTTGCGGCCTTCCTTGTCGGCAATTTGTTTGCTAAATTCCTTGATGTGAATGCGACCTATCCGATCACCCAGTATTCTGATCCATTGTTCGGGCCAGCCATACACCAGAATATTTCCACAATCCAAATAGAACTTTACATAAGGGCTGTTGAACTGGTTGATATAATACAGCGCTTCCATCGGACTCATGAGAAAATTGTTCCACACATTCTCGACACAAATTGCTACCTTCAACCTTTCAGCAACAGGAAGCAGTTTTTTGATACCTTCGACGGAGCGATTCCAGCATTCGTCGTATGTTACGGTGTTGCTTACCACGCCGGGTACCAGTAATACGGCGTCGGTACCATAAGCGTGGGCGTCCTCAAGAGCGACAATCATTCCCTCAATTCCTTCCTGTCGGATGGCAGCATCTGGATGTGATAACGGCTTGTTCCAGTGCGTATTACAGCATACGTCGGTGATTGCCAGACCGGTGGTTTTTGTGGCGTCCAATACTTCCTGGCGGTTCATGTGGCTGTTGGCTTCTATGCCTTGAAATCCCGCTTCTTTTATGGCTTTGCATCTGTCGAGTACAGAAGCATCCCGCATACCGACAGAACCCCACATGATTGATTTTTTAAAATTATTGGCAGCAGGGAGGAATGATGCGTTTTCCGCAAAAACCCTGTTTCCAGACAACGGCAACGAAAGTGCGCCGGTAGCCAATATCGTATTCCTGATAAAATCTCTTCTTTGCATGATGTATATTTTTTTAAATTTTTGGTGCAGTTCCTGCTAAGGGTATTTCTTCTTTAAACCCTGGTATAGAGCCAAATTCATTTTTCTCGAATCTCAAATTCAGGTCAGAAGCCATCATCTGATCCCAGGTAACGAATTTTCCGGTATAAGCTGATTCGCGTCCCATAATGGCTAAAAGCGTTGAATGTGCGAGTTGTTCTGCCTCGTTGACAGGCTTGCCGGTACGAATCGAATTGACCAGACGGATATGTTCCTGTACCATCATACCGGGCATCTGATCGGGATCATCCTGTTTTGGTTTCCCGTATTCCCAGGCAATGGTACCGTCATAATTGTAAATCTTGCTGTTTCTGGCGTCGGCGTAACCCTTTTTTCCGTAAAGCATACATGTATACAGGGAATCGCATCCTGCTATCTGGCGCGAAGTACAATGTGCGCGCATACCGTTTTCATACATATAGGTGATACTTATGTGGTCGTACATATCGCCGGTTACGCGACGCTGTCTTCCACCGTTTGCTTCGGCTCTTACGGGAAGTTTTTCGCCCAGGAACCATGTCATAAGATCTATCTCATGGATGAACTGTTCTACCATAAAGTCGCCTGATGTTCTGCAGAAACTGACCCAGTTACGAAGTATATACTCCATGTCGCTCCATCCGGGCTCGCGTTGCCTGAACCACAAAGCGCCGCCTAAACGCGACACATGCGCCGATAAGATTTCGCCGATAGCGCCGTTGGCTACCCGCTTGTAGGTTTCTATGAAGTCTACCCCGGAACGGAGACATGTACCGCTGACCACTGACAATCCCTGCTGTACGGCTTTTTTCCCTGCTATCAGCACCTGTCTGACACCCGTTGGATCGGTGGCGCATGGCTTTTCCATAAAACAATGTTTCCCTTTTTCAACAACATAGTCGAAATCATCGGGACGAAATATGGGCGGGGTACACAACAGTACAATATCAACGCCCGAATCGGTCACTTTTTTGCAATTGTCGAATCCAACAAAACAGTTTTCATTGGCCACTTCGTGTCCTTTTGCTTTCAATGCTTCGCGACAGGCATCCAGTTTATCCTGAAATACATCGCCCAATGCGGTTATTTGTAATCCATCGCCGGCAGCCAAAAAGTCTAAGGCTGCGCCTGATCCGCGTCCGCCACATCCAACAAGACCGGCTTTGAGCGGTTTGCCATCGAAGGCTTTTTGCATTACTTCATGCGCTTTTATTTCCATTATCGGGACGTCTTTCGACCCGGAACCGGAACAACCGGTTAAAATTGTTGGAACAGTTATCGTTCCCAATGCTCCCAAAGCCGACGTTTTAAAGAAAGACCGGCGATTTGACTGATTGTTTTTCATGATGTTTAAATTAAAATTGATGTTTGGTTTACAAATGCAAAGATAATTTTTATTTCTATTCGTGCAAATATCCTGTTCTTTTTCGGAATTTTTCATTTCGGCGCTAAACGGTATAAAATTATGCCAACAATTCCAAAAATAATATTCGGAACCCATGCTGCTACGGCAGGATCGAGACTACCCTTTGTTGCAAATTCGGCAGAAAATTGCATGAACAGAATATACAGGAAACTGATGGCTATTCCAATAGCCACATGAATACCAATACCGCCGCGAACCTTACGGGTTGACAGGCTCACCCCGATCAATGTGAGGATAAAAGTGGAAAAGGGAAATGCTATCCGTTTGTGCAATTCAATCAGAAAAGCGTTGACATTGTCGGCGCCCTGCATTCTAAGGTTATTGATAAATTCATTAAGTTCGGCGATACTCATGGTTTCAATGAAATTGGCTCGCCGCTTAAATTCGCTTGGGTGGAAGTTGATAGTGGTATCGATGCTGGCGCCTGACTGAATGGTTTCGTACCCCAGTGAATCAATATCTCTGATAAAATAGTCCTTGATGTTCCATTTTTCTTTTTCATTATCCCACTGAGCGCTTGCCGACATTAGTTTGGATACCATGCGGTCTCCTTCGTAGCGTTCCATAGAAAACTGGTAAGCCGTTTCCGAACTGTTGCTGAACGATTCGAGATAAACAAACAAACCCGGTTCCACTTGTTTGTGTACGTTCCGTTCGAGGTAAACCATAGGTCTTCTAATATAAATTTCTTCAAAATCAATCCTGTTCTTGTTGGCTGATGGCATGATCATATCATTAATCACAAATGAAAACAGCGCCAAAATACATGCGCCAATAAAATAAGGATATAAAAAACGACTGAAGCTGATTCCACTGCTTAACATGGCAATGATTTCGGTCTGTGCGGCCATCTTCGCTGTGAAAAAAATCACCGAAACGAAAATGAACAATGAACTGAACAACGATACAAAATAGGGAATAAAATTGAAATAATAATCAAAAACAATGGCATTTAAAGGCGCTTTTTTATCGATAAAATCGTCTATTTTTTCCGAAATATCGAAAACAACAGTAATTACTATGATCATCAGCATAGCAAAAAAGAAAGTGCCCAGGAACTTCCTGATGATATACCGGTCGAGTATTCTTATTTTAAATGTATTCAGCCACTTCATGGTTTATTTGATAATTGTTCAATCATTTTTCTTTTCCAGATCGAAAAAGTTCCTTTCTTTATTTGTGCCCGCGCCTCGCCTGTCAGCCAGACATAAAACGCAATGTTATGCAGACTCGATATTTGAGCGCCCAGCATTTCTTTCGACATGATCAAATGCCGGAGATAGGCTTTGGAAAACATTTCGTCAACAAACGACGCTCCATTTTCCTCAATTGGCGAATGATCATTTTTCCATTTCTCGTTTTTGATGTTGATTTTCCCGTCCCGGGTAAAAATAGAACCGTTGCGCCCGTTGCGGGTAGGCATCACACAGTCGAACATATCCACACCCAAGTCAATGGCTTCGAGGATGTTGACAGGTGTTCCCACACCCATCAGGTAACGCGGTTTTTCTTTTGGAAGGAACTCATTCACTAAATGAATTATTTCGTACATCTGTTCTGCCGGTTCACCTACTGCCAGCCCCCCGATAGCATTGCCGGGACAGTTGGCGGCAACGGTTTCTTCAGCGGATTGTTTGCGAAGTTCCGGATAAATACTTCCCTGCACAATCGGGAAAAACGCCTGCGAGTAATCATACACAGGGATCGTTTCGTCAAAGCGTTTCAATCCGCGCGTTAACCAGCGAAGCGTCCGTTCCATCGACTGTTTTGCGTAAGCGAAATCAGCAGGGTAAGGTGTACATTCGTCAAAAGCCATCATGATGTCAGCGCCGATCATTCGCTGGTTATCTACCACGTTTTCAGGGGTAAATAAATATTTACTTCCATCAATATGCGAGCGAAATTCAGTTCCTTCCTCCTTGAGTTTACGGATGTCGGTAAGCGAAAAAACCTGAAACCCACCGCTATCGGTTAATATCGGACGCTCCCAGCCGATGAAGCGGTGCAATCCTCCCGCACCACGCAAAACATCCAATCCGGGACGAAGAAACAAATGGTAAGTATTGCCGAGAATGATTTGTGCTCGTGCGTCACCGGCCAGGTCGCGCTGATGTATTCCCTTTACTGTACCCTGCGTACCTACCGGCATAAACACGGGGGTTTCGATTTCGCCATGATCGGTAGAAATGACGCCGCACCTTGCCATACTTTCCTTTTCGCAATCTGTTATTCTAAATTTCACTTCGCAAAGGTAAACACAAAATTCATTCCAAAATTCCACAATGTAACTACTCCGGTGGCAAATATTTTTGACAGATAGAAATTATATTTCATTTTGTCAGATAAGAACCACAACACCAAATTGTTAATTCCTAAACCAACCAAAGCTATTGCAAAAAAAGAAATATATTCAGCGCCAATTTGTTTGCTTTGGCTTTCAAATGTCCAGACCCTGTTCAACAAATAATTGGATGACGCTGCTAAAATGAACCCGCAGGTATTGGCTAAATACCGGTAGATTTTTACCTTTTCTTTCAAAATCCACGTGGCGCCAAAGTCAATGACCAGTCCCGACAAGCCTACGGTGCAGAATTTCAAAAATTTGAATATGAGTACCTGTTCGATCATTCGTTTTATATCGCCACAAAAGTACTATATTTATTCCTATTTTTTACGCTAAAGTGGAATGTGATTTTCTATGAACGTGTATGAGAGGGTATCATTTGCTGGTTGCAAACAGTTTTTTGAACCAATTTGATGATTTTTCGTTCTGCTTGTGCATAGCCGCCGCCGAGGTGAGGGAAATGACAGGTATGGGCGATTCCCTGATGATTTGGTGCGCTACTGCTCCTATGTACTTGTCGGATGTACTGATTTCCTGATGGGTCATAATCATTAGCGCGTCTGCATTAAGTTCCTTTGAATAACCCAAAACCACTTCGTGGATGGATAAATGACTTTTTTTGTACAATTTATCAGTGCATTTCACTCCGTTCTCTTCAATCATTTTTTTCATTCCCTGCATTTTTTTGTAGATCCGGCTTTTCCGTGCGGATATTCCACCCATGATGACGGAAACAAGATGAATAGTAGCATCAAAAAATAGCCCGAACGATATGGCATTGAAGACTTCTTCACGAGTTTGTTTGGTCAAATCAATCGGCAATACGATATTTTTTAATTTAGTGCCGCAGGTAACTCTGGGTATGGTAATGACTGGACAAGGGGCTTCCTCAACTACATGCATGGCGCTGGAACCAAACTGTCCCCTGTTTAATTCTTTCGACATTCTGCCCATCACGATAAAACGAGCGCGGTTCTCTTTGGCAATTTTCAGGATTCGTTCGTAAATTCTACCTGTTTCGATACGATAGTCCACCGTTACACCCGATTCAACCGAAGCATCAGCAGCAACTTTCTGCAGACGGGCAGCAATTTCCCTTTGCATCGAATCGGTGATTTTCTGTTTGATACGGTCGGAATGTTCGTTTCTGAATACATCAGATAATGTGAGTAAGTCATCGCTGATAACTAAAACCAGTAATATACCGCTACTGACAAACTGTGCAAGTTCATAAGCCTGTTTCAGGGCAGCATTCGATAATTCCTGAAAATCATATCCGACTATAATTTTATATTTTTCCATTTCTATCGTTTAATAATGATGATTATCAATTTATTGAAATTTCATTGGTAAGCCAATAAAATAATCTCACAAATATACGAAAAATTTTTATGATTTTTTCACAAAAAAAAATTTTCTGGTGACGCAACATTTTTGTAATATTGCATCTTAATATGTGAATGAGCTTTGGCAGACCTATTTTTCGATATCATCAAACGTTGCAAACGGGGGGACAGAGATGCACAAGAATCTGTGTACAACCTGCTTTCCGGAAAGATGTTTGCTGTTTGTTTGCGCTACAGCGCCAATTATGAAGACGCCCGCGACATGTTACATGACGGTTTTGTAACGGTTTTCACCAAAATAGGGCAATTTCAGTATGGTGGCAGTTTCGAAGGCTGGGTGCGGCGGATATTTGTCAACAATGCAATGGAACGATATCGCAACGACGCAAGGTTATCGATAGTAGACAGCGTAGACGAAAACAGTCTGCATTATGCAGTGAATGAGGTTGATGATGTAGATGAGTGGGGTGCATATCAATTGACCGAGGCAGAGATTTTAGCCATGGTTAACGAATTGCCTCCAAAATATAAGGTTGTATTCAATTTGTATGTGGTGGATGGTTTATCGCACAGAGATATTGCCGCAAAACTGGGAATAACTGAAAGCGCTTCACGTTCAAATTTATTACGTGCCAGAGGGATTTTACAAAAAAAAGTTGTTGATAAAGTGAATTCAATGCCTTTAATGAATAATGCAAGTAAATGACAATGATATGGATGAGTTATTTGCCCGCAAATTAGGAAATATGGAGGTGGCACCTCCCGAAGACGGATGGACCCGTATTGAGAACGAACTGAATCGCCGTAACCGTATGACGCAGAAATACTGGTTGGCGGCTGCATCTTTTGCACTGATATTAAGTGTAACTGCCACAATGGTGTACGTACAAACCATTGATACTTCAAATCAACCTGCTATTGTATCTGTCCGCGACAACACACCGCAACGCCAGCAGGAACAACTACCGGCGACTGATGACGGTAATGCGGCTCAACTGATAGAAAGCCACCCAATAATTCTACAGGAAGAAAATCGTACTGTGACACAGCAAAACGATAACATTTCCCCGCAACAAAACGAAATTCCTGTTTCACTATTACAGGAAGAAGTTCAAACAGATATATCTACGTATGTTGATTCGTGGGATGAATTGCGTCAGGCAAAACCGGTGAAAGTGGACTGGAAGAAAATCATGTCTGAAAAAGTTGCTCTGCTTAAACTGAAAACTCCGGAAAACAGTACTGAACCAATAGTCGCAGTCACATCAGCAAGTATACCTGTGTACGATGAAATTGGCTATATTGATTTCGCAAATATCGCTCCAAAATCTCAACCACGCAAACGCTGGGAAATTACCGGGCAATTTGCGCCTGTACATTCCTACAGGGCTATCTCATCTGTGCCAAGTGGAATCAGGAAATCGGATTTCGACGATGCTGAAAGTCCCTTACTGGCTTATTCCGGAGGTGTAAACCTTTCATACAGAGCATTCAAAAGATGGAGCGTACAAACTGGAGTTTTTTACTCGCAAATGGGTCAATCCATCAATAGCGTCATACCGGTTTCCTATATGTATGGCGCCATCAGTTCTTCAGGTAACCCGTATACCAAAAATTTTGTCAGAACCTCGACGGGTAGCGTTTCTGTCGCCTCAAACCTGAAATCGGACGCCAATACAACCTACTCATCCTTTTTTAATGCCGATTCGCCAACTGCAAGTATAGCCGCTACTATGACCAGTCCGGCTAAATACAGGCTGATTGAACGGATTGATTATTTAGAAATACCATTGATTCTGCGTTACAGGATTTTCGACCGGAAACTGACTCTGTATGTATCTGGCGGGATGAGCGCTAATATGTTGATAAACAACAATGTGTTTGTTGATAATGGTTCAGAAATCGTAAAAAGCGGTACCATATTGATGGCGCGTCCGGTGAACTACAGCAGTGTGATGGGGTTAGGGATTGGTTATCAAATCAATAGAAACATGTCGGTTGGCTTTGAACCTTATTTCAAATATTACCTGCAATCGTATACAACAAGCAGCCAAATCAACAGTAATCCCTATGCTTTAGGAGTGTTTACAGGTTTGGTGTACCGGTTTTAATAAAATTTAAAATGAAAAAGATAATAACCATCATTTTTTGTTTTTGTTCTTTCTGTCTTTCTGCCCAGGAAGCAGGCAGGTCTGTTATTTCCCTGAATGGGGAATGGGAATTTGACCAGACGAAAACAGCCTTCCCTCCGGCCAAATACACCCGGAAAATACCTGTACCCGGGTTGATTCACCTGGCTGTTCCGCGTATTGAACAATACGACAAGTTTTTCCAAAAACCTGAAAAAGATGCTGTAATGGTGGAACAGCACAACTTCATTGAAGGAATGGACTATACCCCGATGTACAACTGGTACAGGAAAAAAATACGAATTAGTAAGGATTTAAGCGACAAGCAATTGTTTTTGACCATCAAAAAAAGCCAGTACGTAACTTTAGTGTATGTGAACGGAATGTTGATGGGACGTTCCATTGAATGTTATACCCCTATTGATTTCAATATTACCGGCGCCGTTAAGTTTGGCGAAGAAAACGAAATACTGATTCAGGTGGGCGACCGCGCGTGGCTTCCAAGCGAGGCAGCCGGAAGCACCGATAAGGAAAAAATCCGTTACTTGCCCGGTATTTGGGATGATGTGTTCATTTCAGCAACCGGAAAACTCAAAGTGGATAAGGTCTTGTTCCTTCCATCATTAGCAAAAAAAACGGTAACGGCAAAAATACTTGTCCGTAATGTCAACCCGCCGCAGATGCTGTATGGCGATGCAATGGAAGACCGTTGCAGGATGGAGTTTGCCATCAGGGAAAAGAAAAGCGGAAAGACAGTGGCGCAACAAACTTTGGAAGGTCGTGCAAAAAGGGACAACAGAACCTATTTTGAATTGAATATTCCTGTCAACGAACCTGTTGCATGGTCGCCTGAAAGTCCTTTCCTGTACGAAGGCGAAGTCAGGATTTATGATCGCAACCGCCTCACCGATACCTATACTGTAAATTTCGGGATGAGAGATTTTTCTGCTCAAGGCCGGTTTTTCTTTCTGAATGGAGAAAGATACTATTTAAGAGGCACCAACATTACCCTCCAGCGTTTCTTTGAAGACCCTGATTGCGGGAATCTGGCGTGGGACAGGGAATGGGTGAAGAAAATGCTGATCGACATACCCAAATCTATCGACTGGAATGCCATGCGTATATGCGTGGGCATCGTTCCTGATTTCTGGTACGACCTGTGCGATGAATACGGCATTATGCTGCAAAACGAATGGTTTTACTGGCAGAATCACGGCTGGGACGATCAAGTGCGGCAGGAATACACCAATTGGGTCTGGAGCGACGGAAACCATCCAAGTATCGTCATTTGGGATGCTATCAACGAAAATTGGGACATGTTTATCGGAAACGTGCTGATCCCTGAATTGAAACGCCTTGATCCCACGCGAATATGGGACGCCGGTTATATGACGTCGGAGGAGATGGGCGGGAATGACGAAATGGACGAACCGCATCCATACCGGATGTTGAACACCATGCCTGCACATGAGGTGAAGGACTATTTTGAAAGAAATCTTTACGATTTGGGTGATTTGGACAACTGGAACAGTTCCAGAAAAATACTCGAAGCCGGAGTTCCGCAATTGGTCAACGAGTATGGATGGATTTGGTTGTGGAGGGATGGCCGGCCGGCGAAACTGACGGTGAATAACTACAATTATTTTGTGGGTGAAAATGCTACGCCTGACCAGCGAAGGGAGATGCAGGCTTATTGGCTGCAATTGGAAACTGAATGGTTACGCGCCGAAAGGTCAATAGCAGGTGTACTGGCATTTTGTTATCTGACCAATAACTACGGTTTCACAGGCGACTGGTTTATCAACAGCATTAAAGATCTGGAAATATCACCAACTCCGAAATGGTTCAAACACTGCTTTGCACCACAGGCGGTTTTCATCAATTTAGTCGACCAGCGCTACATGAAACATCCATTGCCCCACAAACCCGGCAGCAAACTGCTTTTTAACCTGGTGGGTGTCAATGATTTCAGAACAGATGCAAATGGGGAGGCAGTTGTGAAACTCATCAACAGCAAAGGCAATGTGGTTGCTCAACAGGATATGCCCATCCGAATTGATCCGTTTGCGAAAAGTACGGTTCCCTGCATGGTAGAACTGCCAAAAGAAAAAGGAGGGTATTTATTAGTTGCAGAATTTATTCCGGAAGGGAAAAGTCAACCGGTGATCAGTAGACGCTACTTGAAAATAGGGGATTCCCCTAATGAAAAATTTGATTTTTTCGAAATAAAACCCTGATCAATTGATTAAGCATCATTGTCATGTTTGTCCACACCAGTGCGGGGTTATTCGCAGTGAACAACGAACAGGATATTGCCGGTCGGGCGATTTGTGTTCCATTGCATCTATCTGCCGCCATCAGGGAGAAGAACCTGTGATCAGCGGACAACGAGGTATCTGCAATGTTTTTTTTACTCATTGCAATATGCAGTGTACCTATTGCCAGAACTTCGAAATCAGCAGGAATACGGAAAATGTTCCTTCGCGGGAAATGACTGTGGAAGAAGTTGCCGATGAAATTTTGCACGTGTTGCCTGATTGCGAAAACAGGGTGGGATTTGTTTCCGCCTCGCATTTTGCGCCACAGGTAATTGAAATTATTGATCGTATCCGGTCGTTGGACGCCAATCCCGTATTCGTGTATAATAGCAATGGTTACGACAGTCCAGCGACATTGCGGTTGCTTGAAGGAAAAATTGACGTCTATCTTCCCGATTTCAAATACAGCAATGCTGCACTGGGTCGTCAACTTTCGGGTGTTGACAATTATCCTGCTATTGCACTTGCAGCCATTAAGGAAATGTACTGGCAGAAAGGTTCTACCCTGTTAATGAATGAAGTTTCTGGATTGGCTGAATCGGGTTTGATCATCCGGCATCTTGTATTGCCCGGTTTAGTGGAGCAAAGCATGGATGTACTCCGTATGATTGCCGGTGAGTTGTCGCTGGCGATACATATATCATTAATGTCACAATATTATCCACCTTTTGAGATAACCGGTTTTCCCAATCTTAACCGTACAGTTGATTCAAACGAATACGAACGTGTTGTGAACGAATTCCACAGGTTGGGATTTTACAGGGGCTGGTTACAGGATATGGAAAGTCATAAAAACTATCGCCCACAGTTTGCTGAAAAAAAACCGTTCAAATAAATCGGGTTGTATGAACGGGATTATTTCCTGTTCCGACCTCAATGGTAAAAAATCCAGTAAAAATAGTTAATTTTGCGGAGTATTTTAAAAACAGATGAAATGGAAATAAAATCATTCGGGAAAACTGATTTTGACACCATGTTCAAGGCATTTAGCCGGGCTTTTGTCGATTACGAAATTCAAGTCAACAGCGTAGAATTTCAGAAAATGTTGAAAAGGCGCGGCTTTAATCCCGATTTGTCGTTTGCGGCATTTGAAGGCAACGAAATAGTGTCTTTTACATTGAATGGTATTGGCAATTTCAACGGAATACCAACGGCTTACGACACAGGAACGGGTACTTTGAAGGAATACAGAGGGAAAGGTTTAGCCACTAAAATTTTCGAATATTCCATTCCCTATTTGAAAGGAGCGAAAATCCGGCAATATCTGTTAGAAGTGTTGCAACACAACACAAAGGCTGTTTCTGTTTATAGAAATCTCGGTTTTGAAACTGTTCGCGAATTTAACTGCTTCAAACAGAGAAATGAAGACGTCAATCTGGAAATGAAAGTCAATGATACTTCCTATTCAGTTCAACAGATTAACATTGAAAAAATCAACGCTCTATCAGATTTTTGGGATTTTTACCCTTCATGGCAAAATAGTTTTGAAGCGATACAAAGAGCGAAGGACGACTTTGTCAGTTTGGGCGCTTTTTCCGAAAAGGAACTTACAGGATATTGCGTTTTTGAACCAGATTCGGGTGATATAACTCAAATAGCAGTTGATAAGCAACATAGAAGAAAAGGAGTTGCCACTTTATTGCTCAAAGAAATCATCAAGTTGAACAGGCATGACAGTATAAAAGTTTTAAATACAGATATTTTGCAAAATTCCATTACCGATTTTTTGCAAACAAAAAGTATTAATATTTTGGTGAAGCAATTTGAAATGATTAAGGAAATATGATGAAGATATTAGTGTACGGCGCAGGGATTATCGGAAGTATTTTTGCGGGAATGTTAGCCCGAAAAGGTTACGATGTTACTGTTCTCGCAAGGGGTAACCGGCTGCATGAACTCAACAATAACGGATTGATTCTCGTCAATTCGTTGAACAATAAAAGAATGACTGTTCAAGTGAAAAAAATAGATGTGTTGGAAGCAAAGTTTTTTACGTTGAACATAAAGGGAATAGCAATAAAACATTACGAAACGATATGATTGAAACATACGATTTTGAGTTAGATTTTCAAGTACGTGATTACGAGTGTGATTTGGCGGGTATTGTCAACAACAGCGTTTACTTGAATTATTTGGAACATGCCAGACATGAATTTGTAAAGTCTATGGGACTTAATTTCCAGGAATTATATAAAGCCGGAGTATATTTAGTTGTGGCTCATGCCGATTTGTCCTATAAAACGTCGTTAACAAGTGGAGATGCCTTTACGATAAAAATAAGGTTGGAGCATTCAGGGGTGAGATACATTTTTTATCAGGATATTTTTCGCATTCCTGACAATAAACTTTGCCTGAAAGCAGTAATTACGACCACAAGCCTGATTAACGGAAGACCGGCAATAAATAACACTATCATCAATGCAATAAATAAATTGATTGCTAAAAGGAGCGTTTGATAATGGGGATATTGAAATGATTAAAGTTCAGAAAACGACATTTCAGCGCGATGCTGTTCGTGTTTTTCAATGAATTTTTTTACGAATAAGGTCTTGTTCATGTCAATTTTTATTTTACCCTTTTTTTGGTTTGCGTTGTCAACTGCTCTTTTTGTTTTCCAAATGTCGGAATTTATCAATGCTTGCTTTAGAGTTGGGATTTGCTCAAAGTCAATCATTGCATAAAAAGCGAGTTTGTCCATTCCCAAATAAACTATATCTTCATTGGTGAGCGGTAATATTTCATGCAGTTTTTTCCCTTCGGGCGTGTTTTCGCTTGTGATAGGTAAAAAAGTATTTACTACCATATCGTTATCAATTATGAAAAATGTAAAGTAGCCTATTATTGCGTCATCTAAAGTACACGCTAAAAAAAATTGTTTCATAAAATTTACTACCTTTTGTTCAGTGATTAATACTTTTTGAATGTGATAATTGCGTTCTTTAGGCTCCAATACATCTACTCGTTGTTTGTATCGGTTAAGTGCATGAGACTGTATATAAATACTCAAATTTTCATCTTCTTTTGTATTTGGGTAGATTTTACCCTTCTTAATAACTGCTCCCCGTGCCTTCTCATCACCGTCGGCTGTGTAAATCAATCGGAATGCTTTTCTTTCTATATCCTTGTACTTAAACATCTTTATTTCGCAATTCTGTACCGTCAACTGTATCCTCATCTGCATGGTGGTATAACCATCTACAGTTATTTTGGTGCGCACCTCCTCCCAAGTACTATTGAATCCGTATAACCTGAAATTGACTTGTGAATAACTTCGTGTCTGATATATCATGAAATTTTGCAAATCGGAATACCCTTCGTTGTTAAACATTTCTGATTTCTCTATCGTTTCGCAAATCAGTTTTGCCGTTTCTTCCTGTGGTGTTCCTGCAAACGAACCGTCATCTACATGGTTGGTTAATAAAGTATAGAAAGCATATCCGTAAATTGTGAAATCCATATAAGATATTCCATGTTCAGTGTTTCCATAATAATTGTTTCTCATAAATTGAAACATTTCTTCTCGAATTTTTTCCACAAAGCGGCGCGGTACTGTATTTTCCTTTTCGGCTTTGACGCTCGGAAACTCAAAGATGAGACCGAAAAGTAATTGTTTTTGTTTTTTTGTAAAAACATCTAATAAATTGGGGTCAAGGTCGAACACCGGAAGCATTTTTTTTGCAATCATATAACAGCGTTCCTGTTGAGTTCGTGATATTTCCTTGGGTGGCTTTGTAACTTTTATATTTTTTCGTTTTTTCTTTGCCATAGTTCTAACGTATTTTAGGAATTTGAAGTGGTTCGTCTTTTGATAAGTCTCCTGTTTCCCAACTGATGTTTGGAATACAAAAACCTTAAAATGGCTTTAGCATCGTTCGTTATGCTTTTTACTTTTTCGCCGGTATCTACAATGTAGACGTATTCCGGCGTATCGTGATGGATGAAGAATTTGGATGATGGCTCTTTCATGGTGAAATAACGTTAATTTTTTCTTGTTTAAATGATAATCCGCTTGAAAAACTGCATGAACTTCGCCGTTTTATTTGGGATTGCATCCAGCAGTGGAAAACAAATATGCCTCTAAATCAGATAGAAACATGTGATTGATTACGTTTAAGGAAACATCAGATACACTGATAAACTAGTCGCCTCTTGTCTTTGGCTTCCAGCGGAGAGAGAGGGATTCGAACCCCCGGTACCCATAAAGAGTACAACAGTTTTCGAGACTGCCCCGTTCGACCACTCCGGCATCTCTCCATTCAGGGCACAAAATTAAAAAAACTATCTCAAAAAAAATTTTTTTTTGTTTGCAGTATTCATTTTTTTTATATCTTTGCAGCGTCAAAATTTAGATATGAAATTGCGGAAGTAGCTCAGTTGGTAGAGCATAACCTTGCCAAGGTTAGGGTCGCGAGTTCGAGTCTCGTCTTCCGCTCAGATCCCGATAGATTGTCGGGATTTCTTGTCGGTAAGCCTTGGTGGTGGAATGGTAGACACGCGGGACTTAAAATCCCGTGGGCAGTGATGTCCGTGCGGGTTCAAGTCCCGCCCGAGGTACAAAAATCGCAATCATTTGTAGGCCAATGGTTAAGGAATTGTGGTTTGTCTTATTGTTTAACAGCAAAATGGTCGTAGATGAGCCAAAAGGACATTATTTTATTTTTCGTCCGGGAGTAAGCCGGAAAACCCAAAAGATATCGGCAGTTTTCAGTTTGTAATCAGCACATTGGTGATTGATGTGTTCAGGAATAATAATGAATATAGGGTTTTAATTGTTTTAAGTTGAATAACGTACAATAATTTTATTGATCTTGTTTAGTATAACGAATTATTGAAAAAATAAATATGAAATTAAATACCTCATTCATTGTGATTATCTTTCTTTTTCCTGCTTTTTTCAGCGCAAACACACAGGAAAAGCACAGCGACAACTGGAATGTAAAAATCGGTTATTCAAGAATCAATAACTATTCTTTTACAAATGGGAACATTGGCGAGGTCAGCGTAGATGGCAACTATAAGTTGAACAAATGGTTGGAAACAGGATTGTATGCAGGATATTCAAAATGCGGTTCAGAACTGGAAGAATATTGGGGTACCGTCTTTGGGACTAATTTTCAATCTGCGCATGTTCTGTCATACGGCGTCAATTCATATCTTCATCTGTCGCCCCTGTTTTTCAGTGACGATTTTCGTCTGGGCTTCCGAATCATCATAAAACCCGGTGGAATCATCGTTTTTTCGAGTGAGGGTCACGAGCCAAACGGACATTATTTTACATTTCGCCCGGGAGTGGGAATTGACTACAGAATGTTCAGGAAAATTGGACTGTTCGGCGAGTATGTTTATGGCTTTGGCGATGGGGTATACCGTGCAAGAGACAAAGACGGTCTAATGCCGGGGAGAGACATGTTTGGAAATAAGCCGGAAAACCCCAAAGATATCGGTAGTTTTCGATTTGGAATCAGCATAAATTGGTAGAGCCATGGCCATAACAAAGTGTTCAAATCTGCGAAAATCCGTGTTATCTGCGTCATCTGCGTTCAAAAACGTCGATAATCTGATTGTCTGTTGTTTTTTAGCGATATTCTTTCTTTCTTCGTGCCGCGAACTTGTCACGAAAGATTTTCCGTATTTAGCGCCTGCGCCGGTGGTACATTGCATTCTCGCGGAAGGCGAGCCGCTTGAGCTCCGGCTATCGTGGACGGCAGCAATGGATACTGCAAGGTTGAAGTTTATTGAAAACGCCAAAGTCCGGCTGTTTGTAGATGGCGAGTACGCTAAAACGTTTAATCATCTGCACAAAGGATTTTATGTCGCCTCCTGCACGGTTGCCTCGTCGGTCAGGTATCAATGCGAAGTCCATATTCCGGGACACGAAACCATCATCGCTTCGGATTCGCTGCCTGCCGCGCTTGCGCCCACGAATGTACAGTACATTCCCGTAGCGGGGCGCGATGAAGAAGGCTATCCCTATCCGGCTATCCGGTTTACGTTTGCCAACAATCCCAACGAAAAAAGATATTACGAGGCTGTTATTTGGGAAATACATCGAGATCATGACCCTGAATGGAATGAATGGCGTCGGAACCTTCCAAATCATATTACAATAAATCCTGAAACGAACGAAATGACCGATATGATGACCGGTGAATTTATCGGTATATGGAGGGAACCTATATATATAGATGTCAATTATACAGCATATCCGGGCCCCGTTACCGACCCCATCCTGAAAAGCGAAGGGCTACCCATTCATGTGTTTAGCAATGAATTGATCAAAGTGAATGAATATACCATCACCCTCAATTTTACCAATGGCTCATTTAGCAGCAGTGGCGACGACGTACTGGTTGCCAATCTTCGCCCGACAATACTGGAACTGCGGTCGGTCAGTTACGATTATTACCGTTATGCCAAACAGAAATATCTGTATGAAGTCAATTTTCAACCGGAGTTCGGGAGGTCAAATCCCACCTTTTCGCTCTATTCAAACATCGACAAGGGATATGGGATATTTGCAGGATATGCTTCCGCTTTTTCCGATACATTGAATTTTCAACAAAAAAAGAATGAAAAATAATCAGTTTTTTTGCACGCAGATAACGCGGATGACACAGATTTACGCAGAATTTTTATTTGATCTGCGAAAATCCTTCAAATCTGCGTTATCTGCGTGCCTAAATATACCGTACAGGAAAATAACAATCCTTTTTTTGCTTTGTTTCGCATCAGCCCATCTTACCGCACAAATCCGTGTTTCGGGCTTCGTAATCGACAGTTTATCAGGCGAACGGCTCATCGGAGTCAATATCGTAGAAATAGGCGCTGCAAACGGCACAACATCCGACAATAACGGATATTTTACCCTGATGATACGGCAGCCGTCAGTCATTCAATTGACGTATGTCGGCTACAAACCTGTTGAAATTCGCGTAGAAAAAGCCGCGCTGGTTGAGATTCGCATGTCTACCGGCATCGATTTACCGGAAGTGGTGGTTACAGCCCGTCGCTGGCTCAATCCGGGAGTAGCATCGCTCGCCACCAGCGAACTGCTCAACATACCTGCTCTTGGTGGAAAGCCCGACGTGCTGAAAGCGGCGCAACTGCTGCCCGGCGTCAATCCGCAAAGCGAAGGTTCCAGTTTGTTGTCGGTACGCGGCGGCAACCCCGGCGAAAACCTGTATCTGCTGGACGGTATTCCGCTGATATACGTGAACCATCTGGGCGGCTTCATGTCGGTGTTCAATCCCGATATGATCAACGGAATGGACATTTACAAGAGCGGTTTTCCCGCGATGTATGGCGGAAAACTGTCGTCCATCATGGACATTACGCAACGCGAAGGAAACATGGACGGATGGAAAGGCACATTCAGCATTGGCGTCACCGATATGTCGTTTTCGGCTGAAGGTCCCACGAAACAGAAAAATTCGAGTTTCATTCTCACCGGTCGCAAAACATTTACTGAAGCATTGCTCGGAACTGCATCCTATTTGAGCAACGGTAATAACAATATCGTCATGTACGGTTTTCACGACATCAACGCGAAATATTCGTGGAAACCCAACGTCCGCAACAGCCTGCATCTGAATTTTTATCAGGGCGACGATTATCTGAACTTCCGCACCAAAAGGGATGCTAAAACCGGCCAAAGCAGGATGAACACGACTTGGGGCAACTGGTTGATTTCTGCGCGGTGGAATCATGTGTTGAATCCGAAAATGTTTGTCAGAAACAGTCTTTCGTACACCCGCTACCGGCTTGCTGACAGGATGCGGTTTGAAGGCATAACGGACGGGATTTTTTCGAGCAGTTATCTTTCATCGGTTCAGGATGTTTCGCTGTGTTCGGACTGGAAATATCCGGTATTGGACGCATGGCGTATGGATTTCGGTTTACAGGCTACACATTTAGTTCATTTGCCCAATCGAACGCGGCAGTCCAATCTTTCGGCGGAAATGCCCGATGAAAAATACCGCGCCTGGGAAAACGCCGTTTATATGGACAACAAAATCAATCTTTTTCGTCATTTCAATGCACATATAGGCGGAAGAACAGTGTTTTATGCAGTCAAGGGTTTTACCAATCACTCTTTAGAGCCACGGTTAAGACTGGATGTGGACGTCACAAAAAATCACGCCCTGCATTTGGGTTACATGACGGTTAGCCAAAATTCGCATTTGCTGTTCACAGCGGGCGGCATCATGAACAATGAGGTTTGGGTACCGGCGGGCAGTAAGATTCCGGTTGCCGTTTCCGGGCAGTATACAGCCGGCTGGTCGGGAGCGTTTTACGACGGAATGATTCAAGCCGAAGTGGATGTGTATTACAAGCAATTGCGCAATCTGTCCAACTACCGTGAAGGATACATGAGCCTGATGGGCGACACGGACTGGCAATCGAAAATCGTCACCGGCGGAAAAGGCGACGCCAGGGGAATAGAGTTCCTGCTCCGTAAAACGACGGGATTGTGGACGGGTTTTGCGTCGTGGTCGTGGTCGAAAGCCACCCGCCAATATCCCGACATCAATGACGGAAAGAGTTACATCTATGAATTTGACCGCCCTCATACTGTTTCATTAAGTCTGAACAAGCAACTTAATGACCGCTGGACGTTCAACATGACGTGGGTATTTATGAGCGGTTTGCCCTATACGCCTGCCATCGGGCGGCAATTATTGACCTGGTACAATGAAGACGAATACCTCGAAGCGCTGATGTACGGCGAACGCAACAGCGCAAGGATGAAACTGTACCACCGGATGGATATCGGGTTGAATCACACCATATTGACTCACCGCAACCGGAAAGCCGTATGGACTTTTTCGATTTACAATGCTTACAACCGTCGTAACCCGTATTTTTATTACTACAGCGAGAACGGCAGGATGGGCGAGTTTTTGCCCGGATTTTATGACTGGGGTTTTGGCGATAGTCGCAACCACACCATGTCGCTCTATCAGGTGAGTTTTTTCCCAATCATACCTACTGTTTCCTACAAATTGTATTTTGACAGGAATGAACACAAAATATACAAAGCCAATCAGCCTCCAAAACAGAAATCATTCAAAAACGGAATCAGGAGGATTTTTTATTTTGAATGACCCCTGCCTCTATTCACATCAAGTTAAAGATTGTTAAAGTTATTGATACTTATCACGAATATTGTACTTTTGCATTCAATTAAATCCGGATTGAAATGAAGAAGTCCACGTTTTATGTATTGATTGTGATTGCAGGGATGGCGCTGGCCGGCCTCATCGGCGTACAGACCTATTGGATTGTTGACGCCTATACTATTAAGGAACAGCAATTTGCACAGTTGGTCAATACAACATTGAACTTTATTACCGAAGATATTTCAAGTTACGAAGCGGCGCAGGTCATTCGCGAAATGGACATGCCCTACCCTTTCCAGCGCAATTTCAAACCGCAGAGCACCCCAAAATCTCTGCTTGATACCATTATAGCAGGAAAAAAACAGTTTGAATTGCCGCATTTGAGAATATCACACGAAGAAAGAAATTTTTTCCGAAACAATGCCCTGCGAAACTATTGGCAGTCGCAAAGTTTTATACAGCAAGACTTCTTACAAATCAATGCACAATTCAACGGCAACTCATCCAATATGCAAATCAGCAGCAGTTCATCGACTTCAATTATATCGCCTCCCCTTTCGCCTGAAGAGCGAAAAGCGCGCCGCAGAATGCTTGCAGAAGCCACTGTTGCGAGGTTGCAGCAATCCAATTTCAAACTCGAAGACCGGATTGACGGCGAATCGCTGGATTATATTATCCGCTCCGAAATGAACCAGTCGAATATCACTCTTCCTTTTGAATATGCTGTTTTTGAAAAGGATAGTGATGAGAAAATATACCAGTCGGCCAACTTTAATCCCAAAAAGGAAAATTTAGTATTCAAAACATCGCTTTTTCCGTTCGACTGGTTCGAGTCACAACCCTACTATCTTAATATCTATTTTCCGAAACAGGGCAATTACCTGTTTAAATCCATTGGATTCATGAGTGTTTCTTCCATAGTTTTCACGCTGGTGGTGATTCTTACATTTTCGACTGCCATTTTTCAGATGCTGCGGCAGAAAAAAATCACCAGTATTCGCACCGATTTTGTCAACAACATCACCCACGAACTGAAAACGCCGATATCTACCATATCACTGGCTTCGCAAATGCTTAACGATAAATCCATCCCTAACGTATCGAAAAATTACGACCATCTTTCCACAGTGATTGCCGACGAAAGCAAACGCTTGAGCCAGCAGGTGGAAAAGATTCTGCAAATGGCCATTTTCGACCGCGGTACACTGATGGTCAAATTCAAAGAGTTGGATGTACATGAATTGGCCAATACCGTGGTGCGGAATATGTTGATTCAGATAAAAAACAAAAACGGTCAGATTGTCAAAAATTTAGACGCATTAAATTCCATTGCCGAAGTGGATGAGGTTCATTTTACCAATGTCCTGTTCAACCTGATGGATAATGCCATCAAATACAGCAACGGCCGTCCGGACATTACCGTATCAACTGCCGATACATCCGGTGGATTGTCAATTTCGATACAGGACAGGGGAATCGGTATCACCAAAAATGACCAAAAAAGGATATTCGACCAGTTTTATCGCGTTTCAACAGGTAATGTGCACAATGTGAAAGGGTTTGGTTTAGGGCTTGCCTACGTCAGGAATGTAGTAAAGGCGCACAACGGAACAATCGAAGTAGAAAGCGAACCGGGACGGGGTACGCGTTTCACCATATTTTTGCCCCACAAACAGCCCGGCGTCATAACAACAAAAAAACGTCCTGTATTTTGTAGAGACGTGGCGCGCCCCGTCTTTTCATTGATTAAAAAATTTAAAAGTAAAAAAAATGATACGAGTATTATTAGCAGAAGATGATGAAAATTTGGGCGAATTGCTCAAAAATTACCTGAATGCCAAATCCTTTGAAACCGATTTATTTGAAGACGGTAAAAAGGCATTCGATGGTTTTCGCAAGGAACACTACGACCTGTGTATCCTCGATGTGATGATGCCAGTGAAAGACGGTTTTACACTGGCGAAGGAAATTCGCACCATCAATAAGGTAGTGCCGATTATTTTCCTTACCGCCCGCTCGATGAAGGACGATGTACTGGAAGGCTTCAAAATAGGCGCCGACGATTATATCACCAAACCGTTCAACATGGATGAACTGTTGTTCCGCATCGAAGCGATATTGCGCCGGGTGAAAACCGATGCGCCATTTGCCCCGCTGGAATATACGCTCGGTAAATATACGTTCGATACACAAAAACAGATTTTACAATCTGATGAAATATCCTACAAGTTGACCACCAAGGAATCGGAATTGCTTAAACTGTTGTGCGATAATGCCAACCAGATTCTCGAACGCAACTTTGCACTGAAAACCATCTGGGAAGACGACAATTATTTCAATGCTCGCAGTATGGATGTGTACATCACCAAGTTGAGAAAATACCTCAAGGATGAGCCGTCTGTAGAAATATTAAATGTACACGGACGAGGATTTAAGTTGGTGATTTGAATAATTTTATTCCTCCCCCCTCGCCAATTTGTTCAAATAATTTTCCAGCGCCGCTAAATCCATAAAAAGTACCTGCCGCGCTTTGCTACCCTCGCTGGGACCAACAATACCTGCTGCTTCCAATTGGTCCATAATGCGACCTGCACGATTGTAACCAATTGAAAATTTGCGCTGTATGAGCGAAGTGGAACCTTGCTGATGGGTTACTAACAATCGTGCTGAATCGTCAAAGAGGTCGTCTTTTTTGCTCAAATCGACGTCTTTGAGTTCGGCGCCGTCTTCGGCAGTGTATTCAGGCAGATAAAATGCAGTGGGATAGCCTTGCTGGTTGCCAATGAAACTGGTGATTTCCTCAATTTCGGGAATGTCAATAAAGGCGCATTGCACACGGGTAAGTTCCCCGCCTGACGTAAACAGCAGGTCGCCCCGGCCAATCAGTTGATTGGCGCCGGTACTGTCGAGGATGATACGCGAATCGATTTGCGACATCACTCGAAAAGCAATACGTGCCGGGAAATTGGCTTTGATGACGCCTGTGATAATTTTGATATCCGGGCGTTGTGTAGCGAAAATCAAATGAATACCGGCAGCGCGTGCTTTCTGGGCAAGGCGGGCGATTGGCGTTTCAATTTCCTTTCCTGCAGTCATCATCAAATCAGCGTATTCGTCGATAACTACTATAATATATGGCAGATAACGGTGACCGGAGTTGGGATTTAACCTGCGGGCAATAAATTTTGTATTGTATTCCTTGATGTTGCGTACCTGTTTTGCATCCTTAAACAGATTGTAACGGGTTTCCATCTCAATACACAGCGAATTAATAGTGTGGATAACTTTCTGGGTATCGGTGATGATGGCTTCTTCGGCGTCGGGAAGTTTGGCCAGATAGTGATGTTCTATTTTTTCGTAAGGTGTTAGTTCCACTGTTTTAGGGTCTACCATCACAAATTTCACCTGCGAAGGGTGTTTTTTATACAGGATAGACGCTATTATTGCATTCAAACCGACTGACTTACCCTGTCCGGTTGAACCGGCCACCAACAGGTGGGGCATTTTGGCAAGGTCGAAAACAAAGGTCTCGTTCGAGATGGTTTTGCCCAACGCTATGGGCAACTCCATTTTGGCTTCCTGAAACCTCGGCGAAGCAATTATCGAACGCATGGATACGATTTCGGGATGCTGGTTGGGCAACTCAATCCCAATCGTTCCCTTGCCGGGCATGGGCGCAATGATACGAATACCAATAGCGGCAAGTCTCAAAGCAATATCATTTTCAAGACTTTTGATTTTTGCGCTGCGCACTCCTTCCGCCGGCACAATTTCGTAAAGCGTCACTGTAGGGCCGGGCGTGGCTTTGATGTGCACAATCTGTATCCCATAGTTCCTTAATGTTTCAACAATTCTGTTTTTGTTGTGGATATGCTCGTCTTCACTTACTTCTGCATTATCTGACTTATGGTCTGCAAGAAGTTCAATCGGCGGCATCTGGAAACGCGACAGTTCGAGTGTAGGGTCGTATTCGCCAAGCGCTGCAATATCATCCATTATATATGGTTCGTCATCGTCATTGTCAGAAAACGGTTTTTCATCCTGTAATGACGATTTTATCTCAAATTTAACGCTTCCAACATGAAATTCCGGAATAGCAGCAGGTTTTGGATTTATATCATTTTCAGGGAAATCCGTCTCATCGTCGTCCATATCCGATTCCCTGTTTTTCCCCATTTTCCCCATTTCCCCAATTTTTCCTGTTTCCACGATTTTCACCTTTTCCCCAACTTCATCGCGCGGTTTGGTTTGCTTTTGAGGGATTTTAGGTACTTTTACAGATTTCACTGTTTTTTTGAACCAACTGTAAAATCCTGCAAAGGAAAATGTCAGAAAGACGAAAGTCAACAGGATGAGCAGGATACCTGTTCCAAACCCGCCAAGAAAGGAAATCAGCCAATTGGCCATAAAATATCCGTGAGCGCCGCCAAGCCCGCTGCCGAGGAACTTTTCGCCAAAAATAAACCCAAGTATGAGCGACAGAAGAACTATTCCTGTTGCTGATACTTTTATTGTCCAGCCAAGAGGCAGCAGCCTTACGTTCAACAAACGGAATCCTAACACAATCAATACCAGCGGAATAAAAAACGATGCTACTCCAAATCCATTGTAAATTAATCCGTTAGCAATTAGCGCACCCATCTTTCCAGCCCAATTTTCTACGCTGACACTCGAAAACAGTTGCGACGATTCAAAACTTTGGTCGGACTTCCATGTAAAAAAATTGGATACAAAAGCGAAAAGCATCACTACGCTTGTTCCAATCAGCAATAACGACAAAGTTATCTTAAAACGTTCGTCAGTGAAGAAAGAGGTTAATTTCCCTTTTTGCCTTGATTTTCTTTGGTTTTCTGTTTTGTTATTTTTGGCCATTATCCAGAAACGATTTATTTTCAATATTAATGATGGCTTTTTTCCGATAGTATTGTCTTTGCCGGTTTATCATTAAGCCATTTCCATTTTTCTCTCGTTCAACTCTACGTGAAAGTTGACCTTTGCTCCTAATGCCTCAAACACTTTCAAGATAGTAGTAAACCTTGCATCAGTTGTACTATTCTCAATTTTAGATATTTGTGCTTTCTTAACGCCTATAAGTTCGCCCAACTCCTCTTGTGTCAAGTTACGTTCTTGTCGAGCCTGTTTGATGGCTTGTCCTAACAAATCGAGACGAAGTTCATTTTCAAAGTTGTCTCGCTCTCTTGTTCCAATTTTCCCGATGTATTTGTCGGTCAGTTCCTCTAAACTGTATGTTTTCATTTCTTACTTGTTTTTTCATTAAAATATTATTTTCTGGTCGCAAAGATAAAGGTTTCTTATTTAGGAAACAAATATTTTGGATTTTTTTACAGTCATTAATAAACAGTCTTTGTAACAATAACTATGCAATCCACGGAACATTTAGCGCTGCCTCGTACTTTTTTTCGAGGTTGAAAATTCTACGTGCGTTTCCTCGCAGTAGCGGTTCAACCAATTCGAGAGCGTCTTCGCGTTCTAAATACCCTTCTTCCACCAATTCAGCCAACGCCGCATAAACGCCGTTTCGCGCAATCCGTGCATGCCCGACCACATTTTCAACAACGTTGTAATCACCGCCAAAACAGTGTATTTTGTTAGACGGAGCGGTAACGATGTACCGTTTGAGAAAATCTTTTGTTCCGACAGGGTCGATAATCCAGGCCCAGCATGTTTGAACGTGGGCGTTGGTGAATTGTTTGGCAACGGAAATCAAATCGTTTCCATAAGGATAGGCAGTGTGCATGAACATGAACCGCGTTTGGGGCGATAAGATACACAGATTTGCCGCCTGCGCAACGTTTTTTTCAACACGGGAAACCGGCATGCGGTTACTACCGGCATAATATCCCAAATGGAGTTTAACCGGCAAATTGTGTTCATCAGCCAGCCCGACACAAAACCAAAAGAGATGGTCTTCCAACAATTTTGCTTCTTCCGGTTTGAGCCGGGCGTTATCAATCCTCTTTTTGAACGGTAATACAGCCTGTTCGGCAGGAATCTTCTCAAAATCAAGCCCGCGATTATAGGCAATCTGACTTTTGACAGCCGTTGCGTAGGGCGCATATTTTTGAAACCAGCGCCGCAGGAAATCATGATAACCGTTCAAATCCTTCACTTCAGCGATTCCCACCCGCCTGGTCAGTTCGTTTGAGAAGTATCCTTGCTGAAGGCCCATGAAATTGATGTCCTGCAATAAAAGTGTTGGCTGTTTCGTTTCGGTATAAGGCCCCTGGTCTACTTGACATGATTCCAGCATACAATGCCCCCGCAATATTTTCTCATAGAATCCCGGAACGGACATCTCCTCAAATGCCTGTTGTAAGCGAGGAATAACACTTTCACCAAGATATTCAATCCTGTACAGGTCTTTGATGGTAATCCGGGCCGCCCTTCCGTAGCCTGTGTTTTTAACTGCATCCCAAAAAGGTTCCAGACGCCGCCAAAGCACAACCGGGTCTTCCTTTTCCGCTTCCTTTCCAAACACGGAATCATGGTTCAACCCTGCAGCGGCAAAATCATCGCCCAGATAATGCTGAAACAGGCGGATACAATTCTTGTTGTTTTTCAATCGTTCCTGTTCATCCTGAAGATGTTCGTGCGAATCGACCATCGGGGTAGTATCAACCCGAAGTCGCAACACATCAAGAAAAACGTCTCGAGAACTGATACTATGTTTTTGTCCCGTTGCAGATTGGGTAGAGAGACCGAGTGCGACTGTCGTTCCGGCTGCGCCCAAAACACCAATCTGTTTCAGCGCGTCGCGACGGGAAGTATTGGATTTGTTCATTGTTTTCAAATATTAAACTGTTCATTCCTGTTAAAAACAGATAGGCAAAGATAGAATATCTTTTTTAAGATACATTACATGATAATAAAATGTATTTTTGCACAAACTAAAAACAGGAGGTAGCATCAATGAGTAATTTTGAAGAAATCAGAACCCGCGTATTAAGCGCCGGCATCATCAATACCCATGCCCATCATCTTACCGATGAAGAGGTTAAGGATATAAATTTGAAACGGATATTTGACAGGTCTTATGTTTCATGGTGTGGTGTACCCACGCCTTCGTCATCTGCCACGGTAGATAAATGGCTCGAAAAGATTGGAAACCGGAATTTCTATTTCAGTCTTTCCCACGCTCTTCAGAAAATGTATTCCATGGATAAGCCAATAAGCAGCGCTGTTTGGGACGAATATGACAGGCGTGTGAAAAAAGCCCATGAGAATAGTCGGTGGCATCTGGAAATCTTGCAGAAGACCTGTGGTTATCAGGCAGTAGTTCAGGATTCCTATTGGAACCCGGGTAGCAACAACGGTCATCCGGAAATATTTAAACCCACATTCAGGGTGAATCCTTTCATTTGGAGTTATAATCGAAAATCCATGGACCACAATGGAAACAATGTACAAATTACATTCGGGCAACACATTGAAGATATAAAAACCTATACTGATTTTATGTACCGCATCATTAAGGCGAAAAAAGAAGAAGGATGCAGTTCGCTGAAAAGCGCCATTGCCTACGAACGGTCTATAGGCGCTGATGCTGCAACGGCAGAAGAAGCCCAGGCAGCCATGGGATTAAACAGAGACGACCCGCCAGAAGCGGCTATCAGAAAATTTCAGGATTATGTTCTTGATGCTATCTGTGTTATCGCTGCGGATTTAAAAATGCCTTTACAGATTCATACCGGATTGGGAATAATGATTGGTTCCAATCCCATGCAACTTCAATACCTTATAGCAAAACACCCGAAGACTGTCTTTGTCCTTATGCACGGCGGATATCCATGGATGGATGAACTCTGCGGACTCGTACATGTTTATCCCAATGTAGTTGTCGACCTCTGCTGGTTGCCCCTGATTTCATCGTCAGCCGCTGTTCGCTTCCTCCATGAACTTCTTGAAGTATGCAACGGCGACAAAATTGTCTGGGGTTGTGATACATGGACCAGTGAAGAAAGTTGGGGCGCCCTTCTTACTGTGGCTGATGTACTGGCTACGGTTCTGGATGAAAAGGTCAGCGCCGGGAAATTAAGTAAAAACAGTGCACTCCTACTTGCCGATGGCATTATGCGAAATAACGCCAAACTTTGGTTCTGTCTAAATTCCTAAAAACCATAAGTTTGGTGAAAAGCGCTTAACAAATATGGTGAAAAAGGCAATGCGGCAATTTGAAAAGCGCCTGCACGGCCTGTTAGTTCGTTACGAAGATGCCGGATGGCAGGCTTTTCCATGTATACATCCTTTCTGGCCTGATAAGTATGAATGGCATGGAGCGAATGCCAATGATTGGGTGTAGCAATTATCACAGCATCAATGTTTTTATTAGCGTTTATTTTGCGATAGTCTTGTTCGATTGCGACTTTCTGTTTAAAAGTATCCTCGAACCATTTAGCCCTCTCTTTCAGGATGTCCAAATCGGTATCACACAATGTGACGACTGTGATATCCTGCTGTTTCATCACCACTTCAAAAAGGTCATTTTCACGGCTATTAACGCCTAAAATGGCTACTCTGATACGATTGGTGTTGCCAGAAATATACTCGGGAATGAGGGCCGGTTTCACCATATCAGGCGCACCGGCAAAGACCACCGGCGCAACTAATGACGCAGCAATGCCTGAAACAGCAGTGGTTAGAAAGTTTCTACGTGATAGATATGACTTCATGCCGTTGAATTGTTTAAATGATTTGGCTTTAAATTTACCCGTCAAAGTTAAGATTTTTTTTGATTTCAAATATTTTAGTGATATTTGCGCGATAATTAATACATTAAAATATTGTATCAGAAATGAATGAATTTCAAACAAATAACCAGGAATTGCTGGATTTGATTGGCGTCTGGGAACCGAAACTGTCTGCTCTTGGCGAAAATGATATTACCGCCCGTCGCAACAGCCAAAACCGGAACATCAAGCAGATTGTAGGACATTTGGTCGATTCGGCTTCGAACAACACGCACCGGATTATCCATTTGCAGTACCAGCCCAGTCCGCTTGCTTTTCCTGATTACGCCAACTTCGGCAACAACGACCGATGGATTGCCATTCAGAATTATGAATCAGAAAATTGGATAAATCTGGTT